>JADHEF010000474.1_pt1 | contig 41329 bp, 37 predicted proteins | sample 8952391 | NCBI WGS metagenome assembly JADHEF01 (sample SAMN16124439, study PRJNA663245) | bioreactor sludge metagenome | isolation source: sludge (nitrite) | place: India:Bengaluru | collected 2019-02-28 | reverse complement strand
TTTAAGTTTTTTTAAGTTTTTTTAAGTTTTTTTAAGTTTTTTTAAGTTTTTTTAAGTTTTTTTAAGTTTTTTTAAGTTTTTTTAAGTTTTTTTAAGTTTTTTTAAGTTTTTTTAAGTTTTTTTAATTATAGTGTTCCTTTTGTGCTTGGTATCGTATCATGTTCAATCTTACAAGCATCTTGAAGTGATTTTGCAAATGCTTTGAAAATTGCTTCGGCTTTATGATGATCATTTGATCCAGTAGCAGATATATTTAAATTCACTTTCCCTGAACTTGCAAATGATTCAAAAAAATGAGTTATTGTATCACTAGTCATATCTCCAATTTTATCATTATTAAATGAAAAATCAGTCTTCAAATAGCTACGTCCACTAATATCGACAGCTACTATTGCTAAAGAGTCATCCATAGGTACCATAGCATGAGACATTCTTTTTATTCCTTTTTTATCATCAATTGCTTCTAAAAAACCTTCTCCAAGTAAAATTCCAACATCTTCAACGGTATGATGATCATCAATTTTTATGTCACCTATAGCTTTGATATTTAAATCAATTAAACTATGTTTTGAAAATGATTCTAGCATATGATTAAAAAAATTTATCCCTGTATTAATATTATACTTTCCATTACCATCTAAATTTATTTCTATATTTATATCTGTTTCAGATGTTTTTCTTGAAACTTTTGCTATTCTCTTCTTTTCCATTTTAAACACTTATCACATAATTTAATTAATTCAAAAGTATTCTTAAATATCTAATTTACCTTTTTCAGATTTTGCTTTTTTGAGCCGGTTTATTTCTTCTTCTTCATCAGGAGCATTTCTCATGACAGTTATTGCCCCTTCTGGACATTTTGATGCACATATTGTACATACATGACAATATTGGAGATTGTCTGCATGGGCTGTTTTGTTTATTTTCCAGATTTTTTGACCTTTAGGGCATATTTCCTTACATTCTCCACAACCAGTACATTTGTCTTTATCAACTAATATTTTTAAAATAAAAACACCTCACAACCGATGTTTAGGGGTAAAATTGATTTTATCAATTATGATAACATTTATAACTTAAAAGAATTTTATAAATCATAAATAAATCTATAATAGAAACTACCTATAATAAAATTTATAATAAACTAGTCTATAATAAACTAAGCTATAATAGAAACTACTCTATAATAAAATTTATAATAAACTAATATATAATAAACTATTTTATAATACAAATAAAATTGCGATATAAATAAATTTATGCAGGATTGATTAAATCTAAAAGATTATTGAATATTCTTTTTGGACTTATTATTAAATTTTCAATGTTGCTATTGAAACAGCTTTAAATCCAAGATAAATTTCTTTTCCTAATCTTAGTTTGAGATTTTCTTCTGCTGAACGAGTGATATTAGAATATAGATAAATTCCTCCAATATCTGCTTTTACTCTTATCATCTCACCACTAAGGCTAATTTCAACAATTTTTCCTTTCAATATATTCCTAACACTTGATTCTTGCTGTTCTAACATTATAAATATGTTATCATAGCTTATCAATGCTAATATTTTATCTCCGACACTATATTTTTCATTTAATGGGATTGTCATATCCAAATCTTTCATTTCGATTGTCATTACTTGTTTTTCTTTGTTTACAGAAATCACTTTGGCTTCAATCTCATTTACTTCTTTGTGAAGTTCCATAATAGCATTAATTTTTTTACATTCTTTAAGGATTAGTCTCCCTTCTGAAGTTAATTTTGCGCTACCTCCTCCTCCTTTACCACCTTTACTAGTTGAAACAACTGCTATTTCTAATGAAGATTCTATTTTTTCTATATAATTAAGAGATGTCCTATATGAAATCTTTGTTAATTTAGCTGCCTCTGTTATGGATTCTGTGGCATTTATATAGTTTAGTAGATTAAATTTCTTTTCATTAAGAAGGAAATTTTTGTCTCCAACACTTATTTTATACTCTACTCCCGCTTTGACTTTTGTCATTAATATCCTCTCTATTAACCTAAGTTTAATTTTAATTATTTAAATTATATGTTGTTTATATATATTTAATATTTATTAATATCTTTATATTTTAAAAATATCCTTCAATTATTATTAATAATTTCTTATCTATAATATGCTATTATTTTTAATATTTTATTATTTTAGCACTTATTTTTATTATTTTAATATTTCTACTATTTTTCTTTACCATTTATTTTAATTACTTTTAAATAATTGCATTATTTTCATTTTAATTCCTTTTAAGAAATAATAAAGAGTAATGAAAATTAATAAAGTAATTTGAAATTTATTTGATACTTTAAATTTATAATAATATTATAATGTACAAAATTGTACAACAAAGGTTTAAGTAGTACTATATATAATTTTAATATATCTAAAATATTTAATCAAAAATCAAATATTAAATATAATTAATTATAATTTACAATAAAATTATTATATGATAAAAAATTAAAATTTAATAAATATATATAAAATATGTTAAAATTTTAATGAATTATGTCTAAAAATATGTTAAAATTTAATGTCTAAAATTTATATTAAATATTTGTGTGATTAAAAAGTATTTATAATATTAAAAATTGATAGAAAGGTGAATATATGTATAAAATAGAATTATCTTCCGATGAGGTTCCAAATAAATGGTATAATATTAATGCAGATCTTCCTTCAGAAATACCTCCTCCAAAAAATAGTGAAGGTAAAAAACAGGTTGAATCTCTTCCTAAAATATTTTCAAAAGGGGTTCTTGAACAAGAATTTTCAACTGAGAGATATATTAAAATTCCAAATGAAGTTAGAGAATTATATATGAGAATGGGAAGACCAAGTCCTTTATTTAGGGCCAAAGGTCTAGAAGATAAACTAAATACTCCTGCTAAGATTTATTTCAAAAGAGAAGATTCTTCTCCAACAGGTAGTCATAAATTGAATAGCGCTATTCCACAAGCTTATTATGCAAAAAAAGATGGAATTGAAAGATTAACCACAGAAACTGGGGCAGGACAATGGGGAACTGCTTTATCTTTAGCTTGCTCTCAGGTTGACTTGGATTGTACTGTTTATATGGTTAAAGTTTCTTTTGATCAAAAACCATTCAGAAAAGTTATTATGGGTATTTATGGTGGTGAAGTCCATGCTTCTCCAAGTAAATATACTGAAGCTGGTAGAAAAACTTTAGCTGAAAATCCAGATCATCCAGGTTCTCTTGGAATAGCTATATCTGAAGCTATTGAAGATGCTTTATCTAATGAGCATGCTTATTATTCTATTGGCAGTGCTTTAAATCATGTAATGTTACACCAAACAGTTATAGGTCAGGAAGTTAAAACTCAATTGGAAATTGCTGAAGAAGTTCCTGATGTAATGATTGGCTGTGTTGGTGGTGGAAGTAATTTTGCAGGATTTACATTCCCTTTCATTAAGGATAAAATTGATGGTAATAGTAATTGTAAGTTCATAGGTGTTGAACCTAGTTCTTGCCCTACTTTGACTAAAGGAAGATATGACTTTGATTTTGGAGATACTAATGGTTTAACTCCCCTTATTAAAATGTTCACTTTAGGACATGACTTTGTAGCTCCTTCTGTACATGCTGGAGGGCTTAGATACCATGGAATGTCTCCTCAAGTTTCTTTACTTAAGAAAGAAGGCTTTATTGAAGCGAGATCTGCTAATCAGAATGAAGTTTTTGATGCCGGTGTTTTGTTTGCTAAATCTGAAGGTATTGTTCCTGCACCAGAATCTACTCACGCAATTAAAGTTGCTATTGATGAAGCTAAAAAATGCAAAGAAACTGGAGAAGAAAAAACAATAGTTTTCAATTTATCTGGCCATGGTTTACTTGATCTTCTAGGTTACGACAAGTATCTTTCTAATGATTTACCTTCTGATAAGATAGATTAATTGTTTTAAAAAAGTATTTATGGAAAATTTAAATATAATTTAAATATAATTTAATAATTTAATTAATAATTTAAATTTTGTTTAAATTTATTCAATTTATAAATTGTTAAAATATAAATTGTTCAAATTTTTATTTTTATTATTTTTATAAAATAATTTATGTTTATAGGATTTTTTTTCTTTTTAACTGTATCTATTAATCAATTATTTTTTTATTTTATTTTTTATTAACCTAATTTTATTTTTTTTAATTTTTATAACCTTTTAATTGATTTAATCTTTTTTAATAGTTTTAATTTTCTTTTTATTCTTTTAAATATATTTTTTTTAGTTTAATAATCTTTTCCATTTTTATATCTTTTTTTGACTGTTTTGAGATTATTTCTATCATATTTATTGTTTATTTGGTATTTTTTTAATTGTTATAATAATTTTTAATAATGATAGTTAATTTAATACTAAATTTCATTTTTTTTGTTATTTTGAATAGTATTTCTTTAACTTTTCTATTAATCCTGTGATTTATTGTACAAATTACAATATATTTCCTATTTTATCACTATTAAACTCAATTCAATGAATTATAATAAATATTATATACTCCAAAAAGAATATAGGTGTAGGTATAAGGTTTCCGTTATCCTTATATCAAAAATATATCTTATTGTTATAAGGTTATATTACTTTTATTGAGGATTTTATAATTAAAATAAAGATTTTTTAGATAATTAAGTTTATATGTGAGGTTTTTTTATGGAAGGAATACTAAATGCTGGGGACACGTCATGGGTCCTCATATCAACTATTTTAGTACTTTTAATGAGTATCCCTGGGATAGCTTTTTTTTATGGTGGTCTAGCTAAAAAGAAAAATGTTTTAAATACTATGTTTTTAACTTTAATTGCATTTTCAATTGTAACAATAATTTGGATAGCTTTTGGTTATGAACTTGGGTTTGGAAATTCTATTTCGGGTTTTATTGGTTATCCTACAAGTATTATGTTACATAATGTGGGAATCAATTCAGTAACTGGTACAATACCTACTTATGTTTATATTGCATTTCAATTAACTTTTGCTGGGTTAACAGCAGCTCTTATTTCAGGAGCTATAGTTGGAAGAATGAAATTTTCAGCATGGGTTGTTTTTGTTGTTCTTTGGACAATCGGAGTATATATCCCAATCACCCACTGGGTTTGGGGTGGTGGATGGCTAATGGATATGGGAGTCATTGACTTCGCTGGAGGAACAGTAGTCGAAATATGTTCTGGTTTATCTGCATTAGCAATAGCACTTGTAATTGGAAAAAGAAAGGATAGAACTCTTTTACCTCATAACTTAGGATACACTGTATTAGGTGCAGGATTTTTATGGTTTGGATGGTTAGGTTTTAATGGAGGATCTGCATTAACTGCTGGTGGACTTGCAGCATCTGCATTATTAGTTAGTAATTTAGGGGCTGCTGTAGGGCTTTTAACATGGGTTTGTATAGATATTTGGAGAGAAGGAAAACCAACAGTACTTGGAGCGCTTTCTGGAGCTATATCTGCACTTGTAGCAATGACTCCTGCTGCTGGATTTGTAAATGCTGATGGTGCGGTTGTAATAGGATTTTTTGCAGCAATATTGTCTTATATAGCGATTAGTTATATTAAACCAAGATTTGACTATGATGATTCCTTGGATGTTTTTGGAATACATGGAATAGCCGGTATTTGGGGTACTATTGCTACAGGAATTTTTGCAGTAGTAGCTATTGGTGGTGTTTCTGGTTTAATAGAAGGAAATGCAAATCAACTTTTAATTCAATTAATTGCAACTGTTTCTACAATAGCTTATGCATTTGTTGTAACATTTATCATAGGTAAAATTATTGATTGGACTATCGGCCTTAGAGTTTCTGATAAAGAAGAAACAGAAGGTTTAGATACTCATATTCATGAAGAATCTGGTTATAGGTTGTAATAGCAACATATTTAGGAATTTTAAGTAAAGTATATATTAGCAAAAATTAAAAATTAAATAAAATCATGTAATGAACGAAATTATGTAATGAATGGTAAAAATAACTTTTCATAATATATTTCGCATATTATATATTTTAATAATATATTCTTTACAATATATTTTTCATAATAGGTTTTTAATAATATATTTTTTACAATATATTTTTATAATATATTTTTTACAGCATGTTTTTATAATGTATTTTTATAATGTATTTTTTGAATGATATTTTTATAATATTATTTAAGAGTATATTTCTTACGATATATTTTATAGTTGCTATATATGCTATTTATAACAATTTTAGAGGTTTTGATATGAAAAAAATTTTAGCTATTATTCGCCAAGAAAAATTAGAGGATGTTAAAAATGCCCTTGTAGAAGTTGGTTGTCAAGGTATGAATTTATCTGAAGTTAAAGGAAAAGGGAGACAAAGAGGTTTAAAAGAATATTATAGGGGACATCAATATTGTATAGAATTTCTTCCAAAAACAAGAATAGAAATAGTAGTTAATGATAATCAAGTGGATAATGTTTTAGATGCAATTATCAAAAGTTCCCGAACAGGTGAAATAGGGGATGGAAAAATATTTATTTCTGATGTTGAAGAGGTTATAAGAATAAGGACTGGTGAAAAAGGAGAAGATGCTGTTTAAATTCTCCAATAACCTTTTTTTATTTTAATAAGTATTTAATTTAATTTTTTTTATTTAATAATTTAAATTTTTTAACTAATATGAATTTAAAGTTAATCTAATATGATTTTAAAATAAATTCTTTTAGTTTTTTAGATAGATTTTTATAATAATTTTCTGATTTTTCTATTTCTTTTAAAGAAATTTCTTTGTTTTCATATCTATTATTTAATCTTTCATAATCTTTTTGAAGATTATACAATTCTCTTTTTTGAGAATCTTCTAAATTTTTTAAGTTATTTTTTAAATCTTGAATATAAGAATCTAAAAATTCTACTTTTTCTTTTAGATATTTTTTATCCTTTTTTAGATCTTTATTTTCTTCTTTTAGATTTTTTTGATCATCTTTTAAAATAGCTATAATGCTATCTTTTTCTAAAGTTGATGATTTATCTAAATAATTAAGATGTTCTGAATTTTTATAATTCTCTATATTATTCGTGTCTTTTTTTTCAATATTGGTAACATGTTTTTCAAGACATTTTTCTAATTTTTTTCTTTCATTAGAACTATCATCAAGTTTTTTTTCAAGTGAGCTATTTATTATTTTTAATTTTTCCATATTATTTTCAAAATTATATATTGTAGAGTTATTTTTTTCTATTGTAGATTTTAATTTCTGATTTGATTCTTCTAATTTACTTTTTTCTTCTTTTAAAATATTTATTTTATCAGAATAGTTTTCTATTTCTTCTAAATATTTTGATGGGATTATTAAGACTGTTTCGTCATCTTTAAATATATTATCTTCTTTAGGAACAGTTATTTGAACTTGTTCTGTACGGTATTTCTTTTTTCTACCACTTTTTAGAGTTCTACTATATTCTCTAGAATATTTTTTCACTATAGCTCTTATAAATTCCATAAGAATCCTCAATATTAAATTTTAAAATAATATCTAACAACTTTAGTAAATTGTCAAAATGATATATAATCTTATATGTTTCGCTGTTATTATATTATCTATTATTTATATTATTATTTTATTATATTTTATATGTTATAGTATATTATATTAATTATTTCCTTGTTATTATTTTGTATATATTGTTTTTCACTATAATATGAATAAGTGAATTTACAATAAAATTATTTATAATAAAAATAATAATATTAATATTATTGTAAGTTTGGATATAATTTGAACTTTAAGACATTTATTAATATATTAAAACAAATTAGCTTGGTTTCTATTAATTTGTTTAAAACTTTTATTAGATAAAATTTTTATTAAGTGTCTTTATATATTGTTATTAAATGATTTATTGTTTTAGGAGAGTTTATACATGTTTATTGTGGGAATTTGTGGAAGTCCAAGAAAAAAAGCTACTGAATATGTCCTTAATAACTCTTTGGAGAGTTTAGAAGATCAAGGTTTTGATACTCAAATGTTTACTATAAGAGGTAAAGAAATAAATCCTTGCAGGCATTGTGATTATTGCTTAAAAAAGAAAGAATGTGTGATGAAAGATGATATGTTCGAAGTTTATGATTTGCTTAGAAAAGCGGATGGTATTATACTTGCCAGTCCTATGTATAATGGATCAATTTCATCTCAAATTAAAGCAGTGATGGATAGATGTAGAGCTTTAGGTGCTGAAAATGTTAATTTACTTAAAGGTAAAATTGGAATGTCAATTGCAGTTGGAGGAGATAGGTCTGGAGGTCAAGAATTAGCTATTCAACAAATTAACACATACTATATATTAAGTGGCATAATTCCTGTAAGTGGAGGTCCTTTTGGAGCCAATCTTGGAGCTACTTTTTGGTCACAAGATACACTAGAAGGTGTTAAAAAAGATGAATATGGATTTAAAACTTTAAATAAAACTTTAAAAAGATTTGTTGAGTTTTTAAACAATAAAAAGGAATAAAATTTCTCATATAAAATAATAAAAAAGACTAAAAATTTCTTATATATTATTTTAATAATGATCATGTTAATTTTTCGATTTTTAATTTTTTAAAACATAATTCATTTTAATATTTTTAATATAAATTTTTAATATAAATTTTTAATATTAACTTTTAATATTAATTTTTATAATTATTTTTAATTTTTAAAACATCATTAATATTATTATTTTTTAAATATTATTTTTTAAATATTTTATTTTCTAAATATTATTTTTTAATATTAATTTTATATAGTTAGGATTGTTTTTCTATTTTTATCATTTAATTTTAAAATAAATAGTTTAAAATTATATTAATCTAAAATATTCATTTTTAAATTTTACAATGAATTTTTATAAACTATTTTAATATTATATAAATCTTTCAACTATTTCTAAAATTTTGTTTATAATTTTGGTTGCTGGACCAAATTTATGTGAAAACCTACGAGCAGCAATTAAATCTTCTTCTTTGAAAGATCTCAATACAATTAAAAATATTAAATATATTATTGGGCAAATAATCATTCCTAATATTAATCCGAGTATTGTATTTGGAATAATTAAAATAATTAAACCCATTAGTAAGGAAGCAATAATAACTTTTCCAATAAAAGAAATAGGTGCCTTTGTATTTGTTAAATTAAAACTCAATTTTAATATAGGTATCATAATTAAAAAACAAGCTATTGTAGTTGCAAGAGCTCCGCCAACAATTCCATATATTGGGACTATTAACCAATTAAGAACAAATGTTGCAATAGCACCTACTACTAAAACATACATTGGGATTCTTGGGTTTCCAATTCCTTGAACAATACTTGAAGAAATCGCAAACAATGAATAAAATGTCATTCCTATAACAAGAATACTTAATGCTGGAGCAGCATCTAAAAATCTTGGAAAAGTAATTTGAAGTATTGGTGTTGAAAAAAGAGATATTCCAATACACATTGGTATGACAATCACCATTGAATATTTATAAGATTGTGAAACATATTTACTGAGTAAATTTTGATTTTTAGTACTAAACGCTGCTGAAACTGCTGGCAATATTGTTGTTGCAAGTGAAGTTGAAATTATTAATGGAAACCTAGATATCGGGTCTGCTGCACCGAAATAACCTGTAAAGGTGGCTCCTAATATTTTACCTATAACAAATGTGGATATTGCAAAAATTAACATTTCTGCTAATGCAGTTATAGTAACTGGCACTGCAAAAAATATCATTTTTTTAGCTAATTTGAGTTCTTCAAGTACTGAAAATTTATATTCGACTTCTGGCTTTGGAACATATTTCCACATATATTTTTGAAATATAATTATGGATAATACGGCTGAAGCTATAAATCCTATTACTGAACCCATAACTGCTCCAAAAGCAGAGTATCCTAATAAAACTAACAATGTAGCAAAAACTATCATGAAAATTTGTTCTGTAGCTCTTGTAGCTAATATATATTCCATCTTTATTACGCCTTGGAATGCACCTCTAAATGCACCTACAATAACACTAAATGGAACTATAAAACCTACTGCTTGTAATGGGTATAATAAACCTGGCATTTTAGGATTTAATGCTGCTAAATATGGAGCTATAAAAAATACCATTAAGAATCCAAATAAAATTCCCAAAAATAGCATCATCTTTAACGAAGTGTATATCGTTTGCCTTGCTAAAGCTTTTTCATCAACAGCTGTAAACTCTGCCACATATTTTGCTATAGCTGGAGGTAATCCTCCTGCAGATAATACTTGAAGAATTCCCTGAAATTGTAATGTGTAACTTAATATCCCATAAGAAGACGGCCCTAAAAGTTGACCCATTAAGAACCTATAGATAAATCCTCCAACACGAAAGATTATATTGCCTATTAAAATTAAAATACTTCCTCTGGCTAGCCTGTTACTCATTACATCACCGATTTATCATAGTAAAATCATTTTTTATTAAATTGTCATATATTTTTCAGATTTATTAATATATCTATTAATTTATTATTTATATAATAAAATTATTAAATAATGATAATTATTAATCTTTCAATAATTTAAAAAATAATTATATTTATTTCAATTAAATTGGTTTTATTTAAATTAGTTTTATTTATTAACAATTTATTCAATTATCATTAGCTTATATAAATTAAGTATAATTATATATTTGTTTTATTATTTATATTAAATTATTAGCTATAAATATGAAATATGCTTTTTTCTTTTGATTATTTTTCTAATAGATTTTCATTATAATTTGATGTTTTTTATTAAATTTTTTTAATATTTTTATAATTTCTAATCTTTTTATTATTTTTATAATTTCTAATCTTTTTAATATTTTTATACTTTTAAATACTTTTAAATATTTTTAAATACAACTATTTTTATGAAAATCTTAGCAATAGATATTGGTGCAGGAACTCAAGATATATTATTTTATGATACTGAAAAAGAGCTTGAAAATTCTATAAAATTAGTCCTACCTTCTCCTCCTGTCATAATTGTTGAAAAAATTAAGGAACAAACAATTAAAGGAAACAATATTTATTTTGATGGAACCATAATGGGGGGAGGAAAGATTAAATCTGCTATTGTCTCACATATGGACAAGGGGTATAAAGTAGCAATGGAAAAAGAACCAGCTAGGACTATAAAAGATGATTTAAAAATAGTTAAGGATTTGGGTGTTGAACTTGTTGATAAAGGTAGCTTCTCAAAAGATTCAAAATACACTAATTATTTTAAAATATCTTTAATAGATGTTAATATTGAAAAAATAATTTCAACAATTTCTGATTATGATATAAATTTTTCTTTTAATAAAATTGCGGTTGCTGCTCAAGATCATGGGTTTAGTGATGAGATGGGTGATAGAGATTTTAGATTTGAGAAAATTAGGGAAAGATTAAAACATCCTATGGCAGTTGAAGAGTTAGCTTTCTTAGGCAATGTCCCAGAATATTTCTCTCGGATGAAAGCTATTGAAAACTCTCTTGAAGGATTAAACCCAATTATTATGGATTCTAAATTTGCTTCTATTTGTGGAGCTTGTTTTGATCCTGAAATTTCTGATTTAAATAGTTTTGTAGTGATGGATATTGGTAATGGCCATACTATGGCTGCTTCTATTGAGGATGGAAAGATTCAAGGGGTCTTTGAACATCATACTTCTAATCTATCTCCAGAAAAAATAGAAAAGCTTGTTAAAAAGCTTGTTGAAGGGACTATAACACATAAAGAAATTCATGAAGATAATGGCCATGGTGCTCATGTAATCAATGGAATCTCAAATCTTGAAAAAGTTGTGGTTACTGGCCCAAAGAGAGGAATTATTAAAAAAACAAATTTAGATTATTATAATGCTTCTCCTGGTGGAGATGTTATGATGACTGGGCCAGTTGGTCTTATAAACGCTACAGAATATATTGAAAATGATTCATAGTTTTCTTTGATTATTAATTAACTAGATTATTTGGTTGATTGGATTATTTGGTTGATTAGATTTTTAGTTGATTAGGTTATTATTCCTTCGTTTATATTATAATTCATCAATTATTTTAAATTTCGACATGATTTTAATATATATTTTTATTATTTATTTCTTATAATGTATTTTTTGGAGATTTTTTTATCATGAAGTTGGATCCTCATATTCATAGTTGTTATTCAGGAGATGCAAGATCTAGTCCTAGAGAGATAATTAAAAGAGCTTTACATATTGGTTTAGATGTTATAGCGATTAGTGATCATAATTCGATTAAAGGATCAAAATCTGCTATTAATTTGACAAAAAATATCAAAAACCTTCTTGTAGTTCCATCTATTGAAATAAGCTCGTCCGATGGCCATATTCTTGGTTTTGGTATTGAAACACCTATTTCAAAAGGCTTAACTCCTGAAGAAACAGTAGAAAAGATTCATGATGAAGGAGGATTAGCTATAGTTCCTCATCCTTTTTCATTTTATAGGAAGGGATTATTTTTTAACAATAGAAATAATGTTAATAAATTGGTGAAAGAGAAATCGAATAAGAAATACCTAATTGATGGTGTTGAAATCCTTAATGCAAGATATATTATTGGATATTCAAATTTCAGGTCAAAAAAATTAGCCAATAAATATAACTTAGCTAAAATAGGCTCTAGTGATTCACATTTCATTGAATCAATTGGTAATTGTTATACTGAACTTTTTGATATTGATTTAGAACCTACAGTTGATGATGTAATTGAAGCTATAAGATCAAGAAAAACTATAGCTAAAGGTAGTAGAACACCTAATTATTTAATAGCTAAAGAAGTATTTAATAAAAAAATAAGAAGAATTTATTAATAATTGGTTAATTATTTTTCTATTTAAAAAGTTTAAGATTAATTATTTTAATATTTAAGTATTATTATGTTTATTTTTATTAAAAATGAGAATATTTATTAAAAATAAGAAGGGTTAAAATGTCGTTTCAAGTATCAATTACTAATTTTTTATCTAGTTATTTTTTTTCAGGATATACAATATTTAATACACTTATTTATGGTATAATATTAGTTTTTGCTATTTTTGGAATAATTAAAATTTTTAAGCATTATAATATAAATCCAACCGATCTCATTTTTCCTTTAATACCATTTATTTTTCTTGGTTCTTCAGTAAGAGCTTTAGTGGATAATGGCGTTTATCCCTATAGTTGGTTTCTGATAACTCCTGGGATTTATTTTATTGTAGGAGGTATTGCAATACTTTCTCTTCTTTTGGGGATTTTAATCCAAAATAAGAAAAATATTGACTTTAGATATACAATTTTTTCAATTGGTTTTATTTTAGCTATTATTAGTTTGATTAATATTCCAGATATTAATTTAATAGCTTTTAGTCAGGTTATTATGGTCTGGGCATTCATGACTTTTATTTTTTTATTAATTGGTAAATTTTGGAGTCTTTTTAATTTTAATTCTTATAATGGTAAAATAAATCTATCAATCATATCTGCTCATCTTTTCGATGCATCTTCTACTTTTATTGCTGTTGATTATTATGGCTATTTTGAACAACATGTAATTCCTAGTTCAATATACAATATTTCTGGAACAGCAATTACTATGTTTCCATTGAAAATTATTGTCATATGTCTTTCTCTGTATTTAATTGACAAATATATAGATGATGAAACCATTTCTGGAACATTAAAACTAGCTATTTTTATATTAGGCCTTGCCCCAGGGATTAGAAACTTTTTAAGTTTAGCTATTGGTGTTGGGATATGATATCTTTCATTGATTTAATCTAATTTCTATAATATTCTTTATAATATTTTTTATCTTATTTTTAAGTTATTTTTTATAATATTCTTTAATTTCTTTTTATATTATTTTTAATATTATTATTTATTTTTTTATTTCCTATTTGATTTTATTAGTCTTTTTAACTTCTTTATCAATTTATTAATTTAACTTTTTTCTTCAATAGTCTATTATTTATTAAATATTTTTATACTAGTAAAAACAAATTTTATCATGTTATATTTTCTATCATTTTATGATATTAAATATGACTAAAATATTCAATATAGAGGAATCAAAGTGGAAATAAAAGATATGAATATTCCAAAGAGTAAAAATTTTCCAAATAAGGTTAAAATTTTTGATACAACTCTGAGGGATGGAGAACAAGCTCCAGGAGTAGCTCTAACTACTGATGAAAAGATACAAATAGCTCAAAAGTTAGACAATCTTGGGATAAGCACTATTGAATACGGATTTCCCGCTGTTTCTGAAGGAGAACGGGAATCAGCTAAACAAATCAATGATTTGGGTTTGAATGCCAATATTTGTGGTTTAGCTAGAGTATTGAAAAATGATATTGATGCTTTGTTGGATTGTGATTTAAGTTATATGCACACTTTTATTGGAACTTCTCCTCTTCATAGAGACTTTAAACTTAAAATGTCAAAAGAAGAGGTTATAAACAAGGCTTCTTCTGCTATTGAGTATGCTAAAGATCATGGCATAACTGTAGAATTTTCTGCAGAAGATGCAACTAGGACTGAGAAAGACTATCTTTTAGAAGTTTATAAGGCTGTAGAGTCTGCAGGTGCAGATTTAATCAATGTTCCCGATACAGTAGGGATTTTAGTTCCAACCACTTCTAGAACACTTATTTCTGATCTTAAAAAAGAATTATCATTACCAATAAGTGTTCATTTTCATAATGATTTTGGATTGGCAGTAGCTAATTCTCTTGTAGCTATAGAATCTGGAGCAGAACAAGCTCATGTAACTGTAAATGGTATTGGAGAAAGAGGAGGAAATGCATCTTTAGAAGAACTTGTTGTTACATTAAAAGTAGCATATGGTCTTGATTTGGATATAGATACTACTCAATTGTATAATTTATCTGATTTCGTTTCAAGGGTTACTGGTATAAAAATGCCTCCAAATAAACCTATTGTGGGAGATAATGCATTTGCTCATGAATCTGGAATTCATGTACATGGTGTTTTAGAAAATGCAGCTACTTATGAACCTATTGATCCTGCACTTGTTGGACACACAAGAAAAATTGCTTTAGGTAAACATACTGGTGCTAATGCACTTAGAGCAAAACTTAAAGAATATGATATTAAGATGAATGAAGAACAGTTTTGCACAGTTTATGATCAAGTTAAAGGGCTTGGTGATAAGGGAAAATCTATAACTGATGCTGATTTAAAAGCTATTGCAGTAACAGTTCTTGGAAAAGCTAAAGAAGAAGCTGTAAAATTAGTAGGGTTGTCAGTTAGTTCTGGTTCTGGAAAAACTGTTTCACCAACAGCGACTGTAAAATTAATGATTAATGGAAACGAGAAAGAAACCTCTTCTATTGGTGTAGGTCCAGTTGATGCAGCATTAAATGCTATTCAAAAACTTGTTAAAGGAACAACTAATATAGAACTTGAAGAGTACCATATAGAAGCTATCACTGGAGGAACTGATGCTTTAGCTGAAGTTTTTGTTATTACTTCTGATGAAGAGGGAAATAGTGCCACTGGAAGAGCTACTCGTGAAGATGTAATAATGGCTAGTGTAGATGCTGTTTTAAATTCTATTAATAAAATTTTAATGATAAAAGAGGCAAAATAGTTTTAATATTCTAAATCTCGGTGATTTAATTTTATAAACTATTTTTACTAATTTTTAACATTTTTTTATTTTTTACTAATTTTTAACATTTTTTTTATTTTTTATTATTCTTATTATTTTTTTATTTTTTATATATTAATTACTTATTTTTAGTTAGTCTATAATTTTTTTTATTATTATAATAAATAATTTTAATGTTTTTTCAATTTTAAAATTAATAATATATTAATAAATCTTTTAAAAGATATTAAAAAACATAAATTATATAATATGGTTAAATAAATATATTATTATTTAATGTCGGAGGTCATTAATATGCCAGAAGAAAATATTGTATACATTGGAAGTAAACCAGTAATGAATTATGTACTAGCAGTAGTAACTCAGATGAACAGTGGCGTATCCGAAGTTGTTTTAAAGGCAAGAGGAAGGGCTATTAGCAGGGCAGTTGATGTAGCTGAGATAGTTAGGAATCGTTTTGTACCTGATATGGATGTTGAAAATATCGAAATATGTACAGAAGAAATTGTTGGAAACGATGGTGTTTCCACTAATGTTTCTACTATTGAAATACGTCTTAAAAAAGATAACTAAAGCTTCAGCTTTTTTTATCTATTTTCTTTTTATATAACATTTCTTTGATCTTTAGTTAATAATTTATTTTTGATTATTATATTTTTTTAACCTAAATTGATTTATTTTTTATATTTTTTTGTTAAAATATAATTATAATATAATTAAAATATAAAATTAGAATAGAATTAAATTATAATATAATTAAAATATAAAATAAGATAAAATTAGAATAGAATTAAATTAAAATTTAAATAATAAAATAATAAACTTTAAGATGCTTATCTATATAATATTAATTTTACTATTTTTCCTAAAAGTCTATAATACCATTTATCCATTGATTTACTAACATTCTTTAATTCTTCAATAATAGCTATTTCCTGAGGACATTTTTTTTCACATATTCCACATTGTGTACATTTATATGCAGCTGATTTATCTTCAGTAGCATTAACATACATTATTTGTGGTTTAAACCCTCCAAACATTGATTTATCATTATATGATGAAAAACATGTCGGAATGTCTACACCTTTTGGACAAGGCATACAATAAGCACAGTTTGTACATTCTACTTTTATCTTATTCTTAAATTCTTCTTTAACTTTTTCAAGCATTTCTTTTTCTTCTAAGCTAAGTGAATTTGGAAGTGCATCTGATGCTGCCTTAATATTTTCTTCTATATGTTTTTCATCATTCATTCCTGATAATACAACTTTGACTGCAGGATTATCCCAAACCCATCTGAAGGCCCATTCACCAGCAGATCTTTTGATTTTAAAATCATCAATAATTTTTTGAGCATTTTTCGGTAATTTATCAACTAACATTCCACCTCTCAAAGGTTCCATTGCTATAACGCCTATATTTTTTGATGCAGCATATTCTAATCCTTCAGTTCCTGCCTGATAATTTTCATCAACATAATTATACTGTATCATACAAAATTCCCAGTCATAATCATCAATGGTTTTTTTAAACTCATGTAAATTTCCATGAAAAGAGAATCCAAAGTTTATTATTCTTCCATTTTTTTTCTCATCTTCAATAAAATCTAAAATTCCAAATTTTTTTAAGTTTTCCCAGTCTTCGAATTTAATTATGTTATGAATCATATAATAATCAATATAATCCGTTTTTAATCGTTCTAATTGCTTTTCAAATATTTCATCCATTTTTTGCCTTGTTTTAACAACTTGAGCTGGCATTTTTGTTGCAATTTTAACTTTTTCCCTATATCCATTAGATTTTAAAATTTTTCCAAGAGTTTTTTCACTTCCAGGATATAGATATGCGGTATCAAAATAATTAACTCCATTTTCTATAGCTGTAATTATTTGTTTTTCTGTTCTTTCATAATCAATGGATACATTTTTTCTGGGATATCTCATGCACCCATATCCTAATATAGATAATTTATCTCCATTTTTTTCTATTTCTCTATACATCATAAATTGCACCCTTATTAAAGAATTTTTATTAGTAGTTATTATAATTATTTCTATTAAAATTCTATATATGGATTGATATACCGATTTCTCTTTATTGTAGAATTACCATATTCAATTGCTCTTGAAGGACAACGATTGATACAAGCAGTACAATGACTACATTTTTGTTTAATCCATTTTGGTCTTTCATCATTCATTTTTATAGCTTTTGATGGACATACAGTTTCACACAATCCACATACAGTACATTTTTCAGTAACACGAAATTTCTTAGTTTTACGAAACATTCCATAAAATCTATAAGCTATAGGTGTTACTATTGCACTTATACCATGTTTTACAAAATATCCTTTTTTTCTATTTTTTATTTCATCAATTATCTTTTTTAAAGATTTATTTGCAGCATTAATAGTTATTTTTGAATCTTCCTTATTCGCTGGATCATAGATCATGATATAATTACTAGGCATTTCAATTGAATAGCTACTACTTAACTCCAGATTTTTTGATTTTAATAATTTTGCTAAGCTTTTATCTGCATTTCCAATACCTGAACCACAAGTAATTATTGTATATATAAAAGGAGTTTCTTCTGTTTCTAAATTTAATTTATTTATGAATTCAGACACTATTGTAGGCATTCCATAAAAGTAAACTGGAAATATTATTCCTATTTTTTCTCCTTTCTCAACCTTATAATTAAAGATATTTTCATTCAATGCTCTACCCATATCAACTAATTTTACATGTTCTGATTTTTGTATTTTTTCAGCTACATATAATGAATTTCCTGTTCCTGTAAAATAAAAGATCACTTATAATTCCTCTTTTTTATTTGAGTTATTTAAACATTTTATGAGAATATTTTTTATAAGAAAGATATTGAGAATATTATTTTTTAAAATGCTATTTTTATAAATGCTATTTTCAAGAATACTATTTTTTATCTAGATTCAAAATCTCATTTACTTCATCAAATATATTTTTATTGATTCTTGCAACTAGAAATTTGCCTTTTCGTTCAGTAAATATTAAATCAGCATTACTTAACTCTTTAAGATGATGAGAAATCGTAGGAGATCCAATATTAAATGTTTGAGCAATAGTAGATATCAAACATCCATCACAATCGTCATAGCTAGCTTCTTGATTTTCAACTATTTTTAAATAAAGTTCTAGTCTGTTAGGGTTGGAAAGAGCTTTAAAAATTTTTGCCATTTTTTTAGTATCCATCAAATACCTCAATATGATAATTCGATAAGTATCAAAATAATATTTTTATATTCCAATATATAAAAATTTTGATATTAAAATAAAAAAAATTATAAATATAAATATGGCTATGTATTAATTCATACATAGCTTTAAATTATCTAGTTTTTATATCCAAAATTTATTCTCTTCTTCGTATAAATACTACCAAAGCGATTATTACAGCTAAAATAGCTATTAAAACTATTATGGTATAATATATAAATACAGAAATTGGGGTGTTTAATTTATCTCCATCTAATGAATATAAATAACCATCATTACCTGCAAAGAATATTGTTTCTCCATAAACAACTGATGAAGAGGTTATTGGAGAATTAAAAAGATAAGTTCCTGGGTTATAAGCTAATTTTGGATTTCCAGTATATTTATTTAATATATATTGGGTTCCATCATTTGATCCAAATACAACTTTATCATCATATATTGCAGGTGTAGATCGAACATCTCCTCCAGTTTTATATGCCCATTTGAATGTACCGTCTCTAGTATCTAAGCATGTTAAATTACCACTATCTGAACCAACATATAGATTATTATTTCTTAAATCTAATGATGCAGATGAATTAACTTTATTGCCTAAATCATATTTCCAAACAAGAGTTCCATCATTTCCATTTAGGCTGTAAAAAGTACCATCCAAAGAACCTATATATACTTTATTGTCTCCATAGCTAGGGGATGCTACTACTTGATCTCCAGTAGTATAATTCCATATTTGGGTTCCATCATTTCCATTAAGTGCAAAAATTACTCCATTAGTAGAACCGATATAAAGTGTTCCATTAACATATGTTGGTGAAGATTTTACTTTTCCTCCAATTTCTTTCTCCCATAATTTAGATCCATCTTTTGCATCTAGTGCATAAACTTTACCATTATCTGCTCCAAAATAGAGAGTATCATTAGTTACGGTTGCAGTAGATTCAATTGGTTTTGAAGTTTCGAACTTCCAAGATAATTTTTCATTTTCTACATTGTAATTATACATATATCCCTTATTGTTGTTTACAATTGTTCCCACAAACAAATTATCTCCTTTAACAACTGGAGATGCTGTTACAGTTCCATTTAATTGATATTCCCAATTTTTATTGCCATTTTCCATATTCACGGCTTCAAGTAATCCATTTTGGGATATAACATATATTATTTTATCTTGTATTGCAGGGGAAGATAATATTGGGTTATTCATACCATGCATCCATAAATTTGAAACAAAATCTCCTGCTTCATCTATAAATCCGGTATGTTCAACATTTTCTTGAAACATGGTCCAATTATTATTAGCTCCTGCAATAGGGTTTATAAAAATGGCTAGAATAGCTAACCCTATTAAAATTTTTTTAAAGTTATTTGATATTAATTTTGACATTAAACCACCAAGTAATAAATACAAATCTTTTTAATATTATCTGATTGATTCGTTTCGATGTTTATTTCGCGACTAGTTTTTATAGAAATTTTATATAAATCATTATTAGTTTTTATAGAAGTTTATACATCTCTATCAAATCTCATAACTCCTAATGCAAAGAAGAATAATAAAAATCCTACTAAAACAACAATATCGATCCATATTCCTCCAATTCCCATTCCTTTTAGCATTACTCCCCTCATAGCATCATTTAAATAAGTTAATGGGAATAAATATGCTATTTTTTGGAATATCCATGGCATAGTTTCTATTGGATAGAATACTCCTGATACAAACATCATTGGCATAGTAAATGGCATAACAATTTGTGTATAATCTTCTTGTGTCTGAGTTGTTGCTGAAATCATTATTCCAAAACCAACAAAAGTCAATGCACCCAGAATCAGCACACCTATAGCTAAAAATATATTTCCATTTATCGTTATTCCAAATAGTAAAATTGCCGCGGCTAATAGAACCAATGCTTTTAAAACTTCAATTATAAGTTTTGAAAATATTTTTCCTCCAACTACAGTTGTAACACTTGTAGGAGTCATAAATAATCTTGCTAATTCTCCAGTTTCTCTTTCACCAGCAATTGATTGGCCCATACCCATCATACATGACATCATAACTGTCATAGCTAAAACTGCAGGAACTAAAAAGTCAATATATGCTATATCTCCATATATTTTGTTTATTTGGAGGTTTATGGAGTCCACCATTCCATTAATACTTGATTGAACATTTGTGGCTCCTGATGCATTATCGGTATTATTTGATTCACTAGCTGAAGTTCCACTATCAACTGTCCCACTACTATTTGTTGTGGCTCCCTGACTGCTTATTGCAGCATTTTGAACTTCTAAATTAGCTAGTTTTTCGGCACCTATTTGTGCGCTTATTTTACTAAATAAACCTTGTGCTGCTGGAACAATTGCCTGCGAAGCTATTTGATCAGACGAATCCAGATAAAGTACTACCATCTTGCTTTGATCACTGGCATCATCATAGTTTGGAGGCAGTATTATGGCTGCCTTAACCTCCCCTTTATCGACCATCTCCTTTCCTATATTTACATTTGTCGTAATATTTTTTACTTCAAATAAGGACATATCTTTAACAGCCATAAGGGTTTGATCTGTTAAATTTCCTTGGCTTTGATCAACGATTGCTATGGGAACATTTTCAATTGATCCTCCCATACCATAACCAAATAATGTTATCATTATTATTGGGAAAAGAAACATTGATATTAATCGTGGTTTATGCCTCCAAAGAGATAAAAGATCTTTTTTAAGCATCCACATAAATTTTTTTCCTTCCATATATTCTCAACTCTTATTATAATTTTAAATATTATTTTTTTTAGAAATACTCTCTTTTAAAAAGTTATCATTATTAATAAGTAAACATCGCTATTTGATACAATAATTGTATTTAATCATCCATGTTTTGTATATTGGAATTATCTACCTTTTTTTTACTAGTGACATCTACAAAAACATCTTCTAATGAAGGATCTTTTGTGTTTATAGAGGTTATATTTCCATCATTTTTAACAATAGTCCATATAACATTACTTACACTATTTTCAGCAAACCTATCAACATTAATTGTTAATCTTGTTCCATCGGTAGTCTCATTTGTAGTAAGATGATAGACAATATCTAACTTTTTAACATCCTCTAAAATATTGTCGTTAATATTTTTAATCATTATACTAACTTCTTTTGAATGTTTTTGTATCTGTGCAAGGTATTCTGGGCTATGATTATTGGGATCTTTATTAAACATAGCTGCAGAAAATTTTTCTAGGCTTATTGATTCGGAAATATTTTCTTCTTTGTCTGCTTCATTATTTTCTTCTATATTCACTGAGTTGAATGTTTCACTCTTTATTTTTTCGGAAGCGGTTTTTGTTTTAGAAAAATCACCTATGCTAGATAAACCTTCCATTTTTTTAAGAAGTTCTCTTTCATTTTTATGCATTAGGTTGTCTTTTAATCCTTGAGGAGTATCAAAAGCAGCTAACTCTCCTAAATTCATAATCCCAACGTTTTCACATAGCATTTCTACTTCATACATATCATGAGAACATAAAACTATTGTATGGCCATGATCATTTAATTCTGCTATTAAATCCCATAGGACCATTTTAGTAGTAGGATCTAAACCAATTGTTGGTTCATCTAAAAATAATACATCTGGTTTATGGATTAAACTAGCTACTACAGATACTTTCTGTTTCTGGCCTCCAGACATCTGCTTAATTAACTTATCTTCAGCATATTTAATGTCTACTAATTCCATAAGTTCAGGTATTCTTTCTTCTTTTTGATCTTCATTAAGACCATAATAATCAGCACAAAGTTCTACATTTTCTTTTGCTGTTAAGTCATTGTATAAACTAACAAGTTGAGGAACCATTCCAATTTTTTTTCTCACTTCATTTGGATTTGTAGTTATATCATAACCACCAACTTTACCTGTTCCACTTGTTGGCTTTATAAGACAAGTTAACATTTTAATTGTTGTTGTTTTTCCAGCTCCATTTGGCCCTAAAAATCCAAAAATACTTTTATTTTTAATTTTCATATTAAGGTCATCTACAGCGAGAAAATCACCATAATTCTTTGTCAGTGAATTTGTTTCTATTGCATATTTCATTTATTCACCTTTTTAACACTTTAAAAGTTTTTAAATATCTAAAGTTTATTTTATCTTAACATTTAGTTTTATCTTCAATATTATCAGAATCTTTGTGATATTTTTCAGCATTTTTATGAGGAACTATGACATCTCTCCAAAATTCTTTCATTATTGGGGGAACATCTCTATGTGGCTTTTTTTTCATTAATTCAATAGTATTAATTCCTTTTTCAGTAGCTTCATAGAATTTTAATTTTCTTTTTCCTTGAAGTTCCCAATCGCCTTTTATTAATCCTTTTTTTTCTAATTCATGAAGAATTGGGTAAATTTTATTCGGTCCTGGTCCTTTAAATTTTATTTTTTTCATGGTATTTTGATTTCCTTCTTTCATTTTTTTTATTATTTCATATCCATGAATTCTTTCTTTCGTTATAATCCAAAGAACAATTATCTTTAAAAAACCTTTCATTACTCCAACAAGCAATGTTTTGTCAAATTCACCTAGATTTTTTAAATCTAATTCATGTTTTTCTAAACATTTACTTTCATTGGAACATTCTTCATCTTCTAAATAATCATTATCAATAGTTTCTGAGTTTTCACTCTTTTCAATTAATTCTTCTTTTAGTTCTTCTTTTAGTTCTTCTTTTAATTCTTCTTTCTCAAATTCATCATCTATATCTAATTTTTTATTTATCATCATATTTGTCACGTTTCCTCCCTTTTAATTTATTTATAGTTAAAATGATTATAATTGAAAGTCTTATTTAGAATTTTTTAGATATAATTTATTTTTAAGCATGATTTATTTTTAATTATAATCTATTTTTAATTACAATTTTCTGCTTATTTAAAAAGGTTATGCTCTAACTAAGATCTTTTTGACTTAATTATAATCGTTTCAACTCTTTAAAACTTATTTTAATCAATTTAATTATAATTTTAAAATATCTTTTTGTTTTGAAAATTTTTTATATTTTTTAATATATAAAAAACAGATATATTCAAAACAATATATATCAAATTTTTGATATATCAAAATTATAGGTATTTTTTTATATATAAATTTTTCTATGAATTTAACCATATTTTTATAATATCCTCAATTTTATAATATAATCATATTTTATAAAATAAGATTATAGTGTAAAAATAGAGTTATTAAATGCAATCTTTAAACAAACATAAAAATAATTTTCATTTTGGGTAGTTTTAAATATAATAAAACAGCATTATTATTTCTTATAAATTATTAAGAGATTTATACTTCTAATAATTAATAGATAAATTATATAACTTTAAAAATACATAAATTTATTATATTTAACATAATTTCGATTGATTAATTCAATCATAGGGAGCAAGCTTTGATTCAATAATAGGATATTGTTTTAAGCATGATTTTTTAATATAATTTTATAATTTTTTATAATTTTTAGTATAGATAATAATTTTCATTATGGATAATCTTAGGTATTTTAATGCCTCAAGAGTGAAAAAATAAAGAGTGAAAAAATGAAATTGGGTTTTTCATCATTATCATTATTCATGAAATCTTTAGAAGAGATGTTAGATATAGCTACTAAAGACAATTTTGAACTTTTAGAAATACTATGTGAAGGCCCCTATTGGCCTAGAAATCTTCTTAAAAATGATAAGGGTATTTTCAAAAATTCAAATAACAATAGGAGTTTTTCAGAATATGACAAATTTCTAAATAATATGGATATTGAAGTTTTTGATTCATATGATATAGAATTAATGCTTCATAGTCCAACAATTGATTTAAATCCTGCTAGTATGAATGAGGGCATAAGAAAAGAAACTTCCATACAAACAATAGAAGCACTAGATTTAGCAGCTAAAATTGGTGCAAAAGCTATTACTACTCATCCAGGAGTTGTTCATAGAAAAGAGGAGAGAATAAGAAATTTAGCTATTGATTTCTCTGTAGAAACATTGAAAAATTGTCAAAAACATGCAGAAGAAGTTGGAGTTATCCTTTCTGTTGAAAATATGCCTTATAGAGAAAACTATTTGTGTAATTCTCCTGAAGAACATAAAAAGATTGTTGAAGCGGTTGGTTCTTCAGCTACAATTGATTGGGGCCATGCAAACACATATAAAAATCCTGAAGAATATTTAAAAATTTCCAACATCGCCTATTTCCATCTTAATGATAATAATGGTGAAAAAGATTCTCATATCTCTCTTGGAGAAGGATCTGCTGATTTCAGTAAAAATTTTTTAAACCATGTTAAAAAAGGAATAATAGAATTAAATGATTATGGGGATGTTTTAAAAAGCAAAAAATATATTTTTGAGAAATTGAATGGTTTTTAGGACGCTAATTTTTATTATTACTAATATTTTTGGAACAATTTTTAATTTTACATTTTTTTTTAAAATATAAAAACATTAAATAATATTTATAAAAGATTTATTCCATTTGAATAACCCTATTAATACTTAATATAAGTTTTAATCAATTTAAATTTTTTTATTTTGGATTAAATAATTAATTTTTAAAGATAAGGTTGAAAATATGCTTTATTAGTATAAAAGACCAAACATTTATATATAACAATTATCATACATAGTATTCACTATAAATATTATTTTGTTAGGTATGATTTGTTGCGTTGTGATTTTTAAAAATATACTGAAAAGTTTATCTTAATTCTATTGCTTATAATTATGGATTGTATACTTTGAAAGGTTTATATGATTTAAAATTTTTTAAATTTATTGGGGATATTTATGAAAACTAGTTTAATTTTTGGATATATTGGGTCATTATTAGGTTTCTTCTTTGGAACATTTAATATTTTGATAACTTGCTTCCTTATAAATCCTATATTAATTTTTGGTCTTTTAGGTTTTATTATATTTCCAATCACTGGATTATTGGCCATATATTTAGATTCAAAGGATACAAATATGGCTTCTTCATTATTTTTGATTTCTAGTATTGGAATACTTATTACTGTAGGGATTAAATTTGGGATTATGAGTTTTATTTTATTCCTAATTGCAGCATTATTAGAATTTAAGGATAAAAATAAGATATCCTTTTCTGATTCAAGCCAAAAGAATAAATGGATTATTATTCAACTTATATGTATTTTTTTAATACCTTTGACCTATTACATAAAATCCTTCTTCTTTGTCCCAGGATTTCTTATTTGGTGATTTCAACAATCGAGATAATGATATTTTAATAATGAGATTTTTCAGCAATAAACTGAAAATTATTAATATAAATGAATATTTTTTATATTTTATCAAGTAAAATGCCATAAAACCGATTAATATGCAAAAAAATAAAAAAATAACCATATTTCTGATTATATTTATTATAATAGTCTCTTCAATTAGTTTTTTAGTGTGGGATATGAAACTTTTAGGGTCTGAACTTGTTGGTATTGTTCCTTATGATGATAACAACCATACTTCTCCTATTTGGAATGAAAAGACTAATGAGATTACATTTAATGAAACTTATGAAACATTGGATGGTAAAGACTATAATAACCTCATTGTTTTAGTAGGGATGTATAAAGATACTGAAGCTCAGGAACTTATAAAAACTAAGATGTTGTATAACATAAAAACAGAAAATGGGAAAATACATATATTTTTCACTGAAAAACTCCCTGAAAAGCCAAATTCATTCATTGTAGAACCTAGGGTTTGATAATTATTTTGTTAAAGATATTATTGAGAAAACTTATAATTGGAGGAATAAAATTTGAATAAAAAGTTTTTGGCTATCTTAATTGGAATTTTTGTGTTGTTATTAATATTAATAGTCCCAAATTTTTTTATTATTAATTCAGAAACTTCAGATACTTTTAAAACAATGAATTTTGATGGAATTACAGTTAGTGTTCCTTCTAACTCTAATTTTGGGGTAGATGATAACTTTTATAATGATTTTAATCATGGTATTTATATTTTAACATATAGTGATGATACGGACCAAAAATTTGTAAATGAAACAGTCAATTCGTTTATAAAAGATAATAATCTTACGGAAATTCATGTTGATAATGTTTCATCTAATATATTTACATTCATTAGTGAAGATTCAGATGACCCTTCAATATATGCTATAGTAGTTAATGATAACAAAGATAAGGCTATAATAATTTTCTCTAATATTGACACAAAATTAGCAATAAAAATTGCAAAAACAGTTAAATTTTAATTATTAGATTAAGATTTTGAACAAAATAATAATTTTCTCATTTTAAAAGTTGAACAAATATATCTGTAATATATTTAATTTCATGAAATCTTTTTAATATACTCTAAATAAGAATTTTAATGTCTAATTTTAATAATCAATTGATAATTCTTTAACTTTCTATTTTCAAAATTTAATGTCTAATAACTCACATATTTGGTTTATAACGATGTCTGCAGCATCAAAAACTTTTTGAGATACTTCTTCATTTTGTTCGAGTGTAAGAACAGCTAGATCAGCTTTTTCAAATGCGAGTATGTCATTTGGCCCATTTCCAACCATCATAACTTTATATCCTTTTTCTTGCAGTTTAGAAACAATTTCTCTTTTTCTTTTGGTGTTAGCTGTTTTAAAAACATTATCTTCAGGTAACCCTATGATTTCTGCAAGTTCATAAAGTGATTTCGCCCTATCTCCTGATGCGATAAATGTATCAATTCCTCTATTTTTAAGTGTTTTTATAACATCACTAACATATGGAAATACTTTTCCACCAGCAGTTATGACATAATCTACTTCATTAGTGTCTAAGTTCAATATAAATGCAGAACCACTGCATAATTCTATGAAATTATTTTCTGCACTAAGTTGATATGCTGTTTCATGAAATTCTTTTAATTTAATGTTACTATTTTTCAATATAGGAAGTATTTCATCTTTTGATATGTTAGAGGAGGAATAGCTAATATCTAATGGAATATTATTTTTTTTTATAAAATCATATAATTTTTTTTCTCCATTAGCTAACATAATACATTTTTTAGTATCTGTCTGTATTACAATTAATGCACTATTTCCTATTTCATCAATTAAATCTAGAGAGCTATTATTTTCATATTTGCCAGTTTTAATATTTTTAACAACTCTACATCTCTCTAATAATGTCCCAGAATTATCAAAAACAATAGCTTTCTTTTTTTCCATATTAATACCTATTAATTATAATTATTTTTTATTTAAATTCTTCTTTAATTAATTTTTTATTTGAATACTTTTGTTATTCAATTTTTTTTAATATCTTGGTATATTATTATATTATTCTTTCTTGTTAGATTAATGTTATTTTTATTATTAAAATATTATATATTGTAATTTTTATTATAATTATAGTATTCATTTATTATAAATTGTAATTTAGGCATAATTGTATTTAAGTATTATAAACTTTGATTATAGTATAAATTATTTTGATTATATCATAAATTGATTAATTTATAATTATAATTAATTTATAATTATAATAAATTTACAATTATAATAATATACATTTTAATCATATTCAATAATTTTTTTATTAATAAATTACTAAATTATTTAAGGTTTAAAATTATAATTATATTATTATTGAATTTTTGTATAATTATTATTTATTAAATTATATTAAATTGTAAATCAGAATATTCAAATTATAAAATTTAAATCATAATATTTTAATCATATATTCAAATTATAAAATTTATCAAAATATTTAACATAAAAATATTCAAATTAAAGTATTCAAATTAGAATATTTAAAGTAGAATCTTCAATTAGAATATTTAAATCTAAATTAGAATATTAATTTAAACTAATATTGATATTAATGTGTTTTAAGTTAATCTAAATATTAATTCTTCAATTTTATTTTAGAATAATTTCTTAATCAATATAATCACTATTTAAATTTATCATTAGTTAGTACACAGCTAATATATGGCTATAATGGGTGTTTTAATGAATACTTTTGAAAAATCACAAAAAATCAAAAAACAAGATTTAAAAGCTACTGAAAACTTAGAAAATTTTATAGCAACAATTGAAAAAAAGAATCCATCCATCAATGCATTTTTAGAACTTAATAAGGAATCTGCATTATCTCAGGCTAAAAAGATTGATGAGAAAATTAAAAATGGATTGAAAGTAGGGTCTTTAGCAGGATTAGTTTTTGGAATAAAGGCTAATATTAATGTAGAAGATAGAGTAATATCTGCAGCTTCTAAAACATTGGAAAACTACTATGGTAGCTATGATGCTACTGTTATAAAACAAATAAAAAATCAAGATGGAATAATAATTGGTATGTGTAATATGGATGAGTTTGCAGCAGGTAGTTCTACTGAAAGTTCCTACTTTGGTGCTACTGATAATCCTGCAGCTCCTGGTCATATTCCTGGAGGATCAAGTGGTGGTAGTGCAGCAGCAATTGCTTCTGATATGTGTGATATCGCTCTTGGTTCTGATACTGGGGGATCTATAAGGAATCCTGCTTCTCACTGTGGAGTTATTGGGTTTAAACCTACTTACGGTGCAGTTTCAAGACAGGGACTTCTTGATTTATCAATGAGTCTTGATCAAATTGGCCCTCTTTCAAAGGATGTTTCTGGAATTTCAATGGCTCTTGATACTATTGTAGGATATGATGAAACAGAATGTACTAGTTTAAACAAAGAATTCCCATCTTTTACTGAAATAGCTAATCAAAATCCTGAAAAATTACAAGAAGATGTAAAAGATATGAAAGTTCTATGTATAAATCAATTTAAAGATGTTACTGATGAACATATAAATAAAATAATCGATGATTCTGTTGATAAAATTAGTGAAATGGGTGCAGAAGTAGTTGAATCAAGTTTCGACTACATTGATTTATGTCTTCCTACATACTACCTAATAAATTATGTTGAATTTTTCTCAAGTACAAGAAAATATGATGGAAGAAAATATGGTCACAAAATTGAAGATGTTTGTGGTGAAGAAGTACTTAGAAGAATAGAAATGGGTTCATATATTTCACAACAAGAATTTAGTGGAAAATATTATAAAAAGGCTTTACAAGCAAGATCTCTTATTAGAAATGAAATTAATAAACTCTTAGGAGATGTTGATCTTATATTAGGACCTACTGTTCCTAAACTTCCTCATAAAATTGGAGAAAAACTTGAACCTATGGAAATGTATGCTTATGATGTTTTAACAGTTATAGCTAATTTAGCGGGTATACCTGCAGGAAGTATGAAAGCAGGAGAACATAATGGGATCCCTGTTGGTTTACAACTCCAAGCTAAACCAAATGAAGATGATAAGATTATTAAAGCAATGGCTGCTTTAGAATCATTATGATTATATCTAAATGTTAATAGTTTAAAAATATTATAATTATTTCTATTATTGCATTAATTATTATTGAAGTAATTAGCATTACTTGATTTAAGTTAAAATAATATTAAATAATTAGCATTTATTGATTTAAATTAAAATAATTAATATTACAGGTTTCTCCATTATGAAAATTGGGTTAGTTTATATTAAAGGGTCTCTTCCAGGATTTGAAGACTTTGGAAACCTTCCAACAGATCTTGTAAAATCAAATGGGGTTGTTAGTGGAACAAATGGTCTTAAAGCAAGTAAAATACTCGATGGGATTATAATTCCTGGAGGATCAATTCTTGAATCTAATTCAATTTCCATTGATTTAGCTAATGAAATTAAAAAATTAGCTAATGAAGGCAAACCAGTAATTGGAATATGTTCTGGCTTTCAGGCACTAGCTAACCAAACAGATGTAGGTAGAAAATCTCCTTGCCCAATTATTAAGGAAGGTTTAGGATTGCTTGATGTTAATTTTTCTCCTTTAATTAGTAATGATCGTGTTGAAGGCACTATTGTTAATGATTCTTTTTTAACTAAAAATTTAGATAAAACTTCTTATTCTGAAAATATCACTGGATTTCACTGCCATACTTATGGTAAAATTGAAATTAATGAATCAAATGCTTTGCCTATTTTTGAATCATCTATTAAACGAATGAATTATTCTGATACTAAAAGTTCTGTTTTATCGGGTGTTAGAAATGATGAAGGCAATGTTATTGGTACTTTAATTCATGGCCTTTTTGATGAAAATCCAACTATTGTTGAAAACTTTCTTGATTTTTTAGGTGCAGAACATAATGATATAGATCAAATTTTCATGAAAAATGCAGATATTAAGAAAAAAATTAGATCTGAGTTAGCTATAGAAAGTGGAATAAATATTAAAAATAGTAAATTATGTAATGAATTTAAAAAGATTCTTATAAATTCTTTAAATAGCAAATTTAATGAAAATAAGGATAATGATTGTAACAACAATAACAATAACAATAACAATAACAATAACAATAACAATAACAATAACAATAACAACAATAATTATAATAATAATAATTTTTTAAATGATTTAAATTCCCTTAAAAATAATATTCCTCCAATGATTATGATTGGAAGTACGGGGTCTGATTCTGGAAAAACTTTTATTACTACTGGACTTGCTGGGGCTTTTACTAAAAGAGGTTTAAATGTAGCTGTTTTAAAAGTGGGGCCTGATGTTAGAGACACTGAACCATCTCTTTATCTAACAAAAAACAAGATGGAGGAATTTACATCTATTAAAATAGGACATCTTGGGTGGATGGATATTGAAAACACATTAAAAAGGTTAAAATCTTCTGACTATGATTTTGTTATTGTTGAAGGTGTTATGAGTGTATTCACAGGACTTTTAAATGAAAAAATACCTTATTCTGGTGCGGAAATAGCTATTTCCTCGAATATTCCAATGATTCTTGCTTCTGGTGTTAATAAAGGAGGAATTGAATCAGCTGCAATTGATATTGTTTCACATGCAAAAAAATTAAAAGAAATGAATGTAAATGTTAGTGGAATTATATTAAATAAAGTTTATGATCAAGATATATTTGATAATGTAGCTAATTTCATTTCAACTGAGACAAAAATTGATTCTGATAATATAATTTCTATTCCAAAAATAAAACTTGATAAAAGAAGCACAACTCCCGAAGTAGAAATTAAACTAGAAGAATTTTCAAAAGTTGCTTTAAAAACAATCGAAGAAAATATTAATTTAGAAAAAATAATTAAAATAGCTGAAATACCTTCTTTTAATAGATATTTATCTTTTGATGAGATAAAAAACTTTTTTTAATCTTAATTTATTAGATTAAATTTTTATTATTTTTATATTTGATAAATAAATACTATCTATAAATTCTTTAAATCTTATTTAATTGAGTTTTTAAGAGTTTTTTCATTGAAATTTAAACATAGTCATGTGATACAATTTTTTAGTAATATACTATAATTATTATTTTTTCATATTATAATGGAATAAATAGCCTAAAATGGGGGAAATAGATACCAACCACCATATTTAATAGCTGCAGAAGACCCTTTTTTCTTGTAATAGTCTTTTTTACTGATTAATCCTTTATGATGATGATGTTTTTTTGAAACTTTTTTTTCATGATATTTCTTTCTATCTTTTATTTTTTTATTATTAGTATAAGTTTTTTCCAATCTTCTTGTATAATTGGGTGATTTGATAAATTCTTGCTGAATATCATAATCATAAGTTTCTTTATTAGACAAAATTTCATAAATCTGTATACTTATTCCTATTATTATAAAAAATAAGATAATTTCAAAGATTATAAGTAGAAGAATATTGTATGTGGAAAAAACAAATATAAAAAAATAGCTCATTGCTAAAAAAGAGAATAAAATAAATATTGATGCAATTAATAAGCTATTTTTCAATTTAATCACTATTTTTTTTGTATGTGGAAGCTATTTGTTTTCAGCTTCATTTACTCTAAATTGAGTAATTTTTTTAATAAGTTCATATGGGATTGGTCTATCATAGGGGAATTGTGCAGCCCCTTTAGATGTTTTATATGAAGATAATTCTTCTTTAAAATTCTCTATTCCACTTGGACTTGGATAAAAACCAATATGTTTCTTATTAACTGCAAAATGAACTAAGTTTTCTTTTTGATAGAAAGTAGGCATGCCCCATCTTATTCTTTCTTCTGAATTAGGGGCTGCTTCTTTAATTGTTTTCCTTATTTTTTTTAATATTTCTTGAATATCTTTTGAATATTCAGAAATATATTCATCGATAGTTTCTACCATAAACTATCTCCTTATTATTTAGCTATTTTATCTTATTTTAACTACTAACTTACTTTAAGTATTAGTTTACTTTAATTATAATCTTAATTTAGCTATTTTATCTCATTGGATTTTTTATCTTATTTTGACTATTTTTATTTTAAATATTCTTCAATGACGATATTTCCGTCCATAAATATTAATCCATGTTCTTTAGCATAATCTTCTGCATCAGCTACAGACCTTGCTTCACCAGTTGTACCATCCATCATCTCACAAACAACAGTTACTGGGGTTATTCCTGCCATTTCTCCCATAGCTAAACTTATTTCAGTATGGCCTTGTCTATTTTTTAAAAGGTTATCTGCTCCTCGAAGTAATGATACATGGCCAGGAGATCTGAATTCTGCTCCAAAATCACCAAATCTTCCTTCTTCACACATTTTAGCCATACTACTAATTGTTAAAGCCCTGTCATTGTCAGTTATTCCAGTGAATGTTTTACGGTGGTTTGCCCAAACAGAAAAGGATGACCTTTCATCATATGGTATATCATTAGGGGTTAATTCGCCAAGAATAGGATATTTGTCTTTTGCAACATCCATAATATCTGTCATAAATGGTAATCCAAGTTTATCACAGAATTCTGGATGAATACAGCAACAAATTAAGCCTCCTGCATCGTTTCTCATAGTAGCTACTTCTTTAGCCCCTACAAATTCTGCCCCTATAATCATGTCGGTTTCACTCTCTCTTTTTTCATCATCATACATAAGAACAAATTCACCATTTTGTAATGCTTTTAATGCTTTTTTTAACATGATTTCACCATTTATTATTTTTATTTATAATAATTTTTATAAATCTTAATTTTAATATCTAATTTTATATAGCTAATTTTATATAGCTAATTTTATATAGCTAATTTTAATATCTAATTTTAATATCTAATTTTATATAGCTAATTTTAATATTCAATATTAATAATTAATTTTTATAAAACTTTTTTTTATGATACACTTTTTTAATATATTTATTTCTTATACAATTTATTTTTATAATTTTATTATATTATAAATAACATTTTTCAATTATTTATTTTATTTTCATTCATTTATTTAATTTTCAATTATTTTTATTATTTTTAAATATTTATTCTATTTTTCAACTATTTATGATGAGTTTAACCTTGTCGCCGTCTTTTAAACTTAATTTTTCTCTTAAATTTTCTTCTGCTATAAACTCTAAATAATTATCTTCGTGTGTTGTTTTATCAGGGAATAGTATTGCTCCATTAATAATTTCTTCTTTTTTAGAGCTATTTAATGTGGCTTTTATGTATTTAACACCACCAAAACCTTCTCTAGATTTAATAATATTTTTGGTATTCGATTTTATTTTTTTAATCGAATCTAAATATTCTTCAGGAACAATAATATTAAGCGTCCCTGGGTATGGCGTGAAACCGCATTTTTCATTAAATTTTGATTTGTAAAATTCCTGACCTAAAAAATATGCTCCTTTTCCATAACCTGTTGCAATAGATCCTTCAATTTCCATAATAATCATCATTATGATATAATTCTATTATATAATCTAATTATATTTTATTTTATAATTTAGTTCTATTTTATAATCTAATTTTATAATCTAATTATATTTTGTTTTATAATTTAGTTCTAGTTTATGATTTAATTTTATAATCTAATTATATTTGATTTTATAAAGTGTTTCATTTAATTTCTAATTTTATAGTTGAAAATATCGGTCCTCTAATATCAATTATTTTATTCTCATTATTAATGTAGTTCATAGCAATATCATCTAATTTTAAATTAACATCTGATAAAGCTCTAGCTATTGTATTTCTAATTATAAGTTCTTCAGAACCACTAAGAACTGCTTCTTCTATTTTATAAGCTATTTTAGCGCTCAATGAATCTATATATCTAATATTTGTAGGAATGCCTTTTTTAATAGCATCATAAACAATCTTAGTGTCTTTTGGTATTTCACTAATAATGTCTTCTTCACTATATTTTTGAGGGTTTAATTCAACTTTCTTAACACTTTCTTCAATATTCTTAGGTATGCCCAGAATATTTCCATCATAGATATAAATTTGGTTTGTTGAAGCAGGGCCAAGAAGTTTAGTATTACTTTCTTCTTCAAAAGCTTTAATAACTATTTCTTTATTTAAAAATTCTCCTTCAAATATTGTAAATTCACAAGGGGAAACACAATCTTTTTCATTATTCCAAGTATCTAAAATGTTGTTCATAACTGATTTTCCCTCATCTGTAACGGGATAATAGTTATAATTTAACATAGTAGCTATATCTCTGTCACTAAGTTCTAACTTTTTGTATAATTGTGGATATACTAATGTTCTAACATCATTTATTTGATTAAGAACCATAGCAATTCTTTCAACACCTAAACCTAGATTCATAACTTCTTGTTCAATTCCATAATTTGAAAGAGCTATTGGGGAATAAAGTCCAAAAGTAGCTATTTCAACCCAATCATCTAGTTTTGGGTGATATCCATAAACTTCAGTTTGTGTTTCTGGAATATAATATTTGGATTTTTTTTCATCTGGAACAAATTTAAATTTGGAAAATCCAAAATATTTTAATAATGCTTCAGAGATAGCTTTTCCAGTATCAAGAGTAACATTGTCATCTACAATAACACAAGAAGCAGAATGGTAAGTCATAAGATGACTAGAATCTTCTTTTTGCTCTCTACGGAAACATCTATCTATTGAAAACATTTTTAAAGGCATTTTATAATTTTTGACCATTTTTTCAAGTGATATGAACCATCCAGATGTCATGTGGGATCTAAGGGTATTGTTACTTGCAATAGGCACTAATTCTTTAATTTCTGGGAAAACTTTCTCAAGAATGCTTAAACCTTCTTCATTATCTAATTCAAGAGATTCAGAAACCTTTAAAACCAAATCATCTCCATCAAGATGCCCTTTTTTATATCCTCTAAATACTTCTTGTAATTTAGCTATTTTATTGTCATCAATATCTTTTCCAAGATTTTTTATATAATTTATTTTCTCTGTTTCTATTCCAATATCTGGACGAGGTAATCCTGCTAAATAGAAACATCTATCAAGAACAGCTGGAGCTTCTGGTCCAAATTGTTTATAAACATCATTTTTATCAATAAATAATGGGTTAACAGTTTCACTAAACCCAAGCCTAAGATATGCTTCACGGAGCATGGAGATTGTATCATATAAAATATGTGGTTTTCCTATTTCATATTTTAATCTGGGATATTCTTTATCAGGATGTGGTTTTTTTATTAAATTTCCAGATTCAACCCAAGCGCGTTCAAAATCTTTTTTAGCTAATTTAACAATTTTTTTTCTATCCAATCCATTTCCTCCTGATATTTATATTGATAATAGTTTAATATTCTTTAATAATTACTATTAAATTAATATTTATAATTAGTTTATAATTATTTAAACTATTTTCTTATAGAATTATATTATTACTATAATATTATTAGAATTTCGATTTATAATTTATATCTTTTATATATTATATAATATTTTAAGAATTTTTCTCATTTTTTAAAATAAAGAATTTTTCTAATTTTCAAAAATATATTTTCAATAATAAATTTTCAATAATATATTTTAAAATTAGATTTTTAAAATTTTATAAAAATATTTATAAAATTAAGATTAAATATTATTATTATGGAAACTAAAATTATTAAATCAGATGTGCTTATTATTGGTTCAGGGGGTGCTGGTTGTCGTGCAGCAATCGAAATTTCAAACAATGGACTTAATCCTCTGATAGTATCTAAAGGACTTTCATTCAGGTCTGGATGTACTGGAATGGCTGAAGGGGGTTATAATGCAGCTTTTGCTTTTGTAGATGAGCAAGATACTAAGAATATTCATTTTAATGATACTATGAAAGGGGGTAGCTATCTTAATGATTCTAAATTAGCAAAAATTTTAGTTGATGAAGCTACTGATAGATTAATAGATCTTGAGGAGTATGGGGCTCTTTTTGATAGACAAGAATCTGGGGAACTAAATCAAAGACCTTTTGGAGGTCAAACATTTAGAAGGACTTGTTTTCAGGGAGATAGAACTGGGCATGAAATTATAATGGCTTTAAAAGAGGAAATAATAAAAAGAAAAATTAAAACAATTGATGAAGTCATGATAACTTCTTTAATACTTAATAATTCTATAGATGATGAAAGAAAAGTTATCGGTGCAGTTGGAATTTCTTTAAAAGATTCAGAAATTATTTTTTTCCAGTCAAAATCTGTTATATTAGCTACTGGGGGAGCAGGTCAACTCTACCCAGTAACATCTAATACTTTTCAAAAAAATGGGGATGGTTTTGCACTAGCTTATAATGCAGGAGCAGATCTTATTGATATGGAAGAAATTCAATTTCATCCAACTGGAATGCTATATCCCGATTCTAGAAAAGGCATTCTTGTTACAGAAGCTGTTCGTGGTGAAGGTGGAATTCTTTTAAATGAGAATAATGAAAGGTTCATGGTAAATTATGATGAAAGAAAGGAATTAGCTACTCGTGATGTTGTTTCAAGGTCTATTTATAATGAGATAAGAAATGGGAGAGGAAACAAGCGAGGAGGAGTTTATCTTGATGTTACTCATCTTGATGATGAATTAATTGAGGAAAAACTTGAAACTATGCTATTACAGTTTATGGATGTTGGTGTTGATATAAGAAAAGAACCAATGGAAGTTGCTCCTACTGCCCACCATTTTATGGGAGGAGTTAGAATAGATGAAAATTGTCAGTCTTCAGTATATAATTTATTCGCTGCAGGAGAAGTAACTGGAGGAGTTCATGGAGCTAATAGGTTAGGGGGAAATGCATTAGCAGATACTCAAGTATTTGGAAAAAGAGCAGGGATATCTGCATCTTTAGCTGCAAAAGATTCTGAATTTGAAATTAATGAAGAAGAGATAGAAAAAGAAAGTAACAGGATTAAAGGACTTGCTAAAAAAGGTTCTATTCCTCCATTTAAAATTAAAAAAGAACTTCAGAATTTAATGTGGGATAAAGTAGCTATAATAAGAAATGAAATAGATTTAGATGAAGCTTTATTCCAATTGTATGATTTAAAAGAAAAATTGAATTATATGGATGTTGAAAAAGATACTCATTACAACAAAGGACTTCAAGAAGCTTTAGAAGTCATTAACATGATTAATATTTCTATTTTAACAGTTGAATCTGCTTTAATGAGAAAAGAAAGTCGTGGAGCTCATTTCAGAGAAGACTTCCCTGAAACAAAAGAAGAATGGAAAAAGAGTATTGTAATGAATAAAAACCATGAGGTTAGATTCATTCCTAGATAGCTAATTAAATGATTGTCTTTTGGTAATTAGTTATTATTATCATAAAATAATTCTTATTTTACTTATTTACTATTTTTTTTACTGTATTTAATTATTTTATTATTTATTCATCTCATTATTTTAATTATAACTTTTTTTTTAAAATTGTTTATATATTATTTTATTATAAATTAGTTATTTAAATTATTTTATCTTATTTTTTTAAGCGATTTTTTCTAATTAATGTATATTTTTTGTTAAAAGTACAATATTTACTTTTTAAGCTAATTAATTTTATATAAATCTCTTAACTGATTATAAAATAGTAATGGCTATGATTTAAATATATAAAAATATTTTGTAAATGAATTTTGTAAAATAAAAATAATTTATGAAATCATAATTATTTTATTAAATTAAAATTTATCCATAAAAATACCATTTTAATGAAAAAATCATTATTATAAAAACAATAAAAATTTTAATATAAGAAAATCATATCCCATAAAAAGGATTTTGATATTATGAAAACCATAAAAACCACATTTAATATAGATTCTGAAATAATGGAAGGCATAAAATTATTAGCTGTAAATAAAAATAAAACACAAAATGAAATAGTAAATAATTATTTAAAACAAGGGTTAATTAATGAAACAGGAATAAACCCAAAAGAAACACTTAGCGAAAGGATAAAAAGATTGGGGCTTGAAAATAAAGTGAAAATAGCTAATGAAAAAACATATAATCCTAATTCAATGGAAAAAGAATTGAATTCTATAGTTGGATTAGCTAAAGCACCAAAAGGAGTAAATCCAGTTAAAGCATTACTTGATTTAAGAAATTGTAGAGATTAAAATATGGATATTATAAAATATATTTTTTGAATTAATGCTTGATAGTTTTTTATAATTAAATTTTCCATTAACTTCTAATTTTACTTATTATAATCTGTTATTCCTAGCCTATTTCCAAAAGGATCTTCAAATTCTACAGCAGTTCCAGTTCCTATCTCAAAAGGCTTGGATAAAAATTTTATTCCTTTTTCACTCATTTTTTTATATTCTTTTTCAACATCATCTACAACAAACCATATTGTAGGCTTCATGTCTTTAAATATATTTTTATCTTTTAGTATAATTGCAGGTTCAGATTCACCAACATTATAAGCAGCCATACCTTTTTCACTAAAGTCAAATTTTAATTCAAGTCCAAGAACATTTTTATAATATTCTTTAGCTTTCTCAATATTATCTACTGGAAGAAAAAAATTATCATATTCCATTAAAACACCTTATTTTTAATTAATTAAAAATATTCTTATTTAATTATCAATTTTCTCTGATTCAACTTCCTGCTATTTCTTTTAGCTCTTTTATAGATTTAGCTGCTTTTTCAATAATTAAATTTTCATCAAGAGTTGTTAATTTTTTATTTTCCATGAGTATTTGCCCATCACAAATTGTTGTATCTACATTTGATCCATTAGCTGCATAAACAAGATTTGAACTAACTAAATTACTCATTGGATTTAAATTTACTGAATTTTTATCAATTAAAATTATGTCTGCTTTTTTCCCAATTTCAACTGATCCAATTTCTTCTTGAAGATTTAAAGCTTTTGCACCATTTATAGTTGCCATTTGAATAGCTTGTTTAGATGTTAAAGCTTCTGGGTTTAATGTATCTACTTTTTGTAGAAGTGATGCAAATTTCATTTCTTCAAAAAGATCTAAATTATTATTTGATGCAACACTATCTGTTCCAAGACCAACACATATTCCTTTTGTTAATAAATCTTGTATAGGAGCTATTCCAGATGATAATTTCATATTACTACATGGATTATGAGATATTTTCACATCTTTCTCTTTTATAATCTCTATTTCTTCTTTTGATAACCAAACTCCATGAGCAGCTATAACATCTTTTCCTAAAAAGTCTAATTCATTTAAATACTCAAATGGTCTTTTTTCAGTAGCTTCTATAACATCATCAATCTCTTTTTTTGTTTCATTCATATGTATATGGATTCCAACCTTGTATTTATTAGCTTCTTTTCTAACTCTTTCTAATAATTCTTTTGAAGCTGTAAATGTGGAATGAGGTCCAAATAATGTTTTTATCCTTCCATTAGCTGAATTGTTATAATTTTTTATAAGGCTTATATTTTCTTTAAACTCATTTTCACGTTTCTCTTCATCTCCAAAATCTATCATTCCATAGGATAAACATCCTCTTATTCCTGATTCTATGGATGCTTCAGCTACATTTTCCATATAGAAATACATATCATTAAATGTTGTTGTCCCTGATTTAATCATTTCTATGATTGCTAAAAGAGCTCCATTATAGCAATATTCTCCATTTAATCCAGCTTCTGCTGGCCATATATTATCATTTAACCATTCATCGAGTGCCATATCATCAGCTAAACCTCTAAATAAGTTCATAGATAGGTGAGTATGTGTATTAACTAATCCTGGCATTAATATCCTGTTTTTTCCATCAATGATTTTATCAATACCTTTTTCTGATATGGATTCTTCATCTTTTCTAGCTATTTCGGATATTTTATCATTTTCGATTAATAAATCTCCTTTAAATGATTCAACATCATTATTTCCTTCTGATTTTGGATTTAGTATAACTGTATCTTTAATTAAAATATTTTTAGTTTCCATCATCTCACCATATTCGAAAAATCTTTAAACTTGATTACTTATAATAAATTATATATTAATTATTATATTAATTATTAGAATTATT
>JADHEF010000470.1_pt1 | contig 41476 bp, 37 predicted proteins | sample 8952391 | NCBI WGS metagenome assembly JADHEF01 (sample SAMN16124439, study PRJNA663245) | bioreactor sludge metagenome | isolation source: sludge (nitrite) | place: India:Bengaluru | collected 2019-02-28 | reverse complement strand
AATGGAAATCTCATCTCTACTCATGTCTTTAGCTAGATTTAACAGCCATTCTGGTGCAGAGAAAGATTCATCCAGAATACAGAGCAGCTCGGTTCGGCTGTCGGAAAGCAGATGCCGTACCTGCGCTGCAGTAAAAAACAGAGGCACCGGAATCACGGTCATGCCGGCTTTTTGTGCGGCAAGATCGACTACAATCCAGTCTATACTATTTATGCCCCACAAGGCCAGATGGCGCAGATTAAGCTGCATGAAACTGGCACTCAATAATTCTATCCGCCGTTGTAGTTCCGCATAGCTCAGTGTTGCCTGTGCGGTAACCACAGCTTCTCGCTGCGGATACTGGTGTGCTTGTAGGCTGATACGTTCAAATAAAGCAGTCATCATTTAAATTCTGTGCCTCGGTAATCAAGCAAAATGCTTTAATGACTAAATTGATAAAGTTGACGAGCGACTTGTAAGGCCTCTGCCACATCAATCGCCAGCACATAAGGTTTCTGCTGGTAATAGCTGCCCCACAGGTGCTGTGCATCTCCTAGGACTTGCGGATCAGCCTTTTCAAGCACATGAAAACGTAATCCCATCTGTTGCAACACATAACGTACTGCAGTTGTTCCGGTACATACTGCCCATTCGATGTGTTGCTGCGAGAGATGAAAAACCAGAAAGGCCACCATCAGTTTGGCTTTGTCCATATCTAGTGCTGCCAGATTGCCAATTTCTACTACTTTGTCTCGGCTGACCGTGGTCTGGCTGAGCTTGCCAAGAATATTTTCAATTGGTTCATCGAGATACTGTTCCAGAAAGGCATTAAATTGATTTAAATGCTGCATTCACCACCTGCATCTCGGCACCGTGATAACCGGCAAACAGGGTCGAAGATAAGCTCGATACAGTGGCCTGATGGACTTGCTGATATTTTTCCTGAATAAAATGTTCCAGGCTACGGCGTTCAGGTGTCTCGCTTTGTTCTACAGTTTTGACCGTCAAATGTAGCGATTGATCCTGTGCTGAAATTACCGGATACGCCGGAGGTACTTGTACTAAAAATTTATTGTGATGGATTTGTTTTTTATATTCAGGCTGCTTGAAATATGTATTTAGAAAGTGAATCTGACTAGATAAATAAGGATCAAAACTGAACTTGATCATTTGGCTCACACCACGAAATTAACTTGCTACTCAAGATAGAAGTCCAAACTTAAAAAATTCTTAATTTTGTGCAAAAGAATGTAAAAGCTGTGTGTATAAAAAATCCAGAGAACGGCCGGTTTTTTAAGAACATTTTAAGATTGAAAATTTAAGTTAATCCTATCTCTTGTTAACTGAAACTGTTCTATGTCTTCCTACCGCTCACCTTATAAAGGCACCTCAGGAACGCAGCGTATTTTTAATGCGACCCGTTATTCCCTGGCTGGTTTTAAAACCGCCTTTCAAAATGAGGCTGCCTTCCGGCAAATTCTGTTGATCAACCTTATTTTGATTCCTCTAAGTTTTTGGATGCCGGTTAGTCCAGCTGAGCAAGCGCTGATGGTCGCCGTATGCCTACTGGCGTTGATCATTGAACTGATTAACTCAGCGATAGAGGCAGTGGTAGACCGTATTTCCATGGAACGGCATGAACTGTCTAAAAATGCCAAGGATATGGGCAGTGCGGCTCAGTTTGTAGCACTCAGTTTAATTGCTCTGACCTGGGGCATCATTTTGGCTGGTCATTTGATTTGACCTCTGCTCTTGCTACTGCCTGAAATGGACAACTTAAAAATGATCACTGACCGTTCCCGGTTTTTACTGACCCAAACTTTACTTTTGATCTTCAGTTTTTTGATTCTTCTCAACTTCTTTGACATTGGAGGAGTGCTGGACTTACAGCTCATCTATCCCTTTATCGATGATCAGGGTCAATTTCCCCTTCGAAAACAATGGGCACTGGCAGAACTCAATCATCGCTATGTGAAAGACCTGCTGATTCTAGTGTATATCACATTATTACTGGGCTGGTTGGCATCACTGAAATGGCAGAACTGGTATATACGGCGCTGGGAATTTGGCTATTTTTTTAGCATGGTAGTGCTGACCACAGCCTCGATCGGAATTTTAAAATCCCAGTCAGCCCATGCCTGTCCCTGGGATATGACCATACCTACCCATAATGGGATTTTGTGGGATTTTAGTGCCACTGCAGGCCACTGTTTTCCTGGAGGGCATGCATCTAGTGGTTTTGCTTTAATGGCCGGCTATTTTGTTTATCGTATTTCTAACCGCAAGCGTGCTTATTTTCTTCTGATCGGTGCAGTAATTTTAGGGTTGGCCATGGGCTGGGCACAAATGATGCGCGGAGCACATTTCCTGAGTCATAATTTATGGACTGGTTGGATTATCTGGTGCATCAATGTCATTGGCTATACGCTGTTTAGCCACAAACTCCCCCAATAGAAAAGACCACTCCTATACGCTCTAGTATCAGGCAACCTTAACTCCAAAAAACCAGAAGCCTATTCGCTTAGGCTTCGCCTAAAGGAAACTTGACTTGTACACAAAGGCCACCCAAATTGATACTTCGAGAAAATTCTAGTGTTCCACCCAAGCGCTCGGTGGCTTTATCTACAATGGATAAACCCAAACCGCTGCCAATTTCTGCATGGTTATGAATCCGATAGAAGCGTTGCCGGATCTGAGTGAATTGAGCAGGATCTATCCCTGCACCACTGTCTTCAATCTGTAAAACTGCCTGATGGCCTTGCTGGAAAATCGACACATTAATCACGCCATCCTTCGGACTATATTTAATTGCATTATCAATTAAATTATAAATAATCGAGTGCAAAGCTGAAGCCTGGCCCTGAATCTGCAGTTCCTGCTGCTGCTCTACTCCTAAATCAATGTCTTTCTGTAGTGCCAGTTGAATCAGTTCTTCGATACAGGTGACTGTCATTTGATTCAGTGATAGCAATTGAACAGGTTCGCTTAAACCTTCGGTCACATCCTGTTTGGCCAGACTTAATAACTGGTTGACCAGATGCTGCATGCGCAAAATGCCTTGACTCAAATTATGGATAGACTCGCTCTGAGGGAACTGCTGTAGCAAAATTTGTAGCTGTAAATTCAAGGCAGTCAGTGGCGTGCGTAATTCATGTGCAGAATCCGCTACAAATTGACGTTGTTCCTGTTGGGCCAGAGAAATTCGGCCAAACAGATAATTCATTTCCTGAATGGTTGGTTCCAGCTCCAGGGGATAATCTTTCATTGCAATTGGCTTTAAGTCTTGTGCCTTGCGGCTGGCCAATTCAGTTTTAAAGTCATTGAGTGGCTGAAAATTTTTCCGGATCATCCAGCCTAAGCCAAACACTGCAAAAGGTAAAAAAAGTACGTAAGGAAGAAACATATTGGCTGCCAGTTCCAGCGCCAGTTCCTGCCGGACATTTTGCTGCTGGCTCACCTGAATCTGTAATTGCTTAGCAGGAATAATATAAGTTAACCAGGTTCCATATGGCGTTTGATGCTTGTAGAAACCTGCTTTCCTGACCGGTGCCACCAGAACATCCTGCGGATGCAAGGAAGTGGCTGTATCTGCATAGGACCAGATATCTACAAATAAATCTTCTTCACTGTATTGTTTGGATAGATCGATTTGACTCTGCAGGGGCTGCGGATGATTTTCTGCAATACGCTCTGCCAGACTTTGCATCTGTTTATCCAGTACTTCATTAATTTCTTCGAGCGCAATCCGGTATGCCGAAAAGATCAGCACACAGCCCAGTACTACGCTAAATAATGAAATATAAATAACCAGACGTTTTTGCAAGGAATAACGTTTCTGCATGGCGCTCATCCTAAGCGATATCCTAGCCCACGTATGGTACGGATGAAGTCTTTTCCTAATTTTGCCCGCAGATGATGGATATAGACTTCTACCGTATTACTACTGACATCACTGTCAAAATCATAAAGCTTGTCTTCCAGATCATTCTTGGAAAAAATTTTATTCGGATGATTTAACATGGCCATTAAGATGGACCATTCCCGGTTGGATAATTCTATAGCCTGTCCATTGAACAGAGCGATATGTTGCTCCAGATCTAGTTCCAAACCGCTGTGTGATAATTTCTTATTCGTATCTATCCCGGTATTTTTTAAACTACTACGGCGTATTAAAGCATGAATACGGGCCAGCAACTCGTCAAATTCATAAGGCTTGATTAAATAGTCATCTGCTCCCTGATTCAGCCCATCCACCCGGTTTTGTAACTGATCCCGGGCGGAGATAATCAGCACCGGTAAATTCGGAAACTTCTGCCGGATATTTTTCAGCACCAGCATGCCATCCATCATCGGCAGGCCCAGATCGAGCAGGACAATATCATAGGCCTGCTGTTGTAACTGTTTTAAACCCTCAATCCCATTATTGACCCAGTACACATCAAACTGATGCAGCTTGAGCAATGTTTCAGTCGACTCGGCAATCATAAAGTCATCTTCAATAATCAGTATTTTATGCATTTCAAGCTCTGTTCTTTAATGATGGTGAGCATTGTGCAAGCATATCATTTTTAGCTTCAGTCACTTGCGTTTTTATATCCAGCAAGCTTAATAAGCTGGGGAAAAGATGATCCTGACTACGGGCTTGGTTGGTCTGTCCTTTGAGACAGCTGATCTGCTGGATATTCTGCTGCTTCCAGGCATCGGAGAACCACATCAGCATCGGGACATGGGTTTGCTGAGTGGGCGCCATGCTATAAGGAGCACCATGCAGGTATAAACCATGCTCTCCGGTGGATTCTCCATGATCAGACAGGTACCAGAAACCGGTCTGATATTGAGTCTGCTGCTTTAAAGTTTCAATGATTTGGGCAAGAACATGGTCTGTATATACAATCGAATTATCATAGCTATTTTTTAATTCTTCTGTACTACAGCCCTGAATGGCATTGCTATTACAGGTCGGATGAAATGGCTGATACGGCGCTTTGGAACGCTTGAAATATGCCGGCCCATGACTGCCCATCTGATGCAGTACAATTAACTGCGGTTTCGGGTTATTTTTATCCAGATGCGCCAGATAATCTTTCAGGCTATCTACCAGAATTTCATCAAAACATTCACCACCAGCATCACACCACTTCTGTTTCAGTTGTGCCGGAATCTGATACTTTTGTACCCGGTCACAGGCACCTTTACAGCCTGAGTTATTATCAATCCAGGTCACCTGATATCCGGCGCGCTGGGCAATATCCAGCAAACCTTCTCGGTGGCTGGCGAGCTGTTCATCATAGGTTTCACGTGACATGCCCGAAAACATACACGGGACTGAAACGGCAGTTGCTGTGCCACAGGAACTGACTTGACTAAAATTAATCACCGCTAACTTGCTCAGTTCAGGATTGGTATTGCGCGCATAGCCATTTAAAGCAAAACTCTCGGCACGTGCAGTTTCTCCAACAACTAGCACCATTAATTTGGGATGCTCCTGCATTTGGGTCTGTTGTAGCAGATGGGCATCTTCACCAAAAGCCACCAAAGGCAAATTTGCTTTGGGTGCTTTCTTTTTATAATAGGACAAGGTGGACGCGATGCTATTTTGTGGAGAAAGCATACCCTTCAGATCGCGGTGCTCACGGAAGATGGCGGCATAATCGACATAGAAACAGAACAATAAGCCTAGAATCAGTCCAAGTGAGACTACACTGCTCAAGCCTTTTTGTACGATTTGACGCCCCAGCGATGCAGGCTGAATTTGAAGCATCCAGACGATGCCGAGTGGAAATATTACAAATCCCAGTGTCCAGATGACCAGTCGCATTGACCAGAGATCACGAACTTCGCGGGCATCGGTTTGCAGCATATTCTGGATCTGGTCCGGAGTAATAACGACCCCCAGACTATTGACAAAATAAGCACTAAAACCACCCAGAATGATCAGGAGACTGGCCAGTATTTTGGCGTTCCATTTCCAGTTCAGCCACTGTAATAACAGATTGTAAAAGGCAATGATGATCAATGCCGTAGCGGCCAGTAAAACGCCTGCTTTCAGATTGGCATAAGGCGTAAATTCATGGATTTTCTGATAGAAAGCAAAGTTTAGGATCAATCCCAGCCAAATAGCCAGTAACATATTGAAGCCTGAAAGACTGATCGACTTTTTACGTCGCTGACTAAAAAAAGACGAATGGGAAAACAGCTTCAGCATGATCCGTGGCTCAAAGACTTTAAGATGCTTTAGCCTAGAATTTGAAACTTAAAAATGGCTTAAAATAATTGGATCATTTCATAATATATGCAAACCAGCCCTTCTTTATTTCAAACTCAGAAGAATAAAGATAAGCCCTAACATATGTAGAATCTGGCTAGGCGCAAAATACAGAAAAAACTTCCATCCCCCAGTCACAAAAGAATTGATACTTTTAGACACCGCATGTGCCGCAAGTCCAATCATGACAGCATAAATTAAAGTCAGGTTGTGAGGATTTCCCTGTATCACTACACCTGCTACAGCAGCATGCACTTCAAATAAAGAGGCTAAAAAAGTGCCTAAAATTAATCCACTATCCCCCAGTAAAAGATTCGCGCCGTAAATCCCTGCCTGGATTAAAGTCAAACTGACCGCAATAATCACCGCTTCTTTTATACTGAACATCCGGCTATCAATTTCTTGTATTTCATTGATGCTTGTACTGTTATCCGCTTGGGGAGTTCGATAAATCAAGAATCCAGCTGCAATACATAAAATTCCGATCCCCACCAAACTCGGAATCAGCAAGAACTTGAACCACTCTACGCTCACTCCCAGAACAATCAGCAAAAGCTGTAATAAGGTGGCAATACAGGAGATCAATCCAGCACCTGCATTTAATTTAGCACTGGCCTGTCCGGATCGAACTTACATGCCCAAACTGGCAATCGTGGCCGTACTGGAGACAAATCCCGAGGCTAAGGCAGATAAAATAAGCGCCTTATCATTAGACAGGATTCGTTTTGCCACATGTGCCATGGACTGCACAATCAAGATTAAAATGAGTAATTTTAGGATGATATAAGGATTCAGTACGGCGCCCCACAAGGGCTTATTGGGCATGACCGGCAAGGCAATCAATATCAAAGCTAATAAAAGTAGTCCATCTCTTAACTCATAGCTTTGGATCGTTTTTCCGGCAAATTAATGTAGTGTCTGTTTGCCCATCAGGATGATCGTGAGTAGAACCGCCATCACTGCAGCAAGTGGGATATTCCACACACAAATAGCGCCAATGATATAGGTCATCAAAAAAGCCAGTTCAGTGGTAGAACCGATATCCTGCTTCTGTTGAAACAGGCTATACACACAGAACAGGCTGACCGCGACGGCTCCTATCACTCCAATATAGAGATGCAAAAGGAAGCATGAAGCACCCAATAAGGCTGTAATCGTAAATGATCTTAATCCTGCAAAACTCTGCTCATGGTTATTGTTTTTATGACGTTCACGCTCAAGTCCAATTAAAAGCCCACAGCCTAATGCCGACAGCATGATGGTCAGTAATTCCTGAAAAGATAAACTTTGCAAAAGCATATTCAAGAGCATTCACCTTGTGTCATCCAGTGACAGTGCGTATTTTTAGTATATAAATAGTTTTTTAAAGCAGCCCATCAATTTAACCGCTGTATCTTTAAATTCTGGGCTATAGATAGCTGTAAATTATTGGATCAGTCTGCCATTCATCCTTATTTATGGTTTACATAATTCCCTATTCTTAGTAGACCATTTTAATCAAAATTACAAAAGTTAATAAGCTTTTAAATCTAAAATATTTTAATCCTACATCAGCTCCAGGATTAGGCAGGTTCTGTTTCCCCGACCTGATGGTAAGCACGATTAAAATAAACCAGGGCTTGATCTTCCTGATTCTGCTGAATGGCAACAATCGGACAAATTAAAATCGTATGTGTACCGACTTCCTGGATCTGATCAATTTCACAATCAAAGCTCACCAGCGCATCTTGAAGTACAGGAGAACCCGTTTCTAATTCAGTCCATTTACCCTGTTCAAATCGTTGTTCAGAACTGAATTTTGAAGATGCGAATGCATTAGAAAGATGCGAATGCATTAGAAAGATGCGCTTGATCTGCACTGAGTACATTTACGCACAGCACTTTATTTTCAACAAAGTTGATATAAGAACGCGATGATTTATTCATACAAACCAACAATGTCGGTGGTGTATCGGTCACGCTACACACGGCAGACGCAGTAAAACCATGACGACCTGAATCGCCCATCGTGGTCACTACATTCACTGCACTTGTTAATAAAGACATTGCGTTTCTAAAGTCTGTCGCTTCAACCATCACCGTATTCCAACATTCAGCTTTTTATAAAGAGCGTTATATCACTCAAATGATGCTTTCAATCTTTTAAAAGCATCATGGATTCACTTTAATTAGCGAGATAATTCCTGACGAATAATCTCAGCACCTGCACTGAGTGCATTGAGTTTGCCACGAGCCACTTGGCGACCAAGTGGTGCCATACCACAGTTGGTTGATGGATAGAGTTTGTCTGCATCCACAAACTGAAGTGCTTTACGCAACGTATTTGCCACTTCTTCAGCTGTTTCAATTTGATTACTTGCGACATCAATAGCACCCACCATGACTTTTTTACCACGAATCAACTCAATCAAATCCATCGGAACACGTGAGTTATGGCATTCGAGCGACACAATATCAATTTTTGATTTTTGCAGTTTCGGAAATGCTTCTTCGTACTGACGCCATTCTGAGCCTAAGGTCTTTTTCCAATCGGTATTGGCTTTAATACCATAACCATAGCAAATGTGTACCGCAGTTTCACACTTCAAGCCTTCAAGTGCACGCTCTAAAGTTGCCACACCCCAGTCATTCACTTCATCAAAGAACACGTTAAATGCAGGTTCATCAAATTGGATGATATCCACGCCAACGGCTTCAAGTTCACGAGCTTCCTGATTCAGGATCTTGGCAAATTCCCAAGCGAGTTTTTCGCGGCTCTTGTAGTGACCATCATATAAGGTATCAATCATGGTCATTGGACCAGGAAGCGCCCATTTAATCGGCTGATCTGTGAGTGAACGTAAGAATTTGGCATCTTCAACAAAGACAGGTTTTTGACGAGAAACTTCACCGACTACAGATGGAAGCTCGCTTCATAACGATCACGGATTTTGACCGTTTCACGCTGATTGAAGTCAACGCCTTCAAGGTGCTCAATAAATGTGGTCGCAAAATGCTGACGGGTTTGTTCACCACCGCTGACAATATCAATGCCTGCCTGCTGTTGTTCATGCAGTGACAAACGCAGTGCATCTTGTTTTGCATCCAATAATTCCTGGCCTTCCAATTTCCAGGGTGACCAAAGTTTTTCAGGTTCTGCCAGCCAAGACGGTTTCGGTAAGCTCCCAGCAGTTGATGTTGGGAGTAGCTTTTTAGGTTGTAAAAGTGCCATGTCTAATCTTCTATCTCTATATTCGTAAAGTAATAATGTTGTGTATTAAGCAGCGCGTTCTTGGTCAGCAGTATTTTTAATCGTGAACTCTGCAGCCCATTGCTCCAGAATGTCTTTATAAGGCTGGATAAAGTGTTCTTCCGTCCACTTCCCTTGCTTCACTGCCAACTGACCACGCTCAACACGGTCATACACAATTTGAGTCAATGAATAATCCGGGTACTCAAGGCTGGGTTGATAGACCTGACCTGCAGCAGAATTCGCATTATAAATTTCAGGACGGTAAATCTTTTGGAAGCTTTCCATGGTGCTGATCGCACTGATCAACTCCAGATCGGTATAATCACGTAATAAATCACCTGCGAAATAAAATGCTAAAGGTGCAGCAGCATTTTCAGGTTTGAAATAACGGACGGTTAAGCCCATTTTGGCGAAGTATTCATCGGTACGTGAATACTCATCATTTTTATATTCCACACCCAATACAGGATGTACATTCGCTGTACGGTAGTAAGTTTTCGAGGTTGAAATGCTCAAACAAATCACCGGCTGTTTTTTAAATTCTGCTTTAAATACTTCAGAATTGACGAGATATTGATAAAGCTTGCCGTGTAAATCACCAAAATTTTCTGGCTTGGTCGAGGCTGGATTTTTCTTGATATGTTCAGGAAGTACCACGCTAAAATCATAATCGCGGACATAAGACGAGAAACTGTTGCCAATCATGCCATCAATACGCTGATTGGTTTGATGATCAATAATCGTGATTTTTAAAGTTTCAATTGCAGGGAACTTTTTGCCATTTCCTTCAATATCCAGGTCAACTGAAATAATATCGATTTCAACTGAATAACGATCTGCTTTTGGGTTATCCCAATGTGCCAATGCATTAAAACGGTTATTGATCATTCGTAGAGTGTTACGCAAATTCTGTTCGCGACTTTCGCCACGTGCCAAATTGGCAAAGTTCGTCGTCAGACGTGTGCTATCTGCTGGTTGATAGTGTTCGTCAAAACGAATGCGCTTAATTGAACATGCAAACTTTTTACTCATTGTGATTCACTACCCTAAGTTCTAATAACCAAATTTCTGAATAAGCCTAGTTATACGTGAACGTTAAGATGAATAAAAATGATTTAAACTCAATGAAAAGTGAATATTACTCATGATTGGTTGTTCTTAAGATATCAAGATCACTTTGAAGAAAAATATGAAAGATTTTTTCTATGAAATTTTAGGGTTTAATAGATGATAAAATAATGAATATTAATAACTTAAGATAAATTCTATCGAATATTAAGTGGATGAAATTGAGGGGTAAATTCAAAGAATGGTTTTATAGCTTATTAGATGCAATTTAGAAGTGAATGAATGAAACTCATCTAAAGATTAGAAAATATCAGTCTATTCACTCTGTTTAATTTCATTTAAATCATTCGTTAGAAAGGCGTCTGAGGTCACCCCACTATCAATGAATAACCTCAACCCCCACGTAAATCTTAAAATTCTTCCCGCTGTAATTCATTCACCGTTTGCCCCTGCTTTGCAAACCACTGATCACGACGCTCAAACAATCGTGGTGCCGCTTGATTGACCTGATCGATCAAAGCCTGTAAATCGGCATTGATCAAACGGCCATTTTTAACCACAGTCTGTCCCGCCACCATCGTCATGACCACATCTTGACCTTGAACTGCATGGACTAAATTGGTATGCAAATTAAATAATTTTCCATGATCAATCAACGGTGTCATCCGTGGTGTATCCAGTTTCACCGCAATCAGGTCGGCCTGTTTGCCGACTTCCAATGAACCAATTTCATCTTGCATACCCAAGGCTTTAGCTCCTGTAATCGTAGCCATTTGACAGACTGACCAGACATCCAGGGCGGCCGCATCCAGCGAAGAAAATTTGGCCAGCAATGATGCCGTTTTCATTTCTTCAAATAGATCCAGGTTATTGTTTTCTTTTTCTCCGTCAGTACCCAAACCCACCGCAACGCCTTGACGTAGCATTTCAACGACAGGCGCTGCACCGGAAGCCAACTTCATGTTGGAAATAGGATTGTGCGCAACCCCTACCGCATGTCGCCTTAAAATCTGAATTTCATTTGCATCTGTCCAGACGCAATGTGCCAACAAAGTTTTAGGCAGATCTAGCAAGCCCAGTTTTTGCAGACTCTCAATTGGGCGAATACCTGAACGGCGCAGGTTTTCCTGTACATCAAATTGGCTTTCATTGCTGTGGGTATGAAAACCGGTTTGATAATCCTGACAAAGTTTCTCAATGAGGCTTAATGCTGAAGCTTCAGCATAAAACAGGTGCTCTAAACCCACCCAAACCTGAATACGTCCATTCGCCTGCTGATGCCAACGGTTGATTAAAGCCTCATTACTTTTTAAGGTTTCAAAATAATTGTGATCCGGATGTTCCGCGACATAAGGTACTAGAACGGCACGAATTCCCAATGCTTGCGCAGCTTCAGCACTTCCGTCCATATAACGCCACATATCAACGATGGTGGTCGTTCCCGACAATAGTGCCTCGGCATAACATAAATAGGAGGCGATTTTCGCATCCTCTGGTGTCAACACCCGGTGCATCGGGTCAATATACTGCTGTAACCAATCCCAAACCGGTAATCCTTCAGCCGTACCACGCAATAAACCGGAATGACAATGGGTATTGATCAAGCCCGGCATCAGGATCTTTTGTGGGTAATCTTCAATGAGCACCTCTGGATAGCATTGAGTTAACTGTGCCAATGTACCCACTGCTTTTATTTGGTCGCCCTCAATCAGTATCGCGCCATTTTTAATACATTCATTCTGCGCATTCATGGTAAGGACATAGGAAGCTGTTAAAATTTTCATGATTTATACTCAAATCTATTCTATTTATGATGAATGGCTGCGGTTATGGCACGAAGGTTTTGCCTAAAGAAGATGGCAAATTCATTTTGAGTGCTTTTTTATTCCGTGAAATCATGACCAGTACCACAATGGTGGCTATATAGGGCAATGCGGCAAGCAGCTCGTTCGGCACCTTGATTCCAAGCGCCTGGGCGTGAAATTGCAAAATGGTTACGCCCCCAAACAGGTAAGCGCCGAGCATTAAACGTGTTGGTTTCCACACCGCAAATACTACCAGTGCAATGGCAATCCAGCCGCGGCCTGCCACCATATTTTCAATCCACATCGGGGTATATACGGTCGATAAAAATGCTCCGCCAACCCCTGCCATCAAACCGCCAAATAGCACTGCGCCATAACGAATCGCCAACACGTGATAACCCATGGCATGCGCACTTTCCGGTGATTCTCCGACTGCTTTAAGCAATAAGCCCAAACGGGTTTTGGCCAAGACAAACCACACCAGAAAGAAGACCAAGATTGACAGATAAACCACATAGTTTTGCTGGAACAAAATCGGACCCAATACTGGAATATCCGCTAATAGTGGAATATTAAAATTAGCCAGACCCGGTAAAGCCATACTGACGTAGTTCTGTCCCAAAAATGCAGAGATACCGAGTCCAAAAATGGTTAAAGCCAAACCGCACGCGGATTGATTGGTACTTAAAGACAAGGTAAAAAAGGCAAAAATCAAGGCCATCAGCATGCCTGCCAGACCACCCATCAATAAGGCACTTAATACACTGGCATCATATTGCGCAGCAAAAGCAAAACCTGCAATTGCACCGACCAGCATCATCCCTTCTACTCCAAGATTAATCACACCTGTCCGCTGTGTGACCAATTCCCCCAGACCTGCGAAAATCAGTGGTGTTGCTGCTGCAACAGTACCTGCAAGAATTGCAGTTATTTCTAAAGCCATATCATGCTTCCTTTTGCTGTAGACAACATTGGGTTAGAGGGTGGTTGCTGTGGACTGAGGGACCGGTGGCACCATTTTTTTGCTAAACCGGTAACGGTTTTCAATTAATGCATCGGAAGCCAACAGGAAAAATAACAGCAGGCCCTGGAAAATACCGGTAATCGCGACCGGAAGCTGTAGCTGCATTTGTGCCATTTCACCGCCCAGATAAATCAGCGCCATAAAACAGCCTGACAGCACAATACCGATTGGGTTTAAACGCCCTAGATAGGCCACGATAATCGCTGCATAGCCATAACCTGGGGACAGGTTCGGATTCAGCTGACCAATAGGTCCAGCCACTTCACAGATTCCGGCAATACCTGCCATCATTCCGGAAATCACCAGACTCATCCAGATCGCTTTGGAGGAAGAAAAACCTGCGTATTTGGCAGCTAAAGGTGCCTGACCGCTGACTTCCAGTTTATAGGCCGTCAGACTTTTACGCATAAAAACCCAGAACAGAAGGACTGCAAAAAAAGTGATAAAAATAGAGGTATTAATGCGTGTGCCTTCTACAATAAATGGCAGCGTCGCACTCTCACTAAAAACCACCGATTGAGGGAAGTTCATCCCTTCCGGATCACGCCAGGGACCATTGACCAGGTATAGCAACACACATACTGCGACATAATTCATCATCAGGGTGGTCAGGGTTTCTTCAGCATTAAAATGGGTTTTCAGTAAGGCAGGAATTGCACCCCAGAGTGCCCCACCAAGTGCGCCCATAACGATCATTAACGGGAGAATCCACCAGCCGATGTGATCATGAAATAAAATCGCAATACCACCGCCAAAAATCGCGCCCATGGTGAGCTGACCTTCAGCACCGATATTGAATAATTTGGCTCGAAATCCGACCGTCAGCCCTAAGGCAATCAGAATCAGAGGTCCGGCTTTGACTGCCAGTTCACTCCAACCATAAGACGATGTCAGCGGTTCAATAAAGAAGATGTACATGGCTTGCGCGGGATTAATCCCCAACATTAAAAACAGAATACTACCGACAATCAGCATGGCTAGCAGCGCAATGAGCGGTGAAAGCCACTTCATGATTTGAGAGGGATGTTCACGCGGTTCCAGTAAATGCATGTCGCTCTCCTCTCAACCTGTATATTTGTTTTTTTGTTATATTAAGCATGAGCTTGCTGCTCCTCTACTATGATCGCAGTGTCATGGCCTGGAATGCCTGACATCAAGATTCCAACATTTTCAGTATTGGTTTCATGAGTAGGTATCGCTGGAGATAGTTCACCATTGGCCAACACGCAGAGACGATCACTGATTTCAAACAGCTCTTCTAATTCTTCTGAAATCACCAAAATGGCAACACCTTGTCGAGAGAGATCAATCAGGGTTTGCCGGATAAACATGGACGCGCCCACATCAACGCCCCAGGTCGGTTGAGCCACAATCAGGAATTTCGGGTTTTGCAGAATTTCCCGGCCGACAATAAATTTTTGTAGATTTCCACCGGACAAGGAACGTGCTTCTGCCTCTGGGCCACTGGCTTTCACCCCGAATTTTTCAATACAGTGCTCGGCAAAAAGCTTACATTGTGCAAACTTGATTAATCCCCATTGCGTCAGGTTCTGCCGAAATGCGGTCAGCAAGGCATTCTGGGACAGTGTCATGTTCGGGACTGCTCCTCGGCCCAGACGTTCTTCAGGGACAAAGCCCAGGCCCAAATCACGCCGTTGTCCAGAACTGAATCGGGAAATATCGATTTGATCCAGAACCATCCGGCCATGTTTCAGGCTATTTTCACCCGACAATAAAGACAGTAATTCTGCTTGCCCATTGCCAGAAATCCCGGCAATTCCTACAATTTCACCGGCAAAAATATTTAAATTGATATTTTTCAGCGACACATCAAATGGGTCATCGGACTGGTAATTGAGATTCTCAACCTGGAATAATATCTGTTTTTCACCTGTATATTCAGGGCGTACATAGGTCGGTAAATCACGGCCAATCATTAAGCGTGCTAAATCACTGGTACTGTTGTCTTTGGGATTAACATTTCCGGTGACACGGCCATTGCGTAAGATGGTCGCTTCATCACAGAGTTCTTTGATCTCGTGTAATTTATGACTGATATATAAAATCGAAACACCTTGGGAGGCCAATAAACGCAAGGTTTTAAACAGTTGACGCACCGCTTGTGGCGTCAGTACCGAGGTCGGTTCATCTAAAATAATTAAAGCGGGATTTTGCAAAAGGCAGCGAATAATTTCGACGCGTTGCCGTTCACCTACCGATAAAGAATGTACTTCGCGGCGTGGATCAATGGGTAAGCCGTATTGCTCTGAGACTTCAATAATTTTTTGACTGAGGACTTTTAAATGAATCTTTTCATCCAGTCCCAGCAAAATATTTTCCACCACGGTCAAGGTTTCAAATAAAGAGAAATGCTGATAGACCATGCCAATCCCGAGTTTTCTTGCCATCGACGGGTTATCAATATGAACTTCTTTACCGTTCCAGAGGATTTGTCCCTGATTGGCCTTGGTTGCCCCATAAATGATTTTCATCAGGGTACTTTTGCCGGCGCCATTTTCACCCAAGATGGCGTGAATCTGTCCGGGTTGAACGGTTAAATGTATCTGGTCATTCGCTTTCAATGAATTGTAACTTTTACAGATATTGATGAGCTGTAAACGCGGTACACCTGAAGAAGAACGTGCATTCAACTCTTGCGCATGAGCAGATCTATCGTGTTGAGAGGTCATCATCAGTGCCCTATTCAATGCTGTGACAGTGCGGCATCCATCTGAAGCGTGCAGGCATTCAGATGGATGCGGGAAAGTACATCAAAGTATTTAAAGTTTTTTGAATTGCAAAATGACAAAGCTTTATTTCGGTAATGAACCCTCTACGCCCTTCACGTAGTAATTCATTTTGCTTAGTGCCGCATCATCTAGGCGCTTGTCCTTTGCCAAGACCAATGTGCCATCCTGTTTATGAATCGGGCCGGTAAATGGATGCAATGTGCCTTTTAAAATACCGTCACGTACGCTGAGTGCTTTTGCTTTAGAGGCTGCCGACACGGAAGGACCAAAGCTTTCAATATCGACTGCTTTTTGTTTCACGCCGTACCACATTGCACTTGGTTTCCAGGTTTTATTGCTGACTTGCATCATTACCGGGGTGTAAATTTTTTCCCAATGTAAAACCGATGCGGCAAGATGCGCTTTAGGGCCAAATTTGCTCATGTCAGAGTCCCAGCCAAAAGCAAAGACACCTTTTTGTTCAGCCGCCTGTACCACTGCCGGAGAATCGGTATTTTGCATCAGCACATCTGCACCTTGAGCAATCAACGCCAAGGCTGCATCACGTTCTTTGCCCGGGTTAAACCATGAATTCACCCAAATGACTTTGGTTTTAATTTTTGGATTTACACTTTGTGCACCGAGGGTATAGGCATTGATATTACGGATAACTTCAGGAATCGGAAAAGACGCAACTACGCCCAATACATTATTTTTAGTTTTTTGCCCTGCGACCACACCCAGCATATAAGCGCCTTCATAGGTACGGACATCGTAGACCCCTAAATTTTTGCCCTGCTTATAACCGGTTGCATGCATAAATACTGTATTGGGAAATTGCTTGGATACTTTTTCCATCGCATTCATATAACCGAATGAAGTCGCAAAAATGACTTTATTGCCTTGCTGTGCAAGGTTGCGGATCACGCGTTCGGCATCTGCTGTTTCAGGGACATTTTCGATATAAGAGGTTTTATATTTTCCTGCGAGGGTTTTTTCAGCCTTAATCCGGCCCTGATCGTGAGAATAGGTCCAGCCATGGTCGCTGGTTGGGCCAATATAAACAAATGCGGCTTTATCTTGGGCCTGAACATTGGCGACAGCGGCCATGCCCATTACACCACTTGCCATTAATACCCCTACCAATTTTTTCAATCCGGTTTTCAAGCTATTTTTTTCTTTCATTCTATTCTGCTCTTGGTTGTTCTGTGTCATGCAACACATGCTTTAAAATGACTTCACGCAAATGTGCTCAGTCTGTTCAAGATATAATTAGCAATAAGCATTCCAGTTTTTATAAAAATAATAGAAATAGGGTTTTAAAATAAAATGTTTTTTGTTTTTATAATTTAATTAAGGCGTAATGATATTAAATTTATAAAAGCTTATTTTATGATTGATAGGGGATTTAATTTATCAAATGGATTTATTTTTTATTTTTGCTTATTAGTGGTGCGATAAAATAAAATGCCTTAAATTTGCGCATTCCTTTTTTAATCCAAGCTTCATATTTTTCATGAGCAAAGATAAATTAAAATGATAGAACCATGTATTGAGCTTCATTGAGGGATTGGAATTTTTTTATATAAGTTACTAATATTAAAATATATTAATATTTTTTATAATTCAATTTAGCTTGTAATGCACTGAGAGGGTAATGTTCTAAAGATATTATTCTTTTCTCTCCTCATTGAAGGAGGTTGGAAATCTCTAATCGGAGCTTGCCTGGATTGATTTATTTAATTTCCAAATTTTGAAAATATTAATCAATTTTAATTAAGAAATAAGGACATATAAATAATATTTTGATCATTCAAAAATAATATAAATAAAAACCACTATATTGAAATATAGGGTTTCTATTTAAAATTTAATCTATATTTTTTAATTTTAAAATATATTAGACAACATAACGTTTACTTAATCCCCACTCAGCTAAGATTCGACGGTAAGTTGTTGAAGAGCGATCCGCTTCAAAATGTGCTTCCATGGAAATATCGAGCGGTAATTCTTCAGGTTTCTGGCTTTCCACCATGTCCTGATCTTCGGCAAAAATTTGTGCATTGAAGTCATATACTGCCTGTAAATCTCCTGTGGTATCGAAGTTACGTGTCAGTGGCACAAATAAACGGGTTTTATTGTGTGAGACCGGACAACAAGCATTGAGAATTTTTAATTGTCCCTGTTCTGGGAAATGTACGGTAAGCACTGCAGAAAACGGTGGATAGACATCAAATACACGTTTCCACAAAAAGCCTTCCGGTGCTAAATCTTGCATACTATGTGGGTAGTTGCTGACACTGCTGACATATTCGGTATGCAGGCCGTAATTTGTACGTTCTGTCGTGTATTTGGGTACAACCTGATTTTCAGGATCTGCGAAAGAACCATGATGAACCCAGGCAAAATGTGCAACATCAATAAAGCCTTCCAGTTGACGGCCACTTGAGCCGCCAATATCCACAAACGGCGGTAAAATTGCCTGATGATCTGGCATCTCCCAGGTATCTAAAACAGGAAAATTGGCTTTTGCTTCGTCACGGCCAAAAATACTGGTCCAGATCAAGCCATATTTTTGCACTACTGGAAATTTGGTCAGAGAAAAGCGCTCAGAAATGTTGGTCAGCTCGGGTTGTGCAGGAATTTTGATACATTTTCCCTGGCCATTGTAGTGTAAGCCATGATAAGGACAGACCAGATTTTCACCCGAAACCCAGCCTTTGGTTAAGGGTACGCCCCGGTGTGGACAGAGATCACGAACCAGGTGAATTGCACCACTGTCTGTTTTATACAGTGCAAGTTTGACATCAAGCAGGGTTACTTGTTGCGGTTGGGTAGAAACGTCCTGAATCCGTGCAACCGGATACCAGTGACGAGCCAGAATTTCCCAGTCCTGATCATCAAACTGGCTATAGCAGGGTTTGTTGAATAAATTGATGACTGGAATGGCGTTCATATCAAACCTATATTCTTACTGTGGATGGTCTCTTTTTACAGGCCTTGAACAGTACAGAACTGTGCAATTTTGGCTTTGCTTATGATTGAAATTACTTAATTTATTGTCATTCTGTCTATTAGAATGATTCGTACTATTCATTCTTAAAATTAGAACACATCAACCATGTACAAATGTACTTGCCGATTAAAGCTACCTTCTTTGGCATAAAACTCGCATAAACACGTTTATCTCAAATATTGATATGAATAAACGGTGGTTCTTCGCTTGACTAAATTAATGAATACGCCTTTTTCCCGATTTTCAGAATATTTTATCGCGGTGGCGAAAACGGGAAGTTTACGCAAGGCCGCAGATCAATTATTCATTTCCGTGTCTGCAGTACATCGGCAAATTGCTTTGGCTGAAGAAGAACTGGGAATTGTGTTATTTGAGCGTTTGCCCCATGGTTTAAAACTGACACTGGCGGGTGAATTACTCTATGCCGATGTTTTAAAATGGCAAAAAGAATTCCAGCAAACCCGGATTCGCTTTGATGAAATTCAGGGACTTACGCGTGGGACCATCGAATTTGGTTTAATTTCTGCTTTAAATGATGGTTTTGTCATGCAGTCCGTGCAATATATGTATGAACATTATCCCTGGATTAATTTTAATATCCGGGTCGCAGACAGTGAAATTGTAGCCAAAAAAGTGATTGAGGCAGATCTGGATTTTGGCCTGATCCTGAATCCAAAATCCCATCAACATATTGAAGTCCTCCATTTTCTGGAACTGCCTTTAGGTTTTGTGATGGGTAAATCCCATCCTCTTGCTCAAGTAGAAAAGATTTATTTTTCCGATACCTTGAATGACAACCATTTTATTCCGGCCGAACCCCTGATTATTCATGATTATGTACAGGCACTGTATAAACATCATCAATTTATACCTGCACGTAAAACGGAATCGAATGATATCCGCCTGATGAATACTCTCATTAAGGCGAATTCCGGGATTGGAATTTTTAGTTATCTCGATGTTTTACCGTATGTCGAGCGAGATGAAGTGGTCTTTAAACCTATCTCTGAAAAAGGGCTGCATCCGCTGACCATTGCCTTGTGTGTGGCGCCTAAACGCCAAATTTCACGCGTTTCCCAGTTGATGATTAAACATATGATTGAACAAATGGAAACCTTAAAAAGCAAGGTGCAGCAACTGTAGTATTTTCATACCTAAATAACAAAAACCGCGATAACTAAAATCGCGGTTTCTCGATATGTGATGCTATTAATTAGACTTAATCCAATGGATTACCCACAATATTGCTAATAATGCCTTTCATAATATGTGGGCCTTGTTCTTTCCGTAGGTCTGCATACCAGTCTTTGGTAATTTGCTCATCTTTCATATGCGTGACATCACAACGCTTACGTGCACGTAGCAGCAATTCATTGGCGCGTTCATTGCGTTTATTCTGATAACGTTTCAGGGCATCTTCCAGACCTAGCGTATTAATTTGTAAGGCACGTGCCAGATAGACCGCATCTTCCATTGCTTGGCAACCTCCCTGCCCGATATCCGGTGTGGTGCTATGTGCCGCATCCCCTAAAATTACCACACGGCCCTTATAAAACTGGTTAAAAGGCTCAATATCATGGATTTCGACACGATTGGTTTTCTGCTCATCAATACTGTCAATCAGACATTGAACCTGGGAGCACCAGCCAGAGAAATATTGCTTTAATAAGATCTTATATTCCGAACGTTGATTCTCCAGACCTGCGGGCAATGGCACATCAAAGAAGAAATAAAAGCGCTGGTCTGCCACAGGCATCAGTGAAGCACGTTTGCCTTCACCGACAAACGTGGTCCACTGCTGTGCGGGCGCTAAATCTTCAGAGATCTCAACCAGTCCGTTCCAGTTCACATAGCCAGCATAACGGCGTTCAACCTGTTTGCCCAATACATACTGACGCGTCATGGAATGGGTACCATCTGCGCCAATCAATAATGCTGCAGAAACAGTGCTGCCATCCTGAAAACCGATTTCAACGTGTTGCCCCTTATCCTCAATAGACACCATTCTTTTACCGAGCTGAATATCCTGCCGGCCAAACGCATCCATTAACATATTTTGTAATTCAGCACGCGATACCGGATATGGACGTTGACCGACTTCTTCAATTAACGGCGCCAAACTAAACTGCGTCATGACCTCGCCATTCAAACCATCGATATAGGCTAAGTCATTCATCTGGCCACCTAACTTTGCTACCTGTTCAGTTAAGCCCAGATAGTTCAAACACTTCACCCCGTTTGACCACAAGGAAATTGCAGCACCGACAGGTAAAATCTGTTCTGCCTGCTCATAGATGGTGACCCGATGTCCGAACTTTTTTAGTGCAATTCCTGTGGTTAATCCGCCCATGCCTGCCCCAATAATTGCAATCTCCATCTATTCCTCCTGGCTATTTCATCTTCATTGCCAGCTAAAATGCTAAAAACGTGCCATCCTGAAAAAAATGCACTAAAAAAATAGCAAGAGTTGGCACACGCTGTGCTTTTAAATTCCTTCAATGTCCTGTTTTTATAAAGGCAGAAGACCTAAATTTGTATTTATAAAAGTGCATATTCATGTGACGTATACCAATGATGGAAATTTAAGATGGCGACCTTATTAGCTCCAATTTTTGATCTGCCTGCTCCAGTACAGCAGTTAACTAACCTTGCAGATGCCCGAATTGGCGCAGAAATTCTTGAATGTTCAGATGAGTTTTTTGCTGAAGCAAAACGCATGTTGCAATTTGAGGCACCGGTCTTTATCGAAGACAAGTTTGATGAGCATGGCAAATGGATGGATGGCTGGGAAACCCGTCGCAAGCGCCACACGGGCTATGATTGGGCCATCATTAAACTTGCTGTTGCAGGTCAAATACAGGCACTGGATATTGATACGACTTTTTTTAGCGGTAATTATCCGGCCTCTGCTGCTGTGCAAGCATGTTATGCGCCAGATGGAAATCTTGATCAGGCAGAATGGATCAGCATTATAGAAAATAATCTCTTGGGCCCCAGCCAGCATCATATTGTTCAGATTTCAGCAAAGCAGATATTTACCCATGTCCGTTTGAATATTTATCCTGACGGTGGGATTGCACGTTTTAAGGTCTATGGTCAGGTAAAAATCAATCTGCAAGATAGTGATCAAATGCTAGATGTTTTGGCACTAGAACATGGTGGCCGTGTCGTTGCCTATAGCGATGCGCATTTTGGACATCCACGCAATCTGATTAATCCGGGACGTGGCATTAACATGGGCGATGGCTGGGAAACCAAACGGCGTCGTGCTCCAGGATTTGACTGGTGCATTTTGGCTTTAGGCGCCAGTGCCCGAATCGAGAAAATTGAAATTGATACCGCCCATTTTAAGGGAAATTTCCCTGCAGAGGTTTCTATTCAAGCCATCTATGTTGAGGATGCAACCGATGAGCAACTCATTCCACAAAGCATGTTCTGGCCTTTTTTGTTAGCAGCCCAACCTATGCAAATGGATCATATTCATCATTACATCAATGAAATTTTACAACACGAAAAAATTTCCCATATTCGTGTCAACATGATTCCGGACGGTGGCATCAGCCGGATTCGTCTTTGGGGAAAATTGGCTTGAGTGATCAATGATATGTCTATGCAAAGTATAAAAATACAGCCTTTAAGCACTGAAAGTTTTCTGCCTTTTGGAGAAGTCATTGCCTGTCAGGGTAATCATTATTTTCATATCAATGAGCAGCAGACTGAGCGTTATCATGCCCTGGCTGAAGTAGAAAGTGACACCAAGGTCGGACTGAGTATTTTTAGAAATATGCAAGCTACGGCAATTCCTTTTCAAATCTCAATGCTGGAAAGGCATCCTCTAGGATCACAGGCTTTTATTCCGATGCACGGCCAGCAATTTTTAATCGTTGTAGCGCCTGAACTTGATTATACACAGCCCGATATTAGTCAGATTCAGGTATTTATCAGTGATGGTTCTCAAGGGATAAATTATCGTGCCGGAACATGGCATCATCCTTTATTGACGCTTGAAGCATCCAGTGAATTTGTCGTAGTGGATCGTATAGGCAATGGGTCAAACTGTGATGTTCATCCTTTTCCTGAAAACATCCAGATCGTATTTTAAACGCATTAAAAAAAGCCCTTTTTATCAGGGCTTTTACTTATTTCTTCATCACTTTGTCTAGAAGTGATATTTCACTAAAGCACTGACATTATTTTCATCGGCATTTGGGATACCGAATTTGTTGTTCCAGATAGAATGTTCAATTCCCAGATATAAATTGGTGTTTGGAGAAATGTGTTTACCGACATTCCATTTCCATTGGGTGGTCCAGTTCATCTCACTGTCATGAGTATCTTCTTCTGTAGACCAATCCAGGAAGCCATCCACCAGGAATTCTTCAGTTCCCAGTTTAATTGGCACACCGTAGGTCAGTGTCAACTGGTAATCATCATCAATATTTTCATTATTCACGCGATAAAGATTAATGCTGGCATAACGGAAATATGGAATATCCAGATCAAAACCTACGCCGTAGAGGAAGTTATCAAAACCCTCTCCACCTTCCCAGGTCGTTGAAACCAGTACATCTTTAACCGGACCAAAGGCAAGCTTCTGACCCGACACTTCACCCAAGCTCAAACGTGGTGAAAATTCAAAATAACTGGATTTAAAGTCATCTGCGCCGCGCATACGGTCAATGAAGAAGAAGACATCTGCATATTTTATTTTTGCCGTATATTCAAAGGTCGCAGTCGCCTGTTTCTCATCGACCACCTCATAGTTTTCTCCATAAAGTCCGGTGACACTGAAGTCTTGCCAGATCGGTTTTGCCTGTGCGGATGCCGCACCCAATACAAGTAATGTTGCAGCAGTAAGTTGAGTGAATTTCATAAATAAGGGTCCCCAGTGGAATGAAAAAATCACATTCTGAATTAAGCAAAAACAAAGCCAACATTTTTAATTTTTGATAAAAAAAACAGCCCATTTTCCTGGACTGTTTTCATTCTGGTTTAAATTTTCTAATGTGGAAGCTTTGCCACAATTTCTGTAGTTGCTGTACTTTTATTTTTAAATAAGTTCAGATGATTGAACAACAGGTTGAGTAAAATGGCCATTAAGCAGGTTGAGCTGATGCCTGAATGAAACAAGGTTTGTACCCATTTTGGAAAATTGGCATAAAAGGAATGATCAATAATTGGAATCATACCGGCAGCAATAGCGGTCGCAACAATGATGAGATTTTTTTGCTCGTTATAATCAATTTTAGCCAAGGTACGAATCCCGCTTGCAGCGACTGTTCCAAAAAGTACCAGACCTGCACCACCTAATACCGGTACAGGAATGGCAGCAATCAAACGTCCCATAATGGGCAGTAAACCCAGCACTACTAAAATCATGCCACCCGCAGCGACCACAAATCGGCTTTTAATTCCGGTAATCGCCACCAAGCCGACATTTTGCGCAAAAGCACTTTGCATAAATGAACCAAAAACCGGTGCCATCGCACTCGATAACATATCGGCACGCAAGCCATTCGAGATACGATCCGCATCCACTTTGGTAGCTACAATCTCACCCACTGCAATGATATCTGCTGTGGTTTCGGTCATAATCACGAGAGTAACGATGAGCATGGAAATAATGGCTGTGAGCTCAAAAGTCGGTAGTCCAAAGGCGAAGAAGCTGGGTACCTGAATCCATGTTCCATTCGCAACTTTAGAGAAATCACCAAAACCGAATAAATAAGCCAGTACTGAACCTAAAACAATTGCCAGTAAAATAGACAAGCGACGAATAGCAGCATGTCGGCTCAAATTCAGGCAGACGACTAAAGCTAAAGTCATGAGTGCCAGACCAATATTTTCGACACTTCCCCATTCTGGTGCCTTGGGATTGCCGCCCATCATCCAGCGGACTGCTACAGGTAATAAAGACAAACCAATGATAGTAATGACGCAGCCTGTCACGACTGGTGGAAAGAAACGGATAATTTTGGAGAAATAAGGCGCGAGGAAAAAACCGATCAATGAGGCGACAATGACCGCACCATAGACTGCTTGTAAGCCACCGCCTGTGGTTACAATCGCGACCATCGTCGCAACCCCGGCAAAAGAAACTCCTTGCACCAAAGGTAATTTCGCACCGATATATTTCACTCCCACGGTTTGCAAAATCGTGGCTAAACCACCGACAAATAGCGCCGCTGCAATCAATAATCCAATTTGATAAGCTTCTAGGCCGGCGGCCGTTCCCACGATTAAAGGTGGTGCAATAATTCCGCCATACATAGTCAGTACGTGTTGCAAACCGTAAGCTGCACTTTTTCCCGCACCTAAATATTCATGTTCAGGTGATATTGTTTTACTTTGTTCTGTCATTTTTCTCACCCTCAAAGTTAAAAGCTAAAATCAGCTTCCGCGATATGTGGAGTACGCGAATGGGCTGATCAACAAAGGAATATGAAAATGCTGGGATGCATCTTTTACATAAAAATGAATAACCGCTTTAGGAAAGAAAGTTTCTAAACCCAAACCTTCAAAATAAGCAGATGTAAAGAACTCAAGACTATAGGCACCCGCTTTAAATTCGGTCATACCGAAATCACTGACGCGACCGTCTGCATTGGTTATTGCTTCCCTGATCAGGCGACCGTCTTCAGCAAAAAGTCGAACGACCACGTCTGTCGCAGGTTTTCCCAGATGCGTATCCAAAATATGCGTGCTAATCATGCTTGCAGCTCCTGAGCCAGTCGTGACAAGGCAATTTCTGCCAGTTGATGATGCACAATACGTTTCTCAATCTCTGGATCATTCAGCAAACGATAGTTCAGGGCTTGAAGGGCGTCTTCACTGCTCAATCCAGCGGCTTTGATCAGAAAGATAAACCCATATTCTCTTTCATAGGCAAGATTGCCTTTAAGTAGAGCGAGCTGGGTATCTTTATCTGCTGTAATGCCGGATTGCTCACGATGGGAAAAGTCTTTTTCTATTTCACTTAATTCAGCCTGTGCCTGTTTTTCACCTATACGAGGATGATTATCCAGCGCAGCTTTAATCTCATCCCAGTTCCAGGTTGCTGATTGTTGTTTCGCTGCATTCAAAACATCCTCAACCGAGGTATAAGGACGCTTTGCGGCAAGCTCGGTTGACCAACTGGGTATTTGCACACAGTGCTTTAAAAAGATCATCGCATCTTCTGTTGATGCTTGATTAAATTCAACAAGTTGCACTATTCAATCGCCTGATTATATTGCTTGGTTATTTAAAACTGGTTTTGCAATAACAGTGCCAAAGCTGATGTGTTTGTTATTTTTATAAAGTACATGACTCAAAAAAGAGCATCTAAACTGATCTTTTCTAATATATTTTATGATTATGGCGCATGATGGTTATACCAGTGCTCGGCAATATCCCCACGACGGCAAATCCAGACCTTGTCATGATTTTGAATGTAGTCCAGGAACTTTTGTAGAGCTTTAAAACGTCCCGGCCGTCCTAAAATACGGCAGTGCATGCCAATCGACAGCATTTTTGGCGCAGTTTCGCCTTCGGCATAGAGCACATCAAAAGCATCTTTGAGATATTGATAAAACTGTTCCCCGCTATTAAACCCGCCCGGTGAACTGAATTTCATGTCATTGCTATCCAGGCTATAAGGAATAATCAAATGTGGACGTGTTTCCCCCACCTGATTGGTCAAGGTGCTCCAAAATGGCAAGTCATCCCCATAGTAATCAGCATCATATTTGATTTGAGGAAATTCAGCCAGAAGTTGACGGGTATTCGGACTGTCCCGACCGGTATACCAGCCGATCGGTGCCTCATCAAACAGGCTTTCCAGAACACTGATCGCCTGATCCATATATTGGCGTTCGAGTTCAAGCGGCATGTCCTGATAATGTAGCCAGCGCTGTCCGTGTGAAACCACATCATAATGAGCTGCTTTAATTGCCTCGACCACATAAGGATTACGTATTAAGGCCATGCCGACTCCAAAGATGGTCATTGGCAAACCACGTTTCTGGAACTCCTGATGAATGCGCCAGAAGCCTGCACGTGAACCATATTCGTACATCGAATCCATCGACATATGTTTGTCTGGAAAGCTGGCAGCACCAATAATTTCAGATAAAAACTGTTCTGATCCCGTATCACCATGTTCAATGTGGTTTTCACCACCTTCTTCATAATTCAGCACAAACTGTACCGCGACACGCGCGCCGTTTGGCCATTGCACTTTTGGTAGTTCGCCATGATAACCAATCAGGTCACGCGAATAAGGTGCACTGCGAATGCTCTCGATAAGTTCTTGTCCGCGTAAGTAGCTAGTCGTCACATCAATTCCTTGTCGATTCTAGTAAATGATCAATGGTCTATACGCGTGATAAGCAATTTATGCGCCAAAGTAGAGCATTGAAATTGAGAGCACGCTTTTTAAAAAATATTTTCAGCGAGATTTAAGCTTAGAAATATCCCATCTCAATATTTGCGTAGTTGAACATAAAAAACCTGGAAAGTTGCTTATTTTGTTTTTAATCGCTGGTCAGTGTTCTGATTTACGCAATCCTATGTCCTGTTAATTGAAATTTCATAGAACACATTGCTGTTTTATAGTCCAGCTAAAGGTCATGACACAGAACCCATTATGAATACAAATATCGCCGCTTTTAGTCCCGACTTACCAGTCCATATGACATTCGAGGAACATGACTGGCATCTTTTGGCTCAGTACTGGTATCCGATTGCACTTGCGCGTGATATTACAGATCAGCCAACAAGTAGCATGCTGCTTGATATGCCTCTGGTGATTTATAAAATGAACGATGAACTGGTGGTGGCGAAAGATGCATGTCCGCATCGCGGTGTACCTTTAAGCTTGGGAAAAAATGACGGCCAAGGCGTGGTGTGTCGTTATCACGGTTTACGCTTTGGCAGTGAAGGTAAATGTAACCGTATTCCTGCACATCCTCAGCATAAAATATCGGAGCGCTTCCATCTAAAAAGTTATGCTGCGGTAGAAAAATATGGTCTGATCTGGTGTTCGTTAAGCGCTGAAAAGGATGCAGAACCTCATATTCCTCATATGCCTTTTTGGGATGATGCTGAGTATCAGCAACTGGTCTGCCCTCAGATAGACATTCAATGTTTTGCAGGAAGACAGCTCGAAGGTTTTATTGATGTGGCACATTTTGCCTGGGTGCATCCCGATACTTTTGGTGATCCGGAGGATGTAGAAGTTCCTGATTACAGTACGACAGAAACGGAGGTCGGTTTTAATGCAGATTATATCAGCAGTGTGGGACGTTATCCGATCGGAATCGAGCAGCGTGGCCAGGAAGATTTTAAATGGTTACGTCATTTTGAAGTGAGCCTACCCTTTACTGCAACACTTACGATTCATTTTCCAAATCATGCCAAGCAGGTCATCATGAATGCGGCTTCACCCATGACTGCGCGTTCAACACGACTTTTTGCACCTATTTGCCGCAATTATGATAAAGATTTACCGGTTGAAGATGCCTATGCCTTTAATATGAAAATTTTCGAGGAAGATCGTGTGATTGTAGAAAATCAGAAACCTGAATATTTACCTCTGGACTTATCTTTAGAAGCGCATTTTCCGGCAGATCGAAGCTCGAGTATGTACCGAAAATTACTACGTAAACGGGGATTTAGTCCTTTATTTGCTGCTTAAAATTTTATTCAAAAGAAAGATTCATAATAAATAACCAGGGTTAGAGCTCCTCTGATATTTAAAAATTAATTGGGTTATATATTGATTTCTATGAGGATACATCTTGTTATATAGCCTCATAAGCCTTGTATTCTGGTGAAGATAAGGCCTTTTAGAACGATAAAGAACTTTAAGAAGATAAAATTAGTTTTTTATTAAAATAGGTATATAATAAATAAAATCACTTTACTTTACTATTTTAATAAAATTATGGATCAATATTGCACACTGCAGATTTATCAGGAAGATGAATGGCTGGATTGCGCTATTGTTGAGATTGTCGGTCAACAACAAACTGGATGGCAAGCAGCCACGCGCACATCATATCTATTTGAATATGCTATTTCTTATATGGACCTAAGCGATGGGCATGCGCTAGCCTATCATTTACCAGTAAATGTGCAAAATACCTTGCAATCTACCTGGCCAGCCTTCCTGATGGATTTGTTACCTCAAGGTTATGGCCGTAAAGAATTACTCCGTCAGCTTAATTTTTCTGAAAACACTCAGGAACAAGCAGACTGGGCGCTTCTAAAAGCGGGTGCAGGTAATCCGATTGGTAATTTACGGATTAAAGAGGCTTATGAATGGCTACAGGGGCAGTTTCCTGTTCAGCAGAATCATGGCTTTAGCCTAGACCAAGTCGTAGAACGTCAAGAAAACTTTATTGAATCCTTAGCCTCTTATGGACTTTTTATTGCCGGCTCTTCTGGTATTCAGGGCGAGTGGCCAAAATTACTGCTGACTCAAGGTCATGATGACCTGTTCTATCTGGATCACACGCTGACAGATCATCAGGTCAAACAGCATTGGCTGGTGAAATTCAGTCGTGGCAGTGATCAGAATCTAGATAAAATTTTGATGCACGAAGCCTTATATATGAAAATTGCCCAATACCTGGGACTTCGTGTTCATCAGGAACTGGAGCTGCATGGTAAGACTTTATTTATTCCCCGATTTGACCGTAAAGTCAGCGATGGGAAGGTTGAAAGAATTGCCCAGGAAAGTATTGCTTCTCTGGGAGGAAAAGCCGGTTTTGGGGTAAGAATGACCCATAACCAGATCTGTAGCCTGTTGATGCAATGCTGTACTGAACCAAAACAGGAAATCTTTGAATATTTGAAGCGTGATCTTGCCAATGTTGCTTTAGGCAATAAGGACAATCATACCCGTAATACAGCGATTCAACGTTTCAATAACGGAATCATTCAACTAACCCCATTATTTGATTTTGCGCCGATGTGGCTCCATCCAGATGGTATTGCCCGAACTACGCGTTGGGAGCGAGATGATCATGGTGGTATGCCAATTTGGCATTCAGTTATCGAACAGATAGCAGAAAGTACGCTAATTGATTCAGAAGAAATCAGAGCGGTGCTAGTCGAGCAATTACCACTTTATCAGGGGTTACTCGAGCACATGCAGTATCTGCAATTGGCACCTGAAATTCTAGAAAATAGCCAGTATCGAATTGATAATATTTGCCAACAATTGGAGGAGCTGAATCATGGATAAACGCTTCAAGCCCCTGACCCCGATTCAACAGATGCAAAAGAGATTGTCTGTACTTGAAACCGTCAGTAACAATCCTGACTGGCCTTTTCATCAGGTTGCTCGCTTCATTCGTACCGAGTTGCACCTTACACTCAACGATATGGCTAAAATTACCAAGATTGCTCCCCAGACTCTACAGAAAATGGAGCAACCGGAAGCTAATCCAACACTCAAGTCTATGCAGAAATTACTGGATGCTTTTGGTTTAAAGTTAGAAATCAGGGTTAAATCCTGATGATAATCTGATGCTTTAATTGATATTTAGGGGAATTTTAGAGAAGAAGAATGACTTAACAACTGAAAATATGCCCTGCTCCAATCTGTTTATTGAATCCTTGCTCCATCACAGGAATCCCGATTTAAATTAAACACGGGATTCACTGGGGGCTGACATTTTCTCATCAGTTTTTAATGAATATGTTTACTTGTGAAACGTCATTATGAAGAAATATCAACACATAAATATTTCATTTCAAGATATTCATCCATACCGAATTTAGACCCTTCACGGCCTAATCCTGATTGCTTGACTCCACCAAACGGGGCAACTTCATTAGAGATGGCTCCGGTATTGATTCCCACCATGCCGTATTCTAAGGCTTCGCCTACACGCCACTGACGTGCTGTGCTTTGGGTAAATACATACGTGGCCAGACCGAATTCTGTATCGTTCGCCATCTGAATCGCTTCTTCTTCAGTCTTGAAGCGGAACAGCGGTGCCAATGGTCCAAAAGTTTCTTCTTTTGCTATACGCATCTGCTGGGTGACTTCAGTCAGAAGTGTTGGCTCGAAGAATGTACCGCCCAGACTTGAGCGCTGTCCACCGGTTTTCACCTGTGCACCTTTGCTCAATGCATCGGCAATATGTGACTGCACTTTTTCAATTGCAGCCTCATCAATTAATGGACCTTGGGTAGAAGCTTCATCACGGCCATCACCGACTTTTAGTTTGGCAACGGCAGCCACCAGTTTTTCTACCAGCGCATCATAAATGCCATCTTGTACATAAATCCGGTTCGCACACACACAGGTCTGTCCACTGTTCCGGAATTTACTCGCCATGATGCCCTGTACCGCCTGTTCAAGATTAGCGTCATCAAAGACCAGAACCGGTGCATTGCCACCAAGTTCTAAGGACAGTTTTTTGATGGTCGGCGCACATTGCTGCATCAGGATGCGGCCGACTTGAGTCGAACCGGTAAAGCTTAACTTTTTCACGGTTTTGCTTTCACATAAGACCTGACCCACTTCAACCGCATCACCACTAACATGCAGCAATACATCTTGTGGTAAACCTGCGCGCAAGGCCAAAACCTCAAGCGCATAGGCGGTTAAAGGCGTTTGTTCAGCCGGTTTAACCAGCATTGAGCAGCCAGCAGCCAGAGCTGGCGCGGCTTTACGGGTAATCATCGCCGCCGGGAAATTCCATGGCGTGATCGCAGCTGTTACCCCAATTGCCTGTTTAATGACCAATAAACGTTGATGGGAAAGCGTTGGAGTCAACACGTCACCATCAATACGACGCGCCTGCTCGGCAAACCAGCGGATAAAGGAAGCGGCATAACCGATTTCACCACGCGCCTCAGCCAGTGGCTTGCCCTGTTCAGCGGTCAGAATCTGAGCCAAAGACTCTTTATGTTCCTGCATCAGATTGAACCAGGCCCAAAGCACATCCGCACGTTCGAGGGCTGTCTTGGCTTTCCAGACTTTCTGTGCTTGCTGAGAACGAGCAATCAGCTGTTCTACAGATGCCCGGTCATGGGATTTTACCCATGCCAAAGTGGCTTGGGTTGCTGCATCTTTGACTTCAATATATTCATCCGTGGCAGGCTGATCGAAGCTGATATCAGGATGCTGTAATAAATCTCTATATTGCGCTTGAAGCATGATCATTACTCTTTCATTAGGCTGCAACAGACATTGCAAACCCTTGTTTCAAGATAGCCAATCCCGCACGGAACTGTTCTGCCGGAATCGTGAGCGGGTATAGGAAACGGATTACATTACCATAACGACCGCAGGTCAGGATTAACAGACCATTTTGCATGGCATGGTTTTGTACAGCTTTTGCCTGTTCCGCAGTGTCCAGCTCAACCGCCACCATTGAGCCCAGTGCACGAATATCTTTGACCATGCTAGAAGACATTTTCAGTTCATGTAAAACATCAACCAGTTCTGCGCCTAGATCATTCGCTCTCTCACAAAGACCTTCTTCTTCAATGATATCCAGTACCGCATGGGCAGCCGCAACAGCAACCGGGTTACCTGCATAAGTGCCTCCCAATCCACCTGGATTTGGTGCATCCATCACTTCAGCACGACCTACCACGCCTGAGATCGGGAAACCGCCGCCTAGACTCTTTGCCATCGTAATCAGATCTGGCTTGGTCTCATAATAATCCATCGCAAACAATTTACCTGTACGCGCAAAGCCAGACTGTACTTCATCAGCAATCAGTAAAATGCCGTTTTGATCGCATAGTACACGCAAGCGTTTCAGGAATTCTGCAGGCACCACATTAAATCCGCCTTCGCCTTGTACAGGCTCAAGCACAATCGCTGCTACGTCATGCGCAGCAATATCTTCTGCGAAAATGTCTTCGATGCTTTGCATTGCATCATCTACGCTAATGCCTTTGGATTCCACCGGGTAACGGGCATGGAAAACACCACCAGGCATCACCCCAAAGTCGCGTTTATAAGGTGCAGTTTTACCGGTCATGGCCATCGTCATAAATGAACGGCCATGAAAACCATTACCAAAAGTCACAATGCCATGACGGCCAGTATGGGCACGGGCAATTTTAACTGCATTTTCGACAGCTTCAGCACCAGTCGAAAAGAATGAGGTTTTTGCAGCACCTTGGATGGGAGCGCGTGCATTGATACGTTCTGCCAGAGCAACGTAACTCTCGTATGGTACAACCTGATAAGCCGTATGGGTAAATTTGGTTAATTGTTCAGTGACCGCAGCAATAATTTTAGGGTGACGATGGCCAGTATTCAGTACGGCGATCCCGCCCGCAAAGTCGATATATTGATTGCCTTCTGCATCCCAAATGGTCGAGTTTTCTGCTTTCTCTGCGTACCATTGACACATGACCCCAACACCACGTGGTGTTGCCTGCTGTTTACGTGCATTCAGTGCTGAGTGTTTACTGTCCATTTTGTATCCTCATTCTTGATTCATACGTTGTAAATTTTGCTATCCGGATCTTGGGATAGAAATTTGCCAAAGACTGGCTGATATGGTTCATTTTGCGCTTTTATACGTATGAGACGAGAGCCACTTTGCAGCAGATCGAAGGAGCCAATTGGTCTAGTTGAAATTAGTAAAAGAGTCAAAATATAAAATTATTTTATTTATAAACAAGTATTTATTTTTTTAATAAAAATTGGCTCCTTTTTAAATAAAGAAGCCAATTTAAAAATCCATTGCGAAAATTTAGGATAGGTCATCATGGATTAAATCCATTCATTTTTATGGATTAATCCATCTTGCAAAAACTTCGCTTAACCCGGATAGATGCCGCGTTCCTGACGCGCCATTAAAATCCGCTCACAGGCCAGAATATAAGCGGCTGTACGCAAAGAACATCCGGCCTGGACTGATTTTTGCCATACATCCTGTACCGCATTTTTCATGCTGGCATCCATACGCTGATTAATCTCTTCCTCGGTCCAGAAATAACTGGCCAAATCCTGAACCCATTCAAAATAGCTGACCGTCACGCCACCCGCATTGCAGATTACATCTGGCACCACGGTAATATGACGCTCACTCAGAATTTCATCCGATTCAGTCAAAGTGGGACCATTGGCACCTTCCAGAATCATTTTGGTCTGAATATTTTGCGCGACCTGAGTATTAATCACACCTTCCAGCGCTGCCGGAATAAAGACTTCGGCAGGAATGGTCCAGAAAGCTGATGCAGAAATTTCATCGCTGGTAGAAAATCCCTGAATTTTATGGTAGGCATTTGAGTATTCAAGCAGCTTTTTAATATCAATCCCCTCTTTCTGATACAGGGTGGCAGAATGGTCCTGAACACAGATCACTTTGCTGCCATTTTCCTGGAAAAGCAGCGCAGCTTCACTGCCGACATTACCAAAGCCCTGCACACAGACCCGGGCAGCTTTTAAATCCAGACCGATTTGCTGGGCAACTTCACGCCCGCTAATAAACACACCACGACCTGTGGCTTTACTGCGGCCTAAAGACCCCCCTAAATGAACCGGCTTTCCGGTCACTACACCAGTAATCGTAGAACCCGCATTCATGGAAAACGTGTCCATCATCCAGGCCATGATTTGCGGATTGGTTCCAACATCCGGCGCCGGAATATCTTTTTGCGGTCCAATAATTAAATTGATTTCTGCCGTATAACGTCGGGTCAAGCGTTCCAGTTCGCGCTTGGAAAGCTGGCTCGGATCAACTCGCACACCGCCTTTGGCACCGCCAAAAGGTAAATTTAGAGCAGCACATTTGATCGTCATCCAGGCCGACAGAGCCATCACCTCATCTAAATTGACATCTGGATGAAAACGCACGCCGCCTTTGCCTGGACCGCGAGTTAAATTGTGCTGAACACGATAGCCTTCAAAATGCTGAACCGTACCATCATCCATGATGACCGGAACATCGACAATCAAACTGCGCTTTGGGCGTCGCAGCATGTCCAGTCGTTCACTCAGCTCACCCAGATAAGGCGCTACTTTATCCAGTTGCTTAAGATAATTGTTCCAGGCCGTTGTACCTTGCTCGGTATAGGTCAATCCTTTCATCATCATGTTCATTCTATGATCCTTTTGTTATATGCAGTCGTATGTCCTGGCGGCTGCAACACATCTCTATTCGGCTGTTATGGCAATCATTGCTTGATTCAGGTCTTAGTTCAGCGAGCTCCAAACAAAATCAGTGTCTAGATTTTCCGCTTTAGTTTTAATCGGTATCTGTGTATATTGCCTGCCCGCCTGTATGCTCGCATTCAAGCCGCAGGTACATGATCAAAACGCATACAAGACACTTTACAATGACTGCCTGATCAGACTATTTTGCACTTAGCAATACCGCTCTCACGAGAGCCATTTCAAATTTGTAGGAGAGAGCCAATTGCGTAGCTTGCTTGGAGATTATTTACTGCAGCGATTGCAGCAAGATGTCACAGGAACATTACAGATGCGCCTGTTCCGCTGCTTGCGTAACGCGATTATTGATAGCGTATTGGCTCCCAAAACCCGCTTGCCTGCATCACGTGATCTGGCTAAAGAGATTCAGGTATCGCGTAATACGGTGTTAAATGCCTATGAACAGTTACAGGCACAAGGTTATGTTGATGCGCGTACCGGCCAAGGTACCTGGGTGGTAGAGAAATTACCTGAATCCTTTTTGGTGAAGGTAGAACAAAGCTCTCCTGCGGTTGCAGAAAAAAAAGCACAGCAAAATTACAATCTGTCGCAACGCGGTTCCTACTTGCTCGGCTATTCCGCGGCCTCGCCTTATCAATGGGGAGCCTTTGTACCGGGCGCACCCGATGTAACCGAATTTCCGCATCATATTTTCAGCAAAATCCAAACGCGTTTGAGCCGTGAACCTCAAGTTAATAACCTGATTTACAGCAATGCCGGTGGCTCCCTGGAACTGCGTCAGGAGCTGGCGGAATATCTGAAAATTGCCCGTTCAGTGCAGTGCGATGCTGATCAGATCATTATTACCGAAGGCACCCATCAGGCGATTGATTTGGTCTCGCGTACTTTAAGCGACATAGGCGATGAGGTCTGGATCGAAGATCCAGCCTATTGGGGCGCGCGTAATATTTTACGAATTAATGGCGTCAATCTACGTTCCTTACCGGTGGATCAGGAAGGGATTATTCCCGATCTGCATCCCAAGAAACCACCTAAACTGATTTTTGTGACGCCGTCGCATCAGTATCCTTTGGGCTCACATTTAAGTTTAGAACGGCGCAAACAGTTAATTGCACTGGCACGCCAGCACAATAGCTGGATTGTTGAAGATGATTATGACAGCGAGTTCAGGTTCTCGGGCCAGCCCTATCCTTCTTTACAAGGTTTAGAGCCGGATTCTCCGGTGATTTATATGGGGACGTTCAGTAAGACGATTTATCCGGCCCTGCGTATTGGCTATTTAGTGGTACCAAAACAGCTCTTTTCTTCATTGCGAATTGTAGCTTCGGAACTTTATCGTGGTGGTCACTTAATCGATCAGCAAACACTGGCTGAATTTATCCGTGAAGGACATTATGAAGCGCATATCCGACGGATGCGTTTATTGTATGGCAAACGCCACGCTTTTTTAATTGACCTGATTCGCCGACATTTAGGTGAAGATTTTCTGCATGAATACAATACCGCCGCCGGTTTGCATCTGATTTTAAAATTGCCCAGCAGCAGTGATGATGTCTTGATTGCATCCAAAGCGCTTGAACTGGGAATCAAGGTCAGAGCCTTATCGCAATACTATACCAAACATTATTCCACCCGGCAGAAAGGATTATTACTGGGCTTTGCCTGTGTGAGTGAACAGGAAATTCTGGTGGCTTTCGGGATATTGTTAAAGTGCTTGCGCGAGCATGGGATCCGCACTTTAACTTAGTAAAAACTCAGGGATCAATACAATTATATTTTTAAAATCAAAAAGCTTTTAATTTATTTTTAAAGGGAACGTAAACCTGCTTTTAGCCTGATATTTTAGGTAAGCTTTATTTTTCTGTAAATATTGCCTGCTTATATTTTTTATCTCTTAAGCCAATTGGCTCCTTTGAATTGCTCAAAAATGGCTCTCGTCACTTTACAACAAAAAAGAGAAATTAACCGCATACATGAACAGCATGTAACCGTACTTTAATCAAAGTGTGATCCTGTCTATAGGGCTACAAGGATTCATTTTATTAAGATTAACTTAATATTGGTCAAGCACTGATGAATTCGGTTACAGTTTCAAAGGATAAGATAGCGTAAGCCAAATAAGGAATTTTATTGCCGCTACGCTATTGATATTAAGGGAAATTATATGGCAGAACATCAACATTTCTCCAATTCCGAATCATCAAACGGCTTAAAAAACGGACTTAAATCACGCCATCTCACCATGATTTCAATTGCCGGTGTCATTGGTGGAGCACTCTTTGTCGGCTCCGGTAATGTCATCTATTCTGCAGGACCGGCTGCACTCATTGCCTATACTCTAGGTGGAATATTAGTTTTACTCATCATGCGTATGCTGGGAGAAATGGCGGTACTGAATCCCGACAGTGGTTCATTTTCAACCTATGCGGATCGTGGAATCGGGCGCTGGGCTGGATTTTCTATCGGCTGGTTATACTGGTCTTTCTGGACGTTGCTCATGGGCTGGGAAGCCTTTGTTGCCGGGAAAATCCTAAATAGCTGGTTTCCATTTATCCCGATCTGGGGCTATATGCTTCTGGTCACTGTAGCACTGGTCTGGATTAATCTCCGTGACGTAAAAAACTTTGGTGAATTCGAGTTCTGGTTTGCCCTGATCAAAGTTATTGCCATTGTAATGTTTCTGGTGTTTGGTAGTTTGGCCGTGATGCACCTGTGGCCTTGGGGCGATGCTTCTATGCTCGGTGGTACAACTCATCTAACCGCTCAAGGCTTTATGCCCAATGGGTTTTCATCGGTGATCACGGCCTTATTGGGTGTAATGTTTGCTTATATGGGAGCAGAGATTGTCACCGTAGCAGCAGCTGAAACCAAAGATCCAGCCAAGGAAATTCGCAAGGCCGCTAATTCAATTGTATGGCGTATCATTTTATTCTATGTCGGTTCAATGTTGATTACGGTTTGCCTGATTCCACACAATAATCCTTTATTGAAAGATCCGACCTGGGGTACGTATAGCGTAGCGCTTACTGCACTCGGTATTCCAGAAGCACGCCATATTGTTAATTTTGTCGTGCTCACCTCGGTATGTAGCTGCTTTAACTCCGCACTTTATACCTGTTCACGCATGGTCTATTCCCTCTCGAAACGTGGAGATGCACCAAAGAGTTTCGGTTTAACCAACCGCAATAACAGCCCATGGGTAGGTGTCATCTTTTCAAGCCTGTTTTCTTTCGTGGCGATCTATCTGACTGCCACCGAAAGTATGAATATTTATGATGTCTTGATGTTAGCGACGGGTACCGTATCTTTATATGTCTATCTGGCCATTGCGATTTCTCAGCTTAAGTTACGTAAAAAACTGGAAGCTGAAGGACAAAATATTCCATTCAAGATGTGGTTATTCCCATGGCTCACTTATCTGGTCATTATCTTTATTGTCGGCGCTTTAATTACCATGATTATTGAAGGAACCTATTTTAAAGAAGTGGTTTATACCAGTGTGCTTGCATTATTTATTGTGGGCTTAGGCATCTGTGCACAAAAGTTTAACTGGGGTAAAGCCTCAGCCAAAAAGGAAAAGGCAGCACAAGCCAGAATTAATTTAAGTGATAATCTTTAATTTATTTCTATAGAAATTTTTTAAACACATCAGAATGAATAAATGGAGAGTTAAAAAACTCTCCATTTATTTTATATACAAGCCCAGTAAAAAAGGCCTATGTATGTCTAGATTTTAAATCTCCGTTGATACCTCACCTTTCCTAATCAAATTTCACCTTTCAAGACCACCTCAGCTATCAAAGTGTAGCCAGAAGCTGTTTCATCAGCTTTTTCTGTTCTGGTTGCTCAACCTGATCCGTTTCAACGAATAATTGATAAATCTCGAATACATTCTGTTATGAAATGTTGAGTCCAGCCTCATTTTGCCTAAAAGCTTCTAATATATTTTTTCTTATATGGCCACAATCATTGGAATTGGAAAAGATATGAATCATTATCCTGAAACCCCAGCTTCAACTGAAACACAAGACCATCAACCGGGTGTGCAAACCAAAATGGACCCTGCACCGGAAATTATTAAACCGCATTATAAAGGCAGTGAAAAATTAAAAGGCAAAGTTGCCTTGATTACTGGTGGTGATAGCGGAATTGGCCGTTCTGTATCGGTCTTATTTGCTCGCGAAGGTGCCGATATTGCCATTTGCTATTTGGATGAAGATCAGGATGCACGGGACACCAAAAAAATGGTGGAAGATGAAGGCCGCCGTTGTCTGCTGATTCAATGTGATTTACAAGATCAAGATGAAATCAAGAAAATGGTGGAAAAGACCCTTCAGGAATTTAAAACGATTAATATTCTGGTCAATAATGCCGGGGTTCAATACCCGCAAGAAAGTATTACCGATATCTCGCCCGAGCAATTACTTAAAACATTTAATGTGAATATTCTATCGATGTTCCACCTGACTCAGGCGGTGATTCCGCATATGCAAGAAGGTGATAGCATTATCAATACGACGAGTATTACCAGTTATCATGGTCATGACCAGCTGATTGACTATGCGAGTACGAAAGGTGCCATCACCACATTTACCCGAAGCCTTTCCACCAATTTATTGAAAAATAAAACCGGCATTCGTGTCAATGGGGTCGCGCCAGGTCCCATCTGGACACCATTGATTCCGAGCAGCTTTGATGAAGAACAGCTCAAAGATTTTGGTAAAAGCACCCCAATGGGTCGTATGGGCCAGCCGAGTGAAGTAGCACCGGCGTATTTATTCCTGGCCAGTGAAGAAGCCAGTTATATTTCAGGTCAGGTGATTCATGTGAATGGCGGCAGTATTATTAACGGCTAATCGGACAAAGAAGATAGCGGTTCTAGTTGACCGTTATCTTCATCTATTTAATCTTTAGATTTTCATATTTTTTAAAAATTTTGTTTTTATAAAATGATTCCAACAAATACTTACCCTCGTAAAAATAAGCTCTTGTTATAGTAATTTCAGCCAAACCTGATGAGGATATTAAGATGCCTAGAGGTGACAAATCAGCCTATACCGATAAACAGAAACGGCAGGCTGAACATGTTGAAGAAAGCGAAAAAGAACGTGGTCATTCTGAGGAAGAAGCCGAACGTATTGCCTGGTCGACGGTCAATAAACAAGACGGCGGTGGCAAGAAAAAGAAAACGTCCCACTAAGCAGAATTCATACTGATGACGCTATAGGACACCTATAAAGACCCTTTATAATTTACTTATAGAGGGTCTTTTACCATCAAGTTTAAGTGATATTTTCGATACGCTGCTGAGTCCAAACTGGCCAGATCTTTTGCAAGGTCTTTTCAAATTTTGCATTCTCAGTTCGCCATTTTGGATTTTTGTCCTTATGAATAATCAGCGCACGAACGCCTTCAATAAAGTCGCCCTGCTCTAACCAGACATCTTGCAAGTCGCGTTCTAACTGCATGCATTTTTCTAGCGACAAATTCTGTCCAGCTTGCTGTAACTTCAAGCTGGTTTGCTTGGCCATGACCGGACGTTGCTGCAAAATTGCCAGCATTTTATTGGCCCAGTCCTGATCAGTTGAATTACTTGTATGAGCAAGGCTCTGTTCAATCTCCTTGAGGTTTGGATAGCCAAAATGCTGATTAATCAGATCTGCACGTTTTTGCAGCTCGCTTTCTACCGGATGCGTAATATAGCCACTAATGATTTTCTGGATTTCAATCGAATTTAACACAGGCGCAGTAATCAACGCTGCTTCCAATTCAGCAAAACGCTCACTCGGCACATGATAATCCACCAGATCGAGATACAAGGCATCACTGCTACTGATCTGCTCCCCGGTCAAAGCCATATAGACACCGACTTCATCCAGTCGGGACAGGAAATGGGTGGCTCCAACATCTGGGAAAAAACCAATTGCGGTTTCGGGCATGGCAAAACGTGAGTTTTCACTCGTAACTTTGATATGACAGGCTTGAGCGAGGCCAAAGCCTCCGCCCAGTACATAGCCATCCATCATCACGATCACGGCCTTTGGAAAATTACGCAAGGTGCTCAGCATCTTATATTCAGTGGCAAAAAAATCCTGATATTGGGTATTGCCGGCCTGATAGCTGTCATACAGATAGCGGATATCGCCTCCGGCACAGAACGCTTTCGGACTGTTGGAATTGATCAGCACGGCTTGTACCTGCGGATCATGACGCCACTGAT
>JADHEF010000469.1_pt1 | contig 41614 bp, 29 predicted proteins | sample 8952391 | NCBI WGS metagenome assembly JADHEF01 (sample SAMN16124439, study PRJNA663245) | bioreactor sludge metagenome | isolation source: sludge (nitrite) | place: India:Bengaluru | collected 2019-02-28 | reverse complement strand
GTCGATCCCAAGCGGGTGGAATTCACGTGTTATAACGAACTGCCTCATTTGCTCGTGCCCGTCATCAATGATCCTAAGAAGGTTGCGTTTGGACTGCGCTGGGCCATCATGGAGATGGAGAAGCGCTACCGTCTCTTGCAAAAAGTCGGGTGTCGAAATATTGTGGCATTCAATAACCGTCAAGTCGCGATGCAGGAAGAGTTGTTTGACGAGGACGGTATGCCATCCACGTCTCATGCTCCGGATGAAGTGCCGTCCCGGTTGCCATATATTGTGATTGTCGTCGACGAAGTGGCGGATATCATGTTGGCGGTCGGCAAGGAGGTTGAGCCCGCAATCAGCCGACTGACCTCGCTCTCGCGTGCGGTCGGCATCCACCTGATTCTTGCCACCCAGCGTCCTTCTGTCGATGTGATTACGGGAACGATCAAGGCCAACATACCCGGACGCATCGCGTTTAAAGTGTCGCAAGCCAATGACAGCCGAACGATCTTGGACAGTCCTGGAGCCGAAGAACTGATCGGCAAAGGAGACATGTTGTTCCTTAAGGAGGGGTCACAACTGATGCGCGTTCAGGGCGCCTGGGTAGGCGATGATGAGATCGCGCGCGTCGTGGGTTTCGTCAAGGAGCACTGCCGCCCCTGTTACGATCAGGCTTTGATCGGACGCCTGGAGAAGATCAAGGAAAGCGATCCTGACGTCGGGATGGAAGATGAGGAAGAGGGGGGCGGCGAAGCTGTGGAGGCTTCAGCAGATGAGTCGGCTGATGATGCCTTGATGCCCAACGCGCTTGAGGTCATCCGCATGACGCACCGGGCCTCGACAACGATGTTGCAGCGGCGCTTGGGAGTTGGTTACACGCGAGCAGCGCGGCTTATGGACACGCTTGAAGCGAGGGGCATTGTCGGGCCGCAGGTCGGCTCTGGCACGCGCGAGATTCTGGTCGATTTGGACAACGAAATTCCGGCTAATTCCGGATTTCCAGAGAATCAGGCTGAAGAGGTTCCGACATCCGAGACGATGGAAAATCAAGAGAATGCTACGGTGTAGCAGAACGGTGAGGTGAGCAATGGCACTGGGAGAGATTCTACGGAATGCACGCGTTCAGAAGGGGCTGACACTTTCCGATGTCGCCGAAAACACGCGGATGCTGGTGCAGGTTGTTGAAAGTCTGGAACGTGAGGATTTCCGCCGTATCGCGGCACCGATATACGGGCGCGGGTTTATCAAGCTCTATGCCGAAATGCTCGAATTGGACCCTGAACCTCTGATCCGCGATTTCATGGAACTCTACGATGGTTCGCGCATGCCGGCTGTAAGGACAAAGAAAGTGGAGACGAACCTTGAGCAGGGCGCTGCAATCGCTCCTGTTCCGGTGACCAGAACGGTGTCCGGACCTGCACCGCTGTCGCCGCAGCGGCAACCCGTTCAACCGCGTCCCGCCGTGCGTCCCTTGTCTGTGCCGGAAGAGGGAGGACATCTTGAAGAAAAACCGGTTTCCGTGAGAGTGGAAACGCAGACCGAGACGCAGCCGGTTGTCACGGAAGAAGCGCTTTCCGAAAATCCTGAGTCCTTTTCATCGCCAGAAAAGGAGCAAACGTTCCCGGAAATGGAAGAATCGTCCTCCGCGTTTGTGGTCGAGCCTGAAGAACCCTATATCGAGTCCGACGAACCGGATTTGTTCCAGCTGAGACCGCCGCGTCGCAAGCCCGATGAAGCCCAGTTACGCGAGGAGGGCGCTTCGACAAAAGGGTCTCGAGCGGCGCAGAAACAGAGGCACCCCATATTCAAAATCGGCGGACGCATGGAGGAACTCGTTGAGCAGGTTTCCCCCGATCATGAGGCACGTGCGCGGCAACATGCCCGTATTCAGGCGTTCATGGACGGGTTTGGAAAGCTGAGAGACGGAATTGGACGGAAGCTGCCGGACATCGTGTCTCAGAAGCAACTTTGGGCATTCGGCGGAGTCGGCGTCGTGCTACTGGTGTTGATAACGGTCGGCGTTCACGTCCTGTTTAAAGTGACGGGCACAAATGTCAAATACACGCCCGGCGTTGTTATCGAGCGCATCGCACCCCCGCCCGCGCTGTATGTGGACTGACCGCCTGAGACTTACATCAGAATGGCTTCTCACTCTTCTTGCAGGCCGGTAAAAGCAGCTCGTAGATCACGGGATCTTTGATCTTCACCTCATCGGAGGTCAGACCGTCTAACTCGTGAGGAAAGACGATCCACTCGTCTGTTTCCCGCACATGATAATCAGGTTTGAGCGAGGTCTGGTTCTGGCTCGGTTTCCAATACACCGTGGCCAATCGGATATCCGCGTGATACGGGGCGATCCGCTCGATCACCGCGCGTGCGGTGTTACCGGTATCGAAGACGTCGTCGATCACCAGGACTCGTGAGCCGGGTACGATGGAGCTGAAGATCTCGTTTGCGTTCTCGAAAAGCACCTCGTTTTTTCGCGACTTGATTCCCGTATAGGACTGGCATTTTAAGACGCGGTGGCGCGGGCGCATCCCATGGTAGTAGAGAAACTCATGAACACTCACGCCCACCGGGGCCCCGCCGCGCCAGAGTGCGATCAGGTCATCCGGTATCCAGCCCGAATCGAGAATTGTTCGTGCGAGACGAAACGTGTCGCGGATATAGTCGTTAGCTGTAAGGTAGATTTTTTTAATAGCGCAAGCCCTCCTTGACCCTTGCAGGTCACCGCATCATCAGTCTCAAATACGCTCCTACAAGAGCTTGCCCCCAGAAGACCCAGATTGCGGCCGCTGCGGAAATGTAAGGGCCAAAGGGAATCCGACTCTGGAGTTTCACGCCGCCGAAACAGATGAGGATTAATCCGACTATGCTGCCTAAAAGCGAGGAGGCAAAGACCGTGAAGAGAACGGCTTTCCAGCCGAGGAACGCGCCGATGGCACCCATCAGCTTCACGTCTCCGAACCCCATCGCCTCTTTCTTGAATGCTCGGGTGCCGAGCTCAGCCACGACGAAGAGGAGCCCGAACCCGACCGCCAGCCCGATGCAAGAACTTAAAAGACCTTCCCACCATAATTCTTTTCCGTGCAACACCGGCACAAGCGCGCTCAGGATGGGACCCGCAATCATCCCGCCGATTGTCACCGAGTCCGGAATAATGAAATGCTCGAAATCCACAAATGTGCCCAAGATCAAGCCGGCTAGAAAGAGCCAGTAGATGGGGACGAGCAGGGGGTGGGGGATCGGCATCATGTGCATGGCCGCCGGTTCGGCCCATTTCATGAAAACCGCCAGGAAGATCATGGCTGTCAGCAGTTCTACCAGTGTGTAGCGGAACGCGATGGGTCCTTTGCATGAGGCGCACTTGCCGCGCAGACAGAGCCAGCTAAGCACAGGGATGTTCAGGTACCACGGGATCAGCGCGCCGCAGTGCGGGCAGTGCGAGCGCGGCGTCACCACTGACTCGTCACGCGGGATGCGGTAGATGCAGACGTTCAGGAAACTGCCAACGCAGGCACCAAAGAAAGTGGAAAAAAAAGCAAAGATACCAAAATAGAAACGCAGTTGCTGCTCGCTCATAGTAATTACGCTCAGGTTCTGAAGTTGTCTTTATGATACCGTTTGAGGCCGACCTACGGCAACCCGTATTTCATGTTGTCGGACAGGCAAATAAACGGTTATGATGCGGCAATGTGTTTTGTTGTATCTGCGGAGGACAGGTGAAAGACCGTTTGGACACGTTACTGGTTAAGGCGGGGCTGGCAGAAAGCAAAGAGCTTGCCCAGCGCCTGATCATGGCGGGCGAGGTGCGCGTGGCAGGGCAAGTCGCGACTAAGCCCGGCCATAAGTTTCCCGATGACGCGCCGCTGACGGTTGCAACACGCCCGCGTTTCGTGAGCCGCGGCGGTGACAAACTCGAAGGCGCCTTCGAGGCCTTTCCGGCCTTCAACGTGACAGGAAAGGTGTGTCTGGACGTGGGTTCTTCAACGGGTGGATTTACGGATTGCCTCCTGCAACACGGCGCGGCGCGTGTGATCGCGGTGGATGTGGGCAAAGGACAGCTACACTGGAAGTTGCGGCAAGACTCACGCGTGCATGTCAAGGAGGCGTTCAATGCACGCTATCTGCGCCTTTCAGATCTACCGGAAGCGCCGCAGATGGGGGTGACGGATGTCTCGTTCATTTCGCTGAAACTCATTCTGCCGCCCATGTGCGAGGTGTTGCCGCGTGGGGGCGAGATCGTTTCGCTGATCAAGCCGCAGTTTGAAGCTGGCCGCGCGAATGTGCCTAACGGCGTGGTGCGCGACCCAGCGATACGCGAAGCGGTGGTTGAGGACATCAAGTCGTTCGGGATGGGCGTGCTTAAGCTAGCTTGGCTCGGCTGCGTGCAGTCACCCCTACTCGGTCCGGAAGGTAACGTCGAATTCCTCGCTTGGTGGCGCAAGGAATACTGAATGTCCAAGGCGAAGTTTGGAAATGAAACGCAAGGGAATCCGGGCCTTTCGACCTTTCCCTTCGAGCCAAACAAGCGCCTGGACCCGGGTGGAAGACGCCGCGGCACAAATTCATGTTAACGGGTTATATGCGGGTTGTGGAAACAAGCGGTTTGATGATTTTCCGTGTCGTTTCTCGGCATACGACACCTAATTCCTAACACCCTTTCAAGGCCCGGCTTGTTTGTTTTCCCCGATGCGGGTATAGTAACAGTAACACTTATGAAAACGATCGGCGTGATTGCGAATTTTGAAAAGGCGCGGGCGACCGAGGCGATTAAGCATGTTGCCTCGCTGGCGAGCGGCATGGGTTTCGAGGTTTTCGCAGAAGAGCGTGCTGCGGCCTTGTGTCCTGCAGAACGAGTGTGCCCGGTCTGCTCTTTCGCGGAAAAAGGCGTTGAGGCCGTCGTCGTGCTCGGAGGCGATGGCACCATGCTGGATGCGGCGCACAAGGTGGTCGGTCAGAACCTGCCGCTCATGGGATTGAATATCGGCTCGCTTGGTTTTCTGACCAGCGTCGAGGAGTATCACTTCGGCGATGCCTTGCAGCAGTTGCGCGAAGACCGTTACGACGTGAGCCTGCGTACCTCGCTGGCGGTCACGGTGGTGCATCATGAGCAGGGTCGCGTTGTGATGCCGGATGCGCTTAACGATGTGGTGGTCAGTCGCGGCGGGTCGGGGAGGGCGGTTGAATTGGATCTGCTGTTAAATGGCAAGCCGGTATCACGCGCGCTGTGCGATGGCATCATTGTTGCCACGCCCACGGGAAGTACAGCTTATTCGCTTTCTGCGGGGGGGCCCATTCTCTTGCCAGACACGGCCGCCGTTGTGATCAGCATGATTTGTCCTCATACTCTCACGTCGCGCCCTTTGGTGATGCGCGACACGACACGCATTGCAATCAGCGTTGTTACTTGCGAGGTGCCTTTGATTGTAAGTCTAGACGGAAGGGACGACGAACCGCTGCAGAAAGGTGATACAGTTGAGATTTCACGCAGCCTTCGCACGGTGCCGTTCATCGAGTTGCATGGCTACAATCCGTGCGACGTGCTTCGCCGCAAGCTTGGCTGGGGCGGGAGACTGGAATGGGGAGAGAGCTTGTCCTGACAAAGGTGGGGATACGACAAAACGGTGGTATGGTTGCTTGGAGGATTGATGATGAAACGAAGGGTGTTGGCGACTGCGTGTTTCTTTTTGGTGTTTCTGGGGTGTGCACGTGGTCCGCTGGGGCCGACCGGGGCTTTGAGTGCACCGGGCTCTCTGACGGCGGAGTACATGAAGGAGCCTGTAGGGATCGACACGTCTGCGCCTCGCCTGAGTTGGAAATTGGAGGCTGTCGATGCGAAGGCCCGTGATTTACGGCAAACGGCCTATCAGGTACTGGTAGCCTCTAACCTTGGGAACCTTCAACGTAACGACGGCGATTTGTGGGACAGTGGGCGCGTGGCTTCAGACCAGTCTTTGAATGTGGTCTACAAGGGCGTGCCGCTTATGAGTTCGCAGCGCTGTTATTGGAAAGTACGCGTTTGGGATAATACGAGTGATACGGCATCGAGGTGGAGCGCGTCAGCGCGCTGGATCACGGGTATTATGCGTGACGACGCCTGGAAGGCGAAATGGATCGGTGCGAATGCCGTCACGCGTCCGGATTGCGATTTAGCAGGCGCCAACTGGATTTGGGCGGGAGAGCCCTCGGGTCTTGACAAGGCGGCGGCGGGTAAGTTCTATTTCCGTAAGGTGTTCGAGGTGCCTTGCGGGGCAGGGGACGCGCCTGTGATGCTGGCGCTGACGGCGGATGACGAATATGAGGTGTTTATCAATGGTCAAGTTGCGGCCAAGACATGGGGCCATTTCAACGAGTGGCGCTGGATGCGTTTCATTGAGGTCTCGAAGTTCCTCAAGCCGGGACGCAATCTGATCGCGGTGACGGTCCTGAATAAGGAAGTGGGGCCGACTGGGCTTCTGGCCGTGCTGAAATTTGCAAATGGCTCCGCCGTGCCGACCGATGCGAGCTGGAGCGTCTCTTCTCAGGCACCGAATGGCTGGAAAGAGACTGTCGAGGGCTTTATCCACGACGCCTGGAAAACCGCTGCGATCGTGGGAGCCGTTGACTGTCAGCCGTGGGGCAAGATCGAGCGTCGTTTGGAGACGGTCTCACCTGCTTTTGAAAAGATGTTCACGGTTTCCAAAAAGGTGCGGGAGGCCACGCTTCATATCACGGGATTGGGGTTCTATGAGGCGAGCCTGAACGGAAATCGGATCGGACGTAAGGTTCTCGATCCTGCGCCGACGAAATTCGACAAGCGGGTTCTCTATTCCACTTACGATCTAACGGGTCAGGTCAAGCCTGGCCAGAACCGTCTGAATGTGCTGTTGGGACACGGCTGGTATGATGTACGGAGCGTAGCGGTATGGAACTTCGACAATGCTCCGTGGCGCGACTTCCCGCGCATGATAGCACAGCTCGAGATTGTGTATGAGGACAATAGCCGCGAAACAGTCGTGTCGGATGCCCATTGGCGGCAGACAGCAAGTCCGGTTGGCTTCGATTGCATCCGCGAGGGCGAGGTGATAGGAACGTTGCCGCCCGGTGCTCCCGATTTGACGACGAACGTGGTGATGGCCGAGGTGGTTCCCGCACCCGCAGGGAGACTGACGGCTGCCGCGCTCCCCCCGACTGTCATTGCACAGACACTCAAAGCGGTGGCGGTGCGCGAAGTCAAGTCCGGTGTGTGGACCGTTGATTTCGGACAGAATACGGCAGGCTGGATACGTTTGAGAATTAAGGGGCAGAAAGCGGGCGACGTGATTACCGTGAAATATGGTGAGAAACTGAATGAGGACGGCAGTCTCAGCATGAAGGGAACGGATGCGCACTTCCGTTATCCCGCGTCATTCCGCGTGTTGCCCGGCGGTTGGTTTCAGACTGACCGCTTTGTGTGTGACGGAAGAGAGGAGCAGGTCTACGAGCCGCGTTTCACCTATAACGGCTTTCAGTATGTGCAGATCGAAGGGCTGAAAGCGGCGCCCTCTGTTGCCACGGTAGCTGCCTGCGTGGTGCATATCGACTTCGACGAAGCAGGTTCGTTCGCCTGTGACAACGAGTTAATCAATAAGATGCAGCAGGCCATTCTTTGGGCATACCGCAGTAATTTCGTGAACGGTTATCCGACCGATTGTCCGCATCGTGAGAAAAACGGCTGGACCGGTGACGCTCAGTTGGCCGCCGAATTGGCGATGTACAATTTTCAAAATACGGCGGCCTACGAGAAGTGGGTGGGTGATTTGATTGACGAGCAGCGCCCTGACGGCAACCTGCCGGGCATCGTGCCCACCAGCGGCTGGGGCTACGCGTGGGGCAACGGCCCCGCGTGGGACAGCGCATTGCTCATTGTCCCTTGGATGCTCTACGTGTATCAGGGTGACGTTGGCATCCTCGAAAGGGCCTATCCCGCTATGTGCCGGTATGTGGACTACGTCACGTCACGCGCCAAGGACGGTCTCGCGTTGCACGGCCTGAGCGATTGGACGCCAGTCAAGACCAAGACGCCGACGGAAGTGACCTCCACAGGCTACTACTATCTGGATGCGCAGATCGTGGCTCGTACCGCCGAACGGCTCGGAAAGGTCGAGGACGCGAAGAAATACGCGTCGCTGGCTGCCTCGGTGCGCGACGCATATAACCGTCTGCTCTATAAGGGCGACGGCGTCTATTCCATCGGCAGCCAGACGTCGCAGAGTTGCGCGTTACATCAGGGGCTTGTGCCTGAGTCAGAGCGCGTCAAGGTCGAAACCAAGCTTGTTGATGTCGTGCGGCAGAACAATGCATGTCCCGACTTCGGTATTCTGGGCTCCAAATACATCTTCCGCTCACTTAGCGAAGCTGGTCGCACCGATCTGGCTTTTACCCTTGCGACGCAGGACGGGCACCCCTCGTATGGCAACTGGATCAAGCGTGGGGCGACCACCTTTTGGGAAGACTGGGATGAGGGCTCCTCGCGTAATCACATCATGTTCGGCGACGTGTCGGCGTGGTGGTATCAGTACCTTGGCGGTATCCGACTGGCTGACGGCGTATCAACCATTGCCGCGAAGGCTGATCCGAATGCCGTCGCCTTCAAGTCGTTCGTGATCTGTCCTGATCCGGTGGAGGGACTCGGGTGGGTCAAAGCGGAACACAATTCTCCCTACGGCGTGATCCGCAGCAACTGGAGAAAAAAGGGGGCCCTTTTCACGCTTGAGGTTGAAATTCCAGTCAACACCGGAGCGATGATCTATCTGCCGGTCAAACCCGATGCGCGGAATGTCACTGCCGACGTGAAGCCGGTACCATCCGACCGCGACCGCATGGCTTTTAAAGTCGGATCAGGACGATACACGTTTGTGGCACGCTAAGGTTTGGATTCGAACGGAAGGGCTAGGACGTCGGTATTACCCCGCATTGAAAGAGTTTGATCACCGCTCTCAGTTAAGGCGGTTCGATCAATGGTCGTGCGGCTTTTGATCACATCGTCATGTCTTTGTAGAGGAGACACTCGATTTTCGCCTTCGCCTTGAGCTCTCGGAAGTAGCTCTCGACACCGGAGTTGTATTTGGAACGACGGATGCTGTCGATTATGCGTTTACGGTCGATGGGCACGCTTTTCAGCAGAATGTGTGACAGACGCACGGTTTCTGGTACGGCAGGGGAGGAGCCGGTTGCAGCCTGTGCGGGAGAGTGGGAGGCCACCTTGAGGATGTGATAACCGAAGCCGGTTGTAATTACAGGGCCGATTATGCCGATTTCTTGAGAGAAGGCCGCATCTTCAAACTCCTTGACCATTTTGCCTCTCGCGAACTCGCCAAGGTCTCCGCCTTTTTTTGCGCTTGGGCACTCTGAGACCGTGCGGGCTGTGTCCTCGAAATTCGCGCCATCAAGCAATTGCTTGCGGACGCCTTCGAGCTTGACTCGCTTAAGGTCGTTCGTCGCCTGGATCAGGGCAATGGTATCGTTAATCTCCTTGTCGCTGACCGTGAGCTTGCTGCTCACGTTGATCTTAAGAAGTTTGTCGATGATCAATCCGTCTTCGAACTCGCGGCGCATCATAGCCTCACCCATGGGGCCTTTGAGGAAGAAGTCGTTGGTCGTCCAATTGCGTGATTTCAGGGCGATGGCGAGGGAGCGTAAACCCTCCTGCCGGTCCGCTTCGATCAGCTTGATGTTCTGTTTAGCGGCTTCTTCCAGCATGACGGTTTTGAAAACAAACGCTTTGATTGACTTGCGGCGGAAATGCTCTTTGGCCTCATCCATGCGGTTGGTTGGAATGATGAGGTGGTTGGTTTCCACATCGTCTTTGAGATATCCCGTGGCACGCTTTTCCATTTCTCCCCAAGTGAGTGGCGTTCCGTTGACGATCGCTACGACGTGGTCGGGGGCTGGTATGGCTGCCTGACCTGCAGGCTTGAGGGCAGCATCCGGAGAACCTTTTCCGCAGCCGATAAGGCCAAGCGCTAAAATGGAAGTGACAACGGCGGAAAACAAAAACAGGTATCGCATTGATTTTTCTCCAACAGTTTACGTACGTCTAAAAAACGTATCATATTACGTGATTGACGGAGCCATTTCGAGTGTGAAATGAAGATGTTTTCAAGCGATCGGGTGGAAGAGATTGAAGAAATTCTCAGCCAATTGATGGAGGCGAGGGCGGCGACGCCATTCGGCATAAAGGACCTCGTTCGAGTGAGAGAAGTCATTTAAGACAGCCGATTTGAGCCTTTCTGTGAACTTGTCGTCAAAGACAACAAGGTTGGTCTCATAGTTGAGAAAGAGGCTGCGAGGATCAAGGTTGGCACTGCCGATGATGGCGACGCTGTCATCAATCAATGTGGCTTTGGAATGAATAAAGGGAGGGTCCCGTTCGAAGATTCGGATACCTGACGTGAGCAGAGGTTTATAGAGCGCATGCGAGGCGAGCTGCAGGGTGGGGTGGTTGTTGGCGGAGGGCACCAAAACCTTGACGTCTACGCCTCTGTAGGCGGCTTGACGTAAGGCCAATATCAATGCTTCTGGCGGCACGAAATAGGGGGTTACGATCAGGAGCTGCTTGCGTGCGAGGTTGATAGCCGCAAAGAAGAGATCCAGAGCCGCTCCAGTCTCATCGCGGGTCGGCCCGCTGTTCTGGAGGCGTATGGCAGTTTCACCCACACGCTGAGGTTCAGGACAAAAGTTGACGGCGAGCAGTTTTTCAACGTGTTCGTCTGTCATGTAATACCAGTCACGCAGGAAGGTGTACTGGAGTTCTAGCACGGCCGGACCGCGTATGCGAAAGTGATAGTCGATTGTGCCGGCGGTTTCGGTACGGGGCAAGTAAACGTCATGAAAGTTGACTCCGCCGGTGAAGGCGAGGTTGCCGTCCACGACGAGAATCTTGCGGTGATTGCGGAGATTAAGTTGAAACTTACGCTTGAGCACATTGGCTTGTGAAAAACCGACAAGCTGGAGATTCGGCACATGGCGTTGCCTCCAAAAAAAAAGCCGCAAGTTAGCCCCGGCGGAACCGAAGGCATCGTACAAGACTCGCACCTGCACGCCTGCATTTGCCCGTTCGAGCAGAAGGGTCATGAGACGTCGTCCGACCGTGTCATCGTTGAAAATATAGGTTGAGAGGTGAATGTGGTGGCGGGCATTCCCGATGGCGAAGAACATCTCTTCCAATGCGACCCCCGCAGGTTCGAGGAGGTGTATGTCGTTGCCGCCGAGAAGCGGATGATTGGCCGAAAGGTGATCAAGAATTCGGTTCAGGGAGATCAGCGTGGGGTTCGAGGGGATGACGCGGAGCGTACTTTTTTGGGCCTGCATCTTGGCGAGCGGATGGGTTGAGCGAAGATTCAGCCTTTGCCGTTTCCAGAAGATGCTGTCGGAGTATTGTTTTTGCCACCCTTTATTGGGAACCGTGTTGATGCCGAACAATACGTAGGCCATAGGGCCGACAAAGGGGAAAACGGAGGCGATAAAGATCCAGAGCAGAGAGGTGCGTGCGTCACGTGGCCTTCGGAGCAGGTGTAGGATCACAAGGAAGGAGAGTGTAATGTGCAAAACCGTCCCGTAACCGATCGATTCGGGCAAGCTCACCGAGGTCCATGCGATAAAAGAAAAAAACATTCTCAATCCGTTTTGAAAGGAGGGATGCTCCGATTCCAATCCCGCAAAGTTATGAACGACAAACCGTTATTTGGTTCAACAGGGTTGAACTATAGCATAAAGATCTTGTCTGAAGGAATTTCATTTTGTGGTATGGCTGCGAGCAGTTGTGAAGATAATGAAAAACCGGCTTGTGCCTCATGCGGAAAGGAGATTATAGTATCACCCATCATGATATGAGTTTTTTACAGACTTAATGCGCGTGAACGGGGGATCAAATAATGGGAACGTTAGTGACCAATCGACGGCAATTTATGACAGGTACCTTGGCTGCGGCAGGCGCAGTGGCCGCACCGTGCATGGCTCATGCAGCGGGTGCGAACGAAAAGATCCGAATGGGGTTCATCGGAGTAGGCAATCGCGGGTCTCAACTGCTTCATCTGTTCATGATGCATCCTGACGTGGAGGTGGCTGCATTATGTGACGTCTATGAACCTTTCCTGTCGCGCGACTTCAGTAAGGTGGCTCCACGCTACAAGGAAGAGTTGGTCGGGCGAATTCCGGAGTTGGGCGAAACGTTCCCTAAGCCGCCGAAACGGTTCAAGGATTATCGTAAGCTTCTAGAGGACAAGGACATTGATGCGGTCTGCATCGCTACGCCAGACCATTGGCATGCTTTGCAGATGATCGACGCGGTCAAGGCTAATAAGGATGTGTATGTCGAGAAGCCTTTGACGTCGACAATTCTTGAGGGTCGCAAGATGGTGGAGGCCCAGCAGGCAACCGGTCGCGTCGTGGCGGTAGGGCTGAATCGGCGTGGCAATCCGTCTTATCGGAAACTGGCCGAGGTGTTACACAGTGGACGGCTGGGCAATATCTGCGTGGCGAATGCCGCCCGCATCAGCGATCTTTATCCCGACGGCATCGGCAAGCAACAGCCGGCAGACCCGCCGAAAGACTTCGACTGGGATCTGTGGCTTGGCCCACGCGCGTTTCGTCCGTACAAGTACAATATCGCGCCGTACAAATTCCGCTGGTTTAACGGCTTCTCGTCGCAAGTTGGCAACTGGGGGGTGCATTACATTGATGCGATCCGCTGGATGATGCAAGAGAAGGCTCCGAGCTCCGTTTCCGCTCACGGCAGTAAGCTGTTGGACCACGATGCCGAAATTATGGACACCATGGCTGTAACCTTCGAGTTCGCTTCCGGCCGGCTGCTCACTTTCCAGATGTTCGAGTCGTGCGGCGGACCTATCTTTCCTTATGGAGAGATTGAGATTCGTGGCAACAAAGGCATCGCCTATGCGGATGAAAAGGGGTATAAGATCATACCCGCCAAAGCAGGGCAGTTCCAGACATGGAAGCAGCTGGTGGAGCCGGAGGAGTTCACCGTGCAGGAGAAAGGACTGCCGGACGGAAGCAGTTCTGTCAGCACGGGCGGTTTGATACGGGACTTCCTCGACTGCGTCAAGTCGCGCAAGTCTCCGTTCTGTCCGTTGGAGGAGGCTCACCGTTCGACGTGCTTTGCTCACCTCGCCAACATTGCGGTTGCGATGAGGCAACGGCTTGAGTGGGACGGTGAGAATGAGCGTTTTACCAATTGCGACAAGGCCAACGAATGTCTGCATTACGAGTACCGCAAACCTTGGAAATTGGGGTGATTGTCATGAAACGACGTGATTTTCTAAAAACGGCAGCACTGGCCGTGGGCGGTGGCCTGCTGACTTCGGCGCGGGCGCAGCCTGCCGCCACGAGGGTGTGCCTTCATGCCTTTTCAAAGCCACTGCAGTGGCTGGGGTATGATGCTCTGGCAGAAACGTTGGCTCAGAGCGGCTGCGGCGGCATCGATCTTTCGGTCCGCCCCAAGGGGCATGTCGAGCCCGACAAGGTCGAGGAAAATCTGCCGCGCGCGGTCGAGGCCGCACGCAAGCAGGGGCTGAAAATCGACATGATCGTGACGGCGATCACGGCGGCGGACGAACCATTGGCTGAGCGCACGCTGAAGACCGCCGCCCAATGTGGCATCAAAGTCTACCGCATGGGGTATTTTAAATACGACAACACCTTGGGCGTAGAGGGTTCGATCGAAAAAAACCATAAGCAGATGGCGGCGCTGGAGTCCCTTAATAAAAAATGCGGGATCACAGGCTGTTATCAGAATCATGCGGCTTGGGGCGAAGGCTTGTTCGGTGGGCCGGTGTGGGACATTTATTACATGCTCAAGGGGCTTGACCCGCAGTGGGTGGGTTGTCAGTACGACATCCGTCATGCGGTTGCCGAGTCGGGAGGTTCATGGAGCGTGGCCATGCGGCTGATAGCACCCTATATTCGCAGCACGTGTCTCAAAGATTTCGTTTGGGCCAAGAAAAAGGATAGATGGAGTCCCGACGACGTTTTTGCCGGCGAGGGTATGGTGCCTTGGGACCGGTACTTCAAATTGCTGAAAGAACTGAATATCTGTGTTCCTTCCTCGGTGCATTGCGAGTGGGAACTCTTTACAAAAGAGCAAACGGTACTGCCGGAGGGTGAGCGCCGCGCGCTCGCAGTGAAAAAAATCAAGCGCGACAGCGATTTTTATAAAGCGCAGTTCGAGAAGCATGGCGTTGCGACAGAATTTTGAGCCTCGCAGAAAAGGAATGACAGGAATGAAACGCAGGGAGTTTTTGAAGGCGGCTTCACTGGCGGCGGGTGCTGTGGTATCGGGCGGTTGCGTGATGTCGGCGGTGACAAGGGTGACTGGTAAGCCGATCACCGTGGCGGACACCGGGTGCGAGTTCGAGCGGGAGCCGCTGCTGCGGCCGTTTGGTTTCAAAGGCGGATATCTGACTAATGTCTGGCAGAGCGCGGCCATGATTCGCAGCACCAGCGGTAAACGCGGAATCGGCCTTTGCACGCACAGCACGCTGTGGAGCGATGCGTCGGTATTCGCGACCAACTCCGAGGCCGCTGGAAACGCGCTGATGTTTTCAATGACCGCGCATGCGCTGCGTGTTTTAAAGGGGCGTACCTTCACGGATCCGGTTGCGCTGAACGACGAGTTGTTCAAAGAAGTTTACGAATATGGTAAAAAAATCACTTGCAACCCGAAGTTACGGCAGACGTTTGCGTTGAACGCGCTGGTGGGAGTGGACAATGCTGCGTGGCTGCTTTTCGCCAGCGAAAACGGAATCACTGTGTTTGATGACATGATCCCATCCGCGTATAAACCAGCACTCTCGCAACACCATCCGAAGGCGGCGTCCATTCCGCTGATGGCCTATGCGATCCCCATCGAGGAGATCAAACAGGCCGTGGCGGAAGGCGCGTTCTTCATGAAAATCAAGATCGGCCAGAAGGGTACGCAAGCGGAGATGTTGGAGAAGGATATGGCGCGCGTGAGTGCCATCCACGCGGCGCTCGACGGGTGTCGTACTCCCTACACAAAAAGCGGCAAGCTGCCTTATTATTTCGATGCGAACGGCCGATATGCAAAGAAAGAGACTCTGCTGCGCCTGATCGACCACACAAAAAAAATCGGAGCGTTTGACCAGATTGCGATCATTGAGGAACCGTTTGACGAGGAATTTGAGGTCGACGTCCACGATATTCCCGTGCGGCTTGCGGCAGACGAGAGCGCACACACGGATAAAGATGCGGTCAAGCGCATCGGTATGGGCTACAAGGCGGTTGCGCTGAAGGCCATCGCGAAGACGCTGAGCATGACTATGAAGATCGCGCAGGCGGCGCATGAACGAGGCGTGCCTTGCTTCTGCGCGGATCTCACCGTGAATCCGATCCTTGTGGAGTGGAACAAGTGTGTGGCTGCGCGACTGAATTCCTTCCCCGGGCTCGAGGGGCTCGGACTTGTCGAAACCAACGGCCACCAGAACTATAAGAACTGGCAGACCATGCGCAGCTATCATCCGTATCCCGACGCGCCGTGGTCAAAGACCGATCGCGGCGTGTTCAATCTGGACGCGGACTACTACGCGAAAAGTGGCGGCATTTTCGCGACCATGCCGCACTACGAAGCGCTGTTTCCCCAGGCATAAACCGGTCAGAGCATGATTTCTAAGCACGCGATGTGAGGGTGATCTTCCGCGGGTGGCAGTCGCGCCAGCAGATCGCGTATATGCGTTTTGGGGGAGAAACGGACGCTGACGCAGGAACCGCCATATTCGTGCCGCACCGCTAGTTCATACACGGTGCGTTTTTTCAAGGCGGCCGGCGTGAGGTCGATTCGCCACAGTTCATCGTTTCTGCGCAAAGTGTGGGACAGATGCAGCTCTTTGAGCCAGATGCTTGCCTGTTGAGCAGCCTCTCGCGGGAGTGCCGTAGTATGCAGTTCCCATAACGTGTGTGAGAAGGTCCCTGGCGTGAAGGTTTCGGACAGGATCGGTGTGAGATGCAGGTTCTCGCTTTCTTCTGGTGCGAGGCTTGCTCCGAGCGCCGCAGAGTCCCATGCCTTGAATAACAAAATCGTCTCGCCGGATGGAATCAACAGTTTGTCTTCGTTTTCGCCGAAGGAGAAAAGTGCTTCATCGACGGCTAGAAGGTTTTCTGTCCAGTCGGGATGGCGCGTCAGCAAGGTTTGCATGATTCGCGCTGAAACCCATGCGGGCGAGCGGCCCGTGAAATCCGCTGGTAAAACGGCTCGCAGATAAATCGGTTTTAACCGCTTCTTATCGGCCTCGATGCGTGCCACCGCCTCGATCATCTCTTGCGTCACCGGCGGGGTACGGATTCGGCCGGTTAGGGCTTTGCGCTCCGTCGCATCAACACAGGCCCCGCAGCCGAGGCAAGTGGTGCCCAGGCAGTAGCCGTTGTCGAGAGCTTGCTCTGCGGCCTTCCACGCATCAGATAAGAACGCTTCCGAAACCGTACGACGTACGAATGGGAAAGAGGGGTCGTTTGCCCTTACGGCGGCATTAAGAGAAATGGCTGTGCGCAGGCGTGCCGCCTCCTCCGCACGCCAAGGCCCGTGATAGCTGAGTCCCTCACAGGCGAGTGCGACCACCGCTGCAGCAGCATCGTGGCTGCACGCCGCAAGTAATTGTGTTCCTAGATAGTCAGGATAATCGAAGGCGAAGCGGCACTCCAGTTGAGCGCGCCGACACGCAGCGGCTACGCCGTCCACAGAAAAACGCCATTCCTCGTCCTCCAGAAACAACCGGTCATAGCTTAGTGGGGTATTGGGCATGCGCACGAGTCGTCCGAAGCTTAACACGACGCGCGTTCCCGCATTCGGCTGTCCGAGCCACCCTTTAATCCTCAGACAGAAATCGCTGAATGCCTCGAGGTCTTCCGGTGTCTCGTAGGCGGTGAGAATAAAGAAGAGCTTGAGTTCTCGTACGCGCCGGTCCAAAAGTGCTTTGATCGCGGAGGCGATCTCGGTGTCGGCTAGGGACTTCGAAAGAAATGCACGCATCCGTGCGCTGATCCCTTCGATGCCCAGCGTGAAAGAGCTTTTACCGGCAGCCCGCTCGAGGTCGATAATTTCAGGGCAGGCAGCAATGCCGTCGGCGCGCTGACTCTTGAACGACAGTTTTTCGAACAAGCGGGCGCATTCTTCTACCAGTTCGCCGAGCTTTGAGTAGTTGTTCAGATTGAACGCATCCAACTCGGCGATACGTGCGCCACAAAACCGCTTCAGAGATTTGGCTTGGGCAAGCAGAGCGTCGATCGTATGTTCTCGGTAAGGCTTGCGCTCATAGCCTTCGAAGCAAAAGGAACAAAAGGCAGCACAACCGAGTCCCACGGTCAGACGTATGGTGCCCGAGGCATCGGTCTCGATAAGTGGCAGTCGGGCGGCAGGGGGAGGAGGCATGCGGGCGACCGCCTGCCGTATGGGAAAGGCAGGGATTGCGCCTGTGACCCAGAAACCGTCGAGTCCGTCTGAGGCTTGACATAAGCGGTGGCGCTTGCTGCCACTTGACGATTGCCAGCGTAGGATAAAGCGGGGTAGACCCTCCTCAGCCTCGCCGAAGAAGAACACATCGGGTACAGCTTGACCATTGGCTTGAGCAAGACACTGTGAGGCTAAGGCGTTCGACCCGCCAAACAACACAGGTGGGAACGCCTCTGGCCTGTCCGATGCCCACGGGGCGATGCCGTTGGCGTGCAGCAGCCAGGGCAGATTAATCGCCTCTTGGAGGAACGAGTTGGAGACGAGAAGCAAATCGAAATCAGACAGTTCGCGCCCTGACAGGAGTCCGCTTAAACGGGGCTTTCGCTTGGTTGGCAGAAAAGCGAAATCGACCACTGCGTCTGGAGCGGCCGTGAGGACGAGATCCGCCAGCAAACGGTGGGTCGATGATGCCGCCGTATCGCGGAGAGAGGAAAGTCGTAAAATGAGAACCTTCATAGTGACGAGGGACATTCGTTCTGTGGGATTGAAAGGTAGCGTGTTTGATTGCCGGTTGTCAAACCCGCAACGGCACTCTTTCCTGAAAGCCGCTGTCATCCGGTTGCCATTTTGTGGCACTTCCGACTTGAAGAGGTGACGATGTCACGCTATTCTTTCAGCCAAACATGTGGCTTATTTCAAGCCTAATAATGAGGTGTGTAATGGGTAAAAAAGGATTCAACATTGATCCGGTGACGATCCGGTCAATGCCGTTCTGGTGTGTAGGCAATCCGCTGGGTGATCCGTTCGGGGGCGCTGTGTTGCCCAAAATCGACTCTGTGGAGGTTGCTAACATTCTCGCTGAGGCCTCGAGAGAGGGGCTGATCGAAGCGACCTCGTTCCATGACGATGATCTGGTCCCTTGGGATCCGGAGCATCTGAATGACGACCTCGATCCGAAGAGCGAGGTTTATGACAGGCTTCGCACGATCAAGAAGATCTTAGATGGGGCCGGACTGAAGATCAACACCGCCACGTGCGGCTTGCATGGCCACACGATGTTCCGTAAGGGAGGACTGACCAACCCCGACCCGAAAATCCGCGCGCTGGCCAGAAAAAAGGTTGAGCGCACGCTGCGCATCGGTGCCTTTTTCGGTGCAAAGCACTACACCTACTGGGTGGCGCGTGACGGTTTCGAAGTCCCTGTGAATGTGGATTGGAAAAACGTCTACAAGTGGTTGGCAGATGGGCTGAACTCCGTGTACGACTACATCCATACAAAGAGAATGACAAACTACGTGGGCGCGACGATCGAGCCGAAGCCAAATGAGCCGCGCGGTCATATGTTCCTTCCGACGTCGGGCCACGCGGTAGGTTTCATTTTCGGACATCTGAAGCACCCCGAGTTTTTCGGCGTGAATCCTGAACTCCTGCAACATGAGAGCATGGCTCTATTGAATGCCGTGCACACTGTCGGCTACCTGACCAGCATGAAGAAGCTCTTCTTCCTGCATTTCGGCAGCCAGATCAAGGCGCAGTTCGACAACGACTTCCCTCCGCTCATCGGCCCCGAAGGGCTTAAGGAGACGGTGCAGATGTTCTGGGCTTTGCGCAAGGTCGGCTGGAAAGGTGTCGTGGAGTACGATTGCCACATGTTGCGTTCGGACGGTGATCCTGACGATCCGATCGGCTGTCGCAAGGCTTTTATCAGCGATTGCACACAGGCCTTAGCCACGGCGCTGTTGTTGGCTGACCGCATGATGGATCTCGATACGGTCCGGTTGAGCGACGCGCAGGCTGACCTGACCGCCATGACGCTGATGTGCAAGTTGGACAAGAAGTCTGTGCAGCAGTGGATGACAACGAACTGAAATTGGTCCACAGGCTGAAGGCTATTAGACTGTCAGGGGCGGTTGTTTTGAAGTGCCTCGTGAACAGTCTAATGGCCTTCAGACTTTTTACCTGCGGATAACGAAGAATGAAGTTACATGTCGAAAGCGAAGGAGAGGGCGATCCGGTCGTGATTCTGCACGGCCTGATGGGCTCGTGTGAAAACTGGCGTTACGTGTGTGCCGCTTTGGCCGACTGCTGCCGCGTGATCTGCCTTGATCTGCCGAACCACGGGCATTCTCCGCACACGTCATCTTTTGATCTGCGAAGCATGGGCGATGATGTGATCGAAACGCTGAACGCGCTGGGTGTCGGGCAAGCTGTGGTGATCGGCCACTCGCTCGGAGGCAAAGTGGCCATGCAGATGGCGTCAGACCATGAGGATCTTGTGCGCGGACTGGTGGTGGTGGATATTTCGCCGCGCGCGATCCAGCCCGTTCACCTATTCGTTTTAAGGGCTTGCCAACAACTCGATCTTGTGACCGCGACAAGGCGCAGCCAACTCGACGCCGCATTGGCGCAGTTCGTGACGCAACGGGCAACGCGCGACTTTCTGCTTAAAAATGTTGTTCGCAACAAGGACGGTCATTTTTCGTGGCGTGTTCCGCTGCCTTACCTGATTGATAACTACCGCACGGTTAGCGAGGCTCCACCCCTGGTTGCACCTTATGGAGGCCCTGCGCTGTTCGTGGCTGGTGAAACCTCACCCTTTCGGCTCATGGAGGACGAGGCGCTGATCCGCGGCTGGTTTACCGCATCGCGTTTTGTTACGATACCGAACGCTGGTCATTTGGTTCATGTCGACCAGCCGGAAGCTTTTATCGCGCACGTTCGGGCTTTTTTAGGAGTGACGAGGAAAAGGGGAAAATAGCGTGTTGTCCATAACGATCCTGTATCGGAAGACTCTGGAAAGAAATCAAATGGTGATTTAAATGTTACGGAAAATGATTCCAGCAATGCGCAAAACATTGGCGACGATGGTGCTTGGATTGCCTCTTTATTATGTCGCGTCCGCTGGCACCGTGGCTTCCCCGGCCGGCGAACTCGTTGAGACCGGTCCTCGGCTGACCGATCCGCAATTCTTCGCGATGCTGGATTTGAATCGAGAAGATCTGGCAGCGGTAAGAAAGTCCGTGGCTAAGTTGGACTGGCCTGCGGCGAAGCACGCGCTAGCTGAACACATGCGCGGCAGGAAATCACCGACTTGGACCTTTGACCCGCACCGCGTGGGCGATGATAAAATGGCGCGTGTCAAGGGCGCGGATAATGCGCTCCGGCACCGTCTGACCAGCATCGGCATTGAGTGGTCGTTCGGCGAGACGATCGACTGGTCGTTTAATCCCACGACGCAACCGGATTCGAAATGGCCCAAGAACCACGAGTGGACATGGCAGCTTAGCCGGCATCCGATGTGGATGGACCTTGGGCGTGCCTTTTACGCAACCGGCGACGAGAAGTATGCCGCAGAGTTTGTCGCGCAATTGAAAAGCTGGGTGCACGACTGTCCCGTTCCCATGAAGAAAGCGGATAATCGGTCCTTCTCAAGATGGCGTACGATTGAGGCGGGCATCCGTGCGGGTTCGGTTTGGCCTGAAGTTTATAATCGCTTCCTCGCCGCAAAATCATTTGACGATGAGGCGCTGGTATTATTCCTTAAAAGTTATGTGGACCATGCGCAGTATTTGGTAGCTTTTCACACAGGCGGCAATTGGCTGACAATGGAGGCCAACGGGCTTTATCACGCGGGAGCATTGTTCCCTGAGTTCAGGGACTCGAAGCTTTGGCGCGACACGGCGCTGGAAAGGCTGACCCAAGAACTCGACATCCAGGTTTATCCTGACGGCGCGCAGGTCGAACTGGCCCCGGGTTATCACGGCGTGTCTGTCCAGAATTTTCTTGGCCCGGTGAACTTGGTGCCCCTGACCGGTTTTGAAGTTCCTCATGCGTACACGGCGAAGTTGGAGAAAATGTTCGATTACTTCCTGTACTCCATGCAACCCAGCCGTCTTACCCCGGCACTGAATGATTCCAGCGCGGGTTCGGTGGAACGGTGGATGGAAACAGGCTACAAACTGTTTCCGCACCGCGAGGACTTCCACTGGGTCGCGACCAACGGGAAAGAGGGCAAAGCCCCTGAATCGGTGTCCTACCGATTCCCTTTTGCGGGACAGTGCTTTATGCGGAGCGGTTGGCAGCGGGATGCGCTCTGGCTCTGTATGGAAGTCGGACCTTTCGGCTATGGCCACCAGCATGAGGACAAATTGGGCGTAACTCTGACCGCCTTCGGGAAATCGCTGCTGGTCGAAGGCGGTGTCTATACGTATGACGCGAGCGAGTGGCGGCGCTATGTGCTCAGCGGACGGGCGCACAACGTGGTATTTGTCGACGGGCTTGAGCAATGCCGCCGGAAAGAACCCCGAGAGACCTATGTCGTCAAAAGGCCGCTGCCGCATGTGTGGCAAAGCAATGCGGTCTTTGATCATGCGGCTGCGGTTTACAACGAGGGATGGGGGTCGAATTCCGTGCGGCTGGTCAAGCATACTCGGCATGTGTTTTTTGTGAAGCCGGACCTCTTTGTGATTGCTGACGAGATGGAGCCGAATGATGCGCGCTCCCACGCTTACGAGGCACTCTTCCACCTCGATGCGGAAGACGTGAAGGTGGACGGACTTCAGGTCGTCACGCAAGGAAAAGGGCCGACCCTGACGCTGCTGGCGTTCGGCGCGGAGGACGTGGCGGTCATCAAAGGCCAGAAGGAGCCTGTCGTACAAGGTTGGCTGCCTGATTCTTCGTCCGGTTACGGGGGGGTCCGTCCGATTCCAACTGTTGTTTACCGTAAACGCTCGCAAGGCAAAACGATCTTGCTTTACGCGTTGTACCCGAGCGCGACGTCGTCCAAATGTCCCGTAAAACAGTTGCAACTTGCCGGCGATACGCTCAAGGTGACCCGCACGGACGGCATTGAGAAAAGCTTCAGGTTCTCGCCAGAGGTGACAAAGTAAAGGCTCGTCCGGCGTGATGCCTAATGGCGATACGCTCGTCGTTCGGCGGTTCCTCGAACGGACGGCTGTATAAAGTTGTTTGAACGAGATTAAGATCAAAAAGGGAGGGTGTCCCTCTCGAACTTGATTATCATCATAATCCAAATTGAAACATTGGACAAGAGACATGAGAATCAGCAAATGTGTTCTGACGATTTTGACAGCCGTCGCGGCAAGTCTGTTTACTGATGCGAGGGAGAGTTCGCCAAAGGAACTTGTTGCCCGGGGTTTTGCGGATGCGCGCGGGGGGGCAGGAGGACGAGTCATCCGTGTCACGAACCTCGACGTCGACGGGCCCGGATCGTTACAGGCGGCGCTGAGTGCTGAAGGCCCTCGGATCGTCGTCTTTGAAGTCGGCGGGATTGTCGATTTGAAAAAGCGGACGCTGAAAATTTCCAAGCCATTTTTGACGTTGGCGGGGCAGACCGCGCCGTCACCCGGCATTACCCTAATCCGCGGCTCGGTCTCCGTCAGCACGCATGATGTTATTATCCAGCACATCCGCGTCCGTCCGGGCGATACGGGCGCCGCCAAAGGTAGCGGGTGGGAGCCCGACGGTCTTTGTGCAGCCGGGGGCGAGGCTTACAACGTGGTGGTTGATCATTGCTCGCTGAGTTGGGCGGTTGATGAGAATCTGAGCGCGTCCGGGCCGAGGCTGGAAGGGCCACAGGCCACCGCCCATCGTGTCACGTTTAGCAACTGTATCATTGCGGAGGGACTCAGCCATTCCTCGCACGTGAAAGGCGAGCACTCCAAGGGGTCGCTGATCCACGACTGCTGTAAGGACATCGCAATCATCGGCAACCTTTATGCGCATAACGTGCAGCGAAATCCGTACTTCAAAGCCCACTGCACCGGCGTGATCGTCAATAACGTGATCTACGATCCGGGCTCAATCGCTATCCAGCTCAATTTCTCGCAGAAAGAATGGGAAGGGGCGAGCTTCGCACCAACCAACTGCCGCGTGAGCATTGTGGGGAACGTGCTTCTTCACGGTGTAAGCACCAAGAAAGGCGTAGCTCTAGTCTCCAGCAAGGGCGATGCTTATATGGAAGATAATCTCGCTTTCCAACGCGATGGTCAGCCGGCATCGCAGGTCATCGGCGCGATCAACCGGCTGAGCGAGAAACCGGTTTGGCCTGAAGGTCTACGCCCTCTGCCTTCAGGCGAAACTGTTTCCTTTGTGACTCAGCATGCCGGTGCTCGTCCGAAGGATCGTGACGACATCGACAAACGTATCATTAAGAATCTTATCGAACGGAAGGGCCGCGTCATCGATTCGCAGGACGATGTGGGCGGTTATCCTAAGACGGAAATGACAAGACATACGCTCTCTATCCCGACCGAAAAGATTAATGACTGGCTGGTCGAACAGGCTCAGGCTTTGGAATAATTGATCTCGTACGGCTGATTAGACTGCTCGTTATTAACCAGAAGAACGAAGACGCTCATCTTCTCGTCACGGTATTGCACGGCGCATCTTTCTCTTCGGATAGCGCAATTTGCCAAAGCACGTGCTCCTCAACCTGAGGCCCCGTTTTCTAGCCATTTTGTTCTTGTAAGCGGCTGCGGATTGGTCTACCGTAATACTATAAATTGTATTTTGCTTTACCCTCTGTGTGCGTGCTTACGTGGAAGGGGCGGCATATGAAGAAAATGGCTGCGGTGATCACGGAGATCTGTAACCGTTACGGAAATAACCGCGTACGGCTTATGGATATTGTGCGCGATGTGCAGCAGGAGTTTGGACACGTCCCTCAGGAGGCCTTTGATTTAATCGCGAAAGGGGCCCGCACGCACCGGGTGGAGGTTGAAAGTGTGATTTCCTTTTATGCCTTTCTTTCCGAGAGAAAGAAGGGTGATGTGGTGATCCGGCTTTGTGATGACATCATTGACCGCTATCAGGGAGGAGACGCGGTTGCCGAAGCCCTGAGTCTGGCGCTTGGCATCGGGTTTAACGAGACCACTGCGGACGGCAAAATCACGTTGGAGAAGACCCCCTCCATCGGAATGAGCGATCAGGCCCCGGCCATGATGGTAAACGATGTCGTGATCACCCGCCTCACGCCCGAAGAGATCCCGGTTTTGTTGGAAAAACTCAGGCGCACCAACAACCCCCAATCGCTGGTGGAGACAACGGGAGACGGCAACAATTCAAATGCGCTGATTCACGCGATGGTCTGCAACAACATCCGTGAAAGCGGCGCTGTGGTTCTCTCTGATTATAAGCGGGAAAGAGGGTTGCGCAAGTCCTTGGTTGAAACTCCGGAAGAGGTGATCGCCGATGTCAAAGCATCGGGGCTGCGCGGACGAGGCGGTGCAGGATTCCTAACTGGTCTTAAATGGGAATTGACCCGCCAGTCGCCCGGAATTGAAAAATTTGTGCTCTGCAACGCGGATGAAGGCGAGCCGGGAACTTTCAAGGATCGCGTATTGCTGACCGAACGCGCGGATCTGATGGTTGAGGGTATGACCATTGCAGGCTACGCCATTGGGGCGAAAACCGGCATTATCTACCTGCGGGGCGAATACGCGTATCTGCGCCCGTATCTCGAAGATGTCTTGAACCGGCGCCGCGCGGAAAACCTGCTGGGTAACGGCATTCTCGGTAATAAGGAGTTTCATTTTGACGTCCGCATTCAGATGGGCGCGGGTGCCTATGTGTGCGGCGAGGAAACTTCTCTCATTAGCTCGTGCGAAGGAACTCGGGGTGATCCGAGCGACCGTACACCTTTTCCGGTCGCCAAAGGATTCTTGGTTTCTCCAACAGCGGTAAACAACGTCGAAACCTACTGCTGCGCGGCCCGTATTATGGATCAGGGCCCGGGCTGGTTTGCGGCCATCGGGACCGCGCGGAGTGCGGGCACGAAGCTGCTCAGCGTGTGCGGTGATTGCGCGCGCCCCGGTATTTATGAGGTCCCGTTTGGCACGACCTTACGTGAAGTGCTCCGTCGTTCCGGGGCTGAAGACACTGCGGCGGTCCAAGTGGGAGGGCCCTCCGGCCAGATGGTTGGGCCGGCCCAATTTGACCAGGGTATCAGCTATGAGGAACTCTCAACAGGCGGCTCCATGATGGTGTTCAGCAATGATCGTGACATCCTTGAAATTGTAGAGGCGTTTATGGAGTTTTTCGTCAAGGAGAGCTGTGGCTATTGTGTTCCCTGCAGGGTCGGCAACGTCCTCCTGAAAACTAGAGTCGCTCGCATCCGTCAAGGAGACGGTTGCCCAGCAGACCTGAGCTACCTGAAACATCTCGGAGAAAGCGTCAAGCGGATGAGCCGCTGTGGACTCGGGCAGACTTCGCCTAATCCCATTCTCTCGACTCTGAAAAATTTCCGTCCCGTCTATAACACCTTGGTGCGGGAAAACAAGACAGGTCTGCAAAAATCCTTCCATATCATGCAGGCGGTTGAAGCGGCGAGCAAGATCGCCGGACGCCGTTCTGAAGTCTTCCACGCATAAAGGAGGGGCGCCATGAACAATTCGATGCGGCTCACGATTGACGGTAAGACGATTAACGCCCAGCATGGGCAGACAATCATGCAGGCGGCTGATGCGGCGGGCATCTATATTCCGCGGCTTTGCTCCCACAGAGATTTGCACCCGATCGGCAGCTGCCGTGTCTGCACCGTGATTGTTGATGGACGACCCCAAGCCGCCTGCGTGAAACCGGCCATGAACGGCATGGTTATTGAAAACGATACGGAGGAGCTGCTTCAGCATCGCCGCAACATCATCGATATGATGTTTGTTGAAGGCAATCACTTTTGTATGTTCTGCGAGAAAAGCGGCAACTGTGAGCTTCAAGCGCTCGCCTACCGCTTCGGTATTACGGCGCCACAATATCCTTTCCAGTTTCCGAAAAAGGAGGTCGATGTCTCTCATCCGGATGTGATGCTGGACCATAATCGGTGCATTATGTGTGCCCGCTGCGTGCGTGCGTCGCAAGAGCTGGACGGCAAGAATGTTTTCCAATCCGTCGGACGCGGGTTTGACCGCCGGATCGGTGTCGATGGCGAAAAGGCCTTGTGTGACACGAACATGTCGGTGGATGACCGGGCTGCGGACGTCTGCCCGGTCGGGTGTATCATCAAGAAACGTGTAGGGTTCAAAATTCCTGTCGGCCATCGCCGCTACGACAAGCAGCCGATCGGGTCGGATATTGAAACGGGTGTCACTCCTTAATGTTCAGGAGGAAATATACCATGGGTAAACCCAGAGTGGCCACAACCTCATTGGCAGGATGTTTTGGATGTCACATGTCTCTGCTCGATATCGACGAACGCATTCTGACCCTGATCGAGCAGGTTGATTTCGACCGGTCACCGATCGACGACCTCAAGCATATTTCCCGGCGCTGCGCAATCGGTCTAATCGAAGGCGGTTGTTGCAACGAGGAGAATGTGCATGTGCTGCATGAATTCCGGAAAAACTGCGACATCCTCATTTCAGTGGGAGACTGTGCGACGATGGGTGGTATTCCGGCCATGCGAAACAACATCCCGCTGAAGGAGTGTATCGATGAGGCCTATCGCACCGGCGTAACGGTTTACAATCCCGATGACATCACGCCGCAAGATTCCGAGATCCCGCTGCTGCTGGACAAGGTATACCCCTGTAATGAGATCGTGAAGATCGATTACTCGTTGCCAGGATGTCCGCCTTCAGCCGACGCGCTATGGGCGATCATTACGGCGCTTTTGTCAGGCAAGCCTGTCGAATTGCCATACGAACTGTTGAAATATGATTAACGGGGGGCCGCATGAGTTCAAAAGCAAGGAAGGTCACGATTGAACCCGTCACCCGTGTGGAGGGCCACGGCAAGGTGACCATTCTGCTTGATGAGCAGGGGCAAGTAAGCCAGGCCCGCCTTCACATTGTCGAGTTTCGCGGTTTTGAGCGTTTCATCCAGGGGCGTCCCTATTGGGAAGTGCCCGTGCTGGTGCAGCGCCTGTGCGGTATTTGTCCGGTCAGTCACCATCTGGCGGCAGCCAAAGCGATGGACGGCATTGTCGGCGTCGACCAGCTTACGCCTGTGGCAGAAAAGATTCGCCGCCTGATGCATTACGCCCAAATTTTTCAGAGTCATGCCCTGCATTTCTTCCATTTGGTTTCTCCAGACCTACTGTTCGGCTATGATGCGGATCCGATAACCCGCAACGTGATCGGTGTTGCGGAACGCTTTCCCGAACTTGCCGTGCAAGGTGTCATGATGCGCAAATTTGGGCAGGAAATCATTAAGGCCACAGCGGGCAAAAAGATCCACGGCACGGGGGCGGTTCCCGGCGGTGTCAACAAGAACCTCTCCCTGGCCGAACGCGACACGTTTCTGAAGGATATCGCTCAGATGCTCGTGTGGTGTCGGTCTGCCCTTCAGATCGCTAAGGAGTACACCGTTGGCCATCTGGAAGAACTTTCGGATTTCGGAACGTTCGCCTCGAATCATGTTTCTCTGGTGCGCAAGGATGGCGCGCTGGATCTATACCATGGAAATCTCCGTGCGATCGACTCCAGCGGCAGGAAGATATTTGATCAGGTCGATTATCAGGCCTACTTCAATTACATCTCCGAAGAAGTTAAGCCATGGTCATACATGAAATTCCCGTTCATTTCCAAGTTGGGGCCTGAAACCGGCTGGTATCGTGTGGGTCCGCTGGCGCGTATGAACACCTGCGACTTCATTGACACGCCCGAAGCGGAGTCCGCCCGCAAGGAATTCAAAGCGCTCACCGGAGGCAAGCCCAACAACATTACTATGGCCTATCACTGGGCACGCATGATTGAGCTGCTTCACGCGGGTGAGAAAATCGAAGAATTGCTCAGCGACGCGGATCTGCAAGGGACTGAACTGGTTGTCACCGGTAAACGGCGCGCGGAATCGGTAGGTTTGATCGAGGCGCCTCGTGGAACGCTTTTCCATCACTATAGAGTCGACAAGAATGATCAGGTTACCATGGCAAATCTGATTGTCTCAACTACCCATAATAACACGCCTATGAATCTCGCGGTGACCGGTGTGGCAAGGAAATATCTCTCCGGCACGACGATCACGGAGGGGCTCCTCAATCGCGTGGAAGTGGCCATCCGCGCGTATGATCCGTGTCTTTCTTGCGCCACGCATGCTCTGGGCCAAATGCCGCTTATTGTGGAGCTGACAGACTGCAAGGGACAGGTGCTCGACCGGAAAGCCTCGGGATGTTAAAACGAACGACGGGGCGGATTCTCGTGATAGGCTATGGTAATCCGGGGCGCTTGGATGACGGGCTTGGCCCCGCGTTCGCGGAGAGGGTTCAACTGTTGGCTATTCCGGGTGTCACAGCTGATGCGGATTATCAACTTTCCGTCGAAGACGTCGCTGCCGTTGCCCAATGTGATGTGGTTATCTTTGCCGATGCCTCGATCGATGGCGCGGAGCCATTCGACCTTCAGCAGTTGGATGCCCGGTACTCCGGTTTAGGTTTCAGTTCCCACAGCCTTTCGGCTGGCGTGGTGCTGGGGCTTGCGGAAACGCTGTTCGGAGCCTCGCCGCGAGCCTATCAGCTGGCGATCCGCGGCTATGATTTCGACGCCTTTGGCGAACGGCTGTCAGAACAGGCTAAAGCCAATCTTGACGCCGCCGTTGCTTATCTCGAACCGCTTTTACGTGGTGGCAAAGCGGTTACGCGTGACACATCAGGCATACTTGTTTTTACTCGCTCAGTCTGAGCGCGGCACGCGCGCGGGTCGGCGAAGCAGGTGTCAGCGCATCGCAGCGGCGAGGGCTCGGCCAAAAGCGCTGCACGAGATCTCGGTTGCGCCATCCATCAGGCGCGCGAAATCATAGGTCACGGTTTTGGCAGAAATCACGGCGTCCATGGCTTGAATGAGCTTGTCCGCAGCCTCGGTCCAACCCATGTAGCGTAGCATCATCTCTCCAGAGAGGATGAGTGAGCCGGGGTTGACCTTGTCGAGGTTCGCGTATTTGGGCGCTGTGCCGTGCGTGGCTTCAAAGACCGCTGTGCCGGTGGAGTAGTTGATGTTACCACCGGGAGCGATGCCGATGCCGCCCACGCAAGCCGCTAACGCGTCGGAGATGTAGTCTCCGTTGAGATTGAGCGTAGCGATCACATCGTACTCAGCCGGGCGGGTTAGGAGCTGCTGCAGAAACGCATCGGCGATGCAATCCTTGACGATAATCTTGTGGCCGGTCTTGGGATTCTTGAAGGCACACCAGGGGCCGTCATCGATGAGCGTTGCTCCATAGGCCTCGCGCGCAAGCGCATATCCCCAGTCGCGGAACCCGCCCTCGGTGAATTTCATAATGTTGCCCTTATGGACGAGCGTAACGCTCTTTCGGTCGTTGGCGATGGCGTAGTCAATCGCTGCCTTGACGAGACGCCGCGAGCCTTCGATCGAGACCGGCTTGATGCCGATCGACGAGGATTCGGGGAAGCGGATCTTCTTAACGCCCATCTCGTCGCGGAGGAAACGGATGACCTTCTTGGCTTCGTCGGTCTGGGCCAGCCACTCGATGCCGGCGTAGATATCCTCGGTGTTTTCGCGGAAGATCACCATGTCGGTGAGGTCAGGTCGTTTGACGGGGGAGGGGACGCCGTTAAACCAGCGCACAGGGCGCAGGCAAACGTAGAGGTCGAGCTCTTGGCGAAGGGCCACGTTGAGCGAACGGATGCCCCCTCCAACGGGCGTGGTGAGCGGGCCTTTGATCGAGACCAGATAGTCGCGGCAGGCATCGAGGGTTTCGGTGGGTAGCCAGGTGTTTGGCCCGTAAATGGCATTAGCTTTCTCTCCGGCATAGACTTCCATCCAGGCGATCTTGCGGCGGCTGCCGTAGGAGGCTTCGACGGCAGCTTCCCAGGCAATCATGGCGGCTCGGGTAATGTCGGGCCCGGTGCCGTCGCCCTCGATGAACGGTATGACCGGCTGGTCAGGAACATTGAGTGTACCGTCTGCGCGCAGGGTGATTTTTTCGCCGAATGAGGGGAGCTTGATTTTGTCGTAAGCCATAGCGTTGTCTCCTGATGTCAAGTGCCTTAAGGATGGGAATGTCGTTGGATTATATGTGAGCGCGGCGAGCTTGGCAATGCAAACCGTTTTAGTAATGGGTAGCTGGCGAAGTGAAGAATGAGATGCACGTTTTCGGAAAGGAGTGTTCGGCAGGTCCGGCGCGGCCAGTCAGGTCAAACGGGTCAGGGGCCGGGACTTGGACGCGCTCGCGAAGTCTGAAACGGTCCTGGGCTACCTTAAAAGCTGAAAGGCGATTTGCGCTACGCCTCGTTCCGCAAAATTGGCTATTAACAGTGGCTCGGGTTGTGTGGAATCCGCCGTTCGTATGCACGTTGTGTGACGCGGCGAACAGGCTTGCGTATACTGGCGTCACATAACGCGGTCCGTGTCAGAGCACGTTCACGCGCGATTGCTTGAATCACACTGTCTTTAAAACTTCTCGACTATTCACAGTTGCTCGCATTCTCAAAACCGACACTTTATTATTCCAATGTTACGAAAGGCTAGGCAATATATTTGCATCTGCAACGTTAAAATTCAAAACTATGGGCTATATTATGCAGCGACAAAGCGGGTTTTCTTTATTGGTTGACTTGGCGCTCATCAGCGGCACTCTATTGTTGCCACGGGAGGGCCATTCTCAAGGGTTAAAACCGGCGGAACGTCTGCCAAATGTCGTCGTGATCCTGGCCGATGACTATGGCTATGGAAGCTCTGGGTGTTACGGTGCGGACGGTAAGCTGATCCGCACGCCCAACATCGACCGTTTGGCACGTGAGGGGAGGCGCTTCACCGACGCGAATACGACCTCATCAGTGTGTTCGCCCACGCGTTACTCCCTGATGACGGGACGATACTGCTGGAGGACCTCGTTGACGCATGAGGTCTTGGGCACCTTCTCTCCGTTGCACATTGAAACCAATCGCCTGACGATGGCCTCCCTGTTGAAACGGCATGGATATGCGACCGCCGCGGTGGGCAAGTGGCACCTTGGATACGGCTCGGCGGATGATTCGCCTAAGTGGCGTACGGACTACACGGCCGAACTGACGCCTGGACCTTTGGATGTGGGTTTTGATTATCATTTCGGCGTCCCTAGTAACCACGGCGATCTGACAGGCATTTTCGTTGAAAACCGTTTCGTCTATGGGTTGCGTTCCGGCAAGATACCAGAGAACATGAAGCACGTTTCAATTCCTGACGCGGATAACTTCAAAGCCTCTTACGGGCCTGAGGACACAGAGAATCGCAAAAACAACATTCTGGACCTTGATGCGCCGCGCCGGAAGAATGAGCGGGTCATGGCGACACTGTCAGACCGTGCCGTCCGCTGGCTTGAGCGCCAACCTAAGGATATGCCTTTTTTTCTCTATTTCACCCCGGTCGCGGTTCATAACCCCGTGACTCCTGACAAGGACCTCGCAGGTAAGAGTGCTGCAGGACCCTATGGGGATTGGATCAGCGAGCTTGACCGCAGTGTCGGCGAAATATTGGATGCGCTGGACCGGAAGGGGGTGACTCAGCAGACCCTCGTTCTCTTCACCAGTGACAACGGAGGCGTCTTTCGGCCTGATCGCGAGGACATGCCGCAAACTCAGGCCTTTAAAGCGGGACTGATGGTTAATGGCGCTTGGCGCGGCGGTAAGCATACCGTTTGGGAAGGCGGTTTCAAAGTGCCGTTCATCGTGCGCTGGCCCGGCAAAGCTGTGCCAGGCTCGGTCTGCACGCAAATGATCAGCCTCGCAGATGTTCTCGCCACCACCGCCGCGCTTGTCGGCGAACCTTTGCCCGCGCCGGACAAAGGTGCCGAGGACAGTGTTAATGTTTTGCCTGCGTTTCTCGGTAACCCCGATAAGCCGCTACGTGATCATCTGATTGTTCACAGCGCGGACGGTGTGTTCGCCATCCGCAAGGGGCCTTGGAAATGGATTGAGGGGGTGCCGGCCGACGAAATCACGCCAGGGGCCCGCAAAAGCCGCGCCGACGAGCACAAAACGCAGCTCTACGATACGCACGAGGATCCTCGGGAGACAAGGGATGTGAGCGCGGAGCATCCGGAAGTTGTGGATGACCTCCGCGACTTGCTTAAGCGTTACCGAGACGGCGGCTACAGTCGCGCTAAACCGTCGGTTGCTGCAAAGCCCCGGCAGGTGGTCAGTGTTCTTCCTCCCCTAACAGGCTCGCCCGTGTTGAACGAATCTCTACAGACGATGCCAGTGAAGCCTTGGACCATGCCGCGTGGTGTGTGGGCCGCCCGTGACGGCGGTGTGTGGGGGGTTCAGAAAGGGATGCAGGACCAAGGTGCGACGCTGAGTGTGCCGATCGCACTTGAGGACGGATCGATCGACTATGAGGTTTGCTTTAACGGCGCTGACCGTCATTCAATGCGTATCGAGTGGGAGTGTGCGGATAACAAGGGCAGCTTCCGCATCGAGGTGTCGCGCAGCGCGGTCGGACTCACCAAGAACCCTTCCAAAGGAGAGAACAAGGAAGCGGTTGAGCCTGTCGTGCGTAAACCGCTCAAGCTGGAAAAGAACCGCTGGTACCCTGTGCGGGTGAGCTTCAAGGGCAACGAGGCCTCGGTGCAAGTAAACGACACCGTGATTCGCGGCATGCATGAAGTGATCGGAAAACCCAAGACGGCTCTTAATTTCCTTGTGTTTGGTGATACCGCCGGGTTCCGTAATGTGAAGGTGGTCAAATGATGGGGACGGTACGAGCGCTTCGGACAAGTTTCCCCATCTCTTTTGTGACGGTTATTCCGTCCGTCTTCTTCGTTTACACGGCTTATGCCGCTACTGTCGCAGACCTTGCACTTTTCGGTTCGGACTATCCGCGCGTCTTTTTCTTCCGCTCGTCAGAATCCGTACCTTATCGTAAAGGCATGACTTATGAACGTTGGGCTTGCGATTACAGCCGGTTGATGGGCATCATGGGCAAGTGTCTTGAAGAGGAGTTGGAGAACCGTGAGCAAGTCAATCCGGGCTGGTTCACGCGCTTCAAGCGCGACAATCCCAGGCAAGCTGTTTTGTTGCATTTCAATGGAAACGCCCGCGACCCGCGCTATGCCGCGGAAAAATATTTTCCGGGACACTGGATCTACCGTGCAGCCACAGCGATTGCTGTTGACGTTCCTGCCGAGGCGGGGGAAACCGTGATTTGCGTCGAAAATGCTGTCGACTTTCGCACGGAGACGGGACGTTATCACACTGCAAATGACGACATAGCGCTGTTCGGCGTGACCGGCGACGGCAAACACGACTGGGCGTATTGCGAACAGGTGCAGCTCGTTTCGGTGGATACGAAGGCGAATACGATACGGGTGAAGCGCGGTTGCTATGGCACGCGCCCCTTAGCTTTCAAGGCCGGGCAGGCGCGTGCGGCGGCGCATCAGGTTGAGGGGCCTTGGGGCAAGACCAATCATCTGTTGTGGTACTACAACTTCACCACCCACTGCCCCAAGGATGTTGAAGGTAAGAGTTGCGCCGACCGGTTGGTGGACGATATGGAATCGTGGTTCGGATCTGGCGGTAAGCTGGAGGCGTTCGATGGCCTCGAATTTGATGTCATGTTCAATGAGACTCGCGGCGACACTGATGGCGATGGCAGAATCGATGACGGCGTGGTCAACGGAGTGAATCAGTTCGGGATTGGCATGGTGGGGTTCGCACGTAAACTACGCGAGCGGCTTGGATCCAATCGCATCATTCAGGGTGACGGCGCGCTCGGGCCGGGCGGCATCCGCTCACAGCGGGCGTTTGGTATTCTCAACGGGATCGAGAGCGAGGGGTGGCCGAATCTCGACGACTGGGCTTTCGACGATTGGTCCGGCGGGCTGAATCGGCAGGCCTTTTGGAATGCTAACGCCTATCCTCCAGCCCTCAGCTATATCAATCATAAATGGGTGGAGCCGGTTCTCGGCAAACCGGGCGAACACAAAGATGCGGAGGTGCCTTTCGGACGCCATCGCTTGGTGTTTGCTGCCGCACAATTAACCGATACTGTGCTGACATATGCCTATGTTCCGCCTGGCGTTCGTGGCTCGCCTATCGGCATCTGGGATGAGTTTGTCTGCGGCACAGCCAAACGTCTGGGATGGCTAGGGCCTCCGGTCGGTCCGACCGTGCGCTTGGCAGCCTCTACAGTGGACGTGCTCGGTGCGTCCTCGGGTGACGCTTTGTCGCGGCGCATCACTGGTGCCGTGTCGGTGCGGGCTGGTTCTCAGGGCGTTGTGGTCACAGCTGCCGATTCATCGGCCAAGGAACTGGTTTTTATGGTTTCTGACGTGCCGGTGGCAGGCGGCAATCTTACAGTGTTTGCCAACTTGCAGGGCGAATCGCGTAAAGGATATCCGCCGGAGATGGCACGTTACGCGGAGGTCGAAGTTTCGGGCGGGGCTACGGCGTTGCTGGATCGCAATCCGGAAATGACCGGTATGGTCTTACGAGGTATGAAGGAAGCCTCGCTCGACGAAAACACGGGCGCTCGCGTGGCCTTCCAGCCCAATGTCCGGATCGGCGACAAGCTGCTGCCGGTCTATGCGATCCATCCGCCGTTCAAGGCGGTTAAAGGTTCGGTCTACTGGTGCCGCGATGTCGAGGTGCCTACTGAGGCTGAATTGCGCTTCAGCCTCGGCATGTCGGAAAAAGCGCCTGCGCGCTCGGACGGGGTGTGGTTCAGTGTGAAGGTTGCCGAATTTCGCGATAATGCGGCGGTTACATTCGAAAAGGTCTTTGAGGAATCGACAACAGCGCATGCTTGGCTGCCGCGTGCGGTGTCGCTGGCCAAGTGGTCGGGCAGGCGCGTGCGGCTTATGTTTGTAGCGGATTGTGGGCCGGCAAACAACGCCACGACGGATCAGGGTTATTGGGGCGACGTGAAACTCGCGCGCGCGGGCGTGCCTGAGTCGGAACAGACGCCGTCACGTTCTCTTATGACGTGGGTGAGTGGCAAGCCCTTTGACGCCTCGTTCTACTTTCGCGACATTCGTTCCCGTCGGATCAATCTGACCTTCCGGATCGAGGGTGCCGAAGCGATCACACTTCGCTCGCTCACTGTTCACGCGGCCCCGGACGTGCAATACCGTCTGTTCGACCACGGCCTTGTGCTCGCCAATCCGAGTCATGCTCCGTTTACGTTCGACCTCGCGAAACTCGCTCCCGGCCGCAACTTGCGCCGTCTCACCGCCACACCGCAGCAGGATGTCCAAACTAACTCAGGTCAGCCCGTTGACAAGAGCGTCACCCTCTCTCCTCTGGACGGCCTCTTTCTAGCCGACAGAGATCTGTTTCCTAACAGTTCCCGGTTTTCAACCGGCCCCTGATCCTGATCGTGCGATTCCGTGTTGCCGAGTCACTCGCTGCGTAGACACGCTCTCTCAATTTACGAAATGCCGGTCTCCAAATAATGCTATCCTGAGTGGGTCTCTTGTTGCTCTGAAAACCCGAATTGGCTATAGGAAAAAAACTGATATAACGCACTTGCTTTGAGCTGATAGGCCAGTTAAACTATTATCCTATGCGTGTGTTATGGGTCGATTTGATGTCGGAGCCGGGTGAAGCACAAGACAACCTGTTGGAATCTTGTTCGTCGTTGCTTTCTGCCGGTGTGGATGTGGTCGTTGCCGTCCCGCACGGGCCGCTTTTCGATCGTCTGACCTCCGCAGGAGTCACCGTCTTTCCTGTTTCTCCTGATCGGGCGAAAAAACGGGGCTGGAGGCTTTTCCCCTCTACTCCAGAGAAACTGCTTCGCGCGCCAAATACGGTCTTCCAAATCATGCGCGTAGTTAAGCCGGACATCATTCACGCCAACGATTTGTCCGCTTTTTTCGCCTCGTATCACTCTTTTAGTCACATTCCGATCATCTGGCATGTGCGGGAGCTCAGTCTGCCGATCGCAAGCGCCCGAATCGCCTCCAAAATTGCCGGACGAATTTTTGCATCCTCCGAAGCCGTCGACGAGTATCTGGTCAAGATCCTCTCGCCCCGCATTCTCGGCCGTATTCGTGTCATCCGGAATGACGACCGTCGTCGCATGGCCGAGGAGACTCAGTCTCTTCTTTCGGATGGCACACGCGGAACTTTGCCGGGCGTGGCAAAGCGCGCTTCCTTGCTGAACAATGTCACTCCGCGGCACATCGGCGAGCAACTTGCTAAAGAATACCGTGCCCTCATGGCTGCGACTTCTGCCATAAGCGATACAGACCTGTAGCCGGTGTGTGGCAAGCCTTGAGGCGTTATCGTCTTTCTTCTCTCCTCATATCGCCCCTGGGCATTGGCTATTCCGTGTTCGATGGTGGATATCCACTCACATTGGTACAGACTCCAGCCATTGCGGGTTTTCCCGTACGCCTTCAGCTTCATGAATCGGCCATGTCGTGCGGGCTTCGTCCCGATAAGGGCCGATTTCATTGAGCGGAATCGGCTCGAACCCGAGTTTCAGGGCGGGGGACTCTGGCTTGAGAGTGAAGTTGCCGTGGTCCGGGTCAACGAACAACGGGTCCGCAACGACCGACTGCGTGTCCGCGCCCGCCATCTGCCACGCCTCCCATTCCGTCGCGGCCTCCGTTTCATCCAGACGCAAGTCGCTGATCTCTGCCCAGCCCTGGCTGGAGTTGAATTGGAAGTGGAGCGACAGCGCGGTCGCGCGCGAATCGTAATCGGCGTCGCCGGGCTTCGGCATATAAAATGCGGTTTGGCATTCGATCCCCTCGGTAGTCGTGTTGACATCCGACATGTCCGAGCGTTTCAGGAAGTCTCGCGCGCCGAAAGCTTTCCACAGCCCTTGGTTTTCGCATACGAAACGTGCCGTCACTTCGCCGGTTGCGTTCTGGTGGCGCAACCGGAATGTGAGTCGGTAACTCTTTCCGGGCGCCAGCGCGAAGGGGGTCGAGCGGATGCAGGTGTTCTTGATGTACCTCAGGTCTTTGTTGAACGCGCCGGGCAGGCGCAGAACGTTTTTGTCCTCGGCCGTGATGACCTCCGCCAGGAGGTTTGTGAATGTTTTGTGGTACCACCGCCATTCGGCGACCACGGTGTTGTTGGGATCTTTTGCAATCTCCTCCGGACTGAGGCGACGCGAGAAATCACCGTTCGGTATCTTATCTGTCAAATCGGCGACGGCTTTTTTGAAGGCCTGCCTGCCGGTTTTTACGGGTTTAACCCCGCCGTTCCAAACCGTGTTGGAGTTGATGGTGTTGTACTGGAGGTTCACGCCGTTTTCGCGTATGTAGCCGGAGTCCGGTTGCTTGGGATAGTAGAAAATGTTTTTGGTGATGAGGTTGCCACGCATGATCGTGCCGTCAGGAAGGAAGGGGTTCGCCGGCGAAACGTGCATGCCCCGCATGGTCGCCCACGCGGGGTTGGCCATCAGCTTTTCGTAATCCTTAAGCATCTTCGGCTGCCGGTCTCGCAGAAATACGCCGTTGGTGGAGTCGTTCCATGTTTGTAGCGAAAGCTGGTGTGTCGTCCCTTGGGGCCCGGCGTTGTTGGCAAAGATGTTGTTGTAAATGTGGTTCTCTCGCGCGTTGTGAAGATGCATGGCGCCGACCTGGCAGCGCTCGATGATGTTGCCGTAGACATCGTTGCCGCATCCGCTCTCATCCAGATAAATGCCCCATGCGAAAACGAAGAACTTGTCGTGGTTGTTGTACCCGATGCTGTCGGTGCAGTGGTTGTAGCGGATGGTTTGCCAGCCGCCGCACCAGCCGCCCGTATAGGTACATCCTGTATCCTCCATTTCCAGGTTACAGTGGCGGATCCGATTGTATTCCAGCGTGTTAAGCGCCCCGCCGTGAAAGATGCCGCACCGAGGCATGTCGTGAATCAGATTGTGCGAAACGCGGATGCCCACGCCGCCGAGCATGACCCCGATGCCGTGTCGGTTGAACTGGCCGACGTGATGGATATAACAATTGTCGACCACGTGGTCGCAGCGCTCCAGTTTGGCTTGGTTACCTCCGCTGACTGACACGCCGTGCCCGCCGATATGCCAGATGTCGCAGCCGTGAACCGTGCCCCGCGTGCCGCGCTCCAGTGCGACGGCAGAGCCGGGAAAATAACCCAAATCATGAATCGAACACTTTTCCACAGTTGCGAAGTCGCAATCGCTGAAGCGTAATGCGTGATGCTCGGCGCAGGTCAGTTCAAGGTCTCTGATGCGCGCGTGGTGGGTTCTGTTGAAGGTCAGAATATCGTTCACTGTCGGCACGGTCACTGCATCCTTGGTCAGATCGGCTCCTGTGGGCGGTATCAGATACAATTTTTGGTTTTCCATGTCCTGGAACCACTCGCCTGGAGCGTCCAGCTCTTCCCGCATGCCCATGACGCAGAAACGGTCTTCCGGGCGTGCCGCGTATTGCATTTTTGCCGCGAGTGTGAGTGTGCGTGTGGCGGGATCATAAGACGCGATGTTTTCAATGCGGTTCCACCAGTTGTAACGGGGGAAGATGCAGACTTCACCTTCCTGCGGCCGCGACCATGGCCGCGCGTCTTTTGTCCGCAGGACCACTGTGTCGGTGCGCTCACCTTCGATATCCTTGTACATGGGGGGGCGTATGCCGTCCACATAGGCCCAGCCGCCGGAATAGGGGTGAGACGGATCCTCATTGGGATAGCGGGCCCATACCAGACGCTTTCCGTTGATGAAAACCTGCTTGAAGCGGGTAGTGATCGCCTGTTTTTTCAGGTCGGCCTCGAAGACATCCGTTCGTCCGTTGAATGTGCTTTTCGTCCAGCCGGTGACGACTTCGCCTCCCACTAAGACGGGCCGCGCTTCCGGGGCTGCTGGATCGCGCCAGGCACGGATGTTTAGAGGTGCTTGCTCTGTTCCTGAGTCTTCCTGTTTGAAAGCGACAGTCTTTCGAATTGTGTGTGTTCCGGGATGCAAGAGGATGTTGACAGTCTCATTCGAGTTGATCTTGCGAAAAGCCTGCGTCAGGGTGCGTGCTTTTTCCAGAGTCTGAACAGGAGACTGGAGTGTTCCCTGATGATCGTCAGAACCGGTTGGCGAAACATGAAAGTCGGCCGCTAGCGATACGCTGCAGAGCGGCAAGAGCAGAAGCGCGCGGTAATTACATCCCATAGGTTCTTTTCCCCTTGTGTCCTCATCCCCAAGTCGTAATCAGCCGTATCTTAAATGATGGCCCGTGGCCATGTCGTGACTAACGAGCAGGTCTCGGAAAGTGGCGTAGCAATTCGCCGACGCCCGAATCGCAACGCTCTTGCTTGCGCTCTTCAGGCCATGCCAGATCGAAATCTGCCATGATCGCTCCTCGCCAGAGCAGATGCTTAGCCTTGCGGTCCAAGATGTCGATGATCAGCACGCCGCGCTTGTAGAACAGGTCAGTCCCCGTGCCGTCGACAGGTGCCAGTAACGTGCCGCCATAGGCCTGGTTCAGTTCCTCCTCCGTAATTTCTGATCCGGCCGCTAAAGCGTAGCTGACCAGGAAATCGGGCTCCTTCTCGCTGAACGAAAGGCCCTTGCCCGTCAGCCCCGACTGCATGGCGTTACGCAAGCGCTGATCAATGGCGGAGAGGTTTAGATCGGGATGTTGTTCGAGCCGGAACATGCACAGTCCCCAGCCGAACGTGCCCGAGACGTTGTCGGGAAGCGCCCTGTCTTTCAGTATGTGAATGGAAGGATTCTTCATGCCGGAAAGTTCACCGGTCTTGAAGGTCAGCGACTTTTGTGAACATCCGAAGATGAAGACCGCTCCGGCCGCAACTGCCAGAAGACTTTCACGCACGTATTTCATAGCGTCACCTCCTGCGGGGGTGTCGGCAGTTCACGAAGAATGAGGCTGTGAATGAGTTCCGCCGCTTTCATGTCGCCCGTTACCCCGACCCGGATGATCGTCTCCGTGGATTTCGAGTTCAGACTCTTCATTTTGATGATGATGTCTTTACTCTCCTGAGTTCGGGCTGTTAGCTCACCGGAAAGTGCGTCGAATGTCCCGCCAACATTACCGAAGTTCGCCTTACGGCATGCGCTGTTTGCTGCTCCCCAGGTGGTTCGGAGATCGTGAGCGAATTCTGTCTTGAATTCCCCGTTGGAGAAGACGACTGTGGCCACAGACTTCGATCCGGAGGAAACGGCACTGCCCGTCGCCTTTGCCGCTTTACCTACGCCCGTTACTGCGACGTCCCCTGTTTTGTATACGACATACCCGGCAAGACCGATCGCGGCCGCGACTGTCACGGCTCCCGCCGCGATGATTCTGCAGCCTGATGTCAGGCTGGTCAGTACGAGTAACAGTGCTGTCGCCCATTTGCATGACTTCATTTCTCCTCCAGTACATCATAGAGTTGGTTTTTAACAAGACTCGGAATACCTTGCAATGACAACATAAGAAATAATACCTTTGGGTGAATAACATCCTCAGAAATGGTAGTCGGGGTTATCTGGAGCGAAGTCGGCCTCAGTCAGTTCGGCGTTCAGCTTGATATCTTCATACCCGTAGCATTCAAAGAGTTCATCATTCCAGTCGTACATGCGAACCTGGACCAGTAGTTTGCTTTCCAGGTCCTGGTTGATAATCAGACGATAGGCGTCGTACCCCTTTTCCTTGTTTTTCGGGAACACGATTTCTAGACGTTGTGTCCGCCTGTCATGAAGTCTTTCTTCTCCACGCTCAAAAAGATTGAGTTCTCCAACCTTGCTCGCTTTATGAACGTTAGATGCCACAGCCCTCACAATGTAACCCAGTCCGATATCGGTGAAAGGGCGAAGGTTGTTTTGCATCAGCGCCGGATGCTTGGGTTTAAGATTCCGAGTGACGAATCCAAATAAACCGCCTCTGTGAACCCGCGCCCGGTTGTTGTTCCAGCCATCCACGTAGAGCAGTTCACTTCCCTTGTGCGGCTCTTTGATCCATGACATGTAGAGACTGAAGGGGTTCCTGAACTTAATGAGGATGGTTTCTTCCGGAAGTAACGCCCCGTCAATCCGTTGCTGTTTGTGGAAGACGGCCGTATATCGCGTCACTCGGCTGTAGGAATCCTCCGCCTCTTTGAGCCACCTCTCGGCATCATTCATTCCCAGCGCATGTCCTGTTGCAAGGATCATCAACAAAGCCAGCGCTAAAGCCGTCGGAGAGAAGGGATTGAACCGCTTCATCGCTAGGGCAATGAGAGCCCTAAGTGCTTCCTTAAAAAGCCGGCTTGTGTCAAGGTGCCAGAACATACTTGGGGCCGCCGTCAAGCTACAAAGGCGCATGTGTGGTTGAGGGCCTGAAACAAACTCCAGCCCCAATTTCTTT
>JADHEF010000468.1_pt1 | contig 41614 bp, 35 predicted proteins | sample 8952391 | NCBI WGS metagenome assembly JADHEF01 (sample SAMN16124439, study PRJNA663245) | bioreactor sludge metagenome | isolation source: sludge (nitrite) | place: India:Bengaluru | collected 2019-02-28 | reverse complement strand
CGGACGCGCTCGAGGTATTCACGGCGGATGATGGCGAGCATTTTCACGACGCGGCCTCCGTTCCGACGGCGGCGCGGCGCTCGCGCACCACGCTCAGGAAGATCTCGTCCAGGGCGGGCCGGTTGGCCGCGAACAGCGTCAGCGGGCCGCCGGCGCGCAGGGCGTCGAGCAGCGTGTCGGTGTTGGCCCCCGGCTCGAGGGTCAGCCGCCAGGAGTCGTCCTGGAAGACGCGGTGGGCGACCCCGGGCAGGCGCGCGGGCGGCTCCTTGCCCCCGGCGTAGGCCGTCCGCACCGATTTCAGGGGGAAGCCCGTGCGCACGTCCTCCAGGGTGCCGTCGAGCACCTTGCGGCCGCCCTCGATCAGGCAGACCGAGTCGCAGAGCTTCTCCGCCTCGGCCAGCATGTGGGTCGACAGGATGATGGTGCAGCCGCGGGCGTTCTGCTCGCGGATGACGTCGCGCATCGTCTCGACGTTCAGGGGGTCCAGCCCGCTGAAGGGCTCGTCCAGGATCACCAGGTCGGGCTCGAAGAGGAACGTGGCCGCGAACTGGACCTTCTGCTGCATGCCCTTGCTCAGGGCGTCGATCTTGCGGTCCTTCCACTCTCCCAGGCCGAGCCGTTCGAGCCAGGCCGCGGCCCGGCGCAGGGCCTCCTTGCGCGGCACCGACTTGAGCGTGGCCAGGAAGGCGAGCTGCTCCGCGCACTTCATCTTGCGGTAGAGCCCCCGCTCCTCGGGCAGGTAGCCGACCCGGTCCAGCAGGGTGCGGTCCAGGGGCCGGCCGTCGAACAGGATCTCGCCGCGGTCGGCCAGGATGATGTTCATGATGCAGCGGATCGTGGTCGTCTTGCCGGACCCGTTGGGGCCCAGGAAGCCGTAGATGCTGCCGCGCGGGATCTCCAGGGAGATGCCGTCGACGGCGCGGACCTCGCCGTAGCTCTTGCCGAGGTCGGTCACGCTCAGGAAGGCCGGTGCCATGGGCGTCCTTTCGCCGGGAGTCGGTGGCGGGGCCGATCGTCCAGTCGCGCGGTAGCTTAGGGCAGCGCCGCCCCGGAAGCAAGCCCGCTCGCCGACGCCCGCGAGCGCGGTTCTACGGCGAAAAGGCGCCCCGGTTGCCCCGAAGGCGTCGGAAACGGATGGCGATGACGGTTGGAGGGGAAAAGAACACGGGGCTACCCCCGCCGGTGGCCCCGTGTCTTGGATCCGAGTCGCGGGCGAGGCCCATGACTCGGTCCGAGCCTGCACTCCCGGAGTGCCGCCGCGATCGGCGGCCGGGAGGAAACTTCACTCAGGTCATGTTACATGGCGACCGTCACGGATCCGTCACGAAGGAGTCAAATCTTCAGGACCAATTCACGCCGCATTCCCGCCGGCGCGAGGCCCGCTATCGGGCAGACAGGCGCCGCCGGGCCGTGGTACACTTGAGGATGGCGGCGCAGCGGCTGCGGAAAGGATCGACGTGAGCGAGACGACCAGGCGACGGATCCTGCTGATCGAGGACGACCGCGACCTCATCGACCTGATCACCCTGCACCTGCAGGGCGAGGGCTACGACGTGACCGCGACGCACGACGGGCACCGCGGGCTCGAGGCTTTCGCCGCGGCGGAGTGGTCGGCCGTGGTGCTGGACTGGATGCTGCCCGCGATGTCGGGCCTGGACGTGCTGCGGGAGATCAGGGCCGGCGACCGCCAGGTGCCCATCCTCATGCTCACCGCGCGCGGCGAGGAGGCGGACAAGGTCCTCGGCCTGGAACTGGGCTGCGACGACTACATGACCAAGCCCTTCAGCCTGCGCGAGCTGACGGCGCGGCTGAAGGTGCTGCAGCGGCGCATCGAGCTGGCGCGCAGCATCGCGCGCGGCAGCGAGCAGGACCTCGTGCTCGAGCTCGGCGAGCTGAGCATCGACCACACCAAGCGGCGGGTCAGCGTGCGCGGCGAGCCGGTCCAGCTGACGCTGAAGGAATACGACCTGCTCTACACCCTGGCCGCGCGGCCCGGGCGCACCTTTTCGCGGACGCAGCTGCTCGACCAGGTGTGGGACCAGGACTCCGACGTCTACGAGCACACCGTCAACTCGCACGTCAACCGGCTGCGCGGCAAGGTCGAGGCCAACCCGAACCGGCCCCGCTACATCCTGACGGTGTGGGGCATCGGCTACCGATTCACCGATGAATTTTGAACTTTGCGAGTTCTGAACACCGCGGATTCCACCCGGACGGGGACCATGAGCCGCTGGACCTTCCACCGCACCCTGCACTTCCGCATCGCCCTGCTGTTCCTGGCGCTGCTGTCGATCGTGTTCCTGACCTACTCCTGGTGGGTCGAGCGCTCCATGAACCAGGCGCTCTGGCTGCCCGGCGAGGAGGAGTGGTACGACAACCGGCGCGAGGCCGAGGCCGAGAGCCTGGCCGTCCAGATGACGCCGCTGTTCGCCGACAGCACCGCGACCGCGAACGCCCTGGCCGCCTACGGCCGGGCCGTCCGCGGTTTCGACGCCGAGCTCGCGCTGATCGGCCCCGACGGCCTGGTGCGCTTCACGACCATGCCCGACAGCCTGAGCCGGGTGCTGGTCTACGTGAGCCCGACCCTGCTGGACTCGATGACCGCCGAGGACTGGGACTTCGAGAGCTACCCCTACCCGGCCGCCATCGACGCCTACGAGAACCGCATCAACGACGTGGTGCCCATCTTCGCCGGCGGCGACTCGACGGCCGCGCCCGACGCCTGGCTGGTGTCGAGCTTCCGGCCCCTGAACGTCTCGATGGAGGAGATCGAACGCGACGAGCGCACCCGCAACCTGCGCGGCGCCGCCGCCATCCTGCTGTCGTCCTTCCTGGGCGGCCTGGTGATCCTGACCTGGGTCAGCCGCCGCATCCGCGCGCTGTCGCTGGACCTGGCCGCCTTCCGCGACGGCGACTTCGACCACCGCGCCCGCGGCCGCGCCGCCGACGAGATCGGCGCGCTGGAGCGCAGCTTCAACAGCATGGCGGACCGCCTCACGGGCGTCATCGGCCGCCTGCGCCAGTCCGAGGACTACCGCCGCCAGCTGACGGCCAACATCTCCCACGACCTGCGCACGCCCATGGCCTCGCTGCGCGGCTACGTCGAGACGCTGACCCTGCGCGGCCAGGACCTCGACGAGGCGGAGCGCCAGCGCAACCTGCGCACCATCACCGCGAACCTGGACAACCTGGAGGGCCTGATCGAGCGACTCTTCGAGCTGACCCGCCTCGAGAGCGGCCAGGCGGAGTACCGCTGCGAAGCGTTCTCCCTCGAGGAACTGGCGGCGGACGTCATGGGCCGGATCGAGCCGCGGGCCGGAGCGGCGGGCGTGGGCCTGAACCTGGACGCCGAGGCCGGCCTGCCGCAGGTCCTCGCCGATCCGCTGCGCATCGGTCAGGTGCTGCAGAACCTGATGGACAACGCGGTCAAGTTCAACCACCCCGGCGGAGACGTCTGGGTCAGGCTGCGACGGCAGGAGGGCGGGAACGAGGTCGAGGTCGAGGTCGGCGACACGGGCATCGGGATCGGGCACGAGGATCTGCCCCACGTCTTCGAGCGCTTCTACACGGTCGACAAGAGCCGCGGCGGGAACACCGGCTCCGGTCTCGGCCTGGCGATCGCCCACCAGATCGTGACGGGGCACGGCGGCGAACTGACCGTCGAGAGCCTCGTGGACGGCGGCACGACCTTCCGCTTCCGGCTGCCCGCGGCCGCGGACGAATGAGCCGCTAGCCCGCTTCCCCGTCGCAGGGTTCCGCCAAGTGGGCCGCGTAGCCCGAGTGGGCCGCGCCCTCCGTATCCACCCGGTGCAGCAGCACCGTCACCTCGCGGCTGCCGCGCAGGACCAGCCCCGCACGCACCTGCTCGGGCGTCAGCGGGAACCCCCGCTTCTTGATCACCACCGAACCGGCGTCGTGACGGTCCAGGGCCGCCTGCAACCGCTCCGGCGACCAGGGCACGCTCTCCAGCCGACGCCACCAGCGCAGCCACGGCGACCGGACGAGAGCCGGCGCCGTCAGGTAGGCGATGCCCGGCGCCAGCGACGCCAGTCCGTGCTCGCGGGCGAAGGCGTCCAGCAGCCCGGCGCGCAGCAGCGTGCCGTCGGGTTCGGCCAGGTACGTCGCCGGCGTCGACAACGGCGGCGGCTCCGTGACCGGGTCGCCCGCGTAGGTGCAGGCCCGCGCGTCCGCGAGCCCGCCGCACAGGACCGTGGCGAGGCGCGGCGCCCCGGGCGCCGCCGGTCCGCGCAGCAGGTCTTCCCCTCCCCACAGCACGGCCTCGCGCACCGTCCCCTGCCACCCGACCACTTCGACCGCGTACTGCGCCGCCGTCATGCCCGCAAGGATCGCTCCCGGCGCGGTCAGCGCCTCGTGGTCCAGGTCGAGACCCGGCCCCCACTTCACGGCCCAGGCGCACGACTTCTCGAGCAGGGGGCGTAGTTCCCGGGGAGCCGGGGAGAACTGCCGGGGATCGTAGCGGCGCTGGGCGCCGGCGGGGCCGCGCCCCGGCTCGCGCCGGGCCGGATCGACGAACAGCGCTTCGTGCGGAGGCAGGGCCGCGCCCGGGAATTCTCCGGCGTCGACCCGGCCGTCCAGGCCCAGCCGCAGCAGATTGGCGCGCGCCAGCGCCGCGGCCAGCGGGTCCCGCTCGAGCCCGGCCACGGGCAGTCCGGCACCGGCCAGCCGGGTCAGGTCGCCGCCGGCGCCACAGCCCAGGTCCAGCACGGAACTGCAGCCCGCGAACCGTCGAGCCCGGTGCCGAGCGACCGGGTGGGCGGTGGCCTGTTCCAGCAGTTCAGGGGTGAAGAGCAGCTGCCCGGCATCGGGGTACTTGGCCGTCGCCGCCCGACGCGCCTCGGCGACACGCAAAGCAAGTCGCACGAGATCCGCCGGATGATCGCGACGCAGCGCGCGCTGCATCGGCAGCGGCGCGGTCCCGGCCGCCGTCGCCGCTTCGATGCGCGCCAGCAGTCCCTCGCCCGCGGGCGAGATCAGGACATCCACCAGCGCATCGCCGGTCCCCATCGTCACGCCGCCCCCTTGATCTCGACCCGGTCACGAGGGATTCGGAACGACTCTGTCGATGAGACCCTACATGCGGTCGACGATCGCCTGGCCGAAGCCGCTGCAGCTGACCTCCACGACGTCCCGGCGCCCCTCGGCCTGCATCAGGCGGGCCAGGTCGTAGGTCACGCGGCCGTCGGTGATGGCCCGCTCGGTGCCGTGCAGGATCAGGTCGGCCGCCTCGGTCCACTGCATGTGGCGCAGCATCATCTCGGCCGACAGGATCAGCGAGCCGGGGTTGACCTTGTCCAGCCCGGTGTACTTCGGGGCGGTGCCGTGCGTGGCCTCGAACAGGGCCACCTCGTCGCTCATGTTCGCGCCCGGCCCGAGGCCGAGGCCGCCGACCAGGGCGATCGCGGCGTCGCTCATGTAGTCGCCGTTGAGGTTGGGCAGCGCCATGACGCTGTACTCGCCGGGCCGGGTCTGGATCTGCTGGAAGATGGAGTCGGCGATGCGGTCCTTCAGCAGGATCCTGCCGGCAGGCAGCTTGCCGCCCAGCTCGTCCCAGAGCTTCTTCTCGGTGACGAAGTCGTCGGGGAACTCGCGCGCGGCCGTCTCGTAGCCCCACTTCGCGAAGCTGCCCTCGGTGAACTTCATGATGTTGCCCTTGTGGACGATCGTCACCGACGGCAGCCTGTTCTTGACCGCCCACTCGAGCGCCTTGCGCACGAGCCGGGCGGTGCCGAACTCCGAGATCGGCTTGATGCCGATGCCCGAGTCCAGGCGGATCTGGCGGCCGGTCATCTTCTTGATCAGGTCGATGACCGCGAGCGCCGTCTCGCTGCCGCGCTCGAAGTCGTGGCCCGCGTACACGTCCTCGGTGTTCTCGCGGAAGATCACGAAGTCCACCTGGTCGGCGTACTTGTTGGGGCTGGGCACGCCGGGGAAGTAGCGCACCGGGCGCACGCAGGCGTACAGGTCCAGGTGCTGGCGGAAGCGCACGTTGATCGAGCGGAAGCGCGGGCAGACGCCGTCGTCCTTGCCGCAGCCGTCGCACCTGCCGTCGTGGTGCTGCTGGTGGGCGCAGTGCAGGCAGACGTGGGTCTCCTCGCCGATGGGCGTGGTGAACGGCCCCTTGATGGCGATCTTCAGGTGGCGGATGGCCTCGACCGTCTCCTCGGGGAACTCGCTGCCGTAGTGGTGCAGGCCCTCGAGCCCGGCGTACAGCGGGCACCAGGCGATGCTGCGCTTGCCGCCGTAGGCCTTGGCCACCGCGGCGTCGACGACCCTCTCCATCACCGGGGTGATGTCCAGCCCGATGCCGTCGCCGCGCAGGACGCCGATGATGGGCTTGTCGCCGATGGCCAGCTTGCCGTCGCGCACCTCGATCAGGTCGCCGTCGGGGATCTTGACTGCCTTGAACTCCATGCTGCGAGCCCTTCCGTTCCTGGTTAGCCGTTGCGCAATCATGCAGAAGATAGGCGACGGGACGCGCCCCGACAAGGCGCCTTAAGCCAAGGCGCCGCTGACGGCCGACGGCACGGCCGCCAGGGCCGCGTCGACCGTCCCCTCGGGCAGGCCGGCCTGCGCCGTGTTCGGCTTGCCGCCGCCGCGCCCGCCGACGCGTTCGGCGACGGCCCTCACCAGGTTGCCGGCGTGCAGCTTCTTCCCGGCGACGAGGTCCGCGGTGACGGTCACCAGCAGGGTCGCCTTGCCCTCCCACTCCGCGGCCAGAACGACGACGCCGCTGCCCAGCCCGTCGCGGGCGCGGTCGCCGAGCGCCAGCAGGGCGTCGCGGTCGTCGGCCGCGACCCGGGCCGCCAGCACGCGCACGCCGGCGACGTCGACCGCGCCGCCGAGCAGCGCGTCCAGCGAACCGGCGGCCGACTGCTGCTTGAGGCGGCGCAGCTCGCGCGCCAGCTCGTCGCGCTCCTGCATCACCGCCGCCACCAGCGCGGCGGGCTCGCCGTCCTGGCGGACCAGACCGCGCACGGCCGCGAGCTGCTCGCGGTCGCGGCGCGCCAGCGCCAGGGCGCGCCCCCCCGCCACCGCCTCGAGGCGGCGCACGCCGGCGGCGCTGCTGCTCTCGGCCGTGATGCGCACCGGCCCGATGTCGCCGGTCCGCGCGACGTGCGTGCCGCCGCACAGCTCCAGCGAGAACGCCGCCGCGGCCGAGAAAGCCGCCGTGGTGCCGGGGATCTCGATCATGCGCACCGTCTCGCCGTACTTCTCGCCGAACAGGGCCATGGCCCCCCGCGCGCGCGCTTCGGCCAGAGGCACGTCGAGGTGGACGCGCACCTCGCCGTTGGCCAGGACCTCGCGGTTGACGATCTCCTCGACGCGCGCGAGCTGTGCCTCGTCCAGGGCGCCGTCGTGGTGGAAGTCGAAGCGCAGCTTCTCGGGGCCGACCTCGCTGCCGGCCTGGGTCACGTGCTCGCCCAGGACCTGCCGCAGGGCCGCGTGCAGCAGGTGCGTCGCGGTGTGGTGGCGCATGGTGGCGGCGCGGTCCGGCCCCACCGTCAGCACGACGCGCGGGTCGCGGCGCAGGCGCGCGGCGAGGTCCTCGGCGTCGGCAACCACGATCGCGAGCGGGCCGGCCTCGTCGGCCACGGTCGTCGAGACCGCGTAGGACGATCCGTCGGCCAGGACGACGGTGCCGGCGTCGCCGACCTGGCCGCCCGACTCGGCGTAGAGGGGCGTCCGGTCGCAGAGCAGCTGGCAGCGGCCGTCGCCCGCGGAACCTTCACCCAGGGGGCGCACGCCGAGCGCGCGGGCCTCCTCGCGCAGGCTGCCGTAGCCGGTGAAGACGCCGCGCTGCCGGGCCGGGTCGGCGTCGCCGACCGCCAGCCAGGCGCCGACGCCGGCCATGAAGCGGCGCTCCTTGCCGCTGCCGGCGCGCTGGCGCTCCATGTGCTCGGCGAACCCGGCCTCGTCCACGGCCAGGCCGTCCTCGCCGGCGATGACGCGCGTCAGGTCCAGCGGGAAGCCGAAGGTGTCGTGCAGCTTGAAGGCGTCGGCGCCGTCGAGGCGGTCGCGGCCGGCGGTCCGCGCCGTGTCGCGCATCTCGCCGTAGACCTGCAGGCCGCGGTCGAGCGTCAGGTTGAAGCGCTCCTCCTCGCGGCGGATCACGTCGATGACGCGGGCCTGCCGCTCGACCAGCTCGGGGTAGGCGGCGCCCATCTCGCGCACGACCACCTCGGCGCAGCGCCACAGGAAGGGCTCGCGCAGCTCGAGGCGGCGGCCGTGGCGCGCCGCACGGCGCAGGATGCGGCGCACGACGTAGCCGCGGCCCTCGTTGGCGGGCGCGGCGCCGTCGGCCACCGCGAAGGTGACGGCGCGGGCGTGGTCGGCGATGACCTGCATCGAGACGCGGTCCTCGCCCTCGGGGCGGCGTCCCGACAGCTCGGCGACGAAATCGATCAGCGGCGTGAACAGGTCGCTCAGGAAGTTGCTGCGCACGCCCTGGGCCACGGCCACCAGGCGCTCGAGCCCCATGCCGGTGTCCACGCTGAGCATCGGCAGCGGATTGAGGCGCCCGTCCTCGTCCCGGTCGAACTCCATGAAGACGTGGTTCCAGAGTTCGAGCCAGCGGTCGCAGTCGCAGACGCCCAGCGCGCAGCCCCGCGGGTGGTCGCAGGCCATGTCCGCTCCCTGGTCGATGTAGATCTCGGAGCAGGGGCCGCAGGGGCCGGTGTCTCCCATCGACCAGAAGTTCTCCTCGTCGCCCTGGTCCAGGTCGCCCAGGCGCTTGATGCGCTCCGGGGGCAGCTCGATGACGTCGCGCCAGATGGCGTAGGCGTCGTCGTCGTCCTTGTAGACCGAGGCCCACAGGCGGGCGGGGTCGAGGCCCATCTCGCGGGTCAGGAAGTCCCAGCCCCACTCCAGCGACTCTCGCTTGCCGTACTCGCCGAAGGACCAGTTGCCCAGCATCTCGAAGAAGGTGTGGTGGCGGGCGTCGCGGCCCACCTCCTCGAGGTCGTTGTGCTTGCCGCTGACGCGCATGCACTTCTGGCAGGAGGCGGCCCGCACGTAGTCGCGCTTCTCGAGGCCCAGGAAGACGGCCTTGAACTGGTTCATGCCGGCGTTGGTGAAGATCAGCGTGGGGTCGTCCTGCGGCACCAGGGAGCTGGACGCGACCACGGTGTGGCCCCGCTCGGCGTAGAACTCGAGGAAGCGGGCGCGGATCTGCTTGGCGTTCAAGGGGTTTCCTTCCGGGTCCACGACCGGGCCGGGGCGAGGACGACCGCCGCACGGGCACGATCCATGCTCATTCCTGCTATTCGCGATCGGCTCGGGCGGCTATTGTAAGGGCGCTCCGCACGAAAATCAACACGCGCCGGACCCCGACGGGCGGCGCGCCAGGCACGGAGGCGGCATGTCCCGAGTCTCGCTCATCTTCGGCACCCGACCCGAGGCCATCAAATTGGCCCCGCTCATCCTGGCCCTGCGCGCCGAGCCGGATCTCGAACCCCACGTCTGCGTCACGGCGCAGCACCGCGAGATGCTCGACCAGGTGCTGGCCATCTTCGGCATCGTCCCGGACGACGACCTGGACCTGATGCGTCCCGACCAGACGCTGGCCGGCCTGACCTCGCGCGCCGTGGCGGCCGTCGACGGCTACCTGCAGCGGGCGCAGCCGGACCTGGTCCTGGTCCAGGGCGACACCACCACGGTCTTCTGCGCCGCCCTGGCCGCGTTCTACCGCGGCATCCCGGTGGGTCACGTCGAGGCCGGCCTGCGCACCGGCGACCTGCACGCGCCATTTCCCGAGGAGGCCAATCGCCTGCTCACGACGCGGCTCGCCGACCTGCACTTCGCGCCGACCGCCACCTCCCGCGACAACCTGCTGGGCGAGGGCGTCCCCGTCGCCCACGTGCACGTCACCGGCAACACCGTCATCGACGCGCTGCTGATCGCCCGCGGGCGCGTGCTGGCCGCGCCGCCGGAGGTGCCGGGCCTGCCGGCGGACCTGGTCGACGGCACGCGGCCGCTGGTGCTGATCACCGGCCACCGCCGCGAGAACTTCGGCGAGGGCTTCCGCGCGGTCTGCCGCGGCATCGCCCGCCTGGCGCGCGGCTTCCCCGGCCACGCCTTCGTCTACCCCGTGCACCTGAACCCGCACGTCCAGGCGCCGGTGAACGAGCTGCTCGGCGGCCTGGACAACGTCCACCTCATCGCGCCGCTGCCCTACCTGCCCTTCGTGCGGCTGATGGACCGCGCCACGCTGATCCTGACCGATTCGGGCGGCGTGCAGGAGGAGGCCCCCAGCCTCGGCAAACCGGTGCTGGTGATGCGCGCGACGACCGAGCGGCCCGAGGCCGTGTCGGCCGGCACGGTGAAGCTGGTGGGCACCGACGAGGAGTTGCTGGTCGCCGAGGCGACGCGCCTGCTGGCCGATCCCGCGGCCCACGCCGCGATGGCCCGCGCGATCAACCCCTACGGCGACGGCCTGGCCACCGGCCGGATCGTGGCGGCGTGCCGCCGATTCCTGCAGGAACGAGCCTGACCTCGCCGGCCGCCCGTCCGGCGCCGGCTATTGAGATCGTCATTTCATCCACTTGACGCCCGATCGCCGCGGGCTTACCCTCGCCCGGCAACCTCGCCTTGGTCCACGGCTCCGCCCGCCGACATCGATCCGGAGGTCAACATGCGATTCTCTCATCGTTTAGCGGCTTTGTGCCCGGCGCTGCTGCTGCTCGCCGCCGCGACCGTCGCGGCGACGCCCGCCGGCGACGCCGCGCTCGGCACGCGCAGTTACGACGACTACGAGCGTCCGCAGGTCTGCGCCACGTGCCACATCGACATCGCCCGCCAGCACGAACAGGCGATGATGTCTCAGTCCTACACCCACCACTGGGACGAGATCGAGTACTTCGGGCTCGCGGTGCCGCATGCGGAGAAGGAGCCGAAGGTCGCGGGCGTGAAGGCCGGCTGCAACGGTTGCCACGCGCCGATCGCGTTCCTCGCGGGCGACGTGCCGCCGCCGCGCCCCGAGGCCGGCAGCCGCGCCAACGAGGGCGTCACCTGCGACCTCTGCCACTCGGTCACGGGCTTCGAGGGCGACACGCCCTTCAACTTCAACTGGATCAGCGAGCCGGGCCGGATCAAGCAGGGGCCGCGGGCGGGCCGGGTCAGCCCGCACCACGACACCGTCGAGAACCCGTTCCTGCGCACCGCCGAGTTCTGCGGCACCTGCCACAACGAGAAGGACCCCTGGGGCCTGTGGGTCAAGAGCACGCACCTGGAGTGGAAGGAAGGCCCGCACGGCAAGGCCGGCATCGTCTGCCAGGACTGCCACATGCCCCCGGCGGCCGGCCGCAGCGCGACGATGGGCGAGCCGCTGCCCGACGTGCGCCAGCACCTCTTCCACGGCGCCCACGACAACGGCAAGCTCGCCGGCGTCGTCGAGGTGCGCATCCACCCCGAGTCCCGCGAAGCCGAGCCGGGCGACAGCGTGCGGCTGAGCGCGACCCTGGTCAACGCGAAGGCCGGGCACAAGGTGCCGTCGGGATCGGCCGAGGAACGCGTGCTCTGGCTGCACGTGACCGCCACCGACGCCGCGGGCAGGACCTGGCACCTCCCCGTCGACGCGAAGGGGTTCGCGGGCGAGGAGCTGACGATCGCGTCGGCGACCGCGATGGCCTACCAGGACATCGGCGACATCAAGGGCCTGGCCGGCTTCCCCGGCCTGAAGCGCGACGGCGAGGTGCCCGAGGGCGACCGCATCTTCCGCCTGCCCTACCTCGACCCCCAGGGCCGCATGACCATCGCGCAGTGGAACACGGCCTCGTTCGGGCCGGACTACCGGTTGGCGCCGCTGTCGGCCGTGAACGAGACCTTCACCTGGAAGCTGCCGCAGGACGCGGCGCCGGGGCCGATGACCGTGACGGCCGAGGTCTGGTACTCGCGCCTGGTCTCCTCGGTGGCCGAATACATGAACGTACCGCGCGAGGAATCCGAGCCCGTGAAGATCAACACCCACGTCACCACGTTCGAGGTCCTCTGACCGCGGAAGGGAGTCCGACATGAACCGCAGGATCCTCACTCTCGCCGCGCTGGCGGCCTTGTCGTGCGTCGCGTTGCTGATGGACGTGCACGACGCGGGCGCCATCCCGGCCTTCGCCCGCAAGTACCAGATCTCCTGCACCACCTGCCACGCGCCCTTCCCCCGCCTGAAGCCCTACGGCGAGGAGTTCGCCGGCCGCGGCTTCCGCATGGAGGAGGGCCAGGAGCCGGTGCGCGCCGTGTACGACGTGGGCGACCCCCTGCTGCGCCTGCCGCGCGACCTGCCGCTGGCTGCGCGCATGGAGGGCTACCTCTCGTACAAGGAGGATGCCGACGCCGAGATCGACATCGAGTGGCCCTGGGTCTGGAAGATCCTCTCCGGAGGCCCGGTCGGCCCCAAGGCGTCCTACTACTTCTACTTCCTGATGGAGCGCGGCGAGGTCGTCGGCCTGGAGGACGCCTACCTGCAGCTCAACGACGCCGCCGGCAGCGGCTTCGACCTCGTCTTCGGCCAGTTCCAGGTCTGCGACCCGCTCTTCAAGCGCGAACTGCGCCTCGAGCGCTTCGACTACCTGATCTACAAGACCAAGGTCGGCGACTCCCCCCTCGACCTCACCTACGACCGCGGCCTGATGTTCCTGCGCACGCTGCCCGGCGACGTCGCCTTCACGGCGATGATCCTGGACGGCAACGGAATCGGCCCCGCCGTGGACGCCGGCGTGTCCGACTTCAAGAACCACGACGACGACAAGTACAAGAACTTCGCCCTGCGCCTGGCCAAGCAGACCGGTCCGGCGCGCCTGGGCGGCTTCGGCTACTTCGGGCGGACCCAGGACAACGCCGGCACGCGGCTGAAGAACGACACCTACTACCTGGGCGCCGACCTGGTGGTCGACGCCGGCGCGAAGTCCCAGCTCAACGCGCAGTTCCTGTACCGCGAAGACGACGACCCGTTCTTCACCGGCGGCGACACGTACTGCACGCGCGGCGGCTTCCTGGAGGCGCACTACTTCCCGCAGGGGCAGGACGGCCGCTGGGCGCTGTCGTGCCTCTACAACCGGGTCGCGTCCGACGACGACGACGCCGATCGCGAGACCATTTCGCTGACGGCCAACCACCTGATCGACCGCAACCTGCGCCTGCTGCTCGAGGGCGGGCGCGACGTGGAGGCCGGCAAGACGCGGCTGAGCGTCGGCCTGATCAGCGCGTTCTGATGCGCGAGGGAGGATCGGGCCGCACCGACCGCCGCCGCCGGCTCGTCGGCTTCGGCCTGATCCTCCTGTCCGCCCTCTCGTTCGGGGCCATGCCGATCTTCGGCCGCCTCGCCTACCGCTCGGGCGTGGACCCGGCCACGCTGCTGCTGCTGCGCTTCACGTTCGCCACGGCGATCATGCTGCCGGTGATGTTCGCGCGGCGCCTGCCCTGGCCGCGGGACCGGACGCTGCTGGGCCTGATCGCCATGGGCGCCGCCGGCTACGTCGGGCAGTCCATCTGCTTCTTCACCGCGCTGAAGCACGCCTCGGCCGGCCTGGTCTCGCTGCTCCTCTACCTCTACCCGGCGCTGGTGGCGATCCTGTCCGTGGTCGTGCTGAAGGAGCGCCTCACCCGCCGCAAGGCGCTCGCCCTGGGCCTGGCGCTGGCCGGCGCCGTGCAGACGATCGGGCTCAGCGGCGGCGGCACGCCGACCGGCATCGCCCTGGGCGTCGGCGCCGCGGTGATCTACGCCCTCTACATCATCTACGGCACCCACCTGCTGAAATCCGTGCCGCCGATCCCCGCCGCGGCGGTGATCCTGGCCGCGACCGCCGTCGTCTACGCCGGCCTGGTCGGGGTGCGCGGGCCGCAGTGGCCCGCCACGGCGGCCGGCTGGGGCTGGATCGCCGCCATCGCCGCGATTTCGACGGTCGTGGCGACCGTCACCTTCCTGGCGGGGCTGGAGCGCATCGGGCCGACCAGCGCCTCGACGCTGTCGACGATCGAGCCGGTGATCTCGGTGGGGCTGGCGGCGCTGGTGCTGGGCGAGCGGCTGGCGCCGCTGGGGCTGGTCGGCGGCGTGATGATCCTGGGGGCGGTGGTGGTGCTGGCGCGCGGGGAGTCGTCGCGGGAGGGCCGGCCGCGCCGCCTCGATCAGGAAGCCCCGGACTAGCCGCCGGATGCCGGGTTCATGGCTGCCGGCAAGGTCGCCAGCACGATCGACGCCAGGCGGCACGGTCGCCCGGCTCTCACGGCCCACTCCAGGCCACGCGAAGGCGTCCCGGGCGCCTCACGAAGGCTCGTCATCGGAAACAACCGGCCCCGTCCTCCCGCGGCGTTCCTCCAGTTCCCCGCGAACAGCCAGGGCCCTGGCTTCCGTGATGGGGTAGGTCGCCACGGCCCAGATGGCGATCGCCGAAGTCACGACCGGGATGCCCACATCGAAGAGGCGCAGCAGGGTGATGGTCCGATGCCCCTGCGCGCCGCCCAGCCCCACGGCGAACCCCGTGGCGGTGAGCAGGTAACCACCGCCGGCCAGGGCGGCGGTCAGGCCCAGCTTCACGGTGAACCAGAAGACGGAGCTGAACATGCCCTCGCGCCGCTGGTGGGTCCTCAGCTCGTCGGCATCGACGACATCGGCGATCATCGACGGCACCAGCGTGAACAGGCCGCCCAGCCCGAAGGCCAGCAGCGGGGCCGGCAGCAGCACCATCCAGGGATGTGCCGGATTGTAGCATACCCACTTGAGCGCGTAGCCGACCATCGAGATGGCCGTCGAGATCATCAAGGCGCGGCGCTTGCCGATGCGGGTGGCCAGCAAGGTCACCAGGGCCACCGCGCCGAAGCTGCCGACGGCGCCCACCGTGCCGGCCAGTCCCACCCACTTCGCTCCCAGGCCCTGGTCGCCGCCCGACACGTAATAGATGATCACGTAGCTGGAGAACGCCGAGATCAGGATGAAGCCGTTGAACACCAGGAACGTGGCCAGGCACAGCTTCAGGAACGGGATCGTGGACATCGTCGAGGCGAAGCCGCGGAAGAACTCGCCGACGTTGCGCAGGATCGGGTTGCCGGCGCGCGCGGCGGTCTCGGCCTTGTGCGCGGCGGTCGCGGTCGTGGCCAGGGAAGCCATTCGTTCGCGCAGGAATACGGCCGGCAGCACCCCCAACGCCACCGTGCAGATCGCCACCGCGATGGCCAGCCAGCCCGCGCCGGCGATCTGGTCGCCGAACCTGCCGCCGTTCATGATCCACAGGAACCACGGCGAGACCACGTAGGCGAACTGCCCGATGAAATTCTGGGTGCCCATCAGGCGCGTGCGCTCGTTGTAGTCGGGTGTCAGCTCGTAGCCCAACGCGACCCACGGCGCGACGAAGATCGTGTAGCAGATGTAGAAGATGACCGACCCGATCAGGAACCACACGAAGTAGAAGTTTTGGCTGGCATCGCGCGGCAGTTGCCACAGCAGCGCGAAGACCACGGCCGTCAGGATCGCGCCGACGAAGATGAAGGGACGGCGTCGGCCCCAGCGCGAGCGCGTGTTGTCCGAGACGTAGCCCATGATCGGGTCGATGATCGTGTCGACCAGGCGCGGCAGTGCGCTGACCCAGCCGACCATCCGCGGGTCCATGTGCAGCCCGAGGTTCAGGATGATCATCATGCCGCCGATGGCCGCCGACAGGAGGTTGTTCACGAAGGCGCCGGCGCCGTAGGCCAGCTTGTGGGAGAACTTGATCCGATCCTCGGGGGCGGTCCGGCCGTGCGTTGCGGCGCTCATGGCTTCATCTCGAAGATCTCTCCCGATTGGAGGCGGACGGTTCCGTTCACCGGCATCTTTGTACGCGCGCCGAACAAAGTATCCCGATCTGCTTCAACCGGTCAAGCGGATTCTGGGGGCTGCCCGGGGCCGCGCATCGACAGGGGCTGTCAAGATCGCGTTCAGCGGGCCTACCAAACAGAACGGGGCCGGCCAGCCTCGGCTGACGGCCCCGAAATCCGGGAAAGCCCCGGGTCAACGGTAGAGCGACTTGATCTCGCTCCAGGATTTCGACTCCGCCGGCGTGCTCAGCGCCGTCGCCCCCACCGCATCGAGGTAGGCGAAGTGCAGGTAGGCGTTCTGCAGGCAGCGGAAGCGGAGCGTGGCGCTCGCGTCGTCGGCCGTGAACGAAAACGTCTTGCTCTCCCACGCGATCGCCGTCGTGTGGTTCTCGGCCGTGAAGACCTGGCTCGCGCCGTCGGCGCCGACCACGATCTCCGCCGTGCCGTCGCGGCCCGACGTCTGGTGGGTCCCGAGGGAAAAGTCGATGATGTAGACCTCGCCGGGCGTGGTGGGGAACGTCTGCTCGATGCCGCCGTCGGACGAGGTGTAGTTGGCCAGGTCGATGTTGTAGAGCCCATCGAAGGCGTAGCCGGTGAACCACTCGACGCCCGAGGCGAAGGTCGTCCAGCCGGGGATCGCGGTCGAGCCGCCGGGCAGGGTGGTCCAGCTCCCGAAGAAACTCGCGGGCTCGAAGGAGCCGTTCACGATCTGGGCCCGGCCGGGCGCGGCGCCGGCGATCGCCGTCGCGATCACGAGGCAAGCCCACAAGCAACGACGCATGGGGATCTCCCTCTCGATGGTGTTGGGGGTGGCGGAGCATCGCCACCAGGTCCCAGGGCGTCGCACGAGCATACACGACGGCATCCTGATAGTCTATCAAAATAGTATGGTATTAACTGGTTGATGCGATAACAGGTTTGCGGGTGGAACATTTCTCGGGGACCTGCGTTGCATCCCGATCGCCCACCCCTTCCGGCAAGGAGACGCCGCCATGGCGCTGCGACAGACGACCCTCGTGCTGTTGGCGATGTGCGCCGTCGCTGCGCCCTGCCGGGCCGAGGAAGTCGCCGAAGGGATCCATCTGCTCCCGGGCCGTTTCGTCCGGGGCACCCAGCCCGACGGCAACACCGTGGTCCTGGAGGCTCCCACGGGGCTGATCGTGGTGGACACCGGCCGGCATCCCGCTCACGCGCAGGCCATCCTCGACTTCGCGGCGCGCTTGCAGGCGCCCGTCGCCGCGATCGTGAACACCCACTGGCACCTCGACCACCTCGGCGGGAACCCGCGCGTGCGGCGCGCCCATCCGGGCGTGCGCGTCTGGGCCAGCGACGCCCTCGCCGGCGCGAGGACGGGCATCCTGGCGGACTACCGCGCCCACCTGGAGGGCGCGCTCGCGCGGGCGGACCTCGACACGCTCGCCGCGGCGACCATGCGCGCCGAGCTGGCCATCCTGGACGAGGGCGACGCCCTGGCGCCCGACGAGATCGTGGCCGCGCCGGGCGCGCGCACGATCGCCGGACGCGATCTCGTGCTGGGCCTGGAAACGCGGGCCGTCACCGCCGGCGACGTCTGGCTCTTCGATCCCGCCACGCGCGTGCTGGTCGCGGGCGACCTGGTGACCCTGCCCGTCCCGCTGCCGGACACGGCCTGCCTCGACCGCTGGCGGTCCGCCCTGGCGCGCCTGTCCGAGATCGATTTCGAATTCCTGATCCCGGGCCACGGCCCGGTCATGACCCGCGAGGACTTCGCGCGCTACCGCGCCGCCTTCGGCAACCTCCTCGACCACGCCGCGGCCGACTCGTCATCCATCGCCTGCGCCGACGGCTGGCTGCGCGACGTCGGCCCCCTGGTCCCCGCCGACGAGCGCGCCTTCGCCCGCATCCTGCTCGACTATTACCTGGACAACCACCTGCGCCCTGCCAGATGAAAACCCATCGTGACAGGGGTCCCCTGCCACGATGGGTTTTCATCAAAATTCGATGAATCCGCCCACGCCGACGCCGAGCTTCTCGTAGCCGTCCAAGCCGTCGCCCAGGTCCAGCCAGCCCGCCTGCAGCTTGTAGCCCAGGCGCGGCCGCACCCAACGCTGCAGACTCGCCGTGACCTCGTAGAAATCGTGGTCGACGTCCTGGATCGGCGTCACCCAGGTGGCGGCGTAGCGTTCCTGGCCGACCGTGAGGTTGGCGAAGAGCCAGCTGCGGCCCTCCTCCCCCCAGCCGCCGGACACCCGGTGCTTCCAGCCGACGTGGTCGCCGGGGTCGCTGGCGGTGCGGGTCGCGAGGTACTCGAGGATCAGGCGGCCCCGCCACAGCCGGGGGCCGCAGGCGAGCGACCAGTCCTCGTGCCCGTCGTGGTCCTGCAGCCAGCCCGCACCGGCGACCAGGGTGACCTGGCCGGCATTCAAGAAGAAGAAGTGGTCCCAGCGGTTCTTCTGCAGGTAGTGCGAGCGGCCGCCGGCGGTGAACGAGGTGGACGAATACAGGCGGCCGGTCCAGTCGGCGTAGGTGCCGACGGAGAAGCCCGCGTCGACGTCCTCGCGCTCCAGCACCGACACCTGCACGAACGGCGTCAGGCGCGGCAGGGTCTTCACGTAGAGCGTGGCCGTGCCGGTCGCCCAGTTCCCGTAGAGGTCCTGCGGGTCGAGGCGGTCCAGCAACAGGTCGACGTCCAGGCGGTAGCCCGGGGCCCCGCGCAGGCGGGCCCACTCCTCGGCGCCGCCGGCGGCGTGCGCGCCCGCGGCCCCGGTCAGCGACAGCGCCGCCAGGCCGGCGGCGAGCAGGACGGATCGCATGGTCGTGTGGCTCACGGCGTCACTCGCTCCCTGGTCAGGTCGATGATCGCGCGCTGGACCGCCGAGACCGGCCGCCCCGCGCGCGGGTCGTGGCGCTGTTCGAACTCCCGCCACAGGTGCTGCGCCAGATCCGAGCGGGCATCCACCACACCGTACAGGATCGGGAACAGCTGGGCCAGCGCATCCGGGTAGAACGCGTCCCAGTCGGACCGGTGCGGCACGCCGCCGGCGTCCGCCCAGTGGAAGCGCCGGCCCGGCTCGTCGATCAGGCGGCCCAGCACGGCCTCGCGGATGTCCTCGGCCGCGACGCGGTAACGCGGTCCGGTGTCCCAGCCCAGGCGCCGGCTCAGGGCGTCGTAGGCCAGCAACCCCGCGTAGGCCTCGCAGTTGTCCATCAGGTAGCGCGCGTTCGCGTCCGGCAGCGCCCGCACCAACCCGTCGGGGTCCTGCAGGCGCAGCAGCAGCCAGGCCACGTCCTGGATGCGCGCGCGGTTCGCCTCCAGCAGCGCGCGGTCGCCGCCGGACTGCTCCCACTCGTCCAGCAGCAGCAGGAACGTGCCGGCGTAGCCGTCGACCGAGTCGTAGCGCCCGGTGCGCTCGAGGCGGCCGCCCGGCCGCACGTCCATGTCGTCGATGGTGCCGGTCAGGCCGTGACGGTCCGGGTAGTTCAGGTGGTCCAGGTACCAGGCCGCGTAGTCGCGCACCTCGCCCGCCCCGAGCCCGTGGCGCACCAGCGACAGGGCGTAGAGGTTCGCGAAGTACGGGCTCACGTGGTCGCGCCCGCCGTCGAGCGGCTCGAACCAGTTCACGACCGCCAGCGCCGGGTTGCGGTGCCCGGCGCAGCCGCCGGACAGCGTCAGGAGCGCCACGCTAGCGAGCATGCAGCACCACGTCCATCTCGCGCGCATCATCATCGATCACCACCACGTGGCGCCCGTCGCCGGTGGTGGCGCGCAGGTAGGGCGCCGCCGGGGCCAGCCAGCGGCCGGCCGGCACGCTGAAGGCCAGGTCGCGCAGGCCGCGCGGGTTGCGCAGGTGCAGCCGCAGCTCCCCGTCGACGACCCGCCAGGTCGCCTCGGTCTCGAGCATCCGCAGCTGGAAGTCGGCGAACTCGCGCATCGGGCGCACCTGCAGCCGACCGTCGCGGCAACGCGCCGCCAGCTCGTCCAGCCAGGCGGCGTAGGCGGGCAGGTAGTCCTGGTCGCCGTGGTACAGGTAGAGGTTGTAGGGGTGCGAGTACATCAGGCGCACCGTGCGGTTGCGCTCGCAGTAGTCCAGCATCCCGTCCAACCAGGCCGCCACCTCGCCGCTGTCCAGGCGGTGCTTGGTGTCCATCTCCCCGAAGCTCGCCACGTCGCGCAGGGGCATGACCGGGAAGGCGATCAGCAGGTCCGACAGGCGCCGCCCGTCGCTGAAGCTGCGGTTGGGCGCGCTGCCGACGTCGCTGGTGGTGTAGTAGCAGGTGAAGCCCAGCTCCTCGAGCAGCGCCGTCATCAGGTGCGGCGGGTGCACGCCGTCGGGTGCCGAGTACTCCACGACGGGTCGGCCGACGACCCCGCGCAGGCAGTCGCGATTGCGGCGCACGGCGTCGCCCGCTTCGGTCGCGCCCCAGCGTCCGGCCAGCACCTCGGCGGAGAACAGGTTGTGGGTCCAGCCGCCGTGCGAGCCGATCTCGCCCAGGCCGGCCAGCGCCTCGAGCTGGCGGCGCCCCTTACCGCAGGCGTCGAAGCCGTCGCCGTCGCCCGGCGCGTTCAGGTCGGGGCCGGCGCAGACGTGGATCGAGGCGGGCAGGCCGCGGCGGAAGAGGCCGCGGGCGACCATGTCGTCCAGGTAGGGCCAGTCGCCGTTGCCGTCGACGTGCCAGTTCAGGACCAGGCCGCCGACGCCGCGCGGCGAGCTCATCAGGCAGGGCAGGCCCACCTCGTCCAGCAGCCACCAGCGCGCGAGCGCGCGCAGCGGCAGGTCGTCGGCATGAGACTTGAGGTGGCCCAGCGGCAGGTTCACGTGCAAGCAGCGGCCGGCGCCGTACGGACGCGCGACGATCGCCGGGTGCTCGCGGCCGTCAGCGGCGTCGGCCCACGCCAGCACGCGCGCGTCGTCCGCCTCGAGCCTCGTGCGCGCGATGGGGTAACGCAGGCGCCCATAGGCGTAGCCGGTGAGGGTCAGATCGGGGTCCAGCTTGCCGGGAGGGATCTGGCAGGTGCGGGCGGCGTCCTGATCGACGAAGCGGACCGTGCCGGTGGTGTAGCTGTCCTGGCCCCCGTCGGTGTAGTCGACATGCTGGACGCCCGTGAACTTCGCCAGGTAGCTGCGCGGCAGGTAGGCGCCCTTGAGGCTCTTGATGCCCGCGTCGTAGACGACCATCAGGGAGCCGCCGGCGCGCAGGTAGGCGTCCAGCCAGGGTTCGAGCGAGGAGTTCAGGCGGCGGCAGACCCCGTCGGGCAGGATCAGCGCGGGGCAGGCGGCCACGGTCGCCGCCGGGTCGAGGTCCAGCATGGTGTAGAGGTCGAGGGCCTCGGCCGCGACGCCCTCCTCCTCCAGCACGCTGCGCCAGGCCGCGACGACGTCACCGCTCTCGTCCATGAGCGAAGGGTTGTATCCCACCAGCACGCGCAGGTCGCCGCGCTCGGCCTCGCGACCGACGTGGCGCTGGACTCCCACGCCGTAGACCGCCACGGCGACGCAGGCGACCAGGGCCAGGATCAGTCCGAGCCGCGGCATGTCACGCATCCTCGACCGTCGGTGAGCACGTACCCGTGGACGGCGACGTCGCCGGCCAGTGTCACGCTGCGCTTGCCGACGACCGATTTGACCAGGCCCGGCGCGCCCACGCGCGCCCCGAGGCCCAGTTCCACGGAGTCCTGCGAGAAGACGCAGCCGCGCACGGCCGCCCCCTCGCCCACGAACACCGAACCTTCGACGAAGGCGTCGCCGAGCAGCAGCGCCCCGGGCGCCAGGGTCAGGTCGCCGTACACCTTGACCGTGCGGTCGACGACCGCGTCGGTCTCGATCCGCAGGTCGCCCCGGACCACCAGCGGGCGGTCGAAGGTCTCGCCCGGCCCGACGACCAGGTCGCCCCGATGCAGGCTCGCCAGGTCCTCGAGATCGCGGATCTCCAGCACCTCGGGCAACGCGAACGGCGCGGGGGCCGGCGGCAGCTCGCGCGGCCCGCGGTAGCCCGTCGTGCGCACGGGGGAGCCCCACAGCCGTTCGAACGTCACGCCGTCGGCCAGTTCCAGGAAGCCGGCGGCCGCCGCGCTGGCGCCGAGGTGCGACTGCGGGCCGACGTGGACGTCGCCCTCGACGTCGAGCCAACGGGCGATGCTCACGCCGCGGCCCAGCGCGGCGCGCCCGTCGCAGGCCAGCGAGCGCAGGACCGCACCCTCGCCGATGCGGGCGCCGGCGCGGGCGTGGAGGTCGCGGTCGCAGGTCGCGCGTTCGCCGACGACCATCGGGCCCCGGGCCAGCTGGATCGCCGTCAGGTTGGCCCCGGCCGAGACGTCGAGCCTGTCGTGGACTTCGACCGCTTCGACCTTCGAGAGGGTCACCGTGCGGCGGCCGGGCGGGCCCTGGTCGCCGCGCAGGGCGGCGGCCAGCAGCGCGCGGGCCGAGCGGCCCAGGTAGCGCGGGTCCTTGACGTAGCTCATGTCCACCGGCAGCGGGTAGCGGTCGCGCGGGCGCCAGACCTCGATCAACCCCGGCACGAAGGGCACCAGGATCAGCAGGCCGAAGGCGCCCAGCAGCAGCACGGCCTCGAAGGACAGCGCGTGCGTGGCGGCTCCCGCCGTGACGGCGGTAGCGGGCAGCAGGGCCAGGCCGGCCAGTCGTCGCGTCATGCGGCCGCCTCCTTGCGGAAGCGCTTGGTCTTGTCCCACTCGGCGCGCTTGCGGCGCCAGAAGCGGTCGCCGAGGGCCTGCAGGAACCCGTGCGTGATCGTCCAGATGTTCGCCAGGAAGTAGAACATCAGGAAGGGCAGCAGACGGATGCGGTGGGTGACGCCGTCGAGCAGCGACGCGGTGCCGATCTGGTAGAAGGGCGCGAAGTTGCCGAAGGAGTTGTAGGTCGCCACGAACAGGAAGACCAGCACGCTGTCGACGATCTGCATCTCGCCCATGAAGAACAGCGCCACAGAATCCAGGATGCCCGTCAGCAGGAAGACCGGCACCAGGTAGATCATCAGCAGCAGCAGGCCGTCCAGCTTCTCGGCGCGCGTCAGGTAGGGCGAGCGCAGCAGCCCGCCGAAGTGCTTGAACATGACGTAGTTGTGCCCGCGCGACCAGCGCCGGATCTGGCGCGAGCGCACCTCCCAGGTCTCGGGCACCTCCTCGAAGCATTCCACGCGGTTGGCGTAGACCACCTTCCAGCCGTTGATGAACAGGCGGTAGGTCAGGTCGGTGTCCTCGGCCAGCACGCGCTGGTCGAAGCCGCCGAACGAGAGCGCCAGGTCGCGCCGGAAGCCGCCCACGGTGCCGCCGTACTGCGGCATCAGGTGCAGGTTGTGGCGGGCCTGCTGGTCCACCTGGTAGCCGCCGCTGCGCTCGAGGTCGAGCAGGCGGGTCAGCAGGTTGGCGCGCGTGTTGACCGGCACCACGCGTCCCATGACCGCGCCGACCTCCGGGTCCTTGAACGAGATCGCCAGGTCGCGCAGCGAACCGCGGGCGGGCAGGTAGTCGGCGTCGAAGACGATGATCACGTCGGCCGCGGCCACCAGCAGCGCGTCGTTCAGGGCGGCGGGCTTGCCGCGCTGGCCCTCGTGGCGGTGCAGCGGCCTGATGACGTCGTGCTTGGCGGCCATCTCGTCCAGGATCGCCGCGGTGCCGTCGCCGGAGTGGTCGTTGATGGGGATGATCTCGAGCAGCCCGCGCGGGTACTCGCATCGCAGGATCGCCTCGAGGGACTGCCGGGCCACCTTCTCCTCGTCGTGCATCGGCACCAGCACGGAGATGCGCGGCAGATCCGAGTCGATCAGGTCCTGGTAGTACAGGCGCTGGTCGCCGACGAGCCGGTTGACCGTGAACCGGTAGTGCCGCGTGGCGTAGATCGCCATGATCACCACCACCAGCAGCACGTACAGCTTGAGGATCAGAACGACCATCGCCACGTCTCCGGCCGGTCGCGCAGCCGCAGGGCCACGACGTTCATGTACACCGAGTAGATCGCCACCAGGTAGACGAAGTCGATCAGCGGGCCCAGGGCGAAGAACATGGCCGCCATGTGCAGCACCGTCAGCTTCTGCAGCAGGTACAGGAAGCTGGCGTAGCGCACCGCGCCGAACAGCACCGCGTAGGCGACCGTCGCCAGGATCACCGCGAAGCGCTCCCAGACCGGCGTCTGCAGCGGCGAGAGCGCCACGCCCATCACCACGGGCATCAGCAGCCACATGCCGAACTGGGTGCCCATGTAGAGCAGCGAGAAGTCGAGCACGTCGTAGGGGAACAGGTGCGGCACCAGCACGAAGAACGCGCCGGAGATCAGGTTCAGCAGGGACAGGAACACCGCGTAGACGCGCAGCACCTTGGGCACGAAGCGCAGGCGGGGCAGCACCGCCACGATCAGCACCGACGCGATGAAGGTGACCAGGGCCAGCCGGCGCGAGGGGAAGGCGCCCGCCGCGTCCAGCACGGGCATGCGCGTGACCCAAACCGGCAGGAACTCCCAGTGCGTGAGCTCGGTCCGCACGCCCACCCAGTCCGCCATCCGCGCCACCTGCCGGACAAACGCGGCCAGCAGGGGGGCGTGGAACCAGGCGATCGCCGCGTCGAGCAGGGCCACCAGCAGCAGCAGCGCGACCAGAGGCAGCCGGCGCACCGGTCCCAGCCGTTTGTAGGCGCGGTGGTAGTGGATGCGATCCTTCAAGGGCGCGCTTTCCCGGCCGCGCGGTCAGACGGCGTGAACCCTCACGCTGCGCCGGCGCGGACCGTCGAACTCGCAGAACCAGACCGTCTGCCAGACGCCCAGGGCCAGCCGGCCGCCGGCGACCGGCACCAGCTGGCCGCAGCCCACCAGGCTGCTCTTGACGTGGGCCGCCGCGTTGCCTTCGGCGTGGCGCCAGCCGGCGTCCCAGGGCACGGCGCGGTCCAGGGCCTCGATCATATCACGGACCACATCGGGATCGGCGCCCTCGTTGACGGTGACGCCGGCCGTGGTGTGGGGGGCCCAGACCAGGACCGCCCCGTCCTGCAGGCCTACTTCGTCCACGGCGCGTTGAACCTGAGAAGTGATATCGACGAAGGCGTTGCGGGCGCCCGTGCGTACCTCGAATTCTACCATCCCCCACCTCCGCCGCCGGGGCCTAGAGATCGAAGTACATCGAGAACTCGTAGGGGTGCGGCCGGCGATTGATGGCCTGGATCTCCGCGCGCTTGATCGACAGCCAGCGCGTGATCAGGGCTGCGGGGAACACGTCGCCCCGCGTCAGGAACTCGTGGTCGACCTCCAGGGCGTCCAGGGCGTCGTCCAGGGACCGCGGCAGGAATTCCACGGCGTGGGGCCGGCCGTCGACCGGGGGGTGCTCGGGGCAGTACCCGTCGGCCAGCGGGTCGAGACCGCGCACGATGCCGTCGAGACCCGCCATCAGGATGGCCGAGGCGGCCAGGTAGGGGTTGCAGGTGAAGTCGGGCGGGCGGTACTCCATGCGGCGGTGCTGGGGGTCGGCCACGTAGCTCGGGATGCGCACGGCGGCGCCCCGGTTGCTGCGCCCGAAGGTGATCGCCGTCGGCGCCTCGAAACCGGGCACCAGGCGCTTGTAGGAATTGGTGCTGGGATTGGTGAAGGCGCAGAGGGCGTGGCTGTGCAGCAGCACGCCGCCGACGTAGCTCAGGGCCAGCGGACTGAGCGAGGCGTAGCCGGCCGGATCGTCGAAGACGTTGCGGCCGTCCTTCATCAGGTACTGGTGCAGGTGCCAGCCGCTGCCCGCGTTGTCGAACAGGGGCTTGGGCATGAAGGTCACCCGCAGGCCGTGGCGCTCGGCGAGGTTGAACAGGATGTACTTCGTCATCACGGCGTTGTCGCAGGTGGTCGGCAGGTCGTCGAACCAGCCCTCGATCTCCTGCTGGGCCTTGGCCCCCACCTCGTGGTGGTGGTAGCGGACCGGGATGTCGAAGTCCCGCATGACCGCGCAGACCTCGTCGCGGAAGTCGTCGTGGCGGTCGTGGGGGTTGCAGGCGTGGTAGGCGTTCTGGAAGAAGCGCTCGCGGCTCTCCATCCGATAGTGGGCGCTGGTGTTGCCCGAGTCGAAGTCCGCCTCCTCGAAGATGTGGAACTCGTACTCCGGGATCCAGCGCGTGGTGTCCGCGACGCCCATCTCCCGCAGCAGCCCCTCGGCCGCGCGCACGATGGTCCGGCCGTCCTGGGCGAACGGGGTGCGGCCGGCGTCGACGTGCTTGACCTCGGCGAACATCGTCAGCGTGGGGCGCTTGCGGAACGGGTCGACGTGCGCGGTGGCCAGGTCCGGCAGCAGGACCATGTCGCTGTCCTCGACCTTGAGGAAGCCGTAGCTGGAGCCGTCGAAGCCGATGCCCTCGCCCATGACCTCCGGCGTGAAGCGGTCGAAGGGGAAGGTGATGTGGTGCAGGCGGCCGACGAGGTCCAGGACCTTCAGGTCCACGAACTCGATCTTCTTGTCGATGGCTTCCATGCGCACGGCGGCGAAGTTCTGCGACGACATTTCCAGCTCCTTGCACGGATCGGGGCCCCGGGCCCGGGACGGCGGCGTAACCTCGAATATAAGCCGCGGCCGGCCCCCGCAAAGGGAAGAAAACGCCTGTTCATTTCTCGGGAGCCGCCTTGCCCACCACCCCCGCCCGGCCTATGTTTCGCACCGCTGCGCCGACGCGCGAAAGGAGCCGCTCGTGGCCGACCCCGCCGTGACCATCCTGTTCGAGGGCCAACCCCTCGCCTGCCGCCCGGGCCAGTCGGTCGCGGCCGCCCTGTGGGACCACGGAGTCAAGGTCCTCTCCCACAGCCCCAAGTACGGCCGCCCCCGCGGCGCCTCGTGCGCGCGCGGCCATTGCATGGGCTGCCTGATGCGCATCGACGGCGTCCCCAACGTCCGCGCCTGCCACACGCCGGTCCATGATGGCCTGCGGGTCGACCGGCAGGACGCCGGCGCCGCCTACGGCCGCCCCATGCAGTCCGCGCTGTCCGGCACCGGCCACCTGCTCCCGGTCGGCTTCTACTACAAGTGGTTCACCAAGCCGGCGGCCCTGTCGAAGCTCTTCATGCGCATCATCCGCCCGGTGACCGGCATCGGCCGGTTGCCCGACGAGGCGTCCTGGCGGGACGCGCCGCTCCCGCCCCGCTCCCACGACCTCGGCCGCTGGGACACGGTGGTGGTCGGCGGCGGCGCGGCCGGGCTGTCCGCGGCCCTGGCGGCCGAGGGCCGCACGCTGCTGATCGACGATGCAGCCCACGGCGGGGGCCAGAGGCGCGAGGCCCTCGACCTCGCCGCCGCCGGGGACGGCGACCCGCTGGCCGGCCTGCACCGCCTGCGGCGCCTGCGCGAGGTCCTGCACGAGCGCGACGCCCTGGTCGCGGCCGCCCCCCACGTGACCCGCGCGCCGGCGACCACGGTGGTGGGCTGCTACCAGCCCGACATGCTGCTGCTGCGCGACGCCACGGGCCTGTCCGTCGCGCACGCCGACCACATCGTCTGGGCGGCAGGCGCCCTGGACCAGCTGGGCCTGTTCGACGACCACGACCTGCCGGGCATCATGGGACCCCGCGCCCTGTACCGCCTGGCCGGTCACGACGGGATCGACCTGCGCGGGCGCGCCGCGGTCGTCTGGGGCCACGGCCCGGACCAGTGGCTGTGCGCCGCCCTGCTGCACGCGCGCGGCGCGCGCGTCGTCCTGGCCCTGGATCCCACCGCCGCTCCCGACGAGGACGCCCTGGCGACCGCCCGGCGGCTCGGCTGGCAGCTGCGCACGGGTACGCGGCCGCTGGCCGCCCTCGGCCGCGCGGGTTCGCTGGCCGCGCTGCGCTTCGACGACGGCAGCAGCGGGACCCGCCCCGAATCCGCCTGCGAGATCGCCGTGATGTGCGGCCGCGGCAAGCCCGTCTACGACGGGGCCTACCAGCTCGGCGCCGACCTCGTGCTCGATCCCCTGCGCGGCGGCTACGTGCCGCGGGACGCCGCCGCCGGGCGCTGGGACGGCCGCACCCCGGCCGGCCTGCGCCTGACGATCGCCGGCGAGGCGGCCGGCGCCTCGCTCGCCGACCTGCTGGAAGAGGTGACGGCATGAGCAAGCGCATCCTCTGCCGCTGCGAGGACGTGACCATCGAGGAATTCGGCAAGGCCTACCGCGACGGGTTCGCCGAGATGGAAGCGCTCAAGCGCTTCACCGGCGTGGGCACCGGCTTCTGCCAGGGCAAGGGCTGCCTCTGCGAGTCCGCGCTGGAACTGGCGCGCCTGCGCGGCATCGACCCGGCGCAGATCCCGCTGACGAACATCCGCCCGCCCATCGAACCGCTGACCTTCGAGGAGCTGGCGAGCCTGGACCTGCCGCCCCTGATGGGCGAGCTGGAGGCAGCGCTGCCCCGCACCGACCCGGAGGTGGACTCGTGATCCCCCTGCCCGAAGGGCCCGTCCCCGCGACGGCCGACGCGGTCATCGTCGGCGGCGGCATCAACGGCCTGGCCATCGCCTACGAGCTGGCGCGGCGGGGCATGAAGCGCCTCGTCGTGCTGGAGAGGGACTACCTCGGCAGCGGCTCGACCGGGCGTTGCGGCGGCGGCATCCGCCAGCAGTGGACGACCGCGGAGAACATCCGCCTGGCCCAGGAGAGCGTCGCCGCCTACGAGCACCTGGCCGGCGAGCTCGGCCTGCAGACGTTCTTCCGCCAGGGCGGCTACCTGATGGTGACCGAGGACGAGTCCCATCTCGACAGCCTGCGCAAGGCCGTCGCCCTGCAGAACTCCTGCCAGGTGCCCAGCCGCTTCCTGGAGCCGCGGGAATGCCTGGACATCGTGCCGCAGCTGGACGTGGGGCGCCCCAACTGCGCGCCCATCTGCCACAAAGACCGCAACCCCGACCCCGGCAGCGGGGGGGGGGGGGACGCCGAGGCCCCGCCCCCGCGCGGCGAAGATATCGAACTGGATATCGTCTACGCAAGGGCGCGACCGTCTGCCAGAAGGACGGCACCGCCTACCCGTTCAGCGTGGTGTGGGGCTACGCGAAGGCCGCGACGCGGCGCGGCGTGCGGATCTTCATCCGCACGCGCCTGCTCGAGGTGCGGCACGACGGCGGCCGCATCACCGGCGTGGTCACCGACCGCGGCGAGATCGCGACGCCGCTGCTGATCAACTGCGCCGGGCCGTGGTCGCGCTCGCTGGCGGCGATGGTCGGCGTGCAGCTGCCCAACCGCCAGGAACGCCACGAGATCATGGTCAGCGAATCGTGCAAGCCGTTCCTGGACCCGATGGTCATCTCCATCAGCGACGGCATCTACTTCAGCCAGAGCATGCGCGGGGAGATCGTCGGCGGCATCGGCGACCCGGACGAGCCGCACTGGGACCGCCCCGCCCAGTTCGACACGCGCAGCCAGCTGCGCTTCGCGGTGCGCTTCGCCCGCGCCCTGACCGCCTACTGGCCCCCGGCGCGCAAGCTGCGCCTGATGCGCCAGTGGGCCGGCATGTACGACGTGACCCCCGACCACCGCCCCATCCTGGGCGGCGTCCCCGGCCTCGAGGGCTACCAGATGGCCTGCGGCTACAGCGGCCACGGCTTCATGCTGGCCCCGATGGCCGCCTCCCGCCTGGCGAAGCACATCACCGGCGGCGAACCCGACGGGATCATCGACTCGCTGTCGCTCGCGCGCTTCTCGCGGGGCGACATCGAGGCCGACGCGTTCGTGGTGGGCTAACCAGCCGCTTCCGCCATCCGGAACATAACTTCTCAAAATCGCTGCAGTTGCGATAGCGGATTAATTTAGTAATCTATTTTGGTCCTTACCCCTCACCCGCATCCGGAGGTGCAACCCATGCGCTGGATCAAGCATCCCGTCCTGCTCGCCGCCGCGACCGTCCTCGTGCTCGGTCTCGGAGCCGGCGCCGCCCGCGCCGATCTCGCCTTCTACACCACGGCCCTCACCGGCGCTTCGGAGGTCCCGGCCAACGCCAGCCCGGCGGTCGGGATCGCCACGCTCACGGTCGACACCGAGACCCTGGTCGGCACCTACGCGCTGCAGTTCAGCGACCTGACGAGCGCGCAGACCGCCGTCCATTTCCACACCGCCGCGGTCGGCGTCAACGGCCCGGTCGCCTTCGGCCTGCCGCTCGGCTCGCCGGTCGCCGGCACCTGGAACCTGACCGCACCCCAGTACGCCAGCCTCGTCGAAGGGTCGATCTACCTCAACGTCCACAGCACGACCTTCCCCGGCGGCGAGATCCGGGGGCAGATGACGCTCGACCACGTCGTCGCCGACGAGACCATGACCCTCGGGGGCGTCAAGTCGCTCTACAGGTGATCGCGATCGTTGCTGCGATGAGGGCCGTCCCCTGCCGGGGGACGGCCCTTTCGCGTCATCGTGCTTCGTCGGCGATCGGAGCTGGTCAACGGTACCGCGTCTTGATCTCGCCCCAGCTCGCCGCTCCGGACGGCGTCGGCCCGCCGTAGGTCGTCAATTCCCAGACGCCTTCCTTCACCAGGCCGACGCCGGCGGCGTAGGAGCACGGTGCGGCCGGTCGCGAGCCGCCATCGAGCCGCCGGCCCAGCGCATCATGGGCCGCGTTGCCCCGGGCGGCGGGCGGCAAGGGTTGGACGACCTCGACCGTCACGGTCTCGAAGTCGCCGGCCGGAACGGTCATCGGCCCGTCCCCGGTCACGCAGCAGGTGAAGGTCGCGACGATGCCGGAGTCCTGCGAGCTGTCGAGGCTCCAGTAGAGGCGCGAGGTCGAGTCCCAGCAGCGCTCCGTCGCGACGACGGCCGCCAGCCACTTGACCGGCGGCGAGTAGCTCGCCACGAAGACGCCGTCCTCGTTGTAGGCGGCGTGCAGGTAGACGGCGCCCGTGGGTCCCAGGGACCAGAAGTTGTGGTAGACCTGATCCGGCTCGGTCCAGACCAGTTCGACGACGTCCTCGCCCTGGATGACGGCCGGGCCCACAGCTTCGACGATGCGCTCGTGGCCGGCTCCGTCGCTGTACGCCCAGGCGCAGCCGGGCGCCAAGGGTTGGTACGCGATCTGGGCGGGGGCAGGGGCGGCGAACGCCGCCAGGGACAGGACCAGGGCCAGACTCAGCACGTGCCGCATCCCACGACCTCCCTTGCGAACGTGACCGGGTCCGCCATGGTACACCAGCCGACGGCGTCAGGACAACAGGTGCCGCAACGCCGGTTCCAGATCCCGGTACTCGAACTGGAATTCATTGGCACGCAACGCCTTGGGCACGGCGCGGCAGCTCCGCAGCAGCATGGCCGACATCTCCCCCAGCACCAGGCCCAGCACGAAGCCGGGGGTCGTGAAGCCGCTCGGGCGGCCCAGCACGCGACCCAGCGTCCGGGCGAACTCGCGGCGGGTCGGCGGGTCGGGCACCACCGCGTTGACGGGGCCGGCGATCGAGTCGCGGTCCAGGATGTGCAGGATGGCGCGGACGAGGTCGTGCCGGTGGATCCAGGGCACGTAGGCGCGGCCGTCGCCGAGCGGGCCGCCCAGGCCGAACCGGTAGGGCAGGACCAGGCGCGGCAGGGCCCCGTCCTCGCGGTCGAGCACCAGGCCGATGCGCAGCAGCGCCACGCGGGCGCGCCCGTTGTCGGCCTCCAGGGCGCACCCCTCCCACTCGTGGGCCAACCGGCCCAGGAAGTCGCGTCCGCCTTCGTTCTCCTCGTAGAGGGGTTCGGCGCCGCCGTCGCCGTAGTAGCCGACGGCCGACGCGCTGACCAGCACGCGCACCCGCTCGCTCGCGTTGACCGCCGCCGCCACGTTGCGGGTGCATTCGAGACGGGAGCGGCGCAGCAGCGCCTTGCGCTTGCGCGTCCAGCGCTTGGCGGCGATGGGCTCGCCCGCCAGGTTGACGACCGCGTCGCAGTCGCCCAGCACCCGCTGCCAATCGCCCGGGAAGGTCGGGTCCCCCTCGACGATCTCCACCGGACGCGACAGGCGCGACAGCGCCCGCTTGCGGTCGCGGGTGACGCACACGACCTCGTCGCCGCGCTCGATCAGCGCGCGGACGACCGCCCGTCCCACCAGGCCCGTACCGCCGGTCAGGAACACCTTCATGCCGAGTTGTCCTCTCTGGAGTCATCCGGGTGCGAAGCCCCGGGAGGATACCCGCCGCCGCCGCGCCTGTCCAGACCTGTCGCGGACGCGGCCGGCGGCGGTCGCGTTGACACCGTGGCGGCCGCCCCCTATCGTCCTCGGTGCAGGCACGCCGCATCGAACGCCCCGCGCCCCGCGGCGGCCACCACCGGGAGGGTCATGACCTACGATTTCTTCGACTGCGAGGTCCGCGACGGCGTCGCGACCCTTTCGCTGTTCGGTCCGTCCGCGCCCTCGCTGCAGGAACTCGGCGACGAGCTCGTCGACGCCCTGCTGCGCCTGCAGGAAGATCGCGCCGCCCGCGTGATCCTGCTGTCGGACGCCGGCGGGCCCTTCGACACCGCCATGGACCTGCGCGCGGCCGCCGAGGCGCAGGCCGGCGACGCCGGCATGGGGACCGTGGCCGCCGACCTCGACACCATCCGTCGCGTCGTGACCCTGATGCAGGAACTCGGCAAGCCGATCGTCGCCGCGGTGGCGGGCGACGTGCGCGACAGCGGTTTCGGGCTGGTCATGGCCGCCGACGTGCGCCTGGCCGCCGCCACGGCCACCTTCACCACCCAGGACCTGCGCCTGGGGCTGCTGCCCGACTGGGGCCTGACCTCGACGCTGCCGCGCGCGATCGGCCCCAACCGCGCCCTGGACGTCCTGTGGTCGGGACGCACGCTGTCCGCCGACGAGGCGTCGCGCCTGGGCCTGCTGGACCGCGTCTTCACGCCCCAGGAATTCGAGCAGGAGGTCGAGGCCTACTGCCGCCGCCTGGCCGGCATCCCCCAGCCGGCGCTGCGCCTGAGCAAGCTGGCGGTGCAGCAGTCGAGCGAGTTCGACCTGACCACGATGCTGTCGCTGGAGTACGAGGCGCAGCAGCAGTGCTGGGACTCGCGCGAGACCACGGCCGGCCTGATGGCCGGCCTGGACGGCGACGATCCCGACTTCGGAATTCCCGGGAGCGAGGACGACGACTGACGTCGCAACGAACAGCGGGGCCCCTGAGGGCCGGAGGTGGGATCGTGGGACGGACCCTCATCGAGAAGATCATCGCCGCGCACTGCGATCAGCCGGTGTTCCCCGGCGCCACGGTGGACATGCGCGTGGACGTTCGCGCCGCCCGCGACTTCGGCGGCGCGAACGTGGTCAAGAACCTGCAGAAGGCCGGCCTGACGGTCGACGACCCGTCGCGGACCCTGTTCACCTTCGACTGCAACCCCGGCGGCTCGGACCAGGGCTACGCCGCGAACCAGCAGTTCTGCCGCACCTACTCCCGCGAGACGGGCGTGGGCCTGCGCGACATCACCCAGGGCATCGGCACCCACCTCGCGCTGGAAGAGGGGCTGGTCGGGCCGGGCTCGACGTTCGTCAGCACCGACAGCCACGCCAACATCATGGGCGCGGTCGGCGCCTTCGGGCAGGGCATGGGCGACCAGGACATCGCCTACGCCTGGGCCGCGGGCAAGGTCTGGTTCAAGGTGCCGAAGTCGGCGCGGGTGGTGCTGAAGGGCCGCCCCGGCCCCGAGGCCACGGCCAAGGACATCGTGCTGAAGATGCTGCAGACCCTCGGCGCCGACGGGCTGCTGGGCTACGCCGCCGAGATCGTCGGCGACATCGTGCCCTCGCTCTCTTTGCCCGACCGCATCACCATCGCCAGCCTGGCCACCGAGATGGGCGGCATCATCGCCCTGTTCGAGCCCGGCCCCGCGATCCTCGACGCCTGCCGCCGCGCGGGCGGGCGCGATTTCCCGGCCCTCGCCGCGGACCCCGACGCGCACTACGACCTGACCGTCGAGGTGGACATCGACGGCCTCGCGCCGATGATCGCGCGCCCCGGCCACCCTGAGGACACGGTGCCCGTCGCGACGGTCGCCGGCCGCAAGGTCGACTCGGTGTTCGTGGGCTCGTGCACCAACGGCCGCATCGAGGACCTGCGCGCGGCCGCGCAGGCGCTCGCGGGCCGCAAGGTCGCCCCGGGCGTGGTGCTGAAGGTCGTGCCGGCGACGCGCGCGGTCTGGCGGCAGGCCCTCGACGAGGGCCTGGTCCAGGTCTTCACCGACGCCGGCGCCCTGATCGGCAACGCGGGCTGCGGCGGCTGCGCCGCCGGCCAGATCGGGCAGAACGGCCCCGGCGAGGTCACCATCTCGACGGGCAACCGCAACTTCGCCGGCAAGCAGGGCAAGGGCGAAGTCTACCTGGCCAGCCCCGCGACCGCCGCGGCCTCGGCCGCGGCCGGCGTCATCTGCACGGCGGCGTCGCTCCCCGCCGAGCCGGTCCTGTTCGCCGCGCCGGCGGCCGCCGCGAAGGCCGCGGCGAAGGGACCGGGCACCGCGGTCGGCGCCAAACCCACCGTGCTGACCGGCCGCGCCTGGGTGATCGACGTCGACAACGTCGACACCGACATGATCTTCCACAACCGCTACCTGGCCATCACCGACCCGAAACAGATGGGCCAGTACGCGTTCGACAACCTCGAGGGCTGGAAGGACTTCGCGCAGAAGGCGCAACCCGGCGACATCGTGGTCACCGGCGGCAACTTCGGCTGCGGCTCCTCGCGGCAGCAGGCCGTGGACTGCTTCGCGGCGCTGGGCGTGCAGGCCCTGATCGCGCGCAGCTACGGCGCGATCTACGAGCGCAACGCCATCAACGCGGGCCTGCCGGTGGTGGCGGCCGACGCGGTGAAGGCCGGCCTGAAGAGCGGGGACACGATCACCGTCGATCTGGGCAGCGGCCTGATCGCGTGGGACGGCGGCCGCCTCCAGGGCGAGCCGTTCAGCCAGGTGCAGATGGAGATCTACCAGCGGGGCGGGTTGCTGGGCGTCTGACGCCGCATCGCGCACCTGCAGGCACGCGAAGAGCCGCCTCCCCGCGGGGAGGCGGCTCTCGTTTGCTGACGAATCGCGATCATCTGTAGAGCGCCTTCACCGTGCCCCAGCTGCCGTCCTGCGACGGCAGGGGGTTGCAGGGCGCGCCTGGGAAGACGCCGGACAGCGTGCCGTTGCAGTAGCCGTTGCCGTTCTTGTTGATGATGAACCCGTACGGCGGGTTCTCCGACGAGATGGGGACCGGAGCGAAGTCCGAGTAGAAATGGAACACGCCGGTGCCGGCCTGGCCCGGCTCGCTCCCCGCCGCAGGCTCGAACTTGACGAGGATGCCCGGAACGTCGATGGACGGATCGCTGGCACAGCGCCACTCGTGCGAGTAGTGCGTGACACCTTCCTCGCTCGTGGTCGTCCCGACCGCCCCGTCGAAGACGAGGGCCTCCATCAGTTCCTGGCAGGTGCAGTTCGTCATGTCGTCGATCCACAGATCCCAGTGGCTCAAGCCGTGTGAGGTGTTCCAGCAGAACTCGAGCGTGTACCGCCAAGCCCCGAGCGCCGGATCGCCGGCGTTGGGCGCCGCGCCGACGATGCCGGAGATGCAGTCGCACTGCGCGGCGACGCCGGCCGGCATCGCCGCGACGAGGGAGCACGCGGTCGCGCCGATGATGAACCGCAGGATCCTGTTCGTTTCCATGAGGTGACCTCGCTTCGACACCGGACGTTCCATGCGCCCTCGCCAAAACTGATTCGATTGGACCAATTTCATGAATAACATAATTATTATACATTTAGTCTTATTATAGGGCAATATTATTTTGACTATAGATCTGAAATGCGTGAGGGAGCGTCAGATGAGGGAATTCCGCAGTTCCGCCTTGAGCACCTTGCCCGACGAGTTCTTGGGCAGCGCCTCCACGGCGTGCAGCCGGCGGGGGATCTTGAAGGACGCCAGCTTCGCCGCGCAGTGGCGCAGCAGGGACTGTTCGTCGAAGGACGCGGCGTCGGCCGGCACGATCCAGGCCTCGATGGCCTCCCCCAGCAGCGGGTCGGGCACGCCGATCACGCAGGCCTCGACCACCTCGGGCCGCTGCAGCAGCGTCTCCTCGACCTCCTTCGAGCTGACCCGGTTCGCCCCCGCCTTGATCATGTTCTTCACCCGGTCGACGATGAAGATGAAGCCGTCCGCGTCGCGGTAGGCCAGGTCGCCGGTGTGCAGTCCGTCGGGGAAAAGCACCTCGGCGGTCTCCTGCGGGGCGTTCCAGTAGCCGCGCATGATGTTGGGGCCGGCGGCCACGATCTCCCCCTGTTCGCCCACGTCGCACTCGCTGCCGTCGGGGCGGCGCACGGTCAGCGAGACGCCGGGGATGCCCCTGCCGATCGAGCCGAACTTCTCGTGCAGGCGCTCCGGCGGCACCCACGACAGGCGAGCGGAGGCCTCGGTCTGGCCGTACATGATGTAGACCGCGATCCGGTCGGGCAGGGCCCCGCGGATGCGCCGCGCCAAGTCGGGGGCCATGGCGCCGCCGGCCTGCGTGATGTAGCGCAGGTCCGGGTGGGGGCGCTCGAGGAAGTCGGTCCGCGCGCAGAGGATCGCGTAGTGGCTGGGCACGCCGGAGAAGCCGGTGCAGCGTTCCCGCGCCAGGGTCTCGAGCACCTGCTGCGGGAAGGCGAAGCGGTTGTCGATGACCGTGCGGCCGCCGCAGCGCACGTGGGTCAGCAGCAGCGAATTGCCGAAGCTGTAGTGGAAGGGCAGCACGCAGCAGACGCTGTCGTCGGGGCCCAGCTTCAGGTAGGCCAGGATCTGTCCGGTGTTCGCCACGAGGTTGCCGTGGGTCAGGGTGACGCCGCGAGGCGTGCCGGTCGAGCCGCTGGTGTAGAGGATCGCGGCGAGGTCGTCGGGGCCCGCATCGCCGGCGTCGTCGAGGGGCGCGAGGCCCGCCGCCTCATCGGCGCGGTGCAGGTCGAAACCCGCGGGCAGCCGCCAGCTCGGGTTGGCGCGATCGACCACCGCGAAGCGCAGGTCGGGGCAGTCCTCGACGATCTCCGGCAGCGCACGCGCCTCGCGGGCGCGCGTCCAGAGGGCGACGGCGCCGCTGTCGCGCAGCAGCGCCCGGTGGGTCTCCTCCTTGTTCGCGTGGTTGAGGGCCACGCAGCAGGCGCCGGCCTGCAGGATGCCGAAGAAGGCGGCCACGTACTCGGGGGAGTTCTCGACCAGCACGGCCACGCGGTCGCCACGGCGCACGCCGCGCCCGCGCAGGAGGCCGGCGATGCGGCCGGCCTCGTCGGCGACGGCCGCGTAGGAGACGTGGCGTTCGCCGTGGGTGAGCGCGACGGCGTCCGGCAGGCGGGCCGCGGTCTCCAGCAGCATGCCGTGGACGGTCACGACCCTACCCCCGCTTGCGCGTGACGAAGCCGACGAGGTTGTCGATCGAGTCGAGATTCTCCGGCACGAGCTCCTGGTCCTCGATGCCCAGGCCCAGGTCGCCCTCGAGGAAGGCGACGAGCTCCATCACGCCGACCGAGTCCATGATGCCGTTGTCCAGCAGCGACATCTGGTCGTCCTTGAGCGGGACGCCGTCGCCGAACAGGAAGTTCTCCACCACGAAGCCGCGAATCTGCTGCCGCAATTCCATCCGTCGTCTCCCTCGCTGTGCCGTTTTCAGGCGGCGGTCGCGCCGCCGCGCCAACTCACTTCTTCGGGACGCAGCGCGTCCTCGTGGACCCGTCGCGCGAAACCGGGACCGAACTGCCTGGCCAGCAGCTGCAGGCTGAGCAGCCCCACGAACGCCATGTTGTCGCGCGCGCTGGTCAGCTTGCCGGCCTGCCACTTGCGCAGCAGGCCCGCGGTGCGCTGCGGGTCGATCAGGCCGGTCTCGAGCAGCGCCTCGGTGTCGAACGCGTCGCGCACCAGGTCGGCGCCCGGCCCCACGAAGAAGCTGGCGCTGTCAGGGGCCCGGTAGGGCTGCTTGGGCCGCTCGATGATGGCCGCAGGCAGCAGATCGGCCACCGCCAGCTTCAGTAAAGCCTTTTCCTTCAGGCTCGCCAGCTTGGCGCTGGCCGGCAGCGTGCCCGCCAGTTCGGCCAGGCGGTGGTCCAGGAACGGGAAGCGCCCCTCGACCGTGTTCCCCATCAGCATGCGGTCGCCCTGCGAGGAGAGCAGGTAGCCCGACATGAACAGGGTCATCTCCAGGTACTGCGCGCGGGCGACCGGCCCCCAGAGACGGAACTCGGCGGGCAGCGAGGCGCCCAGGCGTTCCTCGCTGTCCCGGGCCACGGCCGCCTCCTGGATGTCGGCCGCCAGGAAGGCGCCGATCGTGCTGGTGTTGCGCCAGCGCGGACGGTGCGAAAAGTACGGGTCGGTCGCCGCCTCCTCCAGGCCCGTCCCGTAGAACTGGGCCAGGAACCCCGGCGGCGACTGCTGCAGGTACGGGTAGAGCTTCGTCAGCAGCAGCGGGCGCCGGCGCGAGCGGGGGTCGCGCGCCCAGAAGGCGCGCACCTTGGCCTCGCGCAGGATGTTGTAGCCGCAGAAGACCTCGTCGGCCCCCTCGCCGGTGAGCACGACCTTGTAGTCCTGGGAGCGGACCAGGCCGGACAGCGCGTGCAGCGGCGCCGGCGCGGTGCGCAGCAGCGGCGTCTCGCTCAGCCACACCACGCGCTCGAAGGCGCCGGCGATCTCGGCGTCGCCGACGCTGATCGACTCGTGGTCGGTGCCCAGGTGCTCGGCCATCATCGTCTGCCAGCGCGTCTCGTCGTAGGCCGCGTCCTTGAAGCCCACCGAGAAGGTCTTCATCCGCCGCTGCGTGGTGTGCTGGATGAGCGCCGCGGTCGCCGAGGAATCCAGGCCGCCGGACAGGTAGGCGCCGACCGGCACGTCGGCCCGCAGGCGGATGACCGACGCATCGGCCAGCAGCTCGCGGATCCGTCGCGCCATGCCCGGCAGCTCGTCGCGGGCCACGAAGCGGTGGTCCTCGCGGGCGGGCAGGAACGTGGGGTGCCAGTAGCGGTGCGGGCGCAGTTCGGGGCGGGTGTTGCCGCCCTCGCCCAGTTCGAGGCTGGCCGTGTGGCCGGCCGGCAGCTGCCAGACCCCGCGGAAGGGCGTCGCCGGGGGAATGTTCACCCAGTAGGTGAAGACCTCGCTCAAGGCGCCCGGGTCCAGCAGCGGCGCCTCGGCGTCCCAGGCGCCGAGGGCCTTGATCTCCGAGGCGAACAGCAGGACGCCGTCGCGCACGGTCCAGAAGAGGGGCCGGATGCCGAAACGGTCGCGGGCCAGCAGCAGCCGGCGCCGCTCGCCGTCCCAGAGCGCGAAGGCGAACTGGCCCACGAAACGCTCGACGCAGGCGTCGCCCCAGCGGCGGTAGGCTTCCAGGAGCACCTCGGTGTCCGAGGCGGTGCGGAAGACGTGCCCGTGCGCGCGCAGCTCCTCGCGCAGCTCGACGTAGTTGAAGATCTCGCCGTTGAAGGTCAGCCAGAGGCGGCCCGCGGCGTCGCCCATCGGCTGCTGGCCGGTCGCCAGGTCGATGATGCTCAGGCGGGCGTGGCCGAGCAGGACGCGGTCGTCGCGCCAGGCGCCGAACTCGTCGGGCCCGCGGTGGCGCATCACGCCGATCATCCGCTCGGTCGCGCCTTCGGGGACGTCGAGCCGCCCCTCCAGCGCCACTGCTCCGCAAATGCCGCACATGGTTCAGTCCTTCGGCCGGGAGAGCCAGGTCTTGACCTGGGCCACCGCTTCGATGGGGGTCGCGGCCAGGCTCCAGCACCCGTCGCCGCACTGGTCCAGGAACCGGCAGCCCGGGTCGAAGTCCAGCAGCACGACCCGCTTGCCGAAGCGCAGGGCCATGGCGACCTCGCTCAGGGTGCCGCCGTTGCCGCGGCAGGCGACGATCGCGTCGCTGCCCAGCACGTTGATGATGTTGCGCCCGGCGCCCATGCCGGTCGGGATGACGATGTCCAGGTGCTCGCTGGCCGCGGCCTGGTCGTCGTCGAACAGCACGCCCACGGTCAGGCCGCCGGCCTCGCGGGCGCCGCGGGCCGACGCGTCCATCACCCCGGTCGACCGGCCCCCGTTGAGCAGCACCCAGCCCTCGGCAGCGATCAGCCGGCCCAGTTCGTGGGCGTGCTCCAGCGTGTCGGGCGGCACGGTGCAGCCGCCCATGACTCCGACGACGGTCCTGCGCATGGACGTCCTTCCGTTCGCGGGCCCCGGGCAGGATCGCAGAAGCGACTCCGACCCGCAAGGCGGGACTGCCGTCACGGACCTAGGGCTTGGGCTTGCGGCGCGGCAGGCCGCGGGTGATCGCCTTCCCGCCGTAACGATCGGCGGCCCGGTCCATGACCTCGTCCAGGGTTCGGCTGCGCTCCGCCGCCGGATCGGGGAACAGGCTGGGAGGCCTCGCCTCGCGATCGACAAGGTTCTGGCCCGAGATGCCGATCAGGCGCAGGGGGCGGCCCCGCCGGTCCAGCTGCCCGTCGAGCAGGCGGCGGCCGGCGTCCCGCAGCGCGTCGGTCCGGTCGGTGGGTTCGGGCAGGGTCTCGGCGCGGGTGACGGTCGTGAAGTCGGGATAGCGGGCCTTGAGTTGCACCGTGCGCGCCAGCTTGTCGGCGCGGCGCAGCCGGCGGGCCACCTTGTGCACGAGCTGGTCGAGCACCTCCAGCAGCGCCTCGCGCTCGCCGATGTCCTCGGCGAAGGTCGTCTCGTGGCCGATGCTGCGGGCCTCGCGGTCGGTCGTCACCGGCCGGTCGTCGCGGCCGGACGCCAGTTCGCGCACGTGACGGGTGAACGCCGCGCCGAGGCGCGATTCCAGGCGGACCGGGTCGGCGAGCCTCAGGTCGCGCAGCGTCCGGATGCCCAGCGCCTCCAGGACGGCGGCGGACTTCTCCCCCACGCCCCACATCCGGCCCACCGGCAGCGGGTCCAGGAATTCCTGGATGCGCGCGGGATCGACCACCACGAAGCCGTCCGGCTTCTCCAGGTCGCTGGCCAGCTTGGCCAGGAACTTGTTCGGCGCCACGCCGACCGACGCGACCAGGCCGATCTCGTCCAGGAGGCGCCGCTTCACATGGCGCCCGATGGCGGGACCGTCGCCGAGCAGGCGCCGGCAGCCGCCGACGTCCAGGAAGGCCTCGTCCACCGAGAGCGGCTCGACCAGCGGGGTGATCTCGTGGAAGACGTCGAAGATCCAGCCCGAGACCTCGGCGTAGCGTTCCATGCGCCCGCGCAGGAAGACGCCGTCGGGGCAGAGCCGGACCGCGCGGGCGGCGCTCATCGCGCTGCGCACGCCGAAACGGCGCGCTTCGTAGCTGGCCCCCGCTACCACTTTGAAAGAGTCCCTGATGCTTAGCGCATCGGGGATTCTTTTTGTTCGGAGTTCGCCGCAGCCTCCCACTCCATCGACAGTCAGGTTTTCGACGAAGGCGCGGATGACGCGCTTGCGTTCTTCCATGGTGCCTTGTTCGAAGAGTTGGCGGGCGTCGGTGAGGCCGGCCAGGATGGCGTCGACGAGGGCCTCCGGGCTCGGCCCCTTGGCCCGGACCTGCTCGAGCTGGCGGAGGCGGTTCTCGATATCCTGACGATCGGCCAGGAGGCGGCCGAGGCGGTCTTTCATCAGTTCGCGATGTTCTTCCGACGCGGCCGCCATCAGGTCGATCACCGAGTCGATCTTGGTCGTGAGTTCCTTCAGGCGCGCTTGAAGGTTGCGTCGCTCCGGGGCCGGGTCGGGCCCCGACGGGGCGAGCTGCCGTTCGATGAGCGCGCGAAGCGCGTCCCTCCCCCGCGCGCCCAGCAGGGCGTCGATCCTCTGCGCCACGTATTCCAGCACGAAGTCGTCGAGCGTGTGCTGCAGGAACTGGATGGGCTGACAGACCGTCTTGCCCTTGGTGATGGCCGCGCCGCAGACGTAGTACTTGGTGCCGATGCGGGTGCCGTCCTTGCGCCACTTGTTCTTCCAGGTGGTGCGGCCG
>JADHEF010000467.1_pt1 | contig 41686 bp, 68 predicted proteins | sample 8952391 | NCBI WGS metagenome assembly JADHEF01 (sample SAMN16124439, study PRJNA663245) | bioreactor sludge metagenome | isolation source: sludge (nitrite) | place: India:Bengaluru | collected 2019-02-28 | reverse complement strand
AGCAACGCGCTTGGCCTGAATGGTGCCGACGGCAACACCGCAGCAACAGATGCATTCCAGACCGGCCCCGGCTATCAGTTCGCCCTTGATCAGGGCACACAGGCCGCTCTACGCGGCGCGAGTGCTGCAGGTATGCTCAACAGCGGCAACACGCTCACGGCGCTCACAGGCTACGGGCAGGGCTTGGCGAATCAGGAATACGGGTCATGGCTTGATCGGCTCAGCGGGCAGTCAGCACAAGGCCTGCAAGCCGCAGGTGGGCAGGCAGCCGGTTACGGTGGTCTTGCTGATTTGTACCAGACAGGCACCAACAACCGGCTTGGCCTTGAAAGCACTGTCACGCAGGGGCTTATGGGCGCTAACAACCAGATTGCACAGGCCAAGGAATCGCAAACTGCGGCCAAAGGCGGGTTCCTCAAAGGTCTTATCAGCGGCGGTGTAAAACTGGCATCCGGAGGTTTGTTCTAATGGCTCAGATTGCAAGCCTGCTTGTTCCCGGCGTCAGCATCCCCCAGCCTGACCATTCTTGGCTTGGCAGCATCGCTGACAGCATCGGCGGCGCCATTCAGAACGTGCGCGCTGACAAATCGTTCAACGGTCTTGCTGATCGTTTGCAGAGTGGTGGCATCGCGGCGCCACAGCAGCAGAGCGGCGGGTTCCTGTCTAATCTGGCGGGCGGCAGCGCGCAGCCAGTGCAGACGGCACCAGTGACGCCTGTATCGCGCAGTGGCTTGCAGGGCGAAACATTCCAGCCATTCATCAACACAGTGAAAGCTGGCGGTCTTACAAACCCATATGCTTTGGCCGCTGTTGCCTCGACAGGCAAGGCAGAAAGCGGATGGTCGGCAGCCAATGCAAACCGCACATGGAGCGATCCAAGCGAAAGCGGTCAGCCGGGCACTGCTGGTGGCATTATGTCGTGGCGCGGTCCACGCTATCAGGCTCTTGCTGCGACCGGCGATCTGTCACCAGAAGGTCAGGCGCGTTTCTTCCTTCAAGAGAACCCGCAGCTTATCCAGCAGTTGCAGGGGGCACGAAGCGTTGAGGAAGCGCAGGGCATCATCAATCGCGCATGGGCATTCGCTGGGTACGACCGTCCCGGCGGGGAATCGGCTCGCCGTCTGGCTTATGCCAAGGGCTATTTGCCGATGTTTCAGGAAGGCTCTCAGGGTGTGAATGCGCCATCAGGCATGAATGCTGCTTCGGCTATCGAGGCCGTTGCCCCAGCGTCTGGCTATGTAGATCCCGGCGTGTCGTCTCAGGCTCAGCCACCAGCGTTCGATATGGGCCGCTTTGGTGACAACATGAACCTTGCAGAAATGCCGCCAACTCGCGCTGATCTCACGCCACAGCTTCAAGAGCAGGCTGCAACCATGCAGACCGGCGATGCGGCACCTTACACAGTGGCGTCCCCAACAGCGCCACAGCCAGTCGCGTCTATGCAGGTTGCCGATGCATCCGGTGGTTCAAACATGATAGCTCAAGGCGTTACGCCTGTGCAGCGCGGTTCTGTTGATCCTTCAATCATTCAGTACATGCTGCGCGACCGCAATCTGCGTGACGTTGGCCTAAAGCTTTGGGCAGCAAATGCCGGTGGACAGCGTGCAGACGAGCCTTGGCAGTTCGTCAACCTGCCAGACGGTACACTTGCCCGCGCAAACCAGCAGACCGGCGCTGTTGAGCGACTTGGCAACTTTGCGAAGCCAGCGGGGGCGGATAACCTCATCAATGCTGGCAATGGTCGGCTGTATAACCCGAACACGCAAGAGTGGATTGTCGCCCCGCAGGCTGGCAGTGAAAACTTCCGCCAAGCCACGCCAGAAGAGGCGAATAAGTATGGCGCTCAGGCTGGTCAGTTTGGCCCAGATGGCCGGTTCTACCCTATCAACCCACCGCAGGGAACGTCTTTGCAGGTAGATCCTGCAACTGGCGCTGTGACATTCAATCAAGGTGCCGGAGTCAAGCCTCTCACGGAAGGTCAGTCGAAGGACGCTGTTTTCTCCACCAGAGCACGCGGCGCTTTGCAGATACTCGACCCAATCGACAAAGCTCTTGCCAATCCTGTTGACCGAGTTGCTGGCAGCGTTCCCGTGGCCGGTAACTACCTCACGAGCGAAGAGTACCAGCGGGCTAACAATGCAGGCAAAGAGTTCTTGCAGGCAATCCTTCGTAAAGACACAGGTGCGGCGATCACCAAGGAGGAAACTGCTGAATATGGTGATGTTTATCTTCCAAAGCCTGGCGACAGTGAATCTGTGATTGCCCAGAAAAGGCAGGCAAGAGCACGTGCGCTTGCAGCCATCGAAGCAGGTATGCCAGCACAGGCTATCCTCCAGCAGGAAAAAGCGCTTGCGGTGTCGTCTGGAACGTCAGAAATACCCTCGGTATCAGCACCATCTGATTATGATGCTCTGCCGAGTGGCGCGAAATACAGAGACCCGAACGGCAACATCAGGACGAAACGATAATGGCTAACCCTTGGGATAACGACCCTATCGTGACGCCATCCGGCAATGGCTCTGGCAACCCTTGGGACAATGACCCGATTGTCACGCCGACGGCGGCCCCTGTTCAGGTTACAGCATCACAGCCAGCGCCTGAACCACAAAGCAAGGCTTACACGGGTTCAATCCTTCCGTTGAGCCGCGATGAGGCAGGCAATGTCAGCTTTGACAGCAATGCAGGTCTTGTCGGAGCAGTGAAGCGTGCATTCATGGCCCCCGGAGATGCGATGAGCGGCAGTCTGCAGATTATGGGGCCGGATGGTCGTGTCTCGCAAGAAGCTATTGAGCGAGGTGCAGAGTTTGCCGGTGTGTTCGGTCCTGTGTCGCCAGCGATGGGGACGGGAAAGGCTATCGCGGCCAATGCGCCTCGTATTGATCGCCCCGGAATGGAAGTTGCTGCTGCCGGGGAACGCCTTGGCGTGCCTGTCCCTCGTGCTGCGGTTTCGGATTCCGCTTCTGTGCAGCAAACGGGGAAAGTGCTTTCCAACGTACCTATCGGCGGAACACCTCTTCGTGTGGCATCACAGAAAGCCATTGACGAACTCGGATCGGCGGCGGCAAGGGTTGAGCAGGGCTTTGGCTCTGGCAGCGCTCCAGCAGCCGGTGCTGCTGCGCGTGAAGGCATTACCGAGTTCGCTACCAAGACACTGCCAGGCCGCGTCAAGGCAGCTTATGACAATGTTGACAGCCTGATCACTCAGAACGTTGTTTCGCCATTGGCCGAAACGTCGAAGGTAGCTGCAGGTATTGCAAGTCGTCGCAAAAATGCCAAGCTACCCGAAAGCAGTGCCGTCAAGATCGTACAAGACGCACTCGCACAGAAAGACGGGCTGAACTATCAGGGCATCAAGGATCTCAGGACCAACGTTCGTGAGCTGCTTGATAGCCCACAGAACTTGACTTCCTCTGGGTTCTCCCAGACAGAACTCGAAAACATTTACAAGGCGCTCACGTCTGACCTGAAAAGCGCCGTCGCACGCAGTGGCGGAGAAAAGGCAACAGCGGCATTCGAAGCAGCCAACCAGCTCGCAGCCAAGACGGCAAGAGAGCGTGAAGGACTGCAGCGCATTCTCGGACGCGATGCATCAGATGAACGCATATTCGACCGCCTCACTGCAATGGCCGGCTCAAATGCAAGAGCCGACAGGGTTTCGCTTGCTCGCGCTCGCGGTGCGGTCAGCGAAAGCACATGGAATGAACTTGCGTCAGGCGTGATATCGAAACTTGGCAGGACGCCAGATGGTTCGTTTTCACCTGATCGGTTTGTAACAGGTTGGGGCAAGATATCACCAGAAGGCAAGACGGCGCTGTTCGGCGGCAAGAAAGAACTGGCAACCGCTCTTGATGACATTGCCAAGGTTTCCACGCGCTTCAAGCAACTGAACCAGTATGCAAACCCATCTGGAACGGGTCAGACTGTTCTGGGTGGCGCGATTGGCTCAGGCCTCATTGCTGATCCTGTCACGGCGATATCGTCAACTGTTGGCGCTCGCGTCTTGTCGTCTTTCCTGTCAAAGCCGGTCAGCGCAAAAGCTCTGGCAGCATATTCCAAAGCCTACGAACGCCAACTGACGTCACCGAGTAAAATGAACCAGCAGGCTCTTACGAACACGGCTCGCGCAGTCTCTGCACTTCTTGCGAATGAAGCAGGAAACAAGGGATTGGCGGCGCAAATATTCCCTTCGATTAGCGGGGTCAAGCGCCTGCCAGCACAGCAAGGGGGCGAAAGCAACGGGGTTCAGGAAGATCAAGGCAATGGTGTAGCACGGCAACTTCCAATGCTTTTGCCAAACGAGATTTAGACGCATCAGAACACGATGCACGAAATCAGCATGATTTGAAATAGAGGCGTCTCATTGAGGCGCCTTTTTCTATGGAGGCCACTATGGCAGCAACAGACCCTTATGCCCGCGATATTCTGCAGATTGGCCCAGCTCGGAATGCTGTTGCCGTTACGCCGAGTGATTCCGTTGATTTGGGGACTGTGCCCCGTGCCATCAGCGTTGGAGCCGACGGTGATGTCGTCATGACCATGTCCGGGAATGGGCAGGACGTGACAATCTCAATGGTGGCCGGGATGTTGTACCCCTTGGCGCCGACGCGGATCAAGGCCACAGGCACCACGGCTACCGGCATTGTGGCGATTTGGTGAGGTGCTGACATGGCAGGATATTGGCCGACATCAGCGCAGCAAATCAACGACCTGAACGGTCGCCCGATTGTTGGCGCGAAAGCGTTCTTCTATCTCGGCGGCACGACAACGCCGCTCCAGGTATACCGCGATTATGGCTTGACGAACCCGCATCCGAACCCGCTTTCGACTGATGGCTATGGGCGGTTTCCGGCTGTGTTCTTCGATGAGGCTGATAGTTTCTATGACTTTCGCCTCACGACGGAAGGGGGAACAATCATCTATACCGCTGCACAGGTGCCGATCATTGGGCCGGTTGACAGCGGCGGCGACACGCCTGTTGGCCCGATTGACCCGAACGCGGCGTTCAAGACAGGCGATGTGAAAGCACGGTATGATACCGGATTCCATGACGGCTGGGTGAGAATGAACGGTCGTACGATCGGTTCTGCGCTTTCCGGTGCGGAAGAGCGGGCTGCGGCTGACTGCCAGAACCTGTTTCTGCATCTGTGGAATGTTGATGCTGACCTTGTTGTTCTTGGCGGACGCGGCGCATCTGCTGCTGCGGATTGGGCAGCCAACAAGCCAATCACATTGCCAACGGCACAGGGCCGCACGCTGATCGGCCTTGATACCATGGGCGGCACGGCTGCGAACATGGTTGCTGCGGCAACAGTGGTTGGCTGGAAAGGCGGCGCTGAAACGCACAAGCTGACCATCGAAGAAATGCCTTCGCACGACCACGGCGGAACGGTGAGCGATGTTCCTGACCATACCCACGGATATGTACGCGGCGAGTTCGGCAGCGGCTTCGGTGGCGGCGGTGACGATGACATTGACTTCTTCAACCGCCAGACAGAACCGGCAGGCGGTCACGATCACGATATCGAGGCACAGGGCGGCGGCGTAAACCACAACAACCTGCAGCCTTCTCTGGCCCTCACGATGTATATGAGGTTGTGACGATGTATCAGGGAATATTCGATCCCGTTTCGAACCGCGCCGATTGGGTCGGCACCATCCAGCTCATCAACGAAGATACCGGCAGCATCATCACAGACCTCACAGGGCTTGAGGTCAACATGGAAGTGCGCCGACAGGGTGAGCATTGTTCTCCACGCCTCACGGCCACGCTCGACAACGGCAAGTTTACCAACCAGGGCGGCGGCGTTCTCGAATGGCGCTTCGAAGCAACCGAAATGCGCAGCATTTGCGCAGACACTTACGACGTAGGCATTACCATGTCCCGCGATGGGTATGTGGAGCAAGAACTTATCGGCATTGTGCCGATCATTGATGGAGTGGTCAGACGATGAGCACCACAAACCTTGTCCTGAAACATCTTCCACGCTATCCGGCGCATATCAGCGGATCGAACGGCATCCAAGTTACGGTATCTGGCGGGATTGATCTCGTCGTTTCGCCAGACTACGGCACTCTTGTTCCCGTTCCGGGCGTAACGAACCCATCCATGACCTATTTCATGGCGTGGGACCGGAGCATCAACTATTACCAGTCGATTTCGTTTCAGGATTTCGCTGATAACCTTGCCGGTCAGGTTCTGGCCGGAACGCTGGTTGCGCTGCGCGATGTGACGTTTGATGCTGACGAAGGCGTGTATTTCAGCGATTTTGAAACAGCGCACGCTTACAGCCTGTCGCCATATGTTCGGAGTATTTCTGGCGCTGCCGACCTGACGGCATTCAAAACCTTGCTGGCACTTGAAAACGTCGACAATACCGCTGACCTTGACAAACCGATCAGCACGGCAACGCAGACGGCGCTGGATGCAAAAGTCAGCGCGGCATCCCCAACTCTTACTGGTGATCCCAAGGCGCCAACGCCAGCGGCTGGCGATAGCGACACCAGCATTGCGACGACGGCTTTTGTTCAGGGAGCAATCCCTGACTTCGTTCAGGGGTTGACGCTTTCCAACAACGTTTCGGACGCCAACAACGACATCGATATTGCGGCCGGTACCGCCAAGGCTGGTGCGAAAGCTGTGATAAACTCCGCATCCTTCACCAAGCGGCTGGATGCGGTTTGGGCTTCAGGTACTGGCAATGGTGGGCTTGATACGGGGTCGAAGGCCGTAAGCTCGACCTATCACCTGCACGCTATCATCAACGACACGACTGGCGCATTTGATGCGTTGTTCTCACTGTCCGCTACCGCTCCGACTGTGCCAAGCGGATGGAGCCGGGTGAAACGTATCGGTGCTGTGCTAACAGATGGTAGTGGAAATATCAGGGCGTTTATCCAAACGGTTCATGGCTCTCGCCGCAAATACTTGTGGTCAAGCGGAGCAATATCTGACGTGAATGCGGCAAATCCTGGCACATCTGCGGTTACTAGAACATTGACCGTCCCAACCGGTATATCGGTTGAGGCCATCATTGGAGTGGCTGGCGGAACAAACTCTGGCGTGACTTCGGCAAACCAACCTCGCGGCATTCTTATCACTCCACTAAGCATGCCAGATAATGCAGCTTCATCCACCAACTTCTCGATATATGTGTTTGTGTTCACCTCTGGTGACACGCAAAACCTTCAACTAGGCAACACCGTTCTATGTATGACCAATACATCTGGGCAGGTCAGGAGCCGGATCGAACAATCTGCCGCTTCGACTGTCCTGCGAATGAACACAATCGGCTTCATTGATGAATTAGGGGCGTGATAAATGGCGATCATTTTATTTGGTGACAGTAATACAAGCGTTCATGGTGTGCCTGTGGCCTTGGGCTATCCAACGCTTTTGGCAGACGCACTTTCTACGACCAAGACAGTTGTAGGCGGTAGCGGACACATGGCTGCTGATCAATCTTGGCGTCTGTATCCTGTAGTTGCATCTGATGAAAATATCTACACCATCATGCTTGGTACGAATGACGCCCAGCATTATGGAACGAACGCCACAAAGCGGCAGGCATTTATCAACTTCATGCGTGCCATTATGGTTTGGTGCACCAGCCCTTCAAAGGTTATCGCTCGTTCTGGCCCAACAGTTACCGGCGCATGGTCCAATACGCCTGTCAACTCAATTGGACTCATGACCACCACGCCGAACTCTACACTGACCGCGAATGTTTCCGGTTCAACCGTTTACGTTGGATATATTTTGCAGAACCTTGCTGCCAGTGAGGGGATATTTGAGGTCAGAGTCGACGGTGTTCTAAAGGCGACCGTCGCTACCAACGGCACAGCAATTGGCAACACGCTCATTGGTCAGCCTTATGCACCGGCCTGCCTGCGGATTTCCGGGCTTACTGATGAACCGCATGTCGTTCAGATCAAATCTCTGGATAGCCGTGCGGTATTCATTGAATGGATTGCCGGGTCTTCTCAGCCATCTTCACCGAAGGTTTACGTTGGCAATGTCATCAAGCGGTCAGCCAGCGCTTATGGTAACGGTAATTCTGATGCGAATGTGCAGGCTTATAACACTGCCATTGCGGCGTTGATTGCTGAATTGGCCTCAGACGGAAAAGATATCAGCGCAGTTGATACATACTCTGCAATTGTGCCCGCTACCCATTTGCAGGCTGATGGAATCCACCTCAATACGTCCGGTCACGTAGCAATAAAAGATGCGTTCCTGTCGGTGATCGATGTTGGTGAGCCGCCAGAGCACACGTTTTCTCCTATCCAGTGTTACGTGAGAGACGACGGAAAGTTCTACGTAGGTGAGGGCGATAGCAGACGAGAGATTGTCGTAGTTTAACCTACCAAGTGGCAATATCTGATCTGTACTCTTTTTCCTCTTCGGTTAATGGCTTCTGCCAGTAAACCCATCTTCCATCTTGCCACTTTCTCCATAGTAATCGGTCAGTCAGCGAATTACTGCCGTCTGTAAGGATAACAGGGAAGAATGTGCGGCATTTGTGCCATTCGCCTGACTTGTCATCAGGCGGCAACCATTCTCCCAGCCAGTCGCGAAATTTCTCAAATATCGTCATCCGCAGACCATGCCACACGGCGCGGCGCACTGCAAACGCAATTCAACAATCAGGAGCACATCATGACACGACGCATTACAGCGGCGGGGCTTTCGCACATCATGCAGTGGGAAGGCTGCCGGTTGACGGCATATCCAGATGTTGCTGGTGTCCTTACCATCGGCTACGGCCACACCAGCGCCGCCGGAGCACCAGTCGTCAAGCCTGGCATGCGCATCACTCAGCAGGAAGCCGACGACATTCTGCGCCGCGACCTCGCCAAGTTTGAGAACCGTGTGAATGCCCTCGTCAAGGTGCCTCTGACCGACAACCAGTTTGCGGTGCTGGTGTCTTTCGACTTCAACACAGGCGCTCTGCACAAGTCTACCCTTCTCAAGAAGCTGAATGCACGTGATTACAACTCCGTGCCGGCCGAACTGATGAAGTGGGTGAATGCGGGCGGCAAGCGTGTGCAGGGTCTTGTCAACCGCCGCGCCGCCGAGGCTGGGCTGTGGGCCAAGGGCGAGTTCGTTTCGAGCAACACAGTGGACGCGACCGCCAGACCTGCTCCACTCATGACCAAGGAAAATGTGTCGTGGGGTGCTGGCATTGTCTCAACGCTCGGCTTTGCGAGTGTGGGGCCGGGGCCAATCCAGTGGGCGCTTGCCATCATTCTGGTTATAGCATTCCTGATCGGCGCATTCTTCTTCATCAAGAGCCGGATCAACCCAACATGATCGCGCTTTTCGATGGCCTCAAAATCGGCGCTGGCGTCATCCTCGGCGCGGCGCTCGCCTACACCCCGGCATATTTTCAAGGCAAGTCAGCAGGCCGTTCTGAGGCTTCTTTGGCGGCGCTCGAAAAGACAGTCGAAGTCATCCAATCAAGGGAACTCACCAATGCGGAAATCACTGCTTCCGATGCTGCTTCTTTGTGCGCTCATTTCGGGCTGCAAGACGACGACAGGCGTGAATGTGTGCGCAGGTTGGCAGAAACTAACGCCGACGCTGGAAACGGCACTCAAGATCACAATGGACGATAGGCCTTTTGCCAATCAGGTAGCAGCCCACAATGCGCACGGCCGCCGCCAAAACTGCTGGAAATAACGGAGAATAACATGGTTGCTCTTGGTATCGGCATTGGAGTGGGTTTGTCCCGTAATAAGGGCGGTGGGGGTGGTCCTTATGAAGGCTACCCGCTTCGGCTCGCTCAAGGCGCTACACGCGGTCTTGTGTTTAATGGCCGTAGCACCGGTTACAGAAGGATCGGATCGCGAATGGGTGCCTATGCGCGCGTTCCTCTCGTCAATCCTGTTCTTGATTATGCCAATTGGGGCGTAAACGGATCAACGTTTGCAGAGCAGAGTTCTGGTGGCACGTTGACGATCGCTGCGGCGATTGAATACCCGGAAGGCGTTTTCACTCAGGCCAAGTTCGGCGGGGCTACTTCCGGCACAGGCGCGGCGGGAACGGTGATATCTTCCGACCCGACAACCGGCCTTACCATCCCCGAAGGCGCGCTGTTTTGGGTCCGCTCGTACGCGATCTTCGCGAGCAATGGACTATATCTCGATAAGGTCTGCAATCCGGCCATGGGTGACGCCATGGAGCATGACGCATCGACGCTCACCAACAAGACAATGGGTGGGACGTTCGTAGATGAAGGCACTGGCTTCCTCTACGGGCCAATGGCCATAAAGACCCCACATAAGCGGGCTGTATTTTACCACATCGGTGACAGTCGCAATCAAGGTACGAGCGATACCAAGGACAGCAGCCTTGATCTTGGGGAAATCTCCAGGACTATCGGGGAGAAGTATGCGTACGTATCCGATGGCATAGCCGGAGACCGCGCATTCGCTTACTTGGCTAGCGGAGCGTCTAGGACGGCGATCGGCACAGATGGCACCGTTCCAGGAGGCAGCACTTATCAAGTCGGCGTGACGCACGTTATCTGCGAGTATGGTATTAATGACCAGAGGCCCGATCTGGGCAGGACATTGGCACAACTTCAGGCCGACTGGCTTTCGATTTGGGGTTCGTTCCTGACGCGGAAGGTGTATCAGACGACCATGCCGCCTTACTGCGAAAGCGGCTCCAACACGGTTTCTACCACCAACGGTGTCCGAACAGCCGCCAACGATTGGCTACGAGATGGTGCACCAATCTCTGGCGGGGTCGCTGTGGCTGTGGGAACGGCTGGTGCCACTCGTGCCGGACAGGCCGGACATCCGCTCACAGGCTATTTCGAAGTCGCAGACGTGGTCGAAAGCTCCCGCAATAGCGGTCTCTGGAAAACTCCAACTCCGGCCTATACGACAGACTTCATCCACGAGACGCAGGCAGGCAACCTTGCCATCAAGTCCTCAAAGGTCATTGACCCGGCTATTCCCTGACCCACCACCCCATCATCAAATGGTGGGGTCCACATCTGAAAACAAATGCCGCCCTCGGTTCATAGCCGGGGGCTTTTTATTCGCCTGAATACATAGCGAGACAAGATGCCAGAACCCAAAGGTGACGACATGCATATCAGCCGCGCCCCAAAGCTAGAGTGGAACCTGAATACGATCCTGCAGCTCATCAGTATCGTGGGCGTCATTGCCGGCGGAATTTATATCTGGGCCAACACGACGCGGGATATTGAGGAACTCAAGACATGGCGGGGCAACCATGAGCAGATTCACAAGGACCGTCTGGCCGAGGTGAAGGGCATCGAAGCCAGATCTGATGAGCGGTTCAAGAACCTGGAATCAGAAGTACGCCGCATATCGGGTAAGACAGACAATCTGGATTATCGCCTAACCAGCAGCGAGCAGGCCATGAGCGGCGTAGTGCAGACCATGAAAGACATTCAGCAGCTGCAGGCCGTCCAATCAGGCGACCTGCGGGAAATCAAGGTCATTCTCCAGCGGATGGAGAAAGGGGCGCGTCCTTGAACATATAGCGCTGTGGGTAATGCTCCCAGCAATGCCACGATGATTTCTCTGCCTTGCTCTTGCTGTAACCGAACCCGCCATATTTCTTACAGCCTTGGTGTTCGCACCAGTGGTCAACATGGATACCATCGCCGGACTTTGTTATCTCGTCGCTCATGTCTTCTCCATAATGCCAACGACAGGCGGCAACCCTGCCGCTTTTCTCTGTCGATCGTAATGTTCTTCCACCAGCTGCACAGCTTCAAGTCTGGTAGTCGCATATCCACCCTGCGGGAGAACCCTTGCGTTGATGCGCTGTGAGTGCCCTGCATCCCATCTGTAGTGGTTGCGCATCGGTCCGGCGTCCAGAGCCGATATCCTCCCGACATTCTCCCCTTCGACTATACACACAAAGTCGTCACGAAGCTTGCCATCAAGGCCGCGCTCTCCCGGCCACGTCCTGAGCCATTGATGCCTTCGTCTGTAATTTTGATCATCGCCCATGCGCAATCTCTCCATCGAAAGAGTTTCGTTCCGCCGCATGATTTAGGTGCGCGCCGCCGAGCGCTGGTGTTGATTATGTGAGGTGAGGGGCGGGAGTCAATGGGGTGAACATCGCAAGAACAAGGCGTGTGAAATTCGTGTGAATCTCAACGCCGAAATTTCCCACATAGGTCATTGTTTCCATTTTTGTTCTTTTGGTGCCAATTTTAGGGTTGCACCCCAAACGCCTTATATATAAAGCAATTTTCAATGTTCGGAGCGTAGCGCAGCTCGGTAGCGCACTTGCCTGGGGGAAATAACCCCGCAGCTCCAAATCCAAAATCTAATCAGCTAGTTAGGAATCATCTGAAGCGTCAGAGTGGAGATTCTGTGTTATTTCTTGCGCGCCGACATGAGTGCGGCTCTTTTCAAACTCGATGATAAATTGCTTCAGTTTCCCGCATTGGAAGAACCACTCCTTCTTGTAGTGGCAGGCGGCAAACTCCTTGTGCATTTGGCGTTCGAGTTGCTGAGCGCCTCGAAACCAGAACAGAAGTTCGCACCCGTCTGGAGATGCTGTGTTGATAGATCGAACCCGTTCTGAAGGGTCGAAAGAGTGCCCTATTTTGATAAAATAGCCGGTGCGGATCATATAGACGTACCCACTTTTTGCCTTCGTCCTTTCGGGAAGGCGAGCTCTGGCGCGACTGATTATCGCTCTGCAAAACCCAGATGTTGCGGTATAGAGTTCGCCGCGGACATTTTGTTCGAATTGCAACGCTGTCTCACGGTCTGAAACCCCGGTTGATCCAGAGTATCTCACCCCATCGAACCTGAAGTCGTAACTGTAAATTTCGCTGCCTGGCCTTTTCAAGACAACCATCTCTTACTCCGAATATTTTGCGCTGATATCTCTCTCAACCGGGTTTGTTTTGTCCATCGCATTCCGCAAATCTTCCGTCGTCACGTGGGCATATTTGAGCGTCGTGTTCATATCCTCATGCCCCAGCAATTCCTTCACAAGACGGATATTCCCCACCTTCCTAAGCAGCCGCGTGGCGCATGTATGACGCAAGTCGTGGAAACTGAAGTCTTTAATCTGGGCTTTGATGACCGTCCTGTCCATCGTGGTTTTCAAACCTTCACGCTCGATGGGCAATCTCGTTCCACGCGGGGCGACGTCGGCGCGCTGGACCAGATACGTGAATACCTTTTCGTGCGCTCGTGGATATGTCCAAAGCAGGTCATACACAGCATTGGTCATTGGGATTGTTCTGGTTTTGCTGCCCTTGCCGGTGACGCGCATTTGCTGGTTTCGCCAATCGATATGCTTCCATTCGAGATCCAGGCACTCTTGCATCCTGCATCCGGTCAACAAAGCAAACTTTACGATATGATGATAATCGTTGCGCAGCGCATCGAATAGCCGCTCTTCCTCATCGTGCTTTAGCTCACGCACGCGTTCTTGCGGCTCTTTCAGCATATGGGATGACCAGTCGATCTTGTTTACCTGTTGGTCCCATATATCTGATGCTCTGGTGAGTATGGCGCGCATGCGCTGGGTCACGCTGCGGTTAATCGTGGCTGGGGAGGGAGAGTTGCCCTTGGCGTCTGGTGCGCGCCTTTTCGCTATCAGTCGTGCAATATCAGAATTCCGAATTTCCGAGACTGGGCGGTTCTTCCCAATCTCCTTTTCAAGCCATGCCAGTGTTTTCAGTGTCGTGTCACTGTTGACGTGATGCTGCCCGACCTCTTCCCAGTAGCGCGTTACGGCAACCCCCATGGTCATAGGCTTGCGGCTGTCTAGCGCGTGGGCCTTTGCCTCTTGGCGCTTTTGCTGTTCGTAGCGCTCCGCTTCTCTTTTATTCGTGCAGCCAGTATTTCCTGAATATCGAACACCTTTGAGGCGGAAGTCGTAGCTGTACGTATCTGCGCCGGGGCGTTTGAAGATGGGCATGCTACTGTTCTTCTCTCTGATTTGAAGGCATCAATATCTGCTGGGTCATACCTTCTGGTTGGCCGATCACCACGACCGACATTTATATATGGGATAGCTCCCTCGGAGGTCAGGTCGCGCAACTGACGCGTTGATATGCCCAACTCTCTCGCCGCCAAATCTGGGGTCAACAACTCCATTCAGTTCTCCCCGATATTACCGCTATTCACAGGGCATCCATCGCTCCTTTCAAGCGCCGACTGGCTGTCCCAATATCGAACGCTGACATAAAGAGGCCAACCCAGCGCAGCGAAGAATGCTCCCGTCACCTGAATGTCAGGTGGAGCATTTATCCTTTGGTAATGATACGCATGACCAAATGTAGCTATGGCGCAAAATGCATATGCCGTTATTGCTGTCGCGGTTAGTGCTTTTACCATCACCGCACCTCATCTTTCAGGGCGCGGATATTGTCCGCGATTTCTATGCGAACCCCATTTTCCCCGACTGCCAAATCGTCGTAATCAGCTAAAGCTTGCTGAAAATTGAAGTCGCGGGCCTTACCTTCGGCCACCTTTGCGGCTTCCTCGAGCGCTTTCGACCTTGCCTCCCTCTCGCGCTTCTCTGCTTCGGATAGGGATTGACGGAGACATTCGATTAGATCGGCGGCTTCTTCGCATGTGTCGTCGATGTTGTGCCATCCGCCTTGGTCTTTGGCGTATGAGCGTAACCGCTCCACAATATCCTTACACTCCTTCGGGCACGGCAACGCGGAAGGGCTGTATAACCCTGTACCTCCGCACAATTCACATGTGGCTGGTGGGTGGGTCATCATTCTCCCTCATGCTCGATTTTCATTTTGGTGAAGTCGTCATCTGGACCGCTGATGAACATCCAGTAGTGATATTTCACAGCCTCAATGATCATCAACGGGTCAACCGAGAATGCAGACGCGGCTTCTGAAACTGTCGTGGGTTTTCCGTTGTTGGAATTCAGGATAGCCCATACCTGAACGGCGTTCCCGAACAGGGAGACTCCTATCTTGCCATCGGTTTCGTGGTTCCAGCTTTCGTCATCTTGTCCGAAATACGTGCTCATCTTTCAGCCCTCCTGCTTTGCGGGTGCTGCTGTTAGAGGTGATGTCATCTTGTCGGCGTAGTCGTAGGAGGCTTTCTCAGCCAGTTCCATTGAACCATTTTGGTCTCGCCATTCAGCGCCGCGCAAATATGCAACCCTAATCCTCCAAAACAACGCATCAGGGTCTCCAGCCACGTCCTGCACCTGTGCGGTGAGGGCGGGAGGGGCTGCGTAAAGCGGTTGCCAGTTCTTGCGGGAACTATCTGGTATACCCTCATAAAATTCAGGAGTACAAAAAACTCCTCTTTGGCTCACGTACATTACCGGATCCGCAGCGGGCAACGCGGCTTTCGCATGAAGATCACGGATGACAAGTATTGCAGCCGCAATATCCTGCCCAACGGTTTCATGGCCGTACTCTTCAAGATGCGCCTCAAGGCTTGTGATGATCGTTGGCTCGTCACTCTGCATGGTGTTCTTCTCCTGCGCTGGCGAGGGCGGCTGTGATGCGCTCTGCTTGCTGCTTGATATACAGCCGTTTGTCGTCCCAGTTGCGTTCGTTCATGTCTTCTGCAAACACTCGGATGAGATGGGCGCGGGGTAAGGTTTCAACATGTACGCCGACCTGAAGGCGTTTTGTCTCAGAACGAAAATCTTCTATCTGCTTAGCCTGCCGCTCCACTTGGCCTTTCCACATGTCGCGATTGCGTTCCGTGCGGCCAATTTCAGCTTGGAGGCGTTCGTTCTCTCGCTGCAAGGCTTCGAGGGTGGTGAGGTCAGACGCTGACGGAGCTTTGTCGAAATAGGCGATGAATGCATTGCCCGCATCGGTCATCGCAGCATACGAGGCGTCCATGTCTGTATCGTGCGTCACTCGAATAAACCCGAGGTTCTTTGCGCGATTGAATGTGTCGTCTTCATAGTCGTGGCAGAAAGCATTGATCCAATTCCACTTGTCGTCGCTGGCATCAGCAGTCCCAGACGATTGCGACATGATGTGAAGGAACCACCAAATCCGCTCGATGCGATCTGGCGTCACGTCTTCCAGCGCCTTCTTGATTTCTTCCACGTTGCTCATGGTGCGTAATCCTCGATATCGAGTTGAGGTGATTTGAGACGGCGCGTCAGGCGCGCGTTCTGCTGCCTGTGCGGCGCATCCCATTTGTTGTGGCATCTCTGGCAAAGGGCACGGCAACGCTCTGGATCGGCGTGTGTCTCGTCATGGTCCATATGCGCAATTGTCAGCACTACCTTACCGCCGGTTTCTGGATGAGCCTCACCGTTCACCGCTCTGCATTCTGGATGCTGTGGCGTGCCTTCGCATCGGTTACCGGCACGCTCCAAAAGCGATGCGCGAAACATCTTCCATTCCTTCGAATGAATAGACCCTCCTGGATATCGCTTCATGCGTTCAGCGCTTATCGGCATAACACATCCTTCGAACGCAAACGCCCTGCGTCTGCCAGTTGCTTGTTGATGATAGCGGCAGCGAATGGTTCTGCGTCGTCCCCCATATCCGACCAAAGGCCGAACAACGTCAGTGCCAGAACGTGCGGGTTGATGCCGACAGACCGCCAGTATTCCATTTCATTGCCGGAGTGCTGCTTGCGGTGCTGGACAGGCGACAGCGGCAAAACCCATCGATCCGATACCTTGCTGCTTTTCCCACGGCCGTAATGCCCGTATTCCGGAGCCATGGACGAAAGATGCGCGGCTTCGACCGTGTGGACGCCTGTGACGATACAGGGCAGGCGGTGGATGAAGGACAGGTAGTCCTTGCTCTTGGTCGCCTTCTGCTTCGGAACTACCTCTGGGAATGTTTTGCGGATAGCCATGCTCATATGAAATTCTCCTCAAAACAGGCATACGCGAGGGTCAAGACCTCTCAGCATTGCCTCACGCGGTGGACATGTTCTGTGCCCTGCGTTGATTGATTGTTCCTGCCAACGGCACTCGTTTTGCTTTAGGCATTCGTACTCAACGACCCGGCCTGGCTTACGCCGTGGCTTGTTCGGGCCAAGAACTACAGCGCCGCCTGCCTTTTCTGCTTCGTCAACGAAGCGCATCATACCCCCGCCGCCACAGCCCATTGACCACCATGGGCAGCCGTCCGTGCTTAGATCATCGTGGCCGGGGCAATCTCCCGCATATTCACCAGTCCAAGGCGATCCATTTGGCGCGATCAGCGGACACATGCTGGCGGGGCACTGCATCACATCTGCCCTCCCAGCGCTCGTGTCATCATGTCCCGCTTGCGGCGTTCCAATTCTCTCACGCTTCCTGTCTTGCCGTGTGATCGCTTTGCCTGCTTGATTTCATCGTCAATGTCAGACTGCCACCGGTATGCACGGTTAAGGCTTCTGCGGGAGCGCCATGACTGCCAGAGGGCTATCGTTTTGCGGATGAGCCGGCTCATGCTGCCCTCCAATCGTTGGAACCATCATGGAACCCGCCACGGATGGTTTCGGTCAGGTGAATGCCGTTGCTGTCACAGAAGGCGAGTGCGTAGGTGATGAGGCTGGCAGCGCGAGCAACAGACATGCGCGCCGTGCTTTCGCGAATGTTCACGAACTCGCCTTCGATGCCTATAACGAACTCAACATCGCCCTGCGTGGCCTTGGTGTGCGCGGAAACGAGCAACACTTTCCACTCTTCCAAGCTCCGACGCTTGCCCGCCCACATCATGTGAGATTTGGCAATGTCGGCGCATATGGCATGATATTTGTCATTCTGCTGAATGCTGCGCTGCGCAGGACCGATCGCCACCGCGCTTCCAATGTCAGCGGCCATCAACGCTTTTACTGCGTTCTGGCGCACTGTATCGTTTATGATGATGAACCGCTGTTTGGCTGTCATGGCTTACTTCCACGACATTTCAAACGGGATATCATCGTCCATGTCGTTGGGATAACCGCCGCCAGATGATTGGCTTCCGTATGACCGGTTTTGTCGTGAACCGTCGTTCTGGCGCGGCTGCTCCTGCCTTTCTTCCTGCTTGGGGCTGTCGAGCATCAGAAACTTGGCGTCAAACCCCTGCAAAACCAATTCAGTCGAATACCGGTCGTTGCCGCTTTGGTCTGTCCATTTACGGGTTGACCATTTGCCCTGAACGAGAACTCGGTTGCCTTTCTTGGTGAACTGCTCGATGACCCTGCAAAGACCTTCGATGAAACAGACCACAGTAATCCATTCTGTGCGTTCCTTCTTCTCGCCGGTTCCACTATCGCGCCATGTCTCGGAGACGGCCACGCGTAGGTTTGCGATTGGCTTTCCGTCCTGAGTGCGCCGAATTTCCGCGTCCGCGCCAAGACGGCCAGTGATTGTTACCTGGTTAAGATCAGACATTATGCAGCCGCTTTCTTGCTGGAGGTTTTGGCCTCAACGGCCTTTTTGATGACAACGGCATCGCCGGGGTGTTTGGTCCAGAACAGGCGCAGTGGTTCGCGGTTCGCGTCTGCCCACTTCTGCACCTTGTCGGCAGGTTCTTCGCGGATGAACGCCAAGGCGCGATCAACGAGCTGGCCAACCGGGACGTTTTCGAGGGCGTAATTATCGCCCCACGTCATTGTGATGGAATCCTTGCCGCTGATTGCCTTGAGGCGAGTTTCCTCTTTCTCATGCTCAACAATATCGGATGCCGTAACATCGATGATTTTGGCGCGGTCCATTTCCGCCTCATCGTAAAGGCCGGTGAACTGTTCAGGCCAACCAGCACGCAAAGCCTGCATTTCTGCGCACTTGGAAATCATGAGGCGCGGCATGCGGCACCAGTTGCCGGAACTGTCGAGAACCTTCTTGCCGGTCGTCTTCCTCTTCCCTTCATTCTGGTCATATATCCATTCGTCGGAAATAGGAGCCATCTCATCCCAAAATGCCTGCCCAGCGACTTCATACCATTCTCCAGACTTAGGGTCCTGCTTCCATAGGTACGTGGTAGCTGCCAAGATGCCCTGAGGATTGAGTGGGGAAATGGTATCCTTATCGATCTCGTAGACTGGAGGCTTGGAAGCAGGGCGGTAATCGCCGCAGCGTTGCGCGATAACACGCTGCCCGTCGCGACTGATGATGATTGTCATCTTCCGCTTCTCAGCGTTTCCTTTGTTGAAAACCATCGGAATGATCTGACCTAGGAATGGGTCAAGGCCCTTCGCGTTGGCTACTTCCATAAACAGTGAGAACTCGTCATTGTTGCAGTCCTTAGCAACCGTGCTCTTGACAAGAGCTATTTGCCGTGGGGTCATTTGAAAGCGTGTAGCTATTTGAGACATGCAAACTCTCCATGATGAACGGTTTCGGCAGCGCTGCGAGCGGAGGCAGCCTGTTCTTTAGTGGTGAATTTCCCGATGTTTATTCTTCGCCCGTCTGCATTGATGGACGCTCGCCATTTCCCAGACGTCTTTTCCCAATAGACCCCGCGAACACCGCTCTTGTTCGAGGACCTAGTGGTTTGGTTGGCCATGTTCTGAGCATGCGTGGCTTGGCGGAGATTTAAGAAGGCGTTGTCCCGCTTCAATCTGTTTCGATGATCGACCTCGTCTTCTGGCATTACGCCAGTTTCATAGAACATAGCCAGTCGATGAGCCTGATAGCGAACTCCATCGATCATGATGCGGATATATCCCGATGAATTTTCTTTTGAGGGAATACTGCCAATATAGTTTCCTGGACCCTTGCCAGCTGTCTTGCGAATAAAAACGCCGACGACAGGGTCGTACCAAAATGTATCCTTAAGCCTAGCAACCGTGAGCATCGTCATTTACGCCTCACGGTTAGGCTGACCGACCCGTTATCAAGGGCCGCGCCGGGGATGGTTTCATTTTCTTTGAGGGCTTCCAGCAGTGCTTTCTTGTCGAGTTTGGGAGCAGGGCGCTCCTGCTCAACCCAGAATGCGGCCGGGATATCTGCCTCATTGGTGATGACGAGTGCTGGCGGAACTTTCTTGAGCGATAGCGTTCCGGCAGGCAGCCTGAAACTCTGTTGCTCAGTCTCGACCATTGCTCGCTCAATCAGCGCCCGCATACGTTCGGCGCGGTCTTTCGCCTGCTTTTTCCGAGCGTCAAACGCCTTGATTTTCTCTTCCAGGCCAATGATAAGGATTTCGCATTCATCGATTTCAGACAGCGCGGCCTCAATGGCTTCAAACAGTCCGGTTTCGCCTTCTATGCTGTCCGTTACCAACTGCTCATCGTCAGACCGCATATCGGCAATCAGGCGCTTTGCTGTTTCAGTTTCGCGCAGTATTGATCTATCGGCGGACAACATAGACGTTCTCCTGATTGATTTTGTCCTGCTTCGCGTAGTGGGCCTCTGCTTGACCGAGCGCCCAAATACCGAGAGCGACGATCAGAACCCCGATAAGCGCCACAGCCTTGTTGATTGCGTTGATCGCATTTGCTGATGCTGAGTGCGCCTTGATGTCGGCGTTGATTTCGGAAAGGGGGCGGGTCATTGGGTGGCCTCGATTTTAGCGATGGCCGCGCGACCAGCTTCAATCCACTGGCGAAGAGCTTTTGACAGATGATCGTCGCGGTAATCCAAAGCGTCCCTGAAATGCTCTATGCCCTTCATCGCCTCCAGCAGTTCATCGTAAGCGGGAAAGTGCTTGTCGAGCATTGCGCCTTTATCAATGGTGCGCGTTCCGACAGTCGCATGCATTTCCATTTCAACGGCTGCCTTCATGGCGCGATCTGTAGGTCTGGCTGTAGTGCTCATATCCGCGCCTCCGCGCTAATCTTCCGGTTGGCAATGGCTTGGGATTGACGAATAAGGTGCGTGGTGACTTCCCATCCCTCGATACCGAGCGCTCGCCCTACGGCTGTTCTGAGATCGACAATCTCGTCAAACTCAACATCTTCAATGCGATTGTCTTGAGGGAGCGCTTCCGCCAGCTTTTGCCACGCCACCAAGACCTTGCTTGCTGCTTCCAGCAATTCAGGTGCAGCTGCGGCGATCATCGCGTGTCGTTTTAGAACTTCACCAGTTACTCCGATGTGTTCGTTTTCGTGGAAAACGCCTATGGAATGGTCGTAATAGCCAGGACCTACCTGAATGTTCCACGCGCCAGCGGAGTTTTGTACGGCGTGCCATGAAATAGTATCAGTCATGCGTTGGCCTCCGATTTAGCTATAGCCTTGAGGAGATTATTGACGGCTTCGACTGGACTGCCTGAGAACCCGGCTTCGCTTTCATGGAGGTTCACAAAGTCAGGCATTACTGCGCACCACATCGGGCGCCCCGCCTCTGTAAGACCGTCTTGAAAAATGATTGGGTCATCCTTCTTTGGACCGCCGTGCGCGGGGCAACACGGACCAAAGCAATAAGGAGGTCGGTCAAGCATGTAACGTGAGTTCTTGCTGGCCAAGTATTCTCGTGGATATTGCGGTCCGAAAGCTTCCTCAGCGCAAAATCCGGAAGGACAACCACCCATCCACATTGGAACGCGGCAACGCCCAACTTCCCACGCAGCTTTGTTTTTATTTTCAGTCTCACTCATCTCAGCTGCGCTCCCCGTACGAGGTCAGCATTCAGCCCAGCGCGAGGCTTGAACATCGCAACCTGTGTAATGCCTTGCTGGCTGTGGTTCAGTGTGGAGTATGGCTTCTGGTAAGGTTCACGGCGTTCCTCGACCTCGATCAGGTCAAGGAACACGCTATCAACGCAGCCGCCGGGGCTGGTGATGCCGATGTATTCGTCGCTGATGTAAGCGCCGTCGCCGCCAAGCTCATATGCAAGGGCTTCGGAGATAGCAGAGAGGTCAGCCATGAAAGCCTTGAATGCCTCACGGTTCGCTTCTGCGCTTGCCTGTGACCGCATAGTGCCAGAAGCACGGTCTGCTGCAGCCTTGATTGCGTTCAGGTGGGTTTCGATGGAGTGGGCCATTTACACGCCCTCCGCTTTGGCGATTGCGGCATCACCCAGTTCGATAAGCTCATCAGCTCCGGTCGGCGGGTTGCCATCACGCGCCATTTTTTCGGCACGAACGAACAGCTTCAGCGCCTCAAGCAAATCAGGGGCGGCTGCGATCAGGTGAGCGTTCGCCATATCCTGTTCGGTAACTGTGTCTCCACCATCTGCGGTCCGAACATAGGCTATCGAACGGCATGACTTGGTAGCTACTTCGCCACACTCAATGTCAACGAACTTCATGCCATCAACGCAGTCTACTCCGAGAACCGTCCACGGACCGGCTGTATGCTTTGCTGTATCTGCCATTTTCCTGCCCCTTCATTGCGCGGTACTAGAACAAGGCCGCTGGGTTTAGTTGGTGGATGGGTTCTCAGGCGCCTACGAGAGGAAAGGTCATCTGGCCATCGACCATCCGGCTGTACTGAGGTCGCCGGTAAAGGTGCGGACCGTAATGCCTGAAACCTTCCGTGGAGAGATACTCAACCTTCGCGCCGGTCTGCGTGTTCTCAGCGGTCCAGCGCCATTGACGCTTTCCAAGTTGCTCATTGAAGCTATCAACAGGCTCTGACGTGATGCGAACTTCGGCGTTCATGCCCATCTCGCATTCGTAGATGACGTCACCGATCTTCAACTCTGGGATTTCTCTGTCTTGGATGCTCATTTCCTCATCCCTCTTAGCCTTGGCTATTGGTGCGCTTGGGCGTGGTTAGGCGGCGTCTTCTTCGTCGCTGGTGCACTTTTTGGCGCTGAAATCGGATAGAGGGCCGTCGAAAAGCTCTTTGCCGTGGCCTGTGACGGTCATGCATAGATGACCCTCGCCAGCGTAGAGGTCGTAGACATATTCTTCCCAGACATCATTGGTGCCGGGTGCGTAGATGTATACTCCGCCACATTCGCCGTTCTTAAGCGCTCCAACAAGCATAGCTGCAGCGCAGCCCATACCGTTGACTTGACGCTCTGGAGCGGAGACGCCGTTGACGAGCTCTCTAGAGCCAAGAACGTCCTTGATTTTCTCGCCTAGGTAATCAGGGTAGCCGTCTGCGTGATGATAGATCGTAGTAAATATCGGAGATGCCTTGTCGGCTTTCCGTACATTGATCAGTGCGCGTGTTCCCATCTTCCTCATCTCCGTTGTGCGCCTACCGTTTCGTTCGTCCCGTGGGAGCTTCATTCGGTGGTCTGGTGTGAGATGAAGATAGGCTATCTCCTATCGCATCGTCAATAGGTAATTCCCAATCGATAGGAAAAAAATGATTGCGCTAGGGAGAATCAGGGAGCATAAATGAGAAATGCCCCGCACACTGTTAGAAGTGCCGGGGCGTTGACTGGTGACTAAAGGTTTGGCGACCGAAACCAGTGCGATTAATATATCGCGCCTCAAACGATTTGCCAAATCCTATTACCAGAGCGTGTGGAGTGACGCGGACCGGTTCGACCGCACGCTGGTAATCGAGCAAGGAACGGGATGCGGTTAGGCTCGGCGGGCTTCTGGCGGCGAAAGCTGGTGATGTGCCCGGATCGTCAGGTAGCCCCTGAAAAAGACATCAAGATATCCGGCTGGGCTGTAGCTGGGGATATTTCGGGATAAGCGGCGGTCGGCTCCGTAGAGCAGATTACCCCTTCCGATCCAGGCGCAACCGATTTTAATATCGGTGGTTCTTGGTATCGGAAATCACAACAGTCTCACCATAGAGCAGGGATATATATTACTCCCCGTTCTTTAGGATGTAGTGCACTGACTCAACAAGACGAGAATCAAATTCAAGCTCTTTTTCTGGGTTGAACTGGCACAAAACGAGCTTTTCGGAATTCCAGCGCACAAACTTTTTGACAAAAGCTTCGGGAGGCCCGTTTTCTTCCCTGCGTATCTGGGCAACTACATAGTCGTTCCGAGTAGGGCGTCGTTTCGGATTGACGAAAACAGTCTCACCGTCTTCATATCTTGGATCCATTGAATCGCCGGCTACCCGCACAGCATATGCGTCTCTGACCCCGAAAAGGCTTGCTGGTGCTTTAACTCTGTCCAGAAGATTACCGTTCAATTCAAACTGCCCATCAACGCCGCCCACCGCTGTGCCATACAGTGGAATGGCAGGACCAATCTCCACTTTCTGGCCGGTGAGGTTCGCATTAGATGCGTGAGATGGCAATGGTAAATCACTGCGCTCTAAACCAGGAGGTGCACCAATCTTGGATTCCGGAATGCCTAGAATTTGGGAAAGTAGCGCCCGGTCATCGCCGTTAAGCTTCTTCGGCGTATTCTTGTGAATGAATTGGTGCATGTAGGCGTGGTTTTTCCCAAGCCTATTTGACAAGTCCTTGAGGTTGATGCCTCGGTCTAGAGACGTGTCCAATATCAATTTTCTTATCTCGTCCATGCGCAATAAGTGCCATTTTTAATGATTTTGGTCCAATAGGAAAAAACCTCTTGAATGATAGGCTGTTTCCTATTATAAGAGGCTATGAACGAGATCGAAACCTTCAAATCCACGGTTGAGGCATTCATTGCCAGCAACAACCTTACGCCTACCAGGTTCGGCAAGGAATTCGTTGGCGACCCTTTGTTTGTATTCCAGCTTCGCGATGGAAGGGAGCCACGGTTTTCCACTCGTGAAAAGGTTCTTAAGGCGATAGCCAACGCGGAGACAGTGGTATGAGCGTTGGCGTTTTCACGGCAGACTATAGCTCGGCTGAATTCGAAGAAATTCGCCACAATCAGGCGATCGCCATCCTCAATCTCGAAAATGAGATTTTGAAGGTAACTATCGTCAACATCCTCGAAGCTGGCGGGGCGGCGCTTCACAGCGTTTTTGAAGCTGGTGACGAGCCAAAGTGGAAAGATCAAAGCCAGAGAAACTCGCTTCTTGAGTTGAGCGACGTTCTCCACGCTGCCAACCGGCAGATCACTGGATCCTGACGATGACCATTCCCAAGCAAAAAACACCAAAGACCAAACTGCAAGCAGTGATGGTTGATCTATCTGCACAACAGCAGATCGAAGGCTACGAGAAACACGATCCGAAGCGTCCAGTGAAAGAGGGGAAGGGGTCATGAGAAAGTTTGAGAAAATAGTTCGGTTATTAGCGCTGATATGGATGCCCATCACTGCATACCGCATCCTGCCTTCTTTGTCGGTGTTGGACTTGTTGCCAGTCGCGTGCGTTTTTCTCATCGCCATGGTTTCCATCCTTGATGATCTACTGGAGGGCGCTTGGTCATGACCTACACAGAAAACCAACTGATGATCCTGGCTGCTACTTTCTTCGCTGTGTTTGCGATCGCTGCAATAGGCTCTCACGTGTGGCTTTGCCGAATTTCGCAAAAGAACCGTCGCAATACTTTTTGAGCGCCCCTGAAACGGCAGCTCATAGCGGGTGAGTGGTGTCCTCTTCCCCATCATTCACCCGCAACACTCTCAAACGGATCCTCTTATTCTCCAGCTTCAAAAGCACAGCATGAGTAAGTGATCCAAGACTATCAAAGGAGGAGGGAGCCGATGACGGCGGCGGACCATCATCGGCAGCAGGGCGGGCGGCGGAAATAGCCCTGCGGAAAGGAATTAGGTTCGTCAGATGCGGCGGGCCGGGATCGCGGACATCGTTATCAGCTTTGCCTGCGATCCCATCATTTTCATGCCTGTGGCCCATCTAAGAACTCCTGTTTGCAAGGAGAGATAACCACAGGGAAAATTGCATGTACGGCAAAAGTGTTTCCGAGCACGGAAAAAACGTTTCCGAGGTTGAAATGAATAGCATTGCGTTACGAGAGGCAAAAGGATGGGCCGACGCCCTGATGGATACAGAATACCGCGGTCGTGGTGATCGCGAAAAGAGCGTGCGCGGTCGATTATCGAAGAAGACCGGCATACCCGAAAGCTATCTGTATCGCCTCCAATACAAGACCGCGGAAATGAAAGATGTGGCTGGTTCTGCGTATCGGGCACTCATGCACGCATATGACCATCTATGCCAACAGAACGAGGAAGCGGCGGATCGGTACAAGGCCGAACGCCTGAATATACGAGGCGATCATGAAAAGGCTGGCGAAAAGCCTGCTTCGGCGGGCGTGGGAGTGGGTTCGTCTAAAGCTGAAAAGGGGTAAACCTAAATGACAATTTACGTTCTTCGATCAAACAATCTGTTGAAGATTGGGTTCTCTGACGACGTTAGAAAGCGCGTTCAATCGATCGCGTCTCAGTCTCCTGAGGCAATTGAGGTCGTAGGGCATATGCCAGGATGCCGTGATGTTGAACGGCACCTTCATAACGTATTCGCGTCATCTAGGTTTGCAGGCGAGTGGTTTGTTGAAACGCCAATCATGACGGACGTTTTCCACGCCTTACTAACGCCGGGGATGCCCAAAGCTACAAAGGCTCCCAAAGCTGTTCAGCGCAGGGAGCCAAAGGCAAATATCAAACTACTGTCAACTCGCTTGAGAGACCACTCTGCTTTGCTGTGGCCAACCGAAGCTCACGGCCAGAGAATAGTCTTGGCCGCAGAGAAGCTGGGGTGGACGTACTCCCGTTGCAGAGACCTCTACTATGCAGACCGTCGGTTGGCCTTGAGGGCGTTCGAAATTGAAGAGTTTGAGAAGTGGATCGCGAGGCGCTTGGCGTTGGCAATAGCCCCTGAGTTGAGAGAGTAGGAATAGAGAATGCCAGCACTTAGCCGAATACAGTTCATCACAGATGGTGGCCCTTGGGTTGAGCACAACATGCCTTGCGCTGTTCATTTCAACACCGACAAAGCCGTTTTTGATCTCAACACAAATAGGTTCCAGCCTTCGTGGAAAGCACAAGAAGAAGGGTGGATGCTTGTTCGTGCGAAGGGGTGGCGGGCACTTCTCATCAGATTTCTTTCAGGGTCGAGGGAGATAAAACCCGCTGGAGCCAGCCATGACTGATATCCCAGAAGACGTGATGAAGGCATGCCCGTTTTGTGGGAACGCGAAAGTGACCATCAACACTAAGGCAAAATCTTACTTCATCAAAAAGGCGGCTGAAAGAGCAAAGAAGGACACGTCAAACTACACGTGCCGTTGCACTCGTTGCGGCTGCAAAGGGCCATTGAAACATTCGCCAACCGATGCTGCCAATGCGTGGAATTGCCGACCGGAGGCCTCATGACCTCTCCCGACACCTTCACCTCATACGAAGACATGGCAGAAGAAGCAGCCAAATACGAGGCTGAGCTAGAGGACTGGCTGTCGAAGTTCAGCAGCGGTCCGAAGAAATTTCCAGATCACAACATCGCAAACAAGCAGCGCCGTTTGGCATGGACGCGAAAGATAGGCGAACTGTGCCGGCGTGCAGCGCAGAGGAGGGCGGGATAGTGGCAAAGCTCACCAAACAGCAAGCAAAGCTTCACCAGCAGGCGTGTGATATCCTGTCGAAGGATGTACTGACAGAGGATGATAAGTTCTTCGTTATCGAGAACTGGCAAGAATCGGCCTCGCACGTCAACACAGTAGCGGGTGCATTCTTTACTCCATATGAGCTAGCCAGAGACTTCGCGATCGAAACGTTTCCGGGCCGTGTGATCGATCTTTGCGCTGGCATTGGAATTCTGTCGTTCGCGGCGAGCATGATGCATCGCTGGAGCCTGTCACCTACCTCTTTCACCTGCATAGAGATCAATCCGGACTACGTTGCGGTCGGCAAGAAGATCCTTCCTGAAGCGACATGGATTGAAGCGAGCGTTTTCGACGTGCTCGACATGGGACTCGGGTACTTCGACATTGCGATTAGTAACCCACCGTTCGGTCAGATCAAGCGACCAAATGGGAAAGGCGCGCCCTGCTACACCGGGGGTGATTTTGAGTACCATGTGATTGACATTGCCTCACATATCGCCAGCTACGGCGTTTTCATTCTCCCGCAGGTGTCTAGTGGTTTCAAATACAGTGGCAGCCAGAACTATCAGCGCGAAAGGGACGGAAAGTCTGTAAAGTTTCAGGAGAAGACAGGGATTTACCTTGGTCCTTCCTGCGGCATCGACACGGCCTGCTATCTGGATGACTGGAAGGGTGTGTCCCCGCTCTGTGAGGTCGTGTGCTGTGACTTCGAGGAGAAGCAGGTGGATGAAGTGCCTGCGCCAACGACGGCTCCTGTCGAACCCATTCCAGCAGTAATGCCAACAGCTGCGCCAGTCGGTCAACTCAATCTATTTGGAGACGCTGCATGACCAGCATATCAGCGCAAGAGGCCCGCAAACTCCTTTCCAAGCCCAAGCGCTCCAAATACGGGGCGAAGAAAACAGAGCTTGATGGTGTGACCTACGACAGCAAGGCAGAGGCAGACTACGCGGCCAAGCTAAAGCTTCGTGAGAAGGCCGGTGAGGTTGGCGGCATTGAGATACAGCGTCCGTTCCCGATCCTGATTAACGGATTTTCTGTCGGAGTTTATAGGGCCGACTTCTCATTCATAGATCACAAGGAGGATGGTCGCCTGCGCGTTATCGACGTGAAAGGCTACGACACTCCGCTCTCCAAATTCAAACGCAAATGCGTCGAGGCCTTTTACCGTGTGAAGATCGAGGTGGTGAAATGAGCAGAAAGAAAACAATCGAACGCGCTGAAGATCCACAGGGCTTTGCCTTTATGGAGGCATCATGCCGATAAAAATTCTCCCATTAGAAAAAGAGTGGAATCTTTTCGAGCAGCTTAGCTCGGCTGTCAGTGAATATGTTTTGGACGACTGCCAGTCGCCAGGTTGTAAGGGTAGACGCGAGGTTACCGCATACTGTGGGAATTGTTATGCGTCGCTGCGGCGAAGCGGTGAACTGATCAAAAAGACAGGTAGGCTTAGGATTTCAACTGGTCATCTCTGGCTGATTGGGGCCGCAAGTTACCAAGGGGAGGATTGTCTGATTTGGCCGTTCTGTGAGACGGGAGGCTATGGGGTTTCTGCCTTCAAGGGGCAGAATTTCAGAGTTCACATAATTTCATGCGTGGCTGCAAATGGCAGACGCCCATCCGTTGATCACGTCGCTGCGCATAATTGTGGGACGTCACTTTGCTGCAACCCAAGACATCTTTCGTGGAAAACTCAGAAAGACAACATCGCGGACAAAGTCATTCATGGCACCGCTTTGATTGGCGAAAAGCACCATCAGTCAAAGCTGACTGAATTGGAAGTGCGCGAGATAAGAAGTCTTCGCGGGAAAATCACTAGAAAACAGATGACCGTTAAGTACGGGGTCAAAATATCAACCATTGATAACGTTTTAGACGGCGTGACATGGAGGAGTGTAGCATGAAACCTAATCACCCCCGCCCATCCAATAAAGCAGATGAAACACCAGAGTTCAAAGAGCTTTGGGAAAATATCTGGCCTGCCGTCAAATCCCCACACGATGCCAGGGCATTGGCCAGGGATGCGTTCTTCCGCCATGTATGGTGGAGGGGGGCCGAGGCGCAGGATATCGTTGATGCAGCCAGGTTCTACGCCCGCAACGCCAAGGATCTAGGGCAGAAATTTCTGCTCATGAGCAGTTGGCTTGACCGAGGTTTTTACGAAGATATGGCGGATCAAGAGCGAGCCTACCAAGAGCGCAAGGCCCAGCGTGAGGCAAAGACAGAGCATACGAGCGTCGTCGTCTCATTGCCAGCCAATCATTTCACAAACAGATACCGGAGCGCATCATGAACATGCACAGCACAGAGCTGATGAGGCAGCACCAAGCGCACAAGGAACGGCAGGCACGGATTGCTGCGGCGGCGAACGTCAACAAGGTTATTCAGGTCACTGACTTACGTGATCAGGAGCCTGTGGAGCCTGAGCAGGAACACGACCCAATGGCGATCGGCGTATTCAGCACAAGCGCCAGCATCGAAACTGAGTGGAACCACTACCGCACGCCATACTTCGGCAACAGCGAAGAAGCTAAACGCGTGCGGACTATGAACGAGATTGCGCTTCAGGTTTTGAAGGATTTCCCAGGCGTTGACCTGGAGCAGATAAAAGGTCGAGGCCACACCAAGTACATCAGCTTCCCACGGCATGTGGTGATTTACCGGATCAAGAACGAAAGGCCAGACCTTTCATTCCCGCAGATATCCAAGTGGTGCGGCAAACGCGATCATACAACCTCAATGCATTCGTACAACGTCATCGAGAAACTGGTGATGGAAGGCGAATTTGAACTGGCAAAAGCAGTCTGGCGGCTGGAATCGGACAGCAAACCTCGGGGCAGGAAGTAACAACAAGGGGCGGCGGATATGAGGGCAAACAGAAAATCACGCAAAGCGGTTGCTGTGACGGAATACGCAGGCCTTGGGCATCGTCATGCCGAGGTGCAGGTAATCGAGATCGACAACCCACACTACAGCAGAGCGCATGAAGGATCGTCGGGCAATCCCAAGACTGTATCGGCGGCACTTAACCTGCGGGAAAGCCCGATTGCTCTTATGGCAGCCAAGAAGCACCTTGAGATGCATCAGGTTCAGGCAGCGGTGCGCTTCCGCAAGCTGTGGGAGACGCTTGGGGGTTCTGGTGCTGGTTCTTTCGACTATTCCCGTGAGCCTGTTGATGGTGGTGGAGCCAGAGAGCCAATCACCGACCGACAGATGGATGCAGGTAAGATGCTCAAGCTATGCCAAATGGTAATAGGACAGCGTGCCTTCATCATTGTGGAGAAGGTGGCAGGCGAGGGCAGAACGATAGCAGAAATCAGCCATTCCAAGCGAGAAAAGCTAACGAATGCAGACTATCTGCGTAATGCACTCGATGATCTTGCTGAACATTGGGGATATAAGACAAAACGCAGAGCGGTATGAGCTTTGGTATTGCCAAGGTAAACCTTGTTTGGTATGTATGTGTTAGATGGCGATTTGTGCCAGTGGCATACGCCAGACAATTCAGTAAAATCAGGCGATGATGTTCGGTGCTGTACTGGGTTAGCAGCAGTCTGTGCTACCGAACATCTATAAGCGGCCCAGCGGTCGCCTGACCAGTTCGCTCGATTGGGCGAAAAACTCCAACGTTTCGCGCTTCCGATAGAGCGTTGGTTTCAAGATTCTCGGAGCGTGGTGGCAGAGTGGAAGTGCTGGGGTCTCCCAGTGAAGACGCCTAGATGCCACAAGGGACGCGAAACCGATCAGTACGTGAGCGGCAAATTAAGGCCCCGCAGAATATCGGCCCTTTCAATTAGCCCACAGGGCAACGTAATCAGGAAGGCGCTGTGGTAAGACACAGGGAAGCGTCGGCTAAGCTTGATAAGACCTCCGGGCCCGATCGTTGTAGAAAGATGGGTGAAATGCCTGTCCTTCCTGACCATTCACAAGCCGTCCGGTTATGCTGGGCGGCTTTTTGTATTCACGATACCGACAGATCAAGATGTTGCGCAACGGGCGGGCGGGGTGTCGGCCCCGCTCGTCCATCCTTCCGACAAAGGATTATAAGATGCACGATCCATCCACTGTAGCTTTCGATATCAAATACCCATGGCGCGGGCGCCGTTCTGAGCACTGGCCGAAAGGCTATCGAAGTACCTTCATCACCATCTGGCACGAAGATCCGCTGAACTTCAAAGGGAAGTGCGGTTGCCGTGACGACGACAGTTGCGGCTGGTCGCGGCCTCCCATGACGCTGGAAGAGCGTGATCAGGTGAAGGGTTGGGCCAAGTTCGAATACGGCACCATCTTTGCCAAGCAGGTCGCCGAGGCCGAAAAGGAGAGCTACGCCTACATCTGCCATGACAGCACATGCCATGAAGCGGTCTATTGGATCTGGCGTTACATCAAGCACGAGAAGACGAAGGCAAAGGGTTGGAAGTTCATTGATCGTCGCAACGCTCTATCATCTGGCGAAATCGAACGGATTTTCAATCTCGCCAGTAACCCAGTCGACAATCTCAAGCTGACGCACAGCCAAGTCCACGACGCTGAGAGTTTCGAGCAGTTCTTCCTGCTGATCTACCGTGCATACCAGAGTTTCCATCGCCCATGGTATCGGCACCCACGGTGGCATGTGAACCACTGGCGTATCCAGATCCACCCGTTACAAAAGCTAAGTCGTTGGCTATTCACACGCTGCCGTGAGTGCGGCGGGCGGTTTGTCTGGAATGAAAGCCCGATTGGAACACGGGGCGGCAAAGAGGTTTGGCACGACCGATGCGACAAGAGTGGGGCGAGAGTGGCTGCAAGTGCTTATCAGTGTGATGAGCCAGCCGCCTAACCCCATTCACCCGCCCACATGGAGAGAGCGATGACAGCCGAAGAGATAACCGCTCTGTGGGGGCATAAGTGCAAGCATTTCGATGTTGAGTGCCCATGCTGCCAGATGTGGGCGATGTTCGACAAGGTGGAAGAGCTCACCGACAAGGTTGACGGCCTTCTGTCTGACCTCGATAGCGCGGTTGAGGTTGCCTACAAACGAGGCGCCACTGAATGGACTCGTCTGAACTACCCGCAGATGTTCGCACGGCTCTCCACCCCATGACCACCACCGAGCAAGAGCGGGAGAGGGCATGGTGGGATGATTATGATCTCCCGCCGGCAGAACCACTCATGACAATGCAGATTGAAGCCCCGGAGCAGTTCCAGCATCAATGCGGTTTTGTAAAGCTCAGAGAGCGCCACAGAGTTAAGGCCAAGTCTCGCCGCATCTAAACAATTCATGGAGCGGAGTTTCCACCGCTTCGACCACGGTCGCGAGGAACAAGGCTTTCATTCGTGGCTGTAGAAGCCAGCGCCGCCGCTCCGATGGAGCCACCACCCATCATTTTTACGGCGCTCAAGTGGGCAAGACCGGTAAACACACAGTGAGGCGTATATGACTGAGAAAACCACAGGCGAGGGGCTGCCTGTCCCCGGCCCCGGTCGCGACAGTCTTTACGATGTCTCGATGAATGACATGGTGCGCAAGCTTGCGCTGCTTGGTCTGACTGACGAGGAAATGGCCAAATTCTTCGGCGTGTCAAAACAGACGTTTTATAACTGGCAAAGCCAATTCCCGGCTTTTTTTGACTCAGTCCAAGAGGGCAAAATAGTTGCTGACGCCAACGTAGCCGAAAGCCTCTACAAACGAGCAACCGGCGAACACGTTGAGATCGAAAAGACCTATCGTAACAGAACGACAGGCGAAGTCGAAATCATCAAGGTGAAACAATTCATTCCCGGCGAATCTGGGGCCGCGCTTAACTGGTTGAAGAACCGGCGCAAGGAAAGCTGGCGCGACAAGGTAGAGCACGAACATTCTGGCGCTATCGAGGTTGTTTCGAAAGAGCAGAGAGACGCAGCCGTTGCAGCCGCTACCCGCGCCGACACCTGAAGACTTCGCGTTTTCACGGCTCATTTCGTATGCAGCTTATCAATGGCCAGGTTACAGAGATGCGGCACATCATCGCTTGATTGCCAGACACCTTGAAGCGGTGGAGCGTGGCGACATCACTCGACTGATGATTACTATGCCGCCTCGTCATGGCAAGTCCATGCTGGCATCAGAGTTTTTCCCTGCCTGGTATCTTGGCAGGAACCCTGATCACTACGTTGTAACTGCAACATATGCGCAAGAGCTTGCTGATGACTTCGGGCGCAAGGTTAAGAACCAGATTGAGGATGCAGGGTATCAGGCGATATTCCCCGGCGTTGGTCTGGCGGACGATTCCAAATCCGCCAAACGATTTCACATAGAGGGTGTCAACGGTGGCTTCGAGCATAGCACCAGTCAACGTGGTGCTTTCTACGCCGTAGGTGTAGGTGGCCCCCTCACAGGCCGTGGCGCTCATCTACTGCTCATCGATGATCCGGTGAAAAACCGCGAAGATGCGGAATCCGAAATCATCCGCAAGAAGACAAAGGATTGGTACACTTCGACCGCCTACACGCGCCTTATGCCAGGGGGGCGTATCGTCATCATCCAAACGCGCTGGCACGAAGACGACCTAGCAGGTTGGCTGCAGTTTGAGCATGAGCATGAGGATTGGGTTGTTCTGAACCTGCCAGCCATCAGTGCTGACGGTAATGCCTTATGGCCAGAGCAATATGATCTTGCGGCGCTTGAGAAGATCAAGCGAGCATTGCCGCCGCGTGATTGGTCTGCGCTCTACCAGCAAACACCAAGCCCTGAGACAGGTGGATATTTCAAGCGCGAGTGGATCCACTTGATGGGTCACACGCCTCCACCGGATCAAATGTCAAGGTTCGGAGGTTCTGATTACGCAGTCACTTCTGATGATGGCGACTACACTGTGCATGTCATTGTCGGTTTGGACCAAGAAGGCAGGCCGTGGCTCCTTGATCTGTGGCGCAAGCAAGCCAGCTCTGATGAATGGGTTTCGTCATTCTGCGATCTGGTGAAGAAACACAAACCAATTGGATGGGCGGAAGAAACGGGGCAAATCAAGTCTGGCGTTGGTCCATTCCTGCGGCGCACGATGATTGACCGGAAAGCGTATGTCGCAAGGGAGAGCTTCCCAACAAAGGGCGACAAGGCAGTCAGGGCGCAATCGTTCCGAGGCCTGATATCCACACGGGGCCTTTATATCCACAAGGATGCACCTTTCGTCACTGATCTCATTTCAGAGATGATGAGTTTCCCTGTCGGCGTGAATGATGACCAGGTGGATGCGCTTGGCCTTGTGGGGCAACTGATCGACAGAATGTACCCGCCGGATAAGCCGACGCAGCCCGAAGAGACAAAGCGCACCGATTATCGCCCTGCACAAGAACCAGCAGATGCTTCAGATTGGATGACCTACTGATGATGACAGCCAATCACACCGGATATGCTCAGGGCAATGGCGCCGCATCACAGGGCGCTGGTGATAGCTCTGGCGTACACGCACGCCGCAAGAAAGAATACCTGTCCTACCTCGACAACAAGAACGAGGAAATCAAGGAACAGCAGAACGCACGCCGTTATTACCATGGCGCTCAGTGGACATCTGCGCAAATCAAGGCGTTCGCCCAGCGCAAGCAGCCGGTTGTTACCTATAACCGCATTGGCCGCAAGATTAACGCTGTGGTTGGCCTGCTGGAGCGGCAGAAGCAAGACCCTCGCGCATACCCTCGCACACCAAAGCACGAGGAAGGTGCTGAACTGGCGACTGCAACGCTGCGCTATGTCTGCGACGAACAGGAATGGTCCACAAAGTCAGCTATATGCGGTCTGAACGGGGCTGTTGATGGCCTTGCCGGCGTGGAGATCGTCCTTGAATCTGGCGACATGGGCGATCCAGAGGTCGGGCTTGAGGTTGTTGACCCTTCGTCGTTCTTCTACGATCCGCGCTCGCTCAAGATGGATTTCTCTGACGCTCGTTACATGGGCGTTGGCAAGTGGGCAGACATCGACACCACGATTGAAATGTTCCCGGACAAGGAAGCCGAGATCAGGGCATCGCTGGAAAGTGGTTCTGAGCTTACGAGCAATCCAGATACGGACAACAAGTGGTTTACTACGGGTGAGGGCGGTGATCGCCTCCGCATCGTTGATCATTGGTACATCAAGGGCGGCGAATGGAATTGGTGCATCTACACCGGTGCCGTTATCCTGGCCGAGGGTGTTTCCTACCTGCATGACAACAAGAAGCGCACGATGTGCAAGTATGTCATGTACTCGGCCAACATCGACCATGAAGGCGACAGATACGGCTTTGTGCGCAACATGCGTTCTTCTCAGGACGAGATCAACCAGCGCCGTTCCAAGGGCCTGCATATCCTCAACAGCCGCCGCATGATCGTGGCATCGAATGACGGCAAGGACATTGAGAGCGTTCGGCGTGAAGCCGCTCGCCCTGATGGCGTTATCCAGTATCCAGCAGGTTCAGAGCCTCCGGTGTTTGACGACAGCGCCAAGGGGAATGAACTTTCAGGTCAGTTGGCATTCCTTGAAGACGCCAAGAACGAGATCGAGAACTACGGCTTCAACCCGGCCTTGATGGGGCAGGGCGTTGATAACCTGTCCGGCCGCGCCATGCAGATACAGCAACAGGCAGGCATTGCCGAGCTTGGCCCGTATCTCATTGCATTCCGTGGCTGGAAAATCCGCGTCTACCGGACGATCTGGGCTGCCATTCAGGAGCATTGGACTTCGGAGCGGTGGATTCGTGTCACCGACGATGAAGACGTAGCGCAGTTCTTCGCCATCAATCAGATGGGCGTCGATCCAAGAACTGGCATGCCAGCACTGATCAACGCAATCGGCTCACTGGACGTGGATATCATCATTGATGAAGGCCCAGACACCATCAACATGCAGCAGGACGCTTACGACACACTGTCAATCATGGCAACCAAAGGTCAGAACGTTCCGCCTCAGCTTCTCATCGAGCTTTCTCCCCTTCAAGGCAAGGTCAAGAAAAAGGCAATGGAGATACTCGAACAGGCGCAGCAGCAGGCATCGCAGCCAGATCCGGTTGCGCAGGCCGGGGCCGCGGCGGAAATTCGCCAGCTCGAGTCAAGAGCCATGCTGAATGAAGCACAGGCGCAGAAGGCATTGGCGGACGCAGCCACAGCCGGAGCGCCGAAAGGCCAGACGCAGCAGGGACCAACAGACATCGATATCGCCAAGGCATTGGCAGAAATCCGCAACAAGGACGCCTCAACGGCCAAGATTGTTGCCGAGACAGATCAGACCATCGTGGAAACCAGCTTGAAGCCCATGGAGATGCGCCATCAGCATCTTGAGGCACAGCGGAGCCGCGATGAAAGAGTTGCCTTCAAACAGGCAGATATGGCCCAGCACAAGCAGGACATGTCGCGCCAGAATGCAGGCAAGTAAGAGCCGCCATCTTCAAGGGCGATTTCGGTTACTGGTCCGCAACCAGTTAAGTGCCGCCGACTTAGACGGGCGAAAAGCCGCCGCCAGGCTCAAGGGCGTTTCGTAACCTCCAACGACATCGGAGAAACACAGTGAACGAATTGGACGAGATCATGTCCGGTGTTGACGCACCGGCGCCAGAAATTCAGCAAGAGCAACCAAGCCAGCCACGCGATGAAAGCGGACGGTTTGCAACGGCGGAAACGCCGGTTGTGGAACCACCTGCCGTAGTCGAAGAGCCTGCACAGGAAGAACACCCAACTCAGGGCGGCATTCCAGCGCAGCGCCTCAAGGCAGAAGCAGACAAACGACGTGACGCAGAGGCCACCGCCGAAGCCTTGCGCCGTGAGATTGCCGAGCTTCGTGGGATGGTTACCGCACAACACAAGCCAGCGGCAGAGCCGCAGCCAGAACAGCAGCCAGCATCGCTCTGGGACGATCCGGAAAACTTCCTCAAAGGTCAGCTTTCACCTGTTCAACGGGAAATCGCTGAAATGCGGGAAATGTTCTGGGAAGGTCAGGCGGCGCAACTCCACGGCGCTGATAAAATTCAGGCAGCAAAGGCAGCAGCCGAAGCGCTTGACCAGAACGGAAAGGCAAACCTGCACCGTCAGCTTATGGCCGGCGGAAACCCGTTCGACAATCTGGTGAAGTGGCACAAGCAGCAGGAAGCGCTTTCCCGTGTTGGGGACGATCCTGATGCATGGCTCAACGCTGAAATCGAAAAGAAACTTGCCGATCCTGCTTTCCTGGCCTCGGCCATTGAGCGGGCACGCGCAGGCGCATCAAGTCCAACGGTTCGTTCACAGCCCATAACGAACCTGCCCCCATCTCTCAACCGTCTTCCTGCCGGTGGCAACCAAGCCGCTGACAACGACATGAGCGATGGAGCGCTTTTCAGCAACGCAATGCGATGACCTGAACGGCATCGCCCGTCAAAAGGACACCCTAAATGGCTGTTACAACCATTCAGGACAACAACAAGCTTGTTGTCTATACCAAGGAAATCAACCGCGAGTTTGTTCGCGAAAACATGTTCTCTCCCTACATGGGCACTGCGCTGAATGCGATCATTCGCATCAAGCAGGAACTCAAGCAGGGCGGCGAGCAGATGAACATCCCGCTCGTCACGAAGCTTCGCGGCAAAGGTCGCGGCTCTGGCACTCTCGTCGGCAACGAAGAGAAGATCGACAACTACGGCATGCGCCTGTGGATCGATTGGGCACGCCATGCTGTCGTCACCAAGAAGAACGAGTCTCACAAGGACTCTGCTGACGTCTTCGGTGAAGCCAAACCGCTTCTGTCCGATTGGGGCAAGGAACTGCAGCGCGACGAGCTGATCGAAGCCTTCATGGCTCTGCCAGCAGAAACAGCACCGGCACAGCTCGGCTCGGACGATGGCGACCGCATCAACGGCGTTCGTTATGAACTGGCCTCGGCTGCACAGCGCAACACATGGAATGCTTCCAACTCGGATCGCGTTCTTTATGGTGTGGCTGTCGGCAACTACAACGCAACCCACGCTACGGCGCTGGCGAACGTTGACGCTGCTGCCGACAAGGCATCCTTTGCGATGATCACCCTTGCAAAGCGCCGTGCTGAACTCGCAACCCCTGCAATCCGTCCTTACAAGACGCGCGATGGTTACGAGTACTATGTGCTGTTCTGCGGTTCCAACACCTTCCGTGACCTCAAGAATGATGCGACCATCATTTCCTTGAACAAGGAAGCCCGCGCCCGCGAAGGCAACGGCATGGACAAGAACCCGCTGTTTCAGGATGGCGATCTGTTGGCCGATGGCATCATCATCCGCAAGGTGCCGGAAATCTCCAAGTACGTTGACGACGTGTGGACCTCGTTGCTGACTGCTGGCGCTTCCTCCAGCCGTGTGGAACCAATGTTCCTCTGCGGTCAGCAGGCGGCGGTTCTCGGATGGGCGCAGATGGCAAAGCCAACATTCCGCAAGGAAGACGATTACGGCTTCATCACCGGCGTCGGCACTGAAATGGCTTACGGCGTCTCCAAGATGTTCAAGAAGCACCCACAGGATGGCACCGACCTCAAGCAGTGGGGTGTGTTCACCATCTTTGCTTCGGCGGCTTCGGACGCCTGATCGTGATTGGGGCGCAAGTCGCCCCTTTCGCCTTTCCCCTTTCAAATCGAGGATATGACCATGGGTCTTAACCGAAACACTCCAGCTCGCAATGACCTGTACCAGAACGTCCAGTATTTGCGCAAAGACTTCACTTTTGCCGACAATGGCAAGGTGCTCACCGTTGGCACGCTTCCTACTGGTGCAGTCATTCTCAAGGCTGTGTCGGGCGTCAACATCTCCACCGTGTTCAACGCTGGCACCAGCAATGTGCTTGATGTTGGCACCACGGCAGATGATGACCTGTATGCGACCGATCTTGCGCTCGGCACGGCTGGCCTGATTCCTCTGGATGAAGCCGTTTCGATGTACGTTGCATCGGACACGACCATCACCGCAACACCGGCTCTTACGGGCACGGCAGCGACAACCGGCGTCGGCCAGATCGTTATTGCCTACGCCACAAAGAACTGAGGTGATTGATGGCAAAGGTATCGTATCACCCAGGCAACGGCGAAAGCGATGAAACCGAGCAGTTCGGGTATTCATTTTCGGATGGGAAGCCAACCGAAGTGAAGGACGCCGACACGGCAGCACTCGCCAAGTTCGCCGGTAATCGGTTCTTCAAAATCCACGAAAAGAAGGAAGCCAAGAAAGTGGAAGGCCTCAAAGCCGTCCATATCGCTGGTGGGCGCTTCAAGATCGTGAACGGCGACGAAACCATCAAGGAAGGCCTGAATAAGGCCGATGCTGACGCCTTCAACGCCATGAGCGACGAAGACAAGGCTGAATACGTATCCTAAGAACAGGAGTGGCGGCAATGAAAACACGTCAAGACCTCATAGCTGCCACTCTCAAGCTGCTTAATGTGCTGGCGGCAGGGCAAGACCCAGAGCCAGAAGACGCCATTGAGGTGAATGGCCTGATTGATGGCAAGATCCGCGAGCTTAACCGCCGCGACATCATCTTCTTCACCAATACGGACGAGTTTGAAGACGAATTCATCGATCCTCTGTCGGTGATCATCGCAAATCAGGCGGCTCCATTGTTTGGGCAGCCACGCGATGCGCAACGGGAGGCTGTGGCGATCGCCACTCTCTACGCCATGCGGACTTCAACATATGTGCGCGGTTCTCACCAGCAGACGGAATATTTCTGATCCATGGTTGACATTGTTTTCCCCATCACAACGGCGCCAGGATCGAGGCCCGGTGAAGGCGCTGGCCGTCTCATCAACTGCTATGCAGAAAAGCTGCCAGATGGGGCACGCTCAAGCCATGCGCGTAGACGTTCTCCGGGTTTGAAGCGCGTTGCCAACGCCGGATATTCTGGAACGCGCGGTTTCCACTATTACAACGGCACGCTCTATGTCGCAGAGGCAGAGCGCCTTGTTCGCATCAACTGGACCGGCACGGAATACGAAACGACGGATATCGGATCACTTCCGGGCACTGGCCGCGTCACGTTCGCTCGCAACAACAAGGCTCCGCTGGCCGATATTCTGTGCACGACCGAGGATGATACATTCGTCATCACCAGCGGTTCCCCACCTTCAAGCCTTGGCGACGGCGATCTTCCCCAGGCCATTACGGTTGATTTCATTGACGGCTATTTCGTCTGGGCGATCCGTGATGGGCGGGTGTTCTTCTCCGGCATCAACGACACGACAGTTTCAGCGCTTGATTTCGGCAAGGCAGAGAGCCACCCCGGCGGCATCTATCGCGCCGTAGCATTCGGTGAACTGCTGTATCTTTGTGGGCCAAACTCGATTGAGGTATGGCAGAACGCAGGAAACGCGACAGGCTCGCCATTCTCCCGCGCTTCAGTCATCAACCGAGGCATTGCTGGCACCTTCGCCATTGCTGGCAATGAATACGGGTTCTCGGCTCTCATCTTTGTTGGTGACGACAACGGAGTTTACCGCATTGATGGTGGTTATCAGATCACCAAGATTTCCTCATACGATCTCGACCGGCTGATTTCCAAGGTCGAAGACAAGACAACGCTTGATGTGACCGTTGCGATCACAGAGGGGCATCAGTGGGCCACAGTCAGCGGTCCTACCTTTTCTTGGACATATGAACTTGGCACCGGCCTTTGGCATGAGCGCGCCAGCTATCTTGACAATCATTGGCGCGGCGTTTGCTCTGCCCTTGCCTTCGATAAATGGGTGATTGGTGACAGGGAAACCAGCGATGTTTGGTTCCTTGACCCAGCTACGCCGATGGAAGGTGAAGATCAATTGGTCATGTCGGCCATCAGCCTTCCAGCGTCCAATTTCCCGAACCGGACGATTATCCCACGCGCTGACTTTGATTTCATCGTCGGGCAGGGGCTTATCACCGGTGTTGAGCCAATCGAAACGGACCCTGTGTGTCTGATATCATGGTCAGACGACGGCGGGCAGACGTTCAAGCAGCCGCTCAAGCGTTCTATTGGTCGGCTTGCAAACCACAACACAGCCGTTTCCGTCAATCGGACAGGAACAGCCGGCCGATATGCCAGAGTGTGGCGCGTTGATATCGCTGATCCTGTTTATGCGTCCATTCTGGGCGGCAACATGGATGCGCAAGGGCTTTCACGCTGATGGCAACAGAACTCAAGCCGCTTTCGCCACTGCCACCGCCAAATCAGCCTGTTCTCGACTCTTCCAGCGGCCGGATGAACAAGGATTGGTATCTCTATTTCCAGCGACTTGATCAGCACATTCGCGAGATCGAAAAGCGGCTTGCAGCCGGAGGGTTATAAATGGGTTTTCTTAGCGCTCTGACAGGAAGCGACACCGGCAAGGCCACAATGAATGCCGCAAACCAGAACAAGGGGCTGATTACTCAGTTCCAAGGCACTGGCAACAGCATCATCAACACTGGCGAACAGAAGTCGGAAGGCGCGCTCAACTCGGCAATTGGCGCCTATCAGCCATGGGTAACGAGCGGCACGGCTG
>JADHEF010000466.1_pt1:40000-41722 | contig 41722 bp, 40 predicted proteins | sample 8952391 | NCBI WGS metagenome assembly JADHEF01 (sample SAMN16124439, study PRJNA663245) | bioreactor sludge metagenome | isolation source: sludge (nitrite) | place: India:Bengaluru | collected 2019-02-28 | reverse complement strand
CAATGCATCTCCACTAGTAAGCATGTTTGCTGCACATTCTGCAAAGTGGAATGGTATGAAAACTGTTCCTTGGATGATGTCTGCAGTGACTTTGGCTGGTACTTCAATTTCACCACGTCGGGTTTTAACTTTGACCATTTCTTTGTTTTTAATGCCTAATTTAGCTGCGTCTTCAGGGTTAATTTCCACAAAACCAGTTGGAACTTCACGGTCTAGTGTTTTTGATCTTCGGGTCATACTACCGGTGTGCCAGTGGAACAGCATACGTCCGGTGGTGAGTATGAATGGATACTCCTCATCTGGGGTTTCTGCTGGTGGTTTGAATTCAATGGCTTTGAATACTCCTAGGCCATCAGGGGTTGCGAATCTTTCTGCGTGGAGTATGGGAGTTCCAGGATGTTCTTCGTCAGGGCAAGGCCAATGTAGAGCTTCTGGTTTGGATAATCTTTCCTGGTTCATACCAGCGTACTGGGGAGTTACTGATCGAATTTCTTCAAAGATTTCCTGTGCACTGTTGAATTTAAAGAGATCAGAACCCATCCTGGTGGCAATGTCGGAAACTATTTCCCAGTCATCCCGTGTTTCACCAGGGCCGTCAACTGCTTTCCTAATGTACTGCACTCTTCTTTCAGTACTGGTAAAGGTTCCATCTTTTTCCGCCCATGAATATGCAGGTAATACCACATCAGCTAGGGCCGCAGTTTCAGTTAAGAAAATATCCTGCACTACTAAGAAGTCTAGGTTGTTTAGGGCTGCTTCCACGTGTTGTAGGTCCGGATCAGATACCATGGGGTTTTCACCCATAATATACATACCTTTAATATCTCCATCGTGAGCAGCGTGCATCATTTCCACTACAGTAAGGCCAGGCGCACATGATAAGTCACCACATCCCCACGATGTTTGCATTTTTTCTCCAAGCTGTTCATCGATTACCGCTTGGTATCCAGGGTATACTACGGGGAGTGCTCCCATGTCACAGGCCCCCTGAACGTTGTTTTGCCCTCTGAGGGGGTTTACTCCAGTTCCGGGTTTGCCGATGTTACCTGTGAGCATGGCTAAGTTGGAAGTGGACATAACGTTTTCAGTTCCCACAGTGTGTTGAGTGATACCCATTGAGAATAACAGTGCTGCACTATCCGCTTTAGCGTACATAATTGCTGCTTCCTTGATTAAGTCAGCGGGAACTCCAGTTATTTTTTCAACTTCTTCTGGTGGATATTTTTGGACCATTGCTTTCAGTTCTTCGAAGTCCTTGGTTCGGTTTTCAATGAATTCTTTGTCTTCCAGTCCTTCGGCAATAATCACATTCATCATGGAATTCAGTAAAGCTACGTCTGTACCTGATTTGAATGGTATGTACAGGTCAGCTTGTTTGGCAGATGGAGTGAACCGGGGGTCTGCCACCATGATTTTAGCGCCTTTTTCTTTGGCCTGTAAAGCCCTTCTCCACATAAGGGGGTGTTGTTCCAGGGTGTTGGTTCCAATCAGGAATACCACATCGGCATGGGCACAGCTTTCCAGGGAGTTGGTCATTGCTCCGGATCCGAAGGTTTGAGCCAGTCCAGCCACTGAAGGGCCGTGACATAATCTTGCGCAGTGATCCACGTTGTTTGTTCCAATCACAGTTCTAACAAACTTTTGGAAGGCGTAGTTATCTTCGTTAGTACATCTAGCTGAGGATAGGAAAGCCAGTTGCTCAGCATTTGCTTCTTTCATTTC
>JADHEF010000466.1_pt1:0-25000 | contig 41722 bp, 40 predicted proteins | sample 8952391 | NCBI WGS metagenome assembly JADHEF01 (sample SAMN16124439, study PRJNA663245) | bioreactor sludge metagenome | isolation source: sludge (nitrite) | place: India:Bengaluru | collected 2019-02-28 | reverse complement strand
TTATTTTTGATCATTGAAACCCCCATCAAATTTCATCTGATATATAATATAATAATTGGATTTAAAGTGGGTAATATTTATTTATTACATTAGATTTATCGTTAGGCAAGTGAATGGTTCATCTACATTGTTCATAAAATGGTTCTCTGTTATTTATGGCCTTCAAAAATAGTTTTTTTAATTCTTCATTAGATTTCCCTTCTCTCATTGGTTTTATGAAGTTCACCAAATTATCATTTCGCAATAAACATGGTTTTAACTTACCTTCCGGAGTTATGCGTATTCTGGTGCAGTTTTTGCAAAATTGGGTGTTGTCCATGGGTTTGACAATCTCAATCTCCCCACCATCCACGAAGTATTTCTTGCGGTCTTGCATAAAACGTCTAGTTTTAACTTTATCGGCCATATTAGCTAATTTTTCTTCTAAATCGTCCATTTTATAGTGATAATCATCAATGAATCCGTTATCAGGACAATTATCAGTTTTTAGAAGTTCAATAAGTTGTAGCACTGCGTCATTTTCCTGACAGAACTTGAACATATCCCAGATTTCATCATGGTTTAGGCCTTTCATCACTACCATGTTTACTTTTACCGGGTAAAGACCTGCCTTGGCAGCATGTATTATCCCATCTTTAGCTTTTTGTAGGTAATTTTTTTTGGTTATAAATCTATAAATTTCTGGATTGAGGGTATCCAAACTAACATTAACTCTATTAAGGCCAGATTCCACTAATTCATCCGCATATCGGGTTAAATACGTCCCGTTAGTGGTTATAGAAACATCTTTAAACCCTATTGATGATATTTTAGATACTATTTCTTTGATATCATCACGAATCAGTGGTTCTCCACCAGAAAGCCTGATCTTACGCACGCCAATACTATGTGCAACTTGAGCGATACGGTGTATTTCATCCGGGGTCATTTCATATTTTTGAGGTAATATGCCATCGTGGTGGCAGTAAAAACAGTTTACATTGCAGCGGTTGGTTATGGATATTCGCAAAGATATTATGGGGCGCTGGTAATTATCAGTTACTGTCATAGGATTACCCTTTTTGTTCAATACAAAATTTTTCAGTGTTTTGTGTGGGATTAAAGAATGTATCTAAGTTTAATGGTGTTTCTATACTTTATGGTACTTAGTTATTAATTATCAGAAATTTCATCATTTTGAATCTGGAGTTCTATTTTTTGAGGTTTACCATGTTCTTTAATTTTTAGTGAGTTAATCATACCCAAGAACGTGTTTTTAAAGAATTTATTAATGAATGGATTTAGGGGGACACGATTTCCATTAACTTTGAGAATGACATCAGATTCCTTTTTCATAACACAAACGTCTTCTTCAATCTGTCCCTTTATCATGGCCAATGCCATTTCACGACAGTTTTCGTAGCCACAGTCCCCACAGTTCAAGTTTGCCAGTTTACCAAAGCTTCTTTCCTCAACCAAGTCTGCCAGTTTTTCAATTGACTCCTGGTTTAGCTGGCGCACATCTACCTGGGCCAGACTGAATGGATCATTTATTGAAGAAGTGAATATTTTAGCGTAATTACCAGATTTATACCCTTCTAATACAAGAAAATCAATTTTACACAGTTGTTCAGTCTTGTTTAATAATTCTTCAAGTCCCATGTTGCGGTTAATAATGAAAAAGGTTTCCTCTCCCCCTGCGCCCACCACTATTTCTGCTCCGGCATCACGGTGTTTCCAAGTGTCTTTTCCATGTACATCCAGTTTAACATGCGTATGTTTCACAGTACCCACTTTGAACCCTCTTTTTACCATTTCACTTACCAGAAGGGTAACTAAAGTTGTTTTGCCTGTATTTTTGGTTCCTGCCACGGCTATTATCTTCATATTTACACCTCTAAAAAGATCATCACCGGTCATTATTAAATGTTTTATCTTTACCCTTTTCGTATTATTTTAACCTCTTAAGATAATATTTAAAATCATTAACTCATTATTAATATCAAAACTCTACGGACATGAGCTTTCTAGAATTTAAAGATGCATGTAGAATTATGAATTTTTAGATATTCTAATTTGGAAAATTATATTCAATTGGTTCCTTATAATCTATAGTGTCTGGGGGGAGGCAGGGAGGATATTTTATAGAAATATGGTTCCTATTTCTTGATACTCATATAACATATTTCTAGTTATTTTTATCTATTTAAATCTTAAAATTGATTAAAAAGTTTAAATATTTTTTAAAAGTTTTATTTGAACTGAAAAGTTGTAAATACATTTTTTTTTATTTTGTAGGGCCGAATGGTTATCAATTTTTTTTCAAGAATGCCGTTTTTAATGTGTAATAAGTACACTTTATTATATAAAAATTTCTATATAATTTTTTGGGGAAATTATATATATTAAAGCGGTCGAATGTGTTATCAACACACATGATGTCCTGCTCAAACGCATGGTTCTATTATCTGTCAATCTAAAGATATTCAACGTCTTTGAGCTGATAATCTTGCACAATGCTGATTATATCTGTGATTATAATTGTGCTGTTGATATCTGTGATGTTTTGAAGGTGTATAACCGATTCATAGAATTTAAAGGAGGTTGATGTAATGGATACAACAGAAATTATTGAAGGGAAAGATATTTCTGTAGAGAGAACAGGTGAAGAGGAGCGAAAATTACTCTTTAAAGATAACCTTTGTGCGGCCTGTGGTCTCTGTGAAAAGATCTGTCCAGTGAATGCCATAGAGGTACAACCTACTGGTGCAATGGTAAGAACAGAGCAAGATGTAAGCTCTATTGACATTGATGAGAATAAGTGTGTTCTCTGTGGAATGTGCAGTTGCATTTGTCCATTCAATGCTTTGGACATGGAAATAGGTGGAGAATCTATAAAAACCATGGATGCTTACCCTCAGTTAATAAAATCTGCAGAAATCCAGGATGATGCCTGTATATACTGTAAAGCGTGTGAAACAGCATGCCCTGCAGAAGCCATCACCATTGATCGGAAACTCCCTGAAAGGGCCAAACTAGTTAGTGGTGAAATTGAAATAGACAAAGAAACCTGTGTAGACTGTGGTATATGTGAAGAAATGTGTCCAGCCGATGCAATCACACTAAGCCACAAATTACCAACGTCTGACGACCCAACAGTATCCTCAGACATAAAAGTTGACACAGATAAATGTGTTTACTGTTTGGTATGCAAAAAAGCCTGCCCAGTAGATGCCATAAAGGCAGTGTGCAGAATTTGTTCCTACGGCGACTACGATATAAAAGCCGAAGACTCTGAAATAACTGGAAATTCCAACATTGACGACGAATTATGTGTGAACTGTGGATGGTGCCAGGATATCTGCCCCGTAGATGCAGCAACAGTAACCAAACCATTCGAAGGAACCCTGGAACTTAACCAGGATCTCTGTCAGGGATGTGAAACCTGTGTAATGGTCTGCCCCTGTAATGTTCTGTCATTTCCAGAGTCATCTGAAAGTGGTTCAAGACCTGAAAAATTGCATAAGGACGAAAAATACTGTATATACTGTGGTGCTTGTGAAAAATCATGCCCAGTTGATGCAATTAAGGTTACCAGAACCAGTATCAACAGCACACCAATAAAATCCAAATCATGGCAAAAAGCCTTCGATTCAGTGAAAAATTAATTGTGAGGTAAAAACATGGCAATAGGACTTAAAGTATACCCTGAACTTTGCCACGGATGTGGTAACTGTGTTATCGCCTGCCCAGTGAATTCTGCCAGGAGTCCTGAGATAGCCGGTGGAAAAGGACCAACCGATGATGTGGAAGTCATCATGATCGTGGAAGACGGCGAAATACAACTCAAAAATTCCAATCTATGCGGTAAATGCGGGACCTGTGTGGAAAGCTGCCCAGTTAATGCAATAACACTGGAGGATTTATAATGAACGTTATATTGAACACCGGAAGAACCGTATGGCAGGGACAAGCCATTGAGTCCGGTAAAGACCTTCAGATGTACATAGACGCTGCTGCCATCTGTCACATGAACCGTGAAATGATGGATCAGATGGGATTAGAAGAAGGAGACAACATCGAAGTAGTATCCAATTTTGGTGATGTTGTGGTTAAAGTAGTAGAAACCAAAGAAACCCTACCTCCAGGAATGATTTACATTCCCATGGGTCCCTGGGCCAACCGGGTAATCGACCCGGATACAGACTCCACAGCCACACCCAGATTCAAAAACATACCAGTAGAAATCGCTCCAACAGCAGAAGAAGTACTGGATATGCCAACTTTGATGAAAGTCTACAAGAAATATAGCTAAACCATCATAAACCAATAATAAGGAGGATTTTCCTTGGAACACATAATCAAAAATGGATTTGTTTACTGTCCACAAAACGGCGTTGATGGAGAAAAAATGGATATCTGCATCAAAGACGGAAAAATTGTGGAACAGGTAAGTTCAGATGCAAATGTGATAGATGCATCAGGCCAAATTGTAATGCCTGGTGGAATCGATCCTCATACTCACATTGCCGGTGCAAAGGTTAACGTGGGCCGAATGTACCGACCTGAGGATAGTAAAAGAGATGTTGAAGCCGGACAATCCGGAGGAAGAGCAGGAAGTGGATTTTCCGTTCCATCAACCTTCATGACCGGTCAAAGGTACGCTCAAATGGGTTACACCACCGCAATGGAAGCAGCAATGCCACCATTACTGGCCAGACACACCCACGAAGAATTCCATGACACCCCCATCATCGACCACGCTGCCTACCCCTTATTCGGAAACAACTGGTTCGTAATGGAGTACTTAAAAGACGGGGACATTGATGGATGTGCTGCCTACGCCTCATGGCTCTTAAAGGCCACCAAAGGTTACACCATAAAAATCGTGAACCCCGGAGGTACCGAAGCATGGGCCTGGGGAGGAAACGTACACGGAATACACGACCCAACACCCTACTTCGACATAGAATCGTTCGATATAATCAGAGGTCTGGCAGAAGTTAACGAAATGTTGGGACTACCCCACGCCATACACCTCCACTGTAACGACCTGGGACACCCTGGAAACTTTGAAACCACCCTAGCATCATTTGACATACCAAAGGGAATCAAAGCCAATCCACAAACTGGAAGCCGTGATGCAGTGTTATACGCTACACATGTACAGTTCCACAGTTATGGTGGAACCAGTTGGAGAGATGTTGTCTCTGAAGCACCAACCATTGCCGATTACATCAACAAGAACGATCACATAGTATTTGATGTGGGACAGATCACATTGGATGAAACCACCACCATGACTGCTGATGGGCCAATGGAATTTGACCTGCACAGTTTGAACGGATTAAAATGGGCTAACTGTGATGTAGAACTTGAAACTGGTTCTGGATTGGTACCTTTCATCTACGCGGCACGAGCACCAGTACCTGCCCTACAATGGGCTGTGGGAATGGAACTATTCCTGCTAACCAAAGATGCGGGAAAAGTGTGTTTAACTACTGATAGTCCAAACGCAGGACCATTCACTCGATATCCAAGAGTTATCAGCTGGTTAATGAGTAACAAAGCTCGACAGGATCTCATTGATGGTGAACTCCATAAATGGGCTCAGAGGAAAAGTAGCGTAGCCACCCTTGACCGTGAATACAGCTTCCTGGAAATCGCACAGATAACCCGATCAACTCCAGCCAAAGTCCTGGGTCTATCAGACACTAAAGGGCACCTGGGAGTGGGAGCTGACGCTGACGTGGCTATTTACAACTTCAACCCCGAAACACAGGACCCATCTGCAGACTACCGCACACTGGAAGCAGCCTTCCAGCACGCTGCATACGTATTCAAAGATGGTCAAATCGTGGTTAAAGACGGAACTGTTACCAACCCAACCCTACGTGGACGTAGCTACTGGGTAGAAACCAGTGTAGATGAAACCATCTACAACGAAGTAGTGGCCAACGTGGAAAAAACATTCAAACAGTACTACTCTGTTAACTTCGCAAATTACCCTGTGCAGGACGACTATCTCCCCCACTCCGCTCCAGTTAGGGGGGTGATGCAATGATCATCTTAACACCAAAAGAACAGCCAGAAGTACCTATAGAGATCGACACCATAATCCCAGATTCAATAGCTGGTAAAACCCTGGATGAAATCAAAAACATGTCTATTTTGCATGGTAACGGTCAAGTGCCCTTAACCGACTTCTTTGAAGTGGAAGGAGAAGCAGGTGCCACAGCTGCTGAAACCAAAATCCTAATAGACGGTGATGTCTCCCAGACCAAACGCATAGGACAGGGAATGACTGCCGGTGCAATCACTGTCAAAGGAAGCGTCAACAATTATGTTGGTGCTGAGATGGAAGGTGGAGTAATCACCGTTGAAGGAGATGCCAAAGGATGGGCCGGACAGAACATGAAAGGCGGAGAACTGGAAATCCTGGGAGATGCCGGTGACTATGTCGGTGCATCCTACCGGGGAGACTGGAGAGGTATGAGCGGTGGTAAAATCACCATCCACGGAAACGCCAAAAGTGAAATCGCCGAATACATGAACGGCGGTAAACTGATTGTTAAAGGTGACGTGGGAATCATGCCTGGAATCCACATGAACAACGGAGTCCTGATCATCGAAGGAAACGTAATTGCCCGAGCAGGAGGGGAAATGGCAGGTGGAATCATCGTGATCAAAGGAATCATCGATGAATTCCTGGCAGGCTTCGAATACCTTGGCGTTGAAAAGGACATCGAAGTCGAAGGAGAAGTCATACCCGGAGCATTCTACAAATTTAAAGGAGACTACGCAATTAAAGGAGCTAGTGGAATTATTTACGCTGCAGTAGCAGGTAACGCCCACATAGCTCCCTAGAATGGAGGGATAATTTTGGAACTCGTAAAAAACGTGGTGTGCCCCTTCTGTGGAACACTATGTGATGACATCATCTGTAAAGTTGAAGGCGATGAAATCGTCGGAACCATGAACGCCTGCCGGATCGGACACAGTAAATTCGTCCATACCGAAGGTGCAATGCGCTGGAAAAAACCCCAAATACGGGATGAAAACGGCGAACTCGTGGAAACAACCTATGACGAAGCCATTGAAAGGGCAGCTCAAGTCCTGGCTAAATCAAAACGACCATTAATGTACGGCTGGAGTTGTACTGACTGTGATGCTCAGGCAGCAGGTATGGCTTTAGCTGAAAATACCAAGGCTATTGTGGACAACACCGCATCTGTGTGCCACGGACCATCAGTACTTGCTCTACAGGACGTAGGATACCCTATTTGTACCTTTGGAGAAGTTAAAAACCGTGCTGACGTGGTAGTATACTGGGGATGCAACCCCATGCACGCCCACCCACGTCACCTCTCCCGGCATGTATTTGCCAGGGGATTCTTCAGGGAAAGGGGCCGATCCGACCGAACATTAATTGTAGTGGACCCCCGAGAAAGTGACTCATCAAAACTGGCCGATATTCACATTCAGGTAGGATATAACCAGGATTACGAACTCCTGGATGCAATGAGAGCCTGCATGATGGGCCATGAAATCCTCTACGACGAAGTTGCAGGAGTACCTAAAGAAGACATTGAAGCAGTAGTGGAAGTCCTTAAAAATGCCCAGTTTGGTATCCTCTTCTTCGGAATGGGAATCACCCACAGCCGAGGAAAACACAGGAACATCGACACTGCTATTATGCTGACCCAGGACCTGAACAACTTCGGTAAATTCACCCTCATACCCATGAGGGGACACTACAACGTGACTGGATTTAACCAGGTTGCTACCTGGGAAAGTGGATACCCATATTGTATTGACTTCGCCACAGGAATACCAAGGTACAACCCTGGAGAAACCGGCTCAAACGACCTACTCCAGAGCAAGGAAGCCGATGCCATGATGGTCATTGCCTCCGATCCTGGTGCCCACTTCCCCCAAAAGTCATTAGAACGTATGGCTGAAATTCCAGTTATTGCCATTGAACCACACCGAACTCCAACCACGGAACTGGCTGACATCATCCTACCTCCTGCTATTGTGGGAATGGAAACCGATGGAACAGCCTATCGTATGGAAGGTGTGCCCATCAGGATGAGGAAAGTTGTGAATTCAGATCTACTTTCTGACAGGGAGATACTGGAAAAACTCATGAAAAGGGTCATGGAAATAAAAACCGCATCAAAATAAGCCTATAAATGGCTTATTTTTTCTTATTTTTTTTGTCCTGATTTAAAATGGATAAAATGGTTTAAAAAATCAATCAAAATCATATTATGTGTAAAATATTAAAGATATGCACTCAAAGTGAGTGGTTTTTTTTGAGAAATAAGAATTCTAGAAATATTCTTAAAACTTTTTATTCATCTTTAAAGAGCTCATCTTCTTCAGCCTGATTTTCTTTGGCGGTTACATGGTCCGGAGTTAATTTAAATACTGCAGTTGTGTTGCCATCCATTGAAGATTTGTAATTTTCAATGAAACTACCAGTTAATGGTTTTTTGTAGTAGTTTGGCAAGTATTTTTCCACCAGTTTCCAAAGAGCTATGGCGGCCATTTCAAAATCAATAACTTTTTCTATTTTTCCAAATAGCATGACACTCATATAAGAAGTATCGGCATGGCAGGGCATAGGATCAGTTACTGTTCCCGTTTCTTCATAAACTGTGAAAGATACTGGTGGTTCTTCGGAGAGGATGTCCACTTTTTTACCGGAACCCATTCCGTGGAAAAAAATGGCACCTTCATACCACACGTAGTTCACGGGAACTGCGTAGGGGTAATCATCACCATTCATCGCGATCACACCGGTTCTACTCTCTTTTAGAAATTTTTCAATTTTTTCCTGGTTTTTACAATCTCTTGCTGTGTATTTTACTTTATTCATGTGTACACCTTATTTTTTTGAGTACGAGAATTAAGGCCATCAGGGGTTGGTTTGAAATATATTTTTTTTTAATAAAAATTTCATCTTTTCTTCTTTAATTTAACAAATGTTTCGTAGTAGGGTGCCCCATTTCCACAATCACTTATTAAATCAGATGTTAAGATGTTTACACATTTATTATAATTCTTCCATCCTCCCCGGTTTGTGAGAACGTAGTCAGTTCTCAAAGCAGCGTTCTTTTTAACTTTAACTAAAAGTTTTCCTTGCTGAGATTCGAGCCAAATTTCTTCATCTTCTTCAATATTTTTTTCTTTTAGAACTTTAGGATGTACCTGCAATGATAAAACACCAGTTCCGTGTTCATTTTCAGGTATTTCTGAACCTATCCATCCTCGGGGGCTGACTGATAATAAACGAAGGTTAAATTCATTATTTTGTCTGTAATTTCTGTTTAATTTTATATTTCCATTTTTAATGTTAGATTTTCCGGGGAATTCATATTTTCCTGATTTAGTTTTGAAATTCCCATCTGAAAACGGGGTAATTGGGGCTGAAGGGAATCTGTGAGGCTTTTTTAGGAGTTCTTCCAATGTTATTCCCTCATCGATTATGGGGTTTGCCAGTTTACTCAGCCAATCACGTGGTGATCCAGCCATTTCATCTTTAAAACCCAATTTTGTTGCTAGTTCTTGGAATATCATTAACTCCGATCTAGATTCACCAAGAGGCTCTATCACTGGATTCAGGGGGGATATCCAGTTATGACCATAGCTTCCCACCAGATCTTCATCTTCCAAAAAAGTGGTTGCAGGTAAAAAGAGGTTTGCTACATCTGCAGTGTCATTTAGGATATGATCTACAATTATAACATCATCAACACTTTGAAACGCTTTTTTTACGCGGGATGAGTTGGCTAACATGGCCAAGGGATTCCCTGCAGTGATGAAGATAAGTTTAATAGGTGGATCTTGCATTTTGAGAATAGATTTACCGGCAATGGGTATGGGAATTTTCCTTTGATTAGGTGTCTGGACGTCAAGTGCATACTGGTGGTCAAAATATCCATATTCATCAAAACCATGACTTACGCCCCCACCAGTTTTACCTATATTTCCCGTAATGGCGGCCAATGCATCGATGAAACGGAAAGTCAGATGACTTTGCTGGTAACGCTGTAATCCCCAACCTAAAATTATACTACTGGGATTACCTGTTGCGTACAATCTTGTGATTTCATATAATTCATTTAAGGGAATATCAGTTATCTTGGAAAGTTCATTCAGGCTGTAATCATTTAAAAACTCAACATAATCCTTGAAATATTTAGTATGGTTGGTTATGAATTTTTCATCTAAACATCCATTTTTTAATAGTATTATGGTCATGGCCATTGCTAAAAAACCATCAGATCCTGGAGCAGGTTGTAGGTGTATATCTGATCTTTTAGCTGTTTCACTGCTGACAGGGTCAATTGTTATCAGTTTAGCACCTTTTTTTCGTGCATTAAGAATGATTTTCCACAAGTGAATATCAGTAACCGCTGGATTCCTTCCCCATATCAATATAACGTTGCTTTTAAGGTGATCGGTCGGGTCATGGGAAAGTCTCACTCCCATATCCATTTCTTGACCTGCTTGACCTGTTCCTCCACAAATTGATCCGTAAAGGGTGGAAACACCACCTAACAAGTTAAAAAAACGTCGGTTAATAATTCTAAGAGCAGTTCTGGCTCCATACCCTTGATAGTAAAGGATGGATTGACTCCCATAATTTTCACAGGCATTTCTTATTTTGTTGGCAGTTATATCTAGAGCTTCATCCCAGCTTATTTTGGTCCAGTTTCCATCTTCTTTTTTCAGTGGGTGCAATATTCTTCTCTTACTGTAAAACCTTTTTTTTAAATAATTTCTAGTGTTTCCACAAATAAAACCACATGTAATCTCATGCTCAGGGTTCCCTTGGAGATTAGTTATCCTTCCATTATCTACTTGTGCCATCATGCTGCACGTTCCAGGGCAGTCAGCTGTACACGTGGTTAAAACTTCCCTCATGATATCCCTTCTCTGCTTTATATTGATTTTTAATCGTTTCAACTTTTTTTTAAAGATTTTCCAAAAGAATCTTTTTTGGATCTAATATTTTTTTGGATCTAATATTCCAATCGTGTTTATGTGGGTTATTAAAAGAATATTAAAAAATAAAGAAGAATCAGGTATTCAAAATTTATTCACTTATAGTTATGGCTGAAGAAGGACATAAGTCCTGGCACAGTTCACATAGAGTACATTCGACCCCTGATCCAGCAGTTATTCCATCATTTTCCAGCTTAAAAATGGACATAGGGCAGGAATCCACACATTCAGCACATTCTTTTCCATCACATTTATTATGATCAATCTCTATTTTGGGCATCTTTTTCCTCCACATTATTATTTGATTTTATTTCCTGGATAACTAAAGTAAGATAACTTGTTATTGCGTTAGTTATGGTATTATTTTTAGATTCTACTACTTCAATTCCATTTTCCAGTAATTTTTGACGGGGTTCGTCACCAATTCTTCTGCAAAAAACTACTTTACAATCTTTCAGGATTTCTAAGCCTCTTTTCCAGCGATATTCATGATCGTAAATGGGGTTTTTACTTTTTTCCCTTAATTCTACAAATTCAAGACCACTTTTCCCCATCTGGAAGATGAGGAAGTGCTGGGCCTGTCCAAAGTGTTGGTCTACTCTTTCCCCATCGCTAGAGGCAACTGCTATCTTCATTTAATCCTCCAGGGGATAGGTTTTAACATTATTTGCTATTTATCCCCTTACTTTTTTTGTTCACTTATTCTGCCTCATTTTTCTCTCTATTTATTATAATTGCGATTTTGGGACATATTTCTAAACATTCCTTACACATTTTACAGTAGAGGGGGGATGTGACTTTTACACCATCATCTCTGGTGGTGAAAACATTATTGGGACATACATACGCACATTTAGAACACTTTGATCCAATGCAAAGTTTTTGATCCAATATGATATTGATCATTCCCTTTCACCCTGTCCTGATTAAGTTTCTTTATCTTATTCCCATCTAATCTATAACTCGTAACCCGCTTCATCATAGTAATATTGGATTATAGTGTTTGTTAACTGGTCTAAAAGACTTAAACCACCCTTATAGCCTAAAATACAGATTCTTTGAGCACCAACTCTATCAAAAATAGGGAATCCTACTCTGACCAGTGGTATATCTTCAGCAACAGCTATACGACCTCCATATGAGTTTCCCATCAACAGATCTGCTCCTGTTTTTTTAACCTGCTGGTGCAGGTCATATAGATCTCCACCATTGATCACCACGGGGTCATGGCTTGTTTTGGCGGTTATCTTTTTGATATCTTCCTGGAACTGGTTACTTTTAGTCCCAGTAGCAATAATTGATGGTTCCATACCCAGTTCAACCACAAAACTAACCAAACCCGTGACCAAGTCAGGGTCTCCATAGATGGCCAATCTCTGTTCATGGGTATAGGCTTGTGAATCAACCATTCCATCCAACAATCGCCCACGGTCGCGTTCCAGTGTGGGTGGAATGTTTTCAACATAGTTGAGGGAGGAAAGAGTTTCAATAAACTTATCAGTGTTTTCCAGCCCTATTGGGAGGGGTAATATAGCATGGGGTACACCGAATCTTTTATTTAATAACTTTCCTCCCGAACTTGCATGTTGTGATAGGGTTAATGTAATTTTGGAATTAGCAGCCTGTCTGATTTCATCTAAAGTTATTCCCCTAGAAGGTAAAAATTCAACAGAACCAGTTAGAGGTGCATTAAGTGATTCTGAATTGTCAGTAAAGATAATGCCATTAATTTCCATTAATTTGATGAGTTCTTTAATTTCTTCCACATCTGCAGGGGACAAGTTCCCAGGGATAAGGTTAATCATGTCCGGGTCATGTTCACTTTCGGGAGGTAAGGTGAGATTCTCTAGAAGTGAAACAATAGTTTTATCATAACCTTCCACATGAGAACCACTGTAACTGGGCGTGGAAATTGACACTACGGGTGGAAATTTTTCTCCATGATTTTTAAGGTAAGATTCACGGAATTTCTTTATTATTCCTTCTACATCATCGCCGATGGTTTCAGTAAGACAACTGGAGGTAACACCAATCAAAGTGGGATTATATTGTATTTTAATAGTCTCCAATGCTTTTATTAGGTTTTCTTCACCCCCATAAACTACTGTGCCTTCACTTAAAGAAGTTGATGACACGTTAACTGGCTCCCTGAAATGACGACATAGCTGAAATCTCATGTAAGTACTGCATCCTTGTGAACCATGAATAAGGGGCATGGCGCCTTCAATACCTAAAAGTGCTTGGACTGCACCCATTGGTTGGCACATTCTACAGGGATTAACTACTGCAAATTTTTTCTGATAGGGGGGTTCAGACTTTTTATTACCTCCCAATTCATCAGAGAATGGTTCGTTTTTACTATTCAGAGCCTTGTACAATTTCAGTCACCTCCTCTTTTGGTTTCTTTTCTATAGATCTGGCAGTGAAAATATCAGTTTTAGTTGGCGCTTTAATTTTAGGAGATAAATTCCATACTGGGCTGGAAACTGCACGATCAACTTCGCGGGCGAAGTTTAAAAACCCTTTAAAACCAGCAAAAGCACTAATGCGGTCATGGTTGAAGTCACAAAAAGCAACTCCCATTTTCAGTGATAAATACTTTTCTTTAGCTCCTGAAACCAATAAATCGGGCTTATATTTGTCTAAAAGTCGAGCTAGTTCCATGGCATTGGCATCGTCTACAACCAGTGTTCCATCCCGTACAGTTTCTTTGATTCGCTGGTAATCTTCAGGAAGGCCGTTTTGAGTTCCGGTCAATAAAACTTTCATTCCCAGTTCCTCAAATGCTCGGATAAGGGACCAAGCCTTATTCCCTCCTACGTATACTGCTACTGTTTTACCACTTAAATGTTGGCGGTATGGGGTGATAGACTCTTCTACACGTTCTGTTTCTGATTTAATAATTTTTTCAACTGTTTCTATCATTTGGGGGTCTTTAAAAAATTTAGCAATGGCCCTTAATGAGGTTGAGGTTTCCTCCACTCCGAAAAAATTCACTCTTATCTGGGGAATGTTATAGAGTTCTTCCATGGCATCTGCCAGGTAACGAGATGATTTTTGGCACTGTACCAAGTTTAACTTGGCTAAATTAGCCTGGGCTATTTCTTCAACTGTAGAATCTCCAGTTACCACAGCCTGTATGGAAACACCTATGTTTTTCAGGAGTGGTTTAATTGCCCAGAAATCTCCCGCAACATTGAATTCTCCCAGGATATTCAGGCTATGATCTATGTCCTGGTGGTCTTTCACTTCATTCCTCTTTACGTTACCTTTATTCTGGGGAGGTTCAGTTCCAATAAGATACTCCAGAAGAGCATCACATGCTAGTTGATGGCCTAAAGATTTGTTAACACTCCTGAAACCTTCTGATTGTACAGGTATAACTCTTGAACCTGTGATTTTCCCTGCTTCACTGCAAACACTTTTAAGATCATCTCCAATTAATCCTACTACGCAAGTGGCATAGACGAATATGGCAGAAGGTTCAAAAATCTGGTTCAATTCTATTATTGTCTCCAAGAGTTTTTTCTCACCGCCAAATACAATATCTTTTTCTTGGAGATCAGTTGAAAACCCATTACGGTAAAGTTCAGAACCAGAAGAACGGGTTCCCCGAATATCCCAGGTACAGGATGCACATCCCAGTGGGCCGTGTACCAAGTGGATGGCGTCAGTAATGGGCATTAAAACCACTCTAGCCCCACCATAGACGCAGGATCGTTGGGTGACCATTCCTGGAACACTAACCTCATTACAGGAAGGAATTGAATTTGTCCCATCTTTTTTAACACACATGTGTTTTTTTCGAGATTTAAGAGTCTTTATAATCTCTTCTGGAATTTCAGGAACCTTTATACTCATTTTAGATTCCTTCAAAATTTCAATGTTCGGCAAATCATCGGAAAACATGGATTGATTCTCTTTTTCCTGATCCTGTTGACGATTACTATTTTTATTTTGCATTAGATGACCATTAATTTGTATTAACTATTTCTAAGACATTCACGTTATTTTTTTGAAATTTAAAAAATATAATGATGTTCACTGTTGTAATTTCCAGTGTTCTTTGTCATAATATTTTTCAAACACAGTATTGGTTATTCTGTCTATCAAGTTAACTGAACCATTATATCCAACAATAGGGATTCTATGATAACCTACTCGATCATATACTGGATATCCAACTCTTATCAGTGGAATATCTAGCTGTTTAGCAAATAATCTGCCATCAGAGTGTCCAATCATTAGTTCTACTGGATCTTCTTCTAATCGAACTTCTAAAGCTCTTAAATCGCTTCCTATCATCACATCAACGGGTTCATCAGATTCTTTTGCCACTGTTTCCATTTCACTGACGAATTCTGGGTTTTCAACTCCAGTACAAACCACTGATGGGATCATACCCAGTTCGCATACAAAACGGGCAATACCTGCACTTATGGCCGGGTCTCCGAATATGGCTACTTTTCTCCCGAAAAGATATCTTGATGAGAGATCAGCCATTGAATCAATTAACAGTCCTCTTTCATCTAAAATGGAATCCGGGATCTCTAAGTCGGTAAATTTCTTTAAATTTCGAATGAAATTGTCTGTATTATGAACTCCTATAGGTATTGGGCCCAATGCTGCAGGGACATTAAATTTTTTCTCCAGTGACTCTGCACCAGAACCTGCATATCCACATAAGGATATAGTTCCTAGACTGTTTGAAGAATCAAATATTTCTTCAACAGCGGTCCCTCCTTTGGGATAAAATGGTTTTGTTTCAGTTACAGAAGGTCGCAGTGGTGAATCAAATGGATCCGAGATATCTGTAAGTACAATACCTTCAACTCCCATTAAGCTTAGTATATGTTTTATTTCTCGGATATCTCCAGGATTCACTATTCCGGGGATTATATTAATTTTTCCATTGGAATCGGTAGGATCCTCAGCTAAGTTATTAACCAAAGCTTTAATGGCATTATCATAACCTTTAAAATGGGTTTCAACGAAACTAGGTGTGCTTATAGGCACGATCTTTATTTTTTCTGCTTCTGCTTCACCCATTTTTTGTTTTAGTTCTTCCCGGGCTATTTTTATGAAACCCTCCATGTCATCCCCAATAATTTCACTGGAACAGGTACTTATGGCACCTATTACACTGGGTTTGAATCGGCTTGCCAGGTTTCCGATACCAGATATAAGGTTTTTCCTTCCACCGAAGACAGCAGCGTCTTCGTGCAGTGATGTTACTGCAATTTCCGATGGTTCACGAAAATGGCGTGAAAATGAATATCGGACAAATGTGGAGCATCCTTGAGAACCATGGACTAATGGGAGTCCTCTCCTTATCCCTGCAACTGCGTACATGGCACCCATTGGCTGACAAGTAACCAGGGGATTAATTACTGCAGTTCGATCCCTTTTCATTACATTGGCACAGCTCATTATAGGACCTCCTTTTGTTTTTCTTTTTTAGGGGCATTTATCTCTGTATTTTGTTTTATTCCATCTATTTCTGCCTCTAATTCTTCTTCATTATCTATTTCTTCAAATTCCAGCATGTTCCACACAGGGCTGTATATGGATGCGTATATGTCCTGAGCCAGGTTCAAGAATCCTTCAAAGCCCATATAGGGACCATTTTCGTATGAATGGATTAAAACGCAGGGAACTCCTAATTTATGGGCTATGTACTTCTCTTTTATGCCGGAAAGGATTATGTCAGGTTTGTAGACTTCAATGATCTCCTCAAGTTCCAAAGAGTTGGGATCGTCTATTATAACGGTTCCTTCGCCTACACGCTCTTTGATCTTTTCATATCCATCTTCGTGTTCAAACATGGTTGAAACTGCAACAGTTTCCATTCCAAGGTGATCTTTTAATGGTTCGGGAAGGTGCCAGTTTTTAGGTCCTCCTGAAAATACCCAGACAGTTTTACCCTGTAGTTTCTCTTTATAGAAATCTAATTTCGGTTGTATTTCTGCCATTTCACGTTTTATGAGTTTTTCTGCATTTTCTTCGAGTCCAAAATATTTAGCTACTGTCATCAAGTTTTCTGCACAGTATTTTGGCCCGAAAAAGTCTACTTTAATGTAGGGGATACCATATTTTTCTTCGATTAAGTCTGCAATGTAGGTGGCTGATCTCTGGCACCTCACTAGACTTAATTTAGCCCGATGCATCCAGCATATCTCGTCATGACTACAATCTCCAGTGAATTTGGAGAGTAGGTTAATTCCAATTTCGTCAAAGTACTTTTTTAAGACCCACAGGTCTCCGTCAATGTTGTATTCCCCAATAAGGTTAATATCATAGGGTGTTGTTTCTGGAGGTTCTTTGGTGCCCACCAATTTATTGAAGAGGGTTAAGTTGCCCACATGGTGCCCTTTAGACTGAGTAGGGCCTGAAAATCCTGGAGCATTGAATGCTACCACGTCTTTTCCAATTTCTTCAGATAGTTCTTTGGCCACTGCATCCATATCATCCCCTATAAGTCCCGTGGTACAAGTGGCGTAGGTATAAATGGCGTTAACGAATGGAAATTCCTTAGCAGCTTCCAGGATAGATTGTCTGAGTTTTTTCATTCCTCCGAAAACAACATCTGATTCTTTAAGGTCACTTCCCATGATGTATTTCAGGTTAAATTGATCAATGGGAATTTTATCTCCATTGGGAAGATCTGGTGAAGTAGGATATCTTTTACTTCCACAACCGTAAGTGGTACATCCTACGGGGGAATGGACTACATGGACCACATCTTTTACAGCTCCGGTTATAACACCTTTAACTCCTGCAAATGCACATCCGCGTTCTGTCATACATCCTGGAATGGTGGTTGTATTACATGATGGGATTTCTTCTGTGGGGTCCACTGAATCTTTTACATAAGTATGTTTTTTTCTATCTGGAATTTCTTTATCCACTTCTAAAAGTTTATAGGGCATTTTTACTCTCCTAAAATGCTAAATTCTCCGTTATTTTTTTTTTAATTGAATAAATTATCTTATTATCTCCTTTTAATCATTAATATTCATATTAACTTAAATCAGGGCTTTTGTTCCGCGTTCGTCTGTTCTTACCCTCACTGCCTCATCTATAGGGCATACAAATAATTTACCATCACCGTTTTGCCCGGTCTGGTTAACTCTCATAATTGCTTCAACAATTAAAGAAACATCTTCATCAGGTACAATTAGCGATATGAGTCGTTTAGGTATGTATCTCATGGTACCTTCCTCTTTTAGAAGAGTTTCGTTTTGGATATCAAATGATACTTCTCCAATTATTGCTTTTTGTTTTCCCCGCCCCATTACTCTCTGCGCAGTCATTGCAGGGAATCCAAGGGCGTTTAGAACATCCTTGGTTTGGGCCATTTTGTTGGGGCGGATGATTGCTATTATTTCTTTCATTACAGGCACCGACTTTTAATAAACTTATTTTGAAAAACCACTGTTATTTTTCGGATTCAGTGGTTATGGTAGTTTTATCAGGTTAATTCTACACGTGACAAATTTATGTTTATAATTCACAAAAACCGTCAAATTAAAGTTCATTGCTCCGAGTTCTCACGGTGTATGCTTCATCTACTGGGCTAATGAATATTTTACCGTCACCAAAACTCCCGGTGAATGCTGATTCATTTATTAAATCCACAATTTGGGGAGTGGCATCGTCTTCTGCAACCAGTAAAATCATGGTTTTGGGTAATTCATCATAGTAGATTTTATCCACCTGAATACCCTTCTGTTTTCCACGTCCAATGACATCCATTTTGGTTAAAGCCACATAACCCGCTTCTGATAGTGAATCAACAACTTCTTCAGTCTTATCTGGACGTAAAATTGCTCTAATCATTTTCATTTTCTTAATCACCATTAAATTATTGAATTTTAAATTCCATGGTTATTAATTACCATTCTAATTTAGTTCTGGGGTCCTTTTTTAGTCTAATAGGCTTATTAATCTACTAGGCCATATTTCATAACCATTTCTTCCAGTTCTTCCATACTCATTGGATTGGGAATTACGAAATTTTCGTTTTCAATAATTTTCCTACCCAGTTCCTCATACTCATGGGCCTGGTCACATTCTTCATCAAAGTCCACTACGGTTTTTTTGTTGAATTCTGCTTTCTGCACGATGTTGTCCCTGGGGACGAAATATATAAGTTGAGTTCCAATACGTTTACAGAATTCTTCCAGGAGTTCTTTTTCACCATCCACGTTTCGACTGTTACAGATTATTCCTCCCAGTCTTACTCCGCTTTGTTCTGCGTATTTTACCATACCTTTACACAGGTTGTTGGCAGCATACAGTGCCATCATTTCTCCGGAGGCTACCACGTAGATTTCTTCTGCTTTACCATCCCTGATGGGCATTGCGAATCCTCCGCACACAACGTCACCCAGAACATCGAAGAAAACAAAATCATTGTCTTCATAAACTTTCAACTGTTCCATGATGGTTATAGCAGTTATAACTCCTCTACCTGCACACCCAACACCTGGTTCAGGTCCTCCAGATTCAACACATTTTATTCCTTCGTAACCTGTGGACATAATGTTATCCAGGTCCATACAGGCTTCTTCTCCCTCTTCTCGGAGGGTGTCCATCATGGTTGTCTGCATTTTTCCCCCAAGGATCATTCTTGTACTGTCTGCTTTGGGGTCACAGCCGTGTATCATCACTTTCTTATCATGAAAGTGTGCCATGGCTGATGCTGTGTTTTGAGTCGTTGTTGACTTTCCAATTCCACCTTTACCGTATATTGCTATTTTTCTTACCATTTTGACCTCTCTTGTTTGATTTTCAAATAAAGTTTAATCGGAAGAAGGAAACATACTTCCGACAACTTAATGTTGGAAATCATGTTATATAAATGTTGAGGTACAAAGAAGTTTTTCTAAAAAATTTTTAAAAACAATCCCAAAAAGTTGTAAACTATTTAATCCAGGATTGCCAGGATAATAAATCTTTTCTGTGCAAAGTCTAATAAATAGCGTAATTAAAGAGTAATTAAAGATCTATTGAATTTTAGGGAATACAAGCCATTCTTTTCCCAATATCCATTACTTTAACATCTATACCATAGATCTTTTTCATATTTTCAGTGGTAATCACATCTTCCGGTTTACCAATAGCCAGAAATCTTTTCCCATTCATAAGTGCCACGTTATTGGCGGAAATAAATGCATGATCCGGAAAATGGGAGGACATTATCACCGAAAGACCATTATTGGCCAGCTGTTTGATAATATTCAGTGTTCTAATCTGATTGCCAAAATCAAGGTGAGATGTGGGTTCATCCAGAATAAGAATACTTGGTTCCTGGGTTAAGACTCTGGCAATGAAAACCAGCTGCTGTTCACCACCACTAATCTCAGTGTATGGTTTGTCCTTCATATAATCTATATTAAGAGATTTCAGGGATTTAAGGGCAATCTTATAGTCTTTTTCTGAAGGGGATTCAAACATGTCCAGATGGGGGGACCTCCCCATTAACACCACATCCAGGACCGTAAATGGAAATGTAGAATTATGAATCTGGGGGATGTAACCAATTTTCTTGGCCAGATCTGCACGTGAAAAAGAATTCATATCCCGGCCATCAATAAGGATCTCTCCAGAATGTGGACTCATCAAACCAGTTAAGCATTTAATCAGGGTGGTTTTTCCAGTACCATTGGCACCTAAAATACAGAAAATATCTCCACTGGAAACACTAAAATTTATATCCTCAATAATATTCTCTTTATCCTCGTAAGCAAATGAACAACCTTTTATCTCCATAAGCGGGTTCATACCCACACCTCTTTACTTTTTTTGAGAAGATACAAAAAGAAAGGAACCCCAATAAGTGCGGTAAGTATTCCTATCGGAATTTCAACCGTGGTAAGTGTTCGGGTAACATCATCAATCAGCAGGAGGAAAAAAGCACCAGTAACCACGCTGGCCGGTAGGAGAATTTTATGATCAGGCCCCACAATCATTCGGGTAACATGGGGTATAACCAGACCTATCCAACCTATAATTCCACAGATACTCACTGATGAAGCGGTAACAATGGTACAACATAAGATTATAATGGCCTGTAATTTTTTGGTATCAACGCCCATGGTCTGGGCTTCCTCTTCCCCCATGGAAATGACGTTAATCCTCCAGCGGATAAGAAGAAGAATCACTATTCCTATGACTACTGGTATTCCCATTATGATCAGTTTTTCCATGGTTACTGCTGAAAAACTACCTAAAAGCCAGAAAACAATGGTGGGGAGTTGTTGGTAAGGGTCCGCCACATATTTGGAAAGGGCGATCATGGCTCCGAAGAACGATTCAATGGCAATTCCGCATAAAATAAGAGTTAAAATGGAAGTTCCCTTGAAAGTCCTGCTTATAAAGTAAGTGAGTCCCACGGCAAGTAAACCACCAAAAAAAGAGAAAACCTGAATTAAAATGGTCCCTAATGATAATAGTATAGCTAAAGCAGCAGCAAAACCCGCACCAGCAGAAACACCAAGTTTATCCGGTGCAACCAGTGGATTTTTAAATAAACCCTGGAAAGATGCGCCTGCAATGGATAATGCCGCCCCCACTAACATTGCAGCCAGTATACGGGGTAATCTAACCTGGAATATGACAGTCTCTATTGATGGTGGGACTGTGGAGTTAATGGGTATTACCTTGGAAACCAGGGTAATCACCACATCATAGGGTGCAATTGGATACCTTCCAACTAAAAAGGAAAGAAAAAATAGGATAATCAGGGGTATGCAAAGTAACATAGTTACCGATATGTTATGCTTGGCGATTTTGTCCCTGATTCTTGTCTTGAGCATGTCTTATCACTCTGGTAGTAATGTATCTTATTAAAACTTATTTTTTTTATAGAAGACGTCGTTATCTCTGTGTTTTCCCGGATTATTCTATGATAAAATGGGCTGATCCATAAGCACCACTTATCAGGTTTTCAAACCTGATGACGCGATTATGGTGTTCAATTCATCATCAGTCAGGTTATAATGATAAAAATTGGAGTAAAATTCTTGGGTAATGTTCTTTAAGTCCATGTCACTGAAGCGTTCGGGGTAGAGTACTTTGGCGGTCCATGGAATCCCTAGAATGGTATTAGCTCCTGGAGGGTTTTCAAACCAGTTAAATGGGGAATTTGGTACCAAATAAACCTGTTTATCCTTAACTGCTTTCACATTTTGCCAGAGGGGATCTGCATAGATCTTCTGATAGAATGTCTCATCACTGGCAATTATAACATCAGGATTCCATTTAAGGACTTGTTCAATGGAAACCCCCACACTACCCTTGGTTACGGGGACCTGAGCTACATTTATACCGCCACACATTTCTATCAGTTGGGTATGAGATGATCCAGAAGGATTGGTCATGAGACCGGTACTGTCCCGGGCATAATATACGTGTTTTTTCTCATTTTCAGGTATGGATGAGGTTCTACTGACTACTTCACTGAGTATTTTCTCATGGAAAGATACCAGTTCACTGGCCTTTTCCTCTTCACCAACAGTTTTACCAATGAAGCTTATGGAATCGTCAATGTTAGTTAAATTATTATCGCCTTCCACATCTAGAAGTGGAATCACTCCTAACTTTTCCTGCATATCATTCACATCTTCTAACGTAGTTCCATGCCCCACAAAAACCAGATCAGGACTCAGGGATATGAAGGTTTCATAGTTGGCATCTTTTTTACCTCCGCCCATCACCGGAAGTGACTGATACTGGGTGGGCATGAACCTGTTTTGGCTTGCACTTCGATTAGAATCCCACCCTATGAGCTTTTCTGGAGCTAGCATATACACCTGCACCGTAACCGAATTGGAAAGAGATGCCACTCGACTAACATTAAGGGGTACTTGCACATTCCTCCCCAGCATGTCAGTGATCTGGGTTTGATTACTGGAATTCGTCTTCAAAGTATGGGTATACAAAGCTAGACTGCTGATTATGATTAATAATATCACTGCCATTATCGTGATTTTTTTATTCATATAAACCTCTCAATCAGACTACAAATAGCTATAATTCCTTTTATGCACTGGGATTATAGATTACTTGTCATTTTTGATTATACGAAAATTTTCTGTTGGGTAAATGCTTAAAGTTCGGCTAATTATTCATAATATCTTTGGATATGTATATATACACATATCATTATATTAAATAAAAATTTTCCTAAAAAAATCATTTCACAGGAGGATAAAATTAAAAGGGGGAATAAAATGGATAAAAATAAAATAACTGTTTATATTAGCACAGTTCTCCTATTAGTTTTTGCAACAGCCGGTTCTGCCTTTGCAGGTGCAGATATAGCTGTTTCTTTTGATAAAACTACAGTGAATGTGGGGGAACAGGTTATGATGATAATCACCATTACCAACACTGGTCCCGGTGATTTAAGTAATATAAATGTGTCTGCACACATTCCTGCCGGCATGAAGTTCATGACCAGCACCACTGGAACCACCAAAAATCTTTACAACCCCACTACAGGAATATGGCAAGTCGACAATCTGAAACTATCTTCCAAGGAAGGGGGAAAGAAAACCCTGAACATAACTATGGAAGTGCTGCCTGAACTGGCTGGTAACACAATAACTGCCAATGCTACTTATTTGAGCGTGACTGATGGTTCTAATTCAGTACTACTAAAATCAGCACAAAGTCAGCCTCTGGTAATTGGTAAAAATACTGGAAACACCACGAGCAACACCACGTCAGCCGTTGCAACCAACACACCCTGGGGGACATATGCTCTGGTGATGATTGTCATTTTAGCAATTATTGGAGGAGGATGGTATGTGAAGAAGAGGAAATAGGAATCAATATTTTTCCTAATTCACAATTAACGCCTAAAAAAATCCGAAGAATCTATTAATTCAATATATCTTTAAAAAAACAAGGATATGCTTATAGAAATATCTTTTTAACGTAATTTCCATCAAAATGAGGAATAACTATGAAAATCGTTAAAATAATGTTAACAATTCTGATGACTACTTTGATTGTATTTTTAACTGCGGGATCTGCCTTTGCCGGTGCAAATATTGCCATTTCTCTCAGCCCCACCTCGGCAGATATTGGTCAAGAAGTGACCATGACCGTTGTCATTACCAACACTGGTCCTGGGGATTTGAGCAATGTAAATGTTTCTGCACCACTCCCTGCTGGTTTGAAATTCCTAACCAGCGCCACTGGGACTACTAAAAATCAGTATAATAACGTGACTGGACTATGGCAAGTAGATAATCTTAAAATGACTTCACAGGGTGGGGGTAAGAAAACACTAACCGTGACTGCAGAAGTACTACCCGAAGCTTCAGGAAAGACCTTAACAGCCACCGCTGCATTTTTAAGTGTTCAGAATAGCTCAGGATCATTACCCTTAAAATCGGCACAAAGTACAATCACTATTAACTCAATTAAAACCAACACTAGTACTGGTGGAGAGACGGGAAATACTGGATCTACAACCAGTAAAAACACTTTAGCTCATATAAATGCGCACACGATTCCTGTTTCAAAAACAAGTTTGGTTGCAGCCAAACTTAATGATAATGGTACCAATTCCAACAACCCCCTAAATTTGCCACAGCAAAACCCGGGCAAAGCTTATGACGTGTACAATTCTACCGGGGATAATACAAAGGTCCCCATGAGCACCTACGCTATGGTGGCTCTGGTTGGAATTGGGGTGGTTATTGTAGTGGGATACTACGTGGGAACAAGGAAAACAATATAATCCCTTCCCATTTTTTTTTATTTAGGGGATAAAACATTTTTCAGGATAAAAAACATAATTTTAAACTATTCTAATGAATATTTCCATATAATGATTCATTATCTTCAGTTTAAAATCGTTACCTAATGGGGGGGGGGCTTCGTTTAATGATCAAATAATCATAGTGTTTCCTTAAAAAATAAAAAAGGAAATGGGGGGGGGGGGTTATTTTTTTCTGTTTAGGGTTATTCCGCTTCCGATGCAGAGTAT
>JADHEF010000465.1_pt1 | contig 41905 bp, 46 predicted proteins | sample 8952391 | NCBI WGS metagenome assembly JADHEF01 (sample SAMN16124439, study PRJNA663245) | bioreactor sludge metagenome | isolation source: sludge (nitrite) | place: India:Bengaluru | collected 2019-02-28 | reverse complement strand
GCGCTCGACACCAAGGTGCGCAAGGAACTGCGCCGCTGGCTGCGCCGCCTGCACGACGAAATGCACATCTCCAGCGTTTTCGTGACGCATGATCAGGAAGAGGCGCTGGAGGTCGCCGATCGCGTGGTGGTGATGAACCACGGCAAGATCGAGCAAATCGGCACGCCGGACGAGGTCTATTCCAACCCGGCGTCGCCCTTCGTCTATCAGTTCCTCGGCAACGTGAACGTCTTCCATAGCCGCGTGCACGGCAACTGGGCCGATGTCGGCCAGGCATCGCCGGCGGCAACGCCGGACGGCGAAGCGCTGGCGTTTGTCCGGCCGCACGACATTGATATCGAGCACGGGCCGGTTGATGGCGGGCTCGAAGCGATGGTGCAGGACGTGCATGCCATCGGCCCGCTCGTGCGCGTTGAACTAGCGCACGCTTCGGAGCTGATCGAGGTCGAGCTGACGCGCGAGCGCGCGGCCAGCCTCGGCCTCGCCAAAAACCAGCGCGTCTGGCTCAAACCGCGCCAGGTCAAGGTCTTCGCCGTGCCGAGTGAGGCGCTGGAAGAAGGTGGGTCAGGGATTTAGTCGTCCCGGATAGCCGATCAACGCTTCCAGGTTGCGCAAGCAAAGACGCCCCATCCGTTAGCCGGATGCGTGGCGTCTTTTCGCTATTCTTCGGCGGTTTGCGAGTGTCCGTCAGCCTTGCTGGACGGCTGTGATTCCAAGGCTTTGCGTCCCCAAATGACGGTATTTACGCCACGCTTTTCGGCGCTGCGCGCCATCGGTGCGCGCATTTCTTGCAACTATTCGAGAAACGGCGTAAATAAACCTCCATACATCTTTATTTTTTAAAGATTTTTTATATAATTGGCCCAACTTAACCGGGTGTCAGAAGATGGCCGAAGAAAGCGATCTCGAGAAAACTGAGCCGGCGTCAGCCAGACGCCTCGAACAGGCCCGCGAAGAAGGGCAGGTTCCCCGCTCGCGCGAGATCGGTGCATTCCTGGTTTTGATAGTTTCCGCGGCGACTTTCTGGTTTGCCGGCCCGTGGATGTTGCAGCGGACGTCGGCGATTTTGAGGCGCGGGCTCACGCTCGATGAGCAATTGGTGCGCGAGCCGAAGTTCCTCATGCTGCGCCTTGCGGACCTGTCGCTCGATGCCTTGATGACTTTTGCTCCGTTTTTCTTCTTGCTGGTGGCTGCTGCCTTGTTTTCTCCGTTTGTCCTTGGGAGCTGGAACTTCTCGGTCAAGGCACTCAACCCCGATTTTGGCCGTCTGAATCCGATCCAGGGCATCACCCGGCTGATTTCCTGGAGTGGTCTCGCCGAGCTGGTCAAAGCCGTCGCCAAGGCCTTGCTGGTTGGCGGCGTTGCCATCTGGGTTTTGTGGAAACGGCACGACGACTTCTTTGCGCTTTTCGGTCAGACCGTTGACGCGGCGCTGGTATCGGCCGGCCAGTTGATCAACTACAGCTTTCTGATGATCGTTTTGGCGATGATCCTGATCGTCGCCATCGATGTGCCTTTCCAGCTCTGGCAGTACCACGACAAGCTGAAGATGACCAAGGAAGAGGTGCGCCAGGAAGGCAAGGAAATGGAAGGCAACCCCGAGGTCAAGGGGCGGATCCGCCAGCTGCAACGGCAAGCTGCGCGCAAACGGATGATGGGGGCGGTGCCTACTGCTGACGTCATCGTCACAAATCCAACGCATTTCGCCGTGGCATTGGCGTACAAGAGCGGCATGGCCGCGCCCAAGGTTCTGGCCAAGGGTATGGGCGAGATCGCCTTGCGCATTCGCTCGATCGGCGCCGAGAACGGCGTGCCGATGCTCGAGGCACCACCGCTGGCGCGCGCCCTGTACCGCCACGCCGATCTCGATCAGGAGATTCCCTCGACCCTCTATGCAGCGGTCGCCGAGGTGCTGGCCTACGTCTATCAGCTGACGAACTGGCGCAAGGTGGGCGGCGCCTATCCGCAGCCGCCGCGCGAAATCGTGATTCCGGCGGAGTTGGCCGTGGAGGCCGTAAATGGCTAGCGCAACGGCGACACTGCAGAACCTGCTCGGGCGCGGTGGTGCGAAGCAGCTGGCGGGGCCGCTGCTCATCCTGCTCATCCTGTCGATGATGGTGCTGCCGCTGCCGCCGTTCCTGCTCGACCTGTTCTTCACCTTTAACATCGCGATTTCGATCATCGTCATGCTGGTTGCCATCAACGTGATGAAGCCGCTCGATTTCTCGGTGTTTCCGACGGTCCTCCTGATCACCACGCTGCTGCGTTTGTCGTTGAACGTTGCCTCAACACGGGTCGTCCTGCTCGAAGGTCATACCGGGCCGGGGGCGGCAGGTCAGGTGATCGATGCTTTCGGTCACTTCCTCGTCGGCGGCAACTTCGCCGTCGGTATTGTCGTGTTCGCGATCCTGGTCATCATCAACTTTGTCGTGATCACCAAGGGCGCGGGGCGCGTCGCCGAAGTCGCCGCGCGCTTCACCCTCGACGCGATGCCCGGCAAGCAGATGGCGATTGACGCCGACCTGAACGCCGGCCTGATCGGCGAGGACGAGGCGAGAAAGCGCCGTGCGACGATCGCCGAGGAAGCCGATTTCTTCGGATCGATGGACGGTGCGTCGAAGTTCGTGCGTGGCGACGCGGTAGCCGGCATCCTCATCATGGCGATCAACATCCTCGGCGGCCTCTTTGTCGGTGTCCTGCAGCACAACCTCGACGCCGGAACGGCCGCTAAGACCTATACGCTGCTTACCATTGGCGACGGTCTTGTTGCGCAGATTCCCGCACTGATCATTTCGATCGCCGCCGGCATGGTCGTGACTCGCGTCGGCGATACGCAGGATCTGTCGCAGCAGTTCATCGGCCAGATCTTCAACAATCCAAAGGTGCTCGGCTTGTCGGCGGCGATCATCGGCATGCTCGGCCTGATCCCCGGTATGCCGAATCTTGTCTTCCTGCTCCTGGCGGGTGGGCTGGGCGCGCTGGCGTGGAGTATGGAACGTCGCGCAAGCGCTGCCGTCCCCGTGCCAGTGAGCGTTGCGCCGACGGTGGCGGCCGAAACACAGGAGGCGAGCTGGGCCGACGTGGCGCCGCTCGACGTGCTCGGCCTCGAAGTCGGCTACCGCCTGATTCCGCTCGTCGACAAGGCACAGGACGGCGAACTACTGCGCCGGATTCGCGGGATACGCAAGAAATTCGCGCAGGAAGTCGGCTTCCTCGTCTCGCCGGTGCATATCCGCGACAACCTCGAACTCAAGCCCAACGCCTACCGCATCCTGCTCAAGGGCGTCGAGATCGGACAGGGCGAAGCCTTCCCCGGAAATCTCCTGGCGATCAATCCGGGCCGCGTGGTCGGCCAGTTGCAGGGTACCGTGACCAAGGATCCGGCCTTCGGCTTGCCGGCGGTATGGATCGATACCGCGCTGCGCGAGCAGGCGCAGGCTTATGGCTACACGGTGGTCGACGCGAGCACGGTGACGGCCACGCATCTCAATCACCTCATCCTGTCGCACGCATCCGAGTTGCTCGGCCGCCAGGAAACGCAGGCGCTGCTCGACCACCTGGCGAAGGAAATGCCGAAGCTCGTCGAGGATCTGGTGCCGAAGATCCTGCCGCTGGGAACGCTGCAAAAGGTGCTGCAGAACCTGCTCGACGAGGGCATCCACATCCGCGACATGCGCAGCATCATCGAGTCGCTTTCGGAAAACGCTGCGCGCATGCAGGACGCCGAAATGCTCACGGCGCAGGTTCGTGTCGTCCTCGGGCGTTCGATCGTCCAACAGCTCTATCCGAGCGGCAGCGAGATGCAGGTCATGTCGCTTGATCCACAGCTTGAGCGGATTCTCCAGCAAGCGATCGCGGGTGGGGGCGACAACGCCAGTATCGAACCGGGGCTCGCCGACACACTGCTGCGCGAGACCGCCGCCGCCACACAGCGCCAGGAACAACTTGGATTGCCGGCCGTGCTCCTCGTTTCCAGCAATTTGCGCATTCTGCTGTCCCGCTTCCTGCGGCGCGGCATTTCTCAACTCAAGGTGCTCGCACACAGCGAAGTGCCGGAAAACAAAATAATCAAGGTCACCTCGATTATCGGAGGTAGGGTATGAACGTCAGGAAATTCATCGCGGCAACGGCGCGGGACGCGTTGCATAAAGTCAAGGAGCTGCTCGGGCCGGACGCGATCATCCTGTCCAATCGGGCCATTCCCGGCGGGGTGGAGATCATGGCGGTGGCCGCCGGCGAGATGGACCTGATCATCTCGCCGCCCAGCACGGCCGAGCCGCAACGGGACGACGACTACAGTGTCCGCCTATCATCGGCAGCCACCGCCGCGCCAAGCCGGCCCGCTGTACAGAAACCGGTTGCCCCGCCATTGGCACCGCGGCCGGCACCGCAATTCGAACGGATGCCGATACCGCCGGCCGTGCCAGAGCAAAAAGCAAAGGCCGAGGTCGTCCCGGCCGAGGTTATGGAAGAAATCCGCTCGCTGCGCAAGATGTTCGAACAGCATTTCGCCGGCGCCGCCTGGGGCGAAGCCGCTCGTTCCGAGCCGGTCAAGACGGAGATCCTTCGGCAGATGCTTGACGCCGGTTTCTCACCGCGCTTTGCCCGTGAGTTGCTCGTCGATCTGCCGCGCGAACTCAATGCGGCGCAGGCGCTGGCCTGGGTCAAGGGGCTCGCCGACCGTTCTTTCCTGACGATCGATGCGGACAACGATATCGTCGATCGCGGCGGCGTCTATGCGCTGGTCGGACCAACCGGCGTTGGCAAGACGACGACCACGGCAAAACTGGCGGCGCGCTGCGTGCTGCGCCACGGCGCCAGTAAGGTCGCACTGATCACCACCGACGGCTACCGGATCGGCGCGCACGAGCAGTTGCGCATCTACGGCCGCATTCTTGGCGTCTCGGTGCATCTGGTGAAGGATGCCGATGATCTGAAGCAGACGCTCTTTGATCTCCGGCACAAGCACATGGTGCTCGTCGATACGATGGGCATGAGCCAGCGCGATCGCATGGTCGGGGAGCAGGTCGCGATGTTCGGCAACAGCAATGTCAAGCGCTTGCTCCTGCTTTGCGCGACGAGCCGTGGCGACACGCTCGACGACGTGGTGCGCGCCTACAGCGGGCCGGACCTCGCGGGCTGCATCCTGAGCAAGGTCGACGAAGCTGCAAGTCTCGCGTCGTCGCTCGACGTCATCATCCGCCACAACCTGCGCCTGCACTACGTCTCCAACGGCCAGCGCGTGCCGGAGGATCTGCATCTGCCGAACCGCACCTACCTGCTGCACCGCGCGTTCAAGGACGTGCCGGAAGTCTCGCCGCATCGCCTCGACGGCCTCGAACCCGGGTTGGTGATGGCGACGGCCGGTTCGTCGGTAGCCATGGCAGGAGGACGTCGTGGCTAACTACAACGGTGATCAGGCGGACGGTTTGCGCCGTCTGTTTGGCCGCAGTCAGCCGCGTGTCGTGACGTTTGCCTCCGGCAGCACGGGCGTCGGAAAGAGCGTCCTCGTCGCCAATGTGGCGTCGCTGCTCGCTCGGCAGGGCAAGGACGTCCTGATTCTCGACGAGAACACGAAGAACACGACGGCCAACTATTTCGGCGCGCTGGCGCGCCATGATCTGTTGCGTGTGGCGAACGGCGAGAAATCGCTGACCGACGTGCTGGTGACGGCGGCGCCGGGAATCCGGATCTTGCCGGCGGCCGAAGCCATGCGAAAACTCGGCGTCCTGAGCACTCAGCAACAATCAGTCCTGGTGGGCAGCTTCGCCGGTCTCGAGCATACGCCCGACGTGGTTCTGGTCGACGCGTCGCTCGATCATCCGCTCGGCTTCTCGCCGCTGGGACTCGCCGCGCACGATACGGTCATCGTCATTTCCGCCTCCGGCGATTCGATTACCGAGGCCTACGCGCTGATCAAGAAAGTCAGCCTGGGGTACGCGCGCAAGAACTTCCGCATTCTGGTCAGCAAAGTGCGCAGTTTCGAAGAGGCCAAGGCAATCTACGGGAACATTGCCAAGGTGGCGCGCAGCCGTGGCGTGGCGCGGCTCGAGTTTGCCGGCTTCGTGCCGCAGGACGACAGCCTGCGCCAATCGACGTGTCTCGGTCAGCCGGTCGCCGGGCTCTTCCCGGAAGCGCCGTCATCGCGCGCCTACGGCTTGGTCGCCAATGCGCTCCTGAGCTGGCCGCTGCCAGACCATGAAACGGGCGGGCTCGGGCAGTTTGTGCAACAACTGCTACACTTGAGCCAACAAATTGACCCGGTCGCCATCTACGCCTGATATCTCCTTCGTCCATGTATAACGCTGCTGGTCAAATCAACAAGGATCAGCTGGTACAGCGCTTCGCTCCTCTCGTAAAGCGTATCGCCTATCATCTGATGGCCCGCTTGCCGTCCAGTGTCCAGGTCGACGATCTGGTGCAGAACGGCATGATGGGCTTGCTCGACGCGATCAGTCGTTTCGAGGCTGGGATGGGGGCGCAATTCGAGACTTACGCGGCACAGCGCGTCCGCGGCGCCATGCTCGACGGCCTGCGCGAGAACGACTGGCTGCCGCGTAGCCTGCGCCGCGATTTCCGCCGCATCGAGGAAGCCATTGCCCAGCTTGAACAGCAGTACGGGCGCGCGCCGGCCGAGAAGGAACTGGCCGCAGCGTTGGACATGTCGCTCGCCGAGTACCAGAAGATGTTGCAGGATGCGCGCGGCCATCAGCTGATCTCCTTCGAGGACATGGTCGAGGAGGGCGACGAGGATTTTCTCGAACGCCATTTGACCGACGATTCGGGCGAACCGTCGAAAATTCTGGAGGACGAGGCGTTGCGCCGCATTCTCGTGCAGGGAATCGAAGCCCTGCCTGAACGCGAAAAGATGATGATGGCGCTCTACTACGAGCAGGATCTCAACCTGCGCGAGATTGGCGAAGTCATGGGTGTGACGGAATCGAGAGTCTGCCAGCTCCACAGCCAGGCTGTCGCCCGGCTGCGCGCGCGGGTCTTCGGCGACGCCGGGGTCAAGATTAGGAAAGCCAAGCGGAATGGATAAGATCAGCGTTCTCGGGTTGGTGCTGGGCATCGTCGCGATCGTTGGCGGGCAGGTGCTTGAAGGCGGACACGTCGGATCGCTCTCGCAGCCGACTGCCTTGCTGATCGTCCTCGGCGGAACGATGGGCGCCGTCATGCTGCAAAGTCCCTACGCGACTTTCATCCGGGGCGTGAAGATGGTGCGCTGGGTGTGGTACCCGCCGGTGGTCGATCATCAGCAACTGATCAAACAGATCGCGAGCTGGAGCCAGGTCTCCAGGCGCGAAGGCCTGCTGGCGCTGGAAAACGTGATGAATCAGTCAAAGGATGATTTCGCCCGCAAGGGCCTGCAACTGCTCGTCGATGGCGCCGAGCCGGAGCGTCTGCGCGAAGTCCTCGAGGTTGAGATCAACACTTATGAACAGGAGCTGAGGCTCTCGGCCAGAATCTGGGAGGCGGCCGGAGGCTACTCGCCGACCATCGGGATTCTCGGCGCGGTTCTGGGCTTGATCCACGTCATGGAGAACCTGTCGGAACCGTCAAAACTGGGTGCGGGCATTGCAGTGGCCTTTGTCGCAACGATCTACGGCGTCGGGCTCGCCAACCTCGTGTTCTTGCCGATGGCGAACAAGCTCAAGGCGCACATCGCGCGCTTGATCGTGCGCCGCGAGATGATCGTCGATGGCCTGGTCGGCATCGCCAACGGCGACAATCCGCGCATCATCGAAAGCCGGCTGCAGGGTTACATCTTCTAGTCCATGGCGCGCAAGAAGCCCGACGAAGAGCACGACAACCACGAACGCTGGCTGGTTTCGTACGCGGATTTCATCACACTGCTCTTCGCGTTCTTCGTCGTGATGTACGCCTTGTCGTCGGTGAACGAAGGCAAGTACCGCATCCTCAGCGAATCGATGGCGACAGCCTTCCGTAACGTACAGGTGGTGGGCGACGCCGCGCCGCAACCGGTCGCCATCAACCCGCCGATTCCCTTGCCGAAGAAACCAAGCGGTGCAATGAAGGCGCCGCCGGACGCGGCCAAGCAGAAGCAGCGCGACACGATGCGCAACGTCGCCAAGGATATTCTTGATGTCATGGCGCCGCTCATCGAGCAAGGGAAGGTGCGTGTCATCGAAACCAGCCGCGGTGTGACGATCGAGATCAACGACAGCATTCTTTTCTCGCCGGGGCAGGCGCTTCTCCAGCCACCGTTGATCAAGGCCATGAGCGCAATCGCAGAGGTGCTGGCGCCGACAGAGTTCCCGATCACCATTGAGGGGCACACCGACAACGTGCCGATCAACACGCCGCAGTTCCCATCAAACTGGGAGCTTTCTGCCGTGCGCGCGACGACCGTGTTGCGCTTGTTTGCCGACTCCGGCGTGGCGGCCGAGCGCCTGACGGCGATCGGCTATGCCGATACGCGGCCGGTCGAACCGAACGTGTTGGCCGATGGCCGCGCGCGCAACCGGCGCGTCACCATCCTGATCGATTCGACGGTGCCAGAGAAAGGGACCGAAGTTGGCTTGGATGTGAAGCCCGGGGTTAAGGCTGAAGCTGCTGCGAAGCCGTAATTGTTGAATCGGCTGGCGGTGCTTCAGACCGCGTCGTTGATGCGCCGGGCGCCGGGTTTTGTCGACTGGCCGTCAGGTCCGTAGAGTTCGAGCGAGTTCTTCGCGCCACCGAGCGCTTCCAGCGCTTTCGTGGTGAATTGCATTCGAATCTGGATCAGCTCGCCGTTGACCCGATTCAGCTCCCTGGCTTCCGCGGCGAGCTGCAGAACCTTCCGCCACGCCTCGGTTGCCTCCGGATCTTGCGCCTGTGCGCACCAGACGTCGATTCCGGCGCGATCGGCCGTCAAGCCGCGCGTCTCCAGAAAAGCCGCGCGCTGTGCGGACAGGCGATTCAGCTGGATGACGAGTCCGTTCTTCTGGTCGGCGAGTTGCGGGAGATCATCCGCAACACCCTGGGTTAGCGATTCCTGCTCGCGCCGAAGCAGCTCGACAAACTGTGTCAGGAGCGTCACCTCGCCTTCGATCGTCTGCCGCATGGCCAGGCGATCGCCGCTGGGCGTCCCGGATTGGGTCAAGATCAGCCCTGCCGTTGGGCGTCGACGAGTTCTCTGGCCGAAGCGATCAGTCGATCGGCGATTGCGCCCGCGTTGATCGTGAATCGTCCATCTGCGATGGCCTGTTTGATCTCCGCCACGCGGCCGGCGTCGAAGGATTGCTGGTCGTCCGAGGCAACAAGTTGGGTCGCGAGCGAACTTAGGCGAACGTCGTCACCCGCCGGGGTCGCCTTGCCGGCGGCGGCTTGACCGCGCGATTCCTTGATGAGTGATGCGCCTGCGGGTTTCGTTGAACTGTCGATCTTCATGGTGGAGCCTCAAATGTTCTTTCCCTGATGGGCTATCGGCCAGAATCCGCTGAACTTTAGCATTAATTTCAGGCAGCTGGACTTCATTGGCGGTGGATTCAGTGCGTGACTTCGACGATGCCGCCCGCGCGCGCAATTCCGCTCACGGTTTGTCCCGACGCAGCGCGTATCTGCACGACTTGTCCCTCCTGGGCGCTGGTGAGCGCTTTGCCCTCGGCGCTGACGCTGAATCCGTCTCCTCGGGAAATCATTCTGACTGTTTGTCCTTGTTGTACGGCCCACTGTGCGGCAAGTTGGTCGCTGCGCAACGGCTGGCCGGCTCCGAGGCCGCTTTTCAGCGTTTTTCCGATGGCCTGCGCGGGGTCCATCAGAACGCTCGATGGTAGCGTGCTCAAGTCGCCGCTGCGGACCACGATACTCGATGCGTCGAGCACGGTGCCGGCGGCCAGGGGGCGCGCTGTCGTCAGGTAGTCGCCGCTGACCGTGATCTGCGTCGGGACGTAGATCGTCCACGTCGACGGGCCGAGGCAGCGGACGCCGATCGTCGTCCTGCCCCAAAGTTTGCCGCCTTGCGGAACGAACGGCTCGAAGGCGTCGCATGCCGGCAGTTGTGTGCGGGCGTCAAGCGGGCTGATGACGTAGCTGACCTTGCCGGGCAAGCCCTGCGTCTGGGCCCGGAGAAAATCGTCGAGCGCCGTGTACAGCGGCGATTTGTCCGGCGTGTTGGCAGCGGCGCACGCCAGCGCGGGCAGCGCCAGCAGCAGGCCGACTACGCGGAGGGCTGAATGGGGAACGGCAAGGTTTCGGTGCGGCGCTTCTCTCATCCCGTCATTCTGCCTGATGAACCGGCGATTACGGAATGTGCGGCCGGGATCGCCCCGGCAATATTTGCCGATGCCGCCGTCGATGGCGGCACGCATCGCCGCTTTCCTCCGATTTTCCGGCATGGTGCGGTGTGGCACGAGAATTGCATTGGAAGGGACAGCGTAACCCTGAAGCGGAGCTGCCGTGACCAACCGAATCGACGATGCACTTTCTTTCCAGAGTAGGGCGCTGGGGTTGCGCGCCTATCGCCAGCAACTACTTGCCGGAAACATCGCCAATGCCGATACGCCAAACTACAAGGCGCGCGACTTCGATTTTTCGGCTGCATTGCAAGAGGCGGTGGCCGGGCGCAGCAGCGGCGATCTGCCGCTGGCGACCACCGCGCCGGGGCACATTCAGGGCGCCGCCGGGCCGTCCGGGCCAACGCGCCTCATGTACCGGACGCCGGCGCAGGACGCTGTTGACGGCAATACGGTCGATATGGACCTTGAGCGTTCCGCATTCTCGGAAAACGCTCTGCAGTATCAGGCGGGGCTGAGTTTCATCACGCATCAACTGAAAATGCTGACGGCAGCGGTTCAAGGATAGCCAACATGAGCATGTTCAACGTATTCCACATTGCCGGCAGCGCGCTCACTGCGCAGTCTCAGCGCCTCAATGCCGTCGCCAGCAACCTTGCCAACGCCGACAGCATCGTCGGGCCGGACGGCAAACCCTACCGTGCCAAACAGGTCGTGTTCGAGGCGACGCCCATGAACGGCGAGGCTGCGCAGGGCGTTCGCGTCAGGCAGGTCGTCGAGGACGCGAGCCCGGGGCGCATGATCTACGACCCGCGCAACCCGGCGGCCGACGCGCAGGGCTACGTGATGATGCCGAACGTGAACGCGGTCGACGAAATGGTCAACATGATCTCGGCGTCGCGTTCCTATCAGACGAACGCCGAAGTGATGAATACGGCGAAGCAATTACTGCTCAAGACGCTGACGCTCGGTCAGTAACAACGGATATTCAGGAGCTACGAAATGGCAACGACATCGGGAACAGGTTCAGTCACCAATCCTTACGCCGCACTCAGTTCGTCATCGAGTACGACAACGACCAAGACCTCGGCGGAGGAGCAACAGGATCGCTTTCTGACGTTGCTCGTCACGCAGCTTCAAAACCAGGATCCGCTGAACCCGATGGATAACGCGGAGATGACCAGCCAGATGGCTCAGATGAGCACGGTCGAGGGCATCGAAAAGCTCAATACGACGTTGAATTCTCTGGTCGACAGCATCGGCACGAGCCAGTCGATGCAGGCCGCATCGATGATCGGCAAGAACGTTCTGGTTCCCGGTTCGACACTGACGTTGAGTGATGGTGTTGCGTACGCGGGGGTCAATCTGCCATCGGCGGCTGATCAGGTGACGATCAAGATCATGGATAGCAGTGGCAACGTCATTCAGACGGAGGCGTTGGGCGCACATGATTCAGGAGTCATAAACATTGCCTGGGATGGCACGCTCGCCGACGGCACGAAGGCATCCGCTGGCAGTTACAAGTTCTCGGTCGAGGCGGTGCAGGGCGGGAACAAGGTCACCGCGACAGCGCTCCAGGTTGGCACGGTTTCTGCTCTTACTCGGACAAGTGATGGGTTCAAGCTCGACCTCGGAGCGCTCGGGACCGTCAACTTTGATGATGTGCTGGAAATAATCTAAGGATAGGGGTAAGAAATGGCATTCCAACAAGGTCTTAGCGGGCTTGGGACATCGTCGAAGGCTCTGGACGTCATCGGAAACAACGTTGCGAATTCATCGACCGTTGGTTTCAAGTCCGCGCAAGCGCATTTTTCCGACGTGTATGCCAACGCGCTGGGTGGCGCCGGGGCGTCGCAGGTGGGTATCGGTGCTTCTGTCGCGGCGATCCAGCAGCAATTTACCCAGGGCAACATTACGACAACCAACAATCCATTGGACATCGCGATTAACGGTGACGGCTTCTTCCGAATGGATACCAACGGGAGCATCACCTATACGCGCAATGGCCAGTTTCACCTTGATAGCGACGGTTACATCATTAACGATCAGGGCGCCCAGCTGACTGGCTATGGCGTGGATGCCAATGGCGCGATCGTTTCGGCAAATCCGGCACCGGTCATGCTGAGCGCTTCGGCTATCGCGCCGCTCGCGACGGGCGCAAGTGTCGGCGGCACCTATCAGGGGGTTCTTGCCGATCTGAATCTCGACTCGAGCGAAGCTGAGCCCGACGATCCATGGGTCCCGGGGGCCGGGAGTGGTCTGGCGTCAATCAACGCATCGACCTACAACTACTCGACTCCGGTTTCGGTCTATGACTCATTGGGAAACGCGCATAACCTGACGCTCTATTTTGTCAAGACGGCGAATACCGGCGAGTGGGATATTCATGCCAACGTCGATGGGACGACGGATAGTCGAGTGACGATCACGGGTGGGCCATTGCAGTTCGATACGTCCGGTGCGCTGGATCCGGCGAGCGCCGATGTTGGCATCAGTATCGATCTCGATGGCGTCATGAGCGACCTGGGCAGTGTCAACAGCGCGGCTCCGACGCTGGCTTTCAATATCGACTTCACGGGCAGTACGCAGTTTGGTACCGACTCGGTCGTGAATAGCCTGAAGCAGGATGGTTATACGGCGGGGAGTCTGACGGGCGTCAGCGTTGGTGCTAATGGAGTCATTCGCGGGAATTTCAGCAACGGTCAGTCGCGGAACCTCGGGCAGGTCGTTCTGGCGAATTTCGCCAACCCGAATGGCCTGGCGTCTTTGGGTAACAATCAGTGGGCGGCGACGTCGACTTCGGGAGAGGTCGTGCTCGGCACGCCGGACTCGGGCAGCTTTGGCGTCCTCCAGGCTTTGGCGATTGAGGAGTCGAATGTCGATTTGACCTCGGAGTTGGTCGCGATGATTACCGCGCAACGGAATTACCAAGCGAATGCGCAGACCATCAAGACCCAGGACCAGGTCATGCAGACCCTGGTCAACCTGCGTTAAGCGCCGAACCGGTAAAGCCACGGAGGCACGATGGACCGCCTGATCTACACCGCGATGACCGGCGCCAGCCAGGCCTTCATTCGCCAGGCGGGCGTCGCGAACAACTTGGCGAACGCGTCGACCACCGGCTTCCGAGCCATGGAGCACCGTTTCCGCGCCGTGCCGGTACAGGGGTCGGGCGCGCCGACGCGCGCCTTCGTGGCCGATGCGTCGGTCGCCAATGTGTTCGACCAGGGGCCGATGATGGCCACCGGTCGGCCGCTCGACGTCGCGGTGCAGGGCGCCGGCTGGATCGCCGTCGAAGGCGCCAACGGTACCGAGGCCTATACGCGCGCCGGCAACCTGCAAGTTAATGTCAATGGGCAGTTGCAGACGGCGAGCGGTTTGAATGTGCTCGGCGACGGCGGCCCGATCGCCATACCGCCGGACAACAACATCACGATTTCGCCGGATGGCACGGTCTCCGCGGTACCGCTTTTCGGTACGCCGAACAACGTCAATGTGGTCGGTCGGATCAAGCTCGTCAATCCGCCCGAGAACCAGCTGGCGCGCGGCGACGACGGCCTTTTCCGCACACAGAACGGTGTCCCGGCCGAAGTGGACGAGAACGTCAAGCTGGCCTCGGCGACGCTCGAAGGCAGCAACGTCGATCCGGTCGATTCGATGGTCAGCATGATCAGCCTGGCGCGGCAGTTCGAGACGCAGATCAAGATGCTGCAGACGGCGGACGCTAACGCCGCCAAGGCCAGCCAGATTCTTTCGATGACCTGATAACAGGAAAACAACAACATGATCCGTTCGCTCTGGATTGCCCGTACCGGCCTCGATGCACAGCAGACGAGTCTGGACGTGATCGCCAACAACCTGGCCAACGTCAGCACCAACGGCTTCAAGCGCGCGCGTCCCGTATTCGAGGATCTGCTTTACCAGACCCTTCGCCAGCCGGGTGCCCAGTCGTCACAATCGACACAGATTCCAAGCGGCCTGCAACTCGGTACCGGTGCCCGGCCGGTATCAACGGCGCGTATTCATACGCAGGGCTCGTTGCAACAGACAGGCAATGACCTTGACGTCGCCATCAATGGCGCCGGCTTTCTGCAAGTGTTGCTGCCCGACGGTACGACGGCCTATACGCGCGACGGTTCGCTGCAGAAGGACAACCAGGGCCAGCTGGTGACTTCCAGTGGCTATCCGATCCAGCCGAGCGTCACGATTCCCTCGGACGCGCTGACGGTGACGATTTCAAGCGATGGCGTGGTTTCGGTCACGCAGGCCGGCTCGTCCGCGGTGACGCAGGTGGGAACGCTGCAGGTGGCTACCTTCATCAATGTTGGCGGCTTGCAGAGCATCGGCGAGAACCTGTTTCTCGAAACCGCTTCGAGCGGCGCGCCGACCCCGAGCACGCCCGGGTCCAACGGCGCCGGAAGCCTCAACCAGCGCTACGTGGAGACGTCGAATGTGAATGTCGCCGAAGAGCTGGTGAGCATGATCCAGACGCAGCGTGCGTACGAAATGAATTCGAAGGTCGTGTCTACATCGGATCAGATGCTGTCACGGCTAACGCAGCTGTAAGGCCACGACCATGCTTGGCAAGACGTTTCAGCTTTTTCTGGCGGCTCTTCTGGTGAGTGCCTGCACGACGGTGCCGCCGACCAACGTGCATCAGCCGATGACCGCAAGGCCCGCGCCGCGCGGCGAAAACCCGGCGCCCAACGGCAGCATCTACCAGGCCGGCGTGTCGCGCACGCTGTTCGAAGATCGTCGTGCCCGCTACGTCGGCGATACCCTGACGATCCTCATCAGCGAAACGACTTCTGCCTCGACCGCTTCGAACACCAATGTCAGCCGCTCGGGCAGCATCAGCGCATCCGTGCCGACCATTTCGGGCCTGCCCGGCAAGTCACTGCAGGGCCTCGAGCTGTCGGCCGAGAGCGCCGCAAGCCTGGCCGGCAAGGGCGACGCGGCGGCGAAGAACGCGTTTACGGGCAACGTGACCGTGACCGTCATCGAAGTGCTGGCCAACGGCAACCTGCTCGTTTCGGGCGAAAAGCAGGTATCGATCGGCGCGGGCACCGAATACATCCGGCTTTCCGGCGTCGTCAATCCTTACTTCATCAGTACCGCAAATACCATCAGCTCGATGAACGTGGCCGATGCGCGGATCGAGTACAAGGAGAGCGGCGTGATCAGCGAGGCGCAGGTCATGGGCTGGCTCGCACGCTTCTTCATGTCCGTGCTGCCATTCTGAGGATACTGTCGTGATACACATTCCCACCGGCAAATTCAGGCGCTGCATGGCAATTCTTGCCTGCTGTTTGCCGTTCCTGAGCGGCCCGGCCAGCGCCGAGCGCATCAAGGATCTGGCGACGGTGCAGGGTATCCGTAACAACCAGCTGGTCGGCTACGGCCTCGTCGTCGGTCTCGACGGTACGGGCGACCAGACGACGCAGACGCCGTTTACGACGCAGAGCATCATCAATATGCTGGCGCAGCTGGGGACGACGCTGCCGACGACGCAGTCGCTGCAGCTCAAGAACGTCGCAGCGGTGATGGTGACGACGAACCTGCCGCCGTTTGCCCGCACCGGCCAGCAGATCGATGTGACGGTGTCGTCGATGGGTAACGCCAAGAGCCTGCGCGGCGGCACGCTCGTCATGACGCCGCTCAAGGGCGCCGACGGGCAGATTTACGCGCAGGCGCAAGGCAACCTGATGGTCGGCGGCGCGGGCGCTTCCGCCGGTGGCAGTAAGGCGGTGGTCAATCACCTGCTGGCGGGCCGCATTGCCGGTGGCGCGACAGTTGAACGCGAAGTCCCGACCTTGCTTGGCGATGGGCCATTTGTCCACTACGAAATGGCGACGACCGACTTCGGTACGACGCAGCGTGCGGTTGAAGTGATCAACCGGGAAATGGGCTACGGCATTGCGCAAGCGCTGGATGGGCGACTGATCCGGGTCAATGCGCCGGAAGATGCGAATTCGCGCGTCGCCTTCATGGCGCGCATCGAGAACCTCGAAGTGCGGCCGACCAAGGCGATGGCCAAAGTCATCGTCAATCCGCGGACCGGCTCGGTGGTGATGAACCAGAACGTGACGATCGAATCGTGCGCCGTCGCACACGGTGCCTTGTCGGTCGTCGTCAATACCGAGCAGCAGGTCAGCCAGCCGAACGCACTGGCCGGGGGGCAGACGGTGACGACCGCGCAGTCCGACATTGCCATCACGCAGGGCGGCGGGACGCTGATGTCGGTAAAGGCCGGCGCAAACCTCTCGGAGGTCATCAAGGCAATCAACGCGCTGGGCGCGAATCCGCAGGATCTGGTGTCCATCCTGCAGGCGATGAAGGCGGCCGGCGCGTTGCGTGCGGAGCTTGAAGTCATCTGATCCCTAAAACCGCAGTTCTTCACCGCAAAGGCGCAAAGGACGCGAAGGTTCGCAAAGAAAATCAAAGGGCTACGCGAGCAATTCACGTTTTCCGCAATATCCCGCTGGGTGAATGACCACGTGCCATCAATGCCTTGTTTCCTTTGCGTTCTTTGCGCCTTCGCGTTGAGGTCTTTATTGTTCCGGCGCGGTAATGTTTGAAGTCCGTTCGCCCTGAGCTTGTCGAAGGGGGGCGGGCTTCGACAGGCTCAGCCTGAACGGGAGTTGAGACTTCTTCGTGCCGGATCAACCTAAAAACCTCACCGCAAAGGCGCAAAGAACGCAAAGGAAACAACGGGTTGATCGTACTTGATCATTCACCCTATGGGTGACTACGTAAGATACGCGCCGTTCGCGTAGCCCTTTGATTTTCTTTGCGAACCTTCGCGCCTTTGCGGTGAAGAACTGAGGTTTTAAGGATCAATAGTGTTACGGTCGCTACATTCAGGCGGTCGTTGGCCCGGAAATTGCATCCCTTCCCCCCCCATGAAAGCCGAAGACCTCAACGCGAATCACTTTGTCCTCGATCTGAAGGCCGGTGCCGACCTGCGCGCACGCATCAAGCAGGACCCGCAAGCCGGTCTGAAGCAGGCGGCTCAGCAATTCGAAGGCATGTTGTTGCAGATGATGCTGAAAAGCATGCGCGACGCGACGCCGCAGGACGGATTGTTGAACAGCGACCAGACCCGCTTCTTTACCTCGATTCTCGATCAGCAGTTGGCGCAGAATCTCTCGTCCCAGAACGGTCTCGGTTTCGCCGCACAGATCGAGCAGCAACTCGGGCGCGCGACATCCGGCGGTGCGGACGCCGGCTCGCCGCTTGAGGCGCTGCAACAGAGCCTGTTGCTCGGGCAGGCGGCAATTTCTTCCGCGCGTTTTGCCGGCGGAGGGGCAGAGCGCAACTATGGTGTTCGCGATGCGACGGCGGTGCGTGCCGGAAGCGCTGAGTCAGCGAGCCCGGAGGAGTACGTGAATCGCGTCTGGCCGCACGCGGTCGAAGCGGCGAATTCGATCGGTGTGCCGCCCCAGTTCCTGATTGCGCAGTCGGCGCTCGAAACCGGCTGGGGCAAGAGCGAGATTCGCCGCGCCGACGGCTCGCCGAGCTACAACCTGTTCGGCATCAAGGCCGGACGCAACTGGCAGGGCGAGACGGTCGAGGTGACGACGACCGAATACGTGAATGGCGAGCCGCAGCAGATGCGCGAGAAATTCCGCGTCTATGACTCGTACGCCGAGTCGTTCAATGACTACGCCAGCCTCATCCGCAACAACGCCCGTTTTTCCGGCGTTCTCGGCCAGCAGGATGGCACGCAGTTTGCTCGTTCACTGCAACAGTCGGGCTATGCCACCGATCCGATGTATGCCGACAAGCTCGGCAGGATCATCAACGGAACTACCTTGCGGCAGGCGCTGGCGGGTTAGTGCCAGTCTAAATAAATCGATTCATCTGTCGTTAACAGAGTTCAAGTTGAGGTCACGTCATGGCAGGAATATTGAGTATTGGTGTAACGGGCATGCAAGCGGCGCAGCTTGGGATGATGACGACGCAGCACAACATCACCAATGCGAGAACCGCCGGTTACAACCGCCAGCAGATTGTTCAGGGCACAAACAACCCGATGGCCACAGGGTCAGGCTTTGTCGGGCAGGGCGTACACGTCTCGACCATTCAGCGCATGTACAGCAGTGTGTTGAATACCCAGGTGGTGCATAGCCAGGCCAGTGTCAGCCAACTGGATACGTATTACAACGAGATCAGCCAGATCGATAACTTGTTGGCGGATACGAACTCTGGTGTTTCTTCGGCGATCCAGGCGTTTTTCGACGGAATCCAGGAAGTTGCTTCCGATCCGTCGTCTATCGATGCGCGCCAGGCGCTTGTGTCGTCGGCAGAGTCATTGACTGCACGATTCGGTAGTCTGAGCAAAAGCCTCGACGACTTGAGTGCGGGCGTGAATAGTCAGATCGAAAGCACGGTTGCCGAGATCAACTCCTATTCGAGCCAGATTGCCGAGCTGAACAAACGCATCATCGTCGCGCAATCTGCGACGAATCAGCCGGCCAACGATCTCCTGGACCAACGGGACCAGCTCGTTTCAGAGTTGAACAAACTGATCGGGGTAAGGACCGTTGAGCAAAGCGACGGCACCTACAATGTGACTTTCGGGAACGGGCAACCGCTTGTGGTGGGGCCGCTCTCGATGGAGTTGGCCGCCACGCCGTCGAACGCCGATCCGTCACGCACCGTCGTCAGCGTGGTGACCGGGAATGGCAGTGCGACGCAGGAGCTTTCGGAATCCTTGATTACCGGTGGGGCGCTCGGCGGACTGGTGAAGTTTCGGAGCGAGGCGCTCGAGCCGGCTATCAACAAGCTTGGTCTCGTTGGAGCGACGATTGCGCAGACCGTCAATGCGCAGCACGCGTTGGGCCAGGATTTGCTGGGAAATACGGCGGTCAACTCGGCGCCTGGTGTCTTTCAGTCGAAACTGCTCGTGATGCCCGATGCACCAACGGTCATACCCAACAGGAAGAACACGGGAAATGCGGAGATCTCGGCCAGTTTCCTGCCCGTTTCTTCCAACGGGGCCAATTTCTACTCGAATCTAACTGCGAGCGATTATCGTCTCACCTATGACGGTACCGACTACAAGGTCACCCGGCTTTCCGACAACACCAGTTGGACGAGCGGCGCCATGCCAATTACGTTGGACTCAGAAGGCATCTCCATCGATATTGGTGCGGGTGGAATGTCGACGACCGACTCGTTCCTCATTCAACCGACGCACGACGTCGCCAGAAACCTGTCGGTCAATGCATCAGTGGCGAATGACCCGCGTCTGCTTGCCGCGGCAGCACCGGTTGCGACGGCTATCGGCATGACAAATACGGGTACTGCGTCGATTTCGGCTGCGACCATCAGCGTCCCCGATAGCTCGGCGAGCTATACGGCGCCAGCGGACGGCTCGCCGGTGACGTTCACCTATCGAAGTGCCACCACAGAACTGGATGTGTCCGGATTGGCGGGTGGCACGATCGTCAATGTGACGAGCGGCGGGGTGACTAACCCCTATACGGTGGGTACTGACACGATTCTTTATTCATCGGGTATGTCGATTTCGTTCGACGGAATTACCTTTTCGATGAGTGGAACGCCGGCCGATGCAGATACGTTTGTCGTCAGTGCGAATACCGGTGGTGTTTCGGACGGGCGCAATGCAGTGCTTTTGGGCAAGCTGCAAACGCAAAACACGGTATTTGGCTCAACCACGACGGGCAAGGCGACGGCAACGTTTGCCGCAGCGTATGCGCAAGTTGTCAGTGAAATCGGCAACAAGACGCGCTCAGTCGACGTCAACCTGACGGCGCAGACGTCGATCCTTGAGCAGGCGACATCGGCCCGCAATGCGCTTTCCGGTGTAAATCTTGATGAAGAAGCGGCGAACCTGCTCAGTTATCAGCAGGCGTATCAGGCTTCAGCCAAGATGTTGCAGGTGGCGTCCGAGCTTTTCGATACCTTGCTGTCAATCGGTGCGTAAGGAGGATTTATGCGCGTAAGCACCAGTCAGATCTTCGATTCCGGTTTACAAGGAATGCTGCGCAACCAGTCGGCGTTGCTGAATACCCAGAACCACATTTCCGCGAAGAAGCGGGTCCTTACCCCATCAGATGATCCGGTGGCCGCCGCGCGCGCGTTGGTAGTCTCCCAGTCGCGGGAGGTCAACAACCAGTACATCGCGAATCAAGGCTATGCGTCGGATCAGCTGGCTCTTCTGGAGTCCAAGCTTGGTTCCGCGGTTGCAACGATGCAGGATATTCTTGAGGCATGCACAGGTGCCGGAAATGGCGCGCTAACCGATCAGGGGCGGCAGGAGTACGCCGTTGAACTGCGGCAGCGTCTTGATGAACTGCTTTCCACGGCGAATTCGCAGGACGGTAGCGGGAACTACCTTTTTTCCGGTTACAAGACCAATGTTACGCCGTTTGTCCTGAATCCGAGCCCGTCGGCGGCCCCGTACAGCATGTCCAATCCCTATGTGAGCTATCAGGGAGACCAAGGGCAGGTGGCGCTGCAAGTGGACGCCTCAAGACTTATGAATATCTCGGAAGATGGCGCCAAGGTGTTTATGCGCGTCACGGATGAGAGCGGAAACATCACCAACGCGAGCGTCTTCGATTCGCTGAAGAACATGATTGATACGCTGGAGACGCCGATGGCGAGCAATCCGACGTTCCAGTCTGACTATACGAATGCGCTGGGTGAACTGCAGGCATTTCTTGACACGGCGGGCCGTGTGCGGTCGTCGGTTGGCGCGCGCATGTCTGAACTGGATTCTCTGGGAGAGTCGGCAACCAATCTGAACCTGCAATACGACGAGACCCTGTCGAACCTGGTTGATCTGGATTACGCCTCGGCGATGACGGAATTTGCGAATCAGCAACTCCAGCTTGAGGCGGCGCAAAAGTCCTTCGTCCAGATTAGCGGCTTGAGTCTCTTCAACTATTTGTAATGAGAAAAGCACGACTCATACCGGTCTTGGCCGCGACCTTGCTCGTGGCGTGCTCCAGCATGGACTCGCTTAAGGGTCGGGTGGTCGGGACGGTTGGTGCGGTCGATCCGGTGACGGGAGAGGTTTCTTCGCAGCCTGCGCTTGTGCTGCCGCAGAACATTGAGGTCAGCACCGAAACTGGTGTGGCGGCCGGGGCTCTCCTGGCGCTGGGACATCCCGTTTCGGCGCTCGGCTTGCCCGGCGAGGTCTTCAGCGCCTCGCAGTCGGCATTGCTGTACCTCGTCTATGACCCGCTCGCGCCCAACTGGAGCATCAAGGAAAAAGCGCTGGGCAAGGACGCGTACTACGTTTCCTTGCGCGCCAAGAGTTTCCGGACCGGCGGCGACGGGGAAGCGATTCAGATCATCAAGCGGCGCGCGCTGCAACTCAAGCGTGAACGCGGTTACGACGATTTCCGCATCGTCGATTACTCGGAAGGCATCCACTCAAGCACGCCGTTCCCGTATCGCTACTCCGAAGGCACCATTCAACTGGTCGGGGTCGGCAACGATCGACGTTGATTCGCACGGCACCTTAGCGCAGCACAAAGAAACCGAGCATCGACTGCAGACCGTGCTCGAATAGTTGCCTGAGCGGGGCGACAAGATGTGACATGCCGACGTAGAGGGCGATAAATCCCAGGAAAATGGTAATCGGAAAGCCGATTACGATCAGGTTGAGCTGTGGTGCGACGCGGCCGAGCACACCGAGTGCGACATTGGTGACCAGCAAGGCAACCACTGCCGGTAGTGCGAGCATGACGCCCGACGCGAAGATGACGCCGCCAGCATTTGCGATGTTGAGCCAGCTTGCCTCGGAAATCGTCCACGTCCCGACAGGTAGCTCGGTAAAGCTCCGCACCAGCGTCGCCAGGACCATCAAATGTCCGTCGATGGCGAGAAAAACCAGGATTGCGAGCATGCCGATGAGTTCTGCTACGACGGGCGTCTGAGAGGTTGTTTGCGGGTCATAGGCCGTTGCAAACCCCAATCCCATCTGCGTGCTGATCATCGTCCCGGCGAGGTCGATGGCGCTGAATACCAGGCGCAGGACGAAGCCCATGGCGAGTCCGATGATCATCTGTTGCGCCAGAATCAGGACACCCACGGCAGACGTCGGCTCAATCGGTGGCATCGGCGGGAGTGCGGGCGAAATGACCATCGTCAGTGCGAGTCCGAGGGCCAGGCGGACGCGGGTTGGCAGGCCGGCGTTGTTGAACGGCGGCGCCGCGGCGAGCAGCGTGAGAATGCGTGCCAACGGGAAGACGAAAGCGGCGATCCAGGCGTTGAGTTCGGCGGAGGTGAAGCTGATCATCCTGAAAACCTCACCGCGAAGGCGCGAAGGCGCGAAGATCGCAAAGGAAACAACAGGTGGGTCGTACTTGACCATTCACCCTGTGGGCGGCGATGGAAGACAGGTGCTGTTCGCGTAGCGCTTTGATTTTTTTTGCGAACCTTTGCGATCTTTGCGCCTTTACGGTGAAGAACCGGGTTTTTCAGGATCATGGCGCGCTCAGCCGATGATCTGCGGAATGCTCTCGAACAGGCGCCGGATGTAGTCGACCATCATCTGCAGCATCCACGGACCGGCCAGAATCAGCGTCAGGAAGATGCCAACGAGCTTCGGAATGAAGGACAGCGTCTGCTCGTTGATCTGCGTTGCTGCCTGGAAGATGCTGATGATGAGGCCGATGACCAAGGCCGCCAGCAGCAGCGGACCGGCGAGAAGGAGCGTCATCTCGACCGCCTGGCGGCCGATGTCCATCACCAGTTCGGGCGTCATGGCGAAAAACTCATGACCAGCGAGCCCATGAGCAGGTGCCAGCCGTCGACGAGGACGAACAGCATCAGCTTGAACGGCAGCGAGACCATCACCGGCGACATCATCATCATGCCCATCGACATCAGCACGCTGGCGACAACCATGTCGATGATGAGAAAGGGGATGAAAATGATGAAGCCGATCTGAAAGGCGGTCTTCAACTCGCTGGTGACGAACGCCGGGATCAGGATGCGCATCGGGACGTCGTTCGCCGATTCCAGCCTGGGGGCGTTGGCGAGTTTGGCGAAGAGGCCGATGTCCGCCTCGCGCGTTTGCTTGAGCATGAAGCTGCGAAACGGTGCGGCGCCCCGGTCGACGGCCTCGGTAAAGCTGATCCGGCTCTCCGTCAGCGGCAGGTAGGCTTCGGTATAAGCCCTGTCCAGTACCGGCGACATGATGAAGAAGGTGAGGAACAGCGAAAGACCGATGAGTACCTGGTTCGGCGGCGAAGTCTGAGTGCCGAGTGCGTGGCGCAATAGGGAGAGGACGATGATGATGCGCGTGAAGCTCGTCATCATCAGCAGGGCAGCCGGGATGAAGGTCAGCGCGGTGATCGTCAGCAGCGTCTGGATCGACAGCGTGTAGGTCTGGCTGCCGCCCGGGCCCGGCGTGCTGGTCAGCGCCGGCAGGCCGCCGGTTTGCGCCCAGGCAGCGAGCGGGAAGAGCAGTGCGGCAAAGGCCAGCAGGCGGGCGAGTCTATTCGAGTTCATTCTTCTTCCGCTCACCGATGTGTTTCAGCCATTGACTGAACGACCTGTCGCTGCTGCCGGGGGGCTGGATTTCACCTTTGGGTAGGGTGTGCAGCGTCTTGATCTGGCCGGGCACGATGCCGATAACGATCCACTCCTCGCCCACTTCCAGCAGCACGATGCGCTCGCGCGCGCTGATCATCAGTCCGCCGACGATGCGCATCGGGCCGGTATGACCGAAACTCCTCCCGCCGTTCAGCTTGCGCAGCAAGTAAGCGCCGGCAAACAGAAGGCCGATGATCAGCGTCAGGCCCAAGAGCATCTGCACGATGGCCGAACCCGAGACGCCGGGCGGTTCGGTCGCGGTGGTTTGCGCCCATCCCGCAAGCGGATGCGTTGCCGCGACGAGCAGGGCGCGACGAATACTGGCGTCGGAAAACGGGAAGCGGCGAGCGTATCGAATCAAGTCAGTCGGCCGGAATGATTGGTGGCCGCTATCTTAATCCATGCGCGCACAAGTCGAAACAGCGCTACGCGCCGCGCCTGCTCTGATTGGTGCGGTCCCGTCAGCGGCCGATTTTGCGCATGCGCTCGGACGGCGTGATGATGTCGGTCAGGCGGATACCGAACTTGTCGTTGACGACGACCACTTCGCCTTGGGCGATCAGCGTGCCATTGACGAAGACGCTCATCGGTTCGCCGGCCATGGCGTCGAGTTCGACCACCGAGCCGTGGGCGAGCTGCAGCAGGTTCTTGATCGAGATCTTGGTCCGGCCCAGCTCGACGGAAATCTGGACGGGAATGTCCAGGATCATGTCGAGCTCGTTCATCATCGATGCCTTGCCGTCGGTCTCGCCGAACGACTGGAAGATCTGGGCCGGCTTGGCGGTGGCAGCCACTTCGGATTCGGCGATTGCCTGTTCCGCCATTGCGGCGGCCCAATCGTCTTCCATCGAAGTCGCGTCGTCGTTGTTTTCTTCAGCCATTCTTTGCTCCCAGCGCGGGTTCTTCGTTTTCCAGGGTCACAAAACGCTCGATCTTGAGCGCGTACTGTCCGCCCTGCTGACCGTAGCGGCATTCCATCAGGGGGATGTGGTCGACATTGACCGTAATCTTCTCCGGAATGCTGATCGGGATGATGTCCCCCACCTTCATCTTCAGTATCTGCCCGAGCGTTACCGTCGTGCTTGCCAACTGCGCGGCGATTTCCACTTCGGCGTCCTTCAGTTGCTTGCGCAGCATGACGATCCAGCGCTGGTCCGAAGACAGCTGGTCGCTTTGCATCGAGCTGTAGAGCAGGTCGCGGATCGGCTCGACCATCGAGTACGGGAAGCAGATGTGCATGTCGGCCGCCGTGCCGCCGAATTCGAGCGAGAACGTCGTCGAGATGACGATTTCCGACGGCGTCGCGATGTTCGCGAACTGCGAATTCATTTCCGAGCGGATGTACTCGAAGGAGATGTCATAGACCGGCTTCCACGAGCGCGAGTATTCGGTGAAGACGACGTTGAGCAACCCGCGGATGATGCGCTGCTCGGTCGGCGTGAAGTCGCGCCCCTCGACGCGGGTGTGGAAGCGCCCGTCGCCGCCGAACATGTTGTCGACGACGAGGAAGACGAGATTCGGGTCGAAGACGAACAGCGATGTGCCGCGCAGAGGTTTGGCGGCGACCAGGTTCAGGTTGGTCGGGACGACCAGGTTGCGGATGAACTCGCTGTACTTCTGCACGCGGATCGGGCCGACCGAGATTTCGGTCGTCCGGTGCATGTAATTGAACAGCCCGATGCGCAGGTAACGGGCAAAGCGTTCGTTGATGAGCTCGAGCGTGGGCATGCGCCCACGGACGATGCGCTCCTGCGTACCGAGGTTGTAAGTGCGTATGCCACCGTCGCCCTCATCGGTCGATTCGGGTTCGTCAGACTCCCCGGTGACGCCCTTGAGTAGGGCATCGACCTCGTCCTGCGAGAGAAAGTCGGTGGCCATCGGGAATTACTGGATGATGAAGTTGGTAAACAATACTTCCTTGACCGGGCCTTCCTTGGCGCCTGGCTCCAGGACTTCATTCATCAGGCTGCGAATCTCGATCGCCAGCGCCTCTTTTCCCGCCGGGGTGTTCAGCTCCGACGCTTTCTTGCCGGAGAGCAGACGGATGACGTTGTTGCGCAGTTTCGGCGTGTAGGTCTTGATCTTGTCGCCCATGTGGGCATCTTCGACTTCCAGTGACAAGACCACCTGCAGGTACTGCCCGCCGGTATCCTGGTCAAGATTGACCGTAAAGGTGTCCATCGCGACGAAGACCGGGAGCGCCGCCTCCTTGCTTGCCTTCTTCTTCGCGGGAGCCTTCTCCGTGGCGACCTCGCCTTCGTCTGCGCCTTCCTCCGCTTCGCCGCCCGACATCATGAAGAAAGCTGCTGCACCGCCAATCAACAGCAGCAGAAGCAACGCAATGACGATGATGATGAGGAACTTCTTGCTCTTCTTCGGTGCTGCGGCTTCCTTGGCCTCAGCTTCCGGCTTGGCATCCTTGGCCATCTATGAAAACCTCCCAGAATCCATTTGTTGTCAGCCGCGAATTGCACGGCGATTGTCGGTCGTTGACGTCAGGCGCTGTGCCGACGTTCAGGCAAACAGGTCTACAAGGCCGTTGGCGGCCTTGGCGCCGAACGCCCGGGTCGTCAGCGGGTCACCCGAATCGCCGGCAAGTATAGCGTTATCGACACGGCTTGGTGCCTGGCCGCCGTTCCCCATACTGCCTTCGCTCTGCTGACGGAACGACTCCGAACTGACATTCGTTTGTCCGAGTTGTATTCCGGCGCTGGCGAACATTTCACGTAGACGCGGCATGGCCGTTTCGATTGCGTCACGCACTTCCGCATTCGCGGAAACGAAGGTGGCGCTGGCGCTGCCTTTGTCGACGTTCAACGATATCTCTATCGGCCCCATTTGCGGCGGGTTAAGGGTCAGTTGCGCCGATTGCTTGTCGTTATTCACCAGCCAGACGACTTTCTGCGCGAAGTCGGATGACCAGGTCTGGTCGCGCACGTGCGTTTGTACGGTCAGCGGTGCGTCGCGCTGCGTTGTGGCGGCAGGATGGCTGGTCAAGTTGGTGATCGCCTTGTCCAGAGGTTCGCTGGGCGGCAACGATTCGGTTTTCAACGGCATCTCGTTGATGCCGGCGGCGGCTACGGCAAATTTTGCCGGCGTATCGGTGCCGATGGCCGTTGTGGCCGGGGCCGAAACCGCGGCTTGTTGCATCACTTCAGGTTTGGGCGACTTCTCCGTGCCTGCGCCGGCTGGCGTGAGACTAACGGTGGCGTCACCTGCCGGGCCGGCGCTACCGGTTCCGGCGAATTGTTCGCGCGTGACGGCCTTCGCGCTCGTGTCGGTGACGGCGGGCTGCGGAGCCGCCAGACCCAGCGCGGCCAGAATCGAGTTCGGATCGACTTCGCCGCTGTCCGTATGGGTGAGCGTGTCGCCGGAATCCCCGGACAAGAGAGTCTCGCCGGGTTCGCCGGCAAGGTTGGTCAGCTGCTTGCCCAGCAGAATGTCGGCGAAAGCGAAGGTGATCGAGCCGCCGTCGCTGCCGGCCATCGATTCGACTCCGTTGGCTTGCGGCGCCGAGCTTGTCTGCGGCAGCGCCGAAACAATGGTGACTGACATTGCTATATTCCTGTTGGCAGAGATGCGATTGAATGCTGACTTGTGGTCAGCAATCTTTATGCCAGCAAGGACTGCGAACGATCAGGAGGGTTTGCTGGAGTCGTCGCCCTTGGTGCGGGCGGCAAACTCATCCTGCGCTTTCTGGTCGCGTTTGCTTTCGCGTGCGTTCTCGCGCGAGACATGGCGATCGGAAAGTGTGTCGAATGCCTTGAGATTCTTTCGGTGATGCTGCCAGTTCATCTGGCCGGAGGCCGTGTTGCGCTCTTGCTGGGCGACGTTCTGTTTTTGCTGGTCGATGGCGTCATCCAGTCGGTTCAGGAAGTCCTGATAGTTCCGCCACTGGATCTGCGTAACCCCTTGCTGCGCTGCGTCGCGAAAACGGGCGGCGTACTCGTCCCGATACTGCTGGAGCATGGCGAGCTTGCTTTTCGCGTCGCGTTCGCTGGCGATCAGCTTGGCCAGCTGCTGCGTCGCCTCGTCGGCGCGCGTCTGCATCAGTTCGTGGACGGTCTGGAGCGGGAACGGGCGGGTCATGCCGGGTTACTGCCTTTGCTTGCCAAACAGGGCGAAGAGGCCGTTGATGCTGCTGTCGAAGTCGGCGCGTTCGCTCAGGTTCTGCTGCAGGAAGTGTTCGAACGAGGGATAGAGCTTGATCGCCTGGTCGAGCAGTGGGTCGGAGCCGGCGGCGTAGGCGCCGACGCTGATCAGGTCGCGCGAGCGCTGGAAGCGCGAGTAGTGCTGCTTGAAGTGGCGGATCTGCTCGAGATGCGCGGGTTCGATCAGGTTGACCATGGCGCGCGAGATCGACTGTTCGATGTCGATCGCCGGGTAGTGGCCGGCGTCGGCAAGCGTCCGCGAGAGGACGATGTGGCCGTCGAGAATGGCGCGCGCCGAATCGGCGATCGGGTCCTGCTGGTCGTCGCCTTCGGCGAGCACGGTGTAGAACGCGGTGATCGAGCCGCCTTCGTCGGCGCCGTTGCCGGCGCGCTCGACGAGTTGCGGCAGGCGCGCGAAGACCGATGGCGGGTAGCCGCGCGTCACCGGCGGTTCGCCGATGGCCAGAGCGATTTCGCGTTGCGCCATCGCATAGCGGGTGAGCGAGTCCATGATCAGCAGCACGTGCCGGCCCTGGTCGCGGAAGTACTCGGCGATCGACGTCGCATAGGCCGCACCTTGCAGCCGCATCAAGGGGCTGACGTCGGCGGGAGCGGCGACGACAACGGAGCGGCGCAGTCCTTCCTCACCGAGAATTTGCTCGATGAACTCCTTGACTTCGCGTCCGCGCTCGCCGATCAGTCCGACGACGATGACTTCGGCCGACGTATAGCGCGCCATCATGCCGAGCAATACGCTCTTGCCGACACCCGAGCCGGCAAAGAGGCCCATGCGCTGGCCGCGGCCGACGGTTAACAGCGAGTTGATTGCACGGATACCGACGTCGAGCGACTGCTCGATTGGTGCGCGTGACATCGGATTCACGGGCCGACCTTGCAAGGGGCGCAGCGCGTCGGTCAGCACCGGGCCGTTGCGGTCGAGTGGCCGTCCAGCGCCATCGATCACGCGGCCGAGCAAAGAATCGCCGACAGGCAAAAGCTTCGCACGGTCAATCGCACGGCGTCGCGCGGGAGGGTTGACGCCAAACCGGGGCGGCATCGTCTGCGCTTCCATGGCAACGACGCGCGCGCCGGGCGAAAGGCCGTAGACGTCCTCGGATGGCATCAGGAACAGTCGCTCGCCATTGAATCCGACCACTTCCGCTTCGATCGGCGAACCGCCCACCGGCAGGATGCGGCAGGAACTGCCGAGCGGCAGTTTCAGGCCGGCGGCCTCCATCACCAGACCGTTGATGCGCGTCAGGTGGCCGCTGGGGAGCAGCGGAGAGGCAAGGCTGGCCGCCTCACTGCAGTTGGCGAGAAAGCTCCGCCAGCCGTCCAGATGACCGTTCGCCATCTCGTCCATTGCGTTCACGGCTTGTCGCTCAGCCAGTCCTGATTGATGCCGATCGATTCGATGACGCGGCGCCAGCGTGTTTCAAGCGTCGCGTCGACTTCGCTGGAACCGAGTTCGACGCGGCAACCGCCGGGTGTCAGCGCATTGTCTTCGATAATGCGCCAGTTGCTGTGTGCGAGATGGTCGCCCAGGTGCATGCGAATCAGCGCGGCGTCTTGCGGGTGAGCAAGGAGAACCGGGTGCCCGGTGTGCGGGTGCAGCGTCGTGATGGCTTCCCTGACGACCGGGATCAGCAGTTCCGGCTTGATGGTCAGACTTTGCCGCACGACCTGGTTGGCGATTTCGACCGCGGTTGCCAGTAGTTGTTCGGCGACCTCTTGATCGAGCTCGCTGATCGATTGGTGAACGCTGGTGAGCAACGCGTCGATCCGGCTCGCATCCGCCCGCGCCTGGGCGATGCCTTCTTCGTAGCCAGCCGCATAGCCCTGTTCTTGCGCGTCCGAGTACATGCGCTCGATGTCGGCTGCGGTGGGCAACACGACTGGCGGCTGTTCAGGTTCGGGCGCGGCTTCAGGGTGCGGTTCTGCAGCCGACTTGGCGGTTCCCGAAGCAGCGGCAGCGTTTGCTGCGCGTGCAGCCTGCTCGGCCTCGTCGAAGGCTGCAACTTCCCAACGCTGGTAGGCGGTGAGCTTCTCCTTGGGGATGAAGCCGGTCATGGTCGCAACACGATCAGATCATTTCCTCGCCGCCGGCGCCGCCCAGAACGATTTGGCCTTCGTCGGCCAGGCGGCGGACGATCTTGAGGATCTCCTTCTGTTCGTTCTCGACTTCGGAAAGCCGGACCGGGCCGCGCGACTCGAGGTCCTCGCGCAGCATCTCCGCCGCACGTTGCGACATGTTCTTGAAGATCTTCTCGCGCAGCGGCTCGGACGCGCCTTTCATCGCAAGGATCAGCGAATCGGACTGGATTTCGCGCAGCAACAACTGGATACCGCGGTCGTCGAGGTCGAGCAGGTTCTCGAATACGAACATCTCGTCGAGGATCTTCTGCGCGAGGTCGGGATCGTACTCGCGGATCGAGTCGATGACCGTCGTTTCGTTGGCGGTGCCCATGAAGTTGAGGATCTCCGCGACCGAACGGACACCGCCCATGGCGGACTTCTTGATATTGGCAGAACCTGAGAGCAAGCGGAGCATCACGTCGTTCAACTCCTTCAACGCTTCCGGCTGGATGCCTTCGAGCGTGGCGATACGCAGCACGACGTCGTTGCGCAGGCGTTCGGTGAAGTGGTTGAGGATGTCGCTGGCGTGGTCTTTCTCCAGATGAACGAGGATCGTCGCGATGATCTGCGGATGCTCGTTCCGGATCAGGTCGGCAACGGTCGGCGCGTCCATCCACTTGAGGCCTTCGATGCCGTTGGTGTCCCCGCCCTGCAGGATGCGCGAAATAAGGTTTGCCGCCTTGTCGTCGCCGAGCGCCTTGGTCAGCACGGTACGCACGTAGGCGTCGGTATCGACGTGCACGGCGGCGGATTCGGTTGCCGTCTTGTGGAAATCCGCCAGCACCTCCTCGACCTTGGCGCGTGGCACCGTCTTGAGCGCTGCCATGGCGTGGCCGAGTTTCTGCACCTCCTTCGGGCCGAGGTGCTTGAGTACCTCCGAAGCGTAGTCCTCACCCAACGCGATCAGAAGGATGGCACTGCGTTCGACGCCCTCATCAGCCGGCATTGGCGTTCGTCCAGTCCTTGATTATGTTGGCGACGACCTTCGGGTCCTGCTGCGCGAACTCGCGCACCTCCGAGAGTTTCTTTTCGAGAACTTCTGCCGCTGTCTGTGGTGCGGCATCCCCGCTGTCTTCGACAATGTCGACTGAACCGCCGAGCGTACCAACGTGCGCGGGTCTATGGATTGGCGTGGGTGGCGGGGTGGCCATCGTTCTGATCAAAGGCATTACGACCTTAAGCATCAAATACGCGATGATCGCAGCGATGGCGCCGTACTTGAACAGATCCTTGGCCAAGGCCAGGATGTCGGGATCCTTCCACAGCGGAATATCCATCTCCGTCTTCTCGCTTGCGGTGAATGGCGAACTGGCGACCGACAGGGTGTCGCCGCGATCCTTGTTGTAGCCCATCGCCTCCTTGACGAGATCGTTGATCTGCTTGAGGTCGGCGTCGGGCAGCGGCTTCATCAGCCCTTTGGCATCCTTGCGGTGGTTGACGACGACGGCGGCCGACAAGCGCTTGATGGTGCCGATCGCTTGCTTGGTGTGGCTGATCGTCTTGTCGATCTCGTAGTTGATCGTCGAATCCTTGCGCGTGTTGATCGGCTGCGCGACGCTGTTGATCGGGGCCTGTACGCCGGCTGCGTCCAGCTGTCCCGGCAGTGGTTGGCCGGTAGTTGCGCCCGCTGCCGGTGCCGGCGGTACGGCCGGTTGCGTCAACGGAGCAGTCGCCGGAACGGGCGGCTGGTTCGACAGGGCGCCCGGAACGCCGAGTGCAGAAGGCGTTGTGCTCGCCGATTCGCTTGTTTGCTGGCTGCGAATGCTGATGTCAGGCGGCGTCGTGTTCGGGCGGTGCGTTTCGGCCGTCTGTTCGCTTTGCGAGAAATCAACATCGGCGGCGACCTGCACGTGCACGTTTTCCGGGCCTACGATCGGAGCCAGGATGTCCTGGATGCGCTTGATTGCGCTGGCTTCGATCTCCCTTACGTAGGTGATCTGCGTCGGGTCAAGCCCGGCCTCCATCAGCTTGCTCTTCAGTTGCGAGAGCATCGCGCCGCTCTGGTCGAGGATGGTCACGCTCGCGACGGCAAGACTCGGAACGCTGGCCGCAACGAGGTTCTGGATGCCGGCGATCTGCGAGGGATCAAGCGAGCGTCCGGGGTAGAGATTGAGCAGTACCGACGCGGATGGCTTCAATTCCTCGCGCACGAAAACCGTCGGCTTGGGGATGGCCAGATGCACCCGAGCGTTCTGCACGGCTCCGACCGACTGGATTGTGCGCGCCAGTTCGCCTTCGAGGCCGCGTTGATAGTTGACCTGTTCAGCAAACTGGCTGATCCCGAACTTCTGGTTCTCCATCAGCTCGAAACCGACGCCACCACCTTTGGGAAGCCCCTGCGTCGCCAGGCGCAGCCTTGCTTCATGGACACTCGCACTTGGTACGAGGATGGCACTGCCGCTCTCGCTAAAGCGATACGGAACGTTCATCTGTTCGAGCGCGGCGATAATCGCGCCGCCGTCACGTTCGGAGATGTTCGAGAAAAGAATCCGGTAATCCGCCTGCTTGAGCCAGGTACTGCTGGCGACTGCGAGCGCGATGATTGCTGCAACCGCAACCATCAACAGTATCTTTTGCTGATTGGTCAAACGAGCCAATGCCGAGCGCAGACGATCAGTGAGATTCTCTGTGCTTTCTGTAGGTTGTTGGGTCGTTGTTCCGGTGGCCGCCATGCTTGGAATGGTGTGTGAAAACTATGCGAATAATCAAGCAAAAAGCGAAAATTGCTGAGAATTATTCTACTATTGTATCTCTTAACTGCACTGGATTCTCCCCTGAATGAGCGACGCGGCGCAAATACCGGCACCCGAATTGAAGGCGCAGGAATTGCAGCGGGCCTTCGATGTTTTCAACCAGGTTTCGCTCGAGCTGACCCAAGCGTATGAGGGACTTCAAGCCAAAGTGGAGTCTCTGACGGCCGAACTCGCCGTCGCCAACGGCGAACTGCGCCGGCAATATAAAGAGAAGGAAGCGCTTTCCGAACGCTTGTCTCTGCTGTTGAACGCCTTGCCTGCCGGTGTCGTGGTTCTCGACAGCACGGCACGAATCAGCGAAGCCAATCCCGTTGCTCGATCCATGCTCGGTGATTCGATCAGCGGTGAAAACTGGTCGGTTCTTGCTGAATCTAAGTTGGCCGCCACCGACGCGCCGGATGAATGGCAACTGGCGGGTCGACGCGTGTCGATCGCCGAAAGCCCGCTCGACTCGGCGGGCGGGCGTATCCTCTTGATTCACGATATTACGGTCGCGCACGAACTGAAGGCCAATGTCGAGCGTCATCAGCGGTTAGCGGCGATGGGCGAGATGGCGGCTTCGCTGGCGCACCAGTTGCGGACGCCGTTGGCGACTGCCTTGCTCTACAGCGCCAATCTGGCCCAGCCGGAACTCTCGGATGCGGCGCGTGCGCGTTTCGCGAGCAAGGCGACCGAGCAACTCAAGCGGCTGGAGCGGTTGATTCAGGATGTACTGCTGTTCGCGCGCGGCGAAAGCATCGGGCGGGACGTGATGCCGGCGGCGGCGCTGATTTCCGAAGCGGCGCAGACGCTCGAGCCACTATGTCGCGAGAAGGGGGTCGATTTCTGTGTCAGCGTGGATGTCGGCGATGTGAAGATCGTCGGTAGCCGCAAAGCGCTTGGCGGAGCGCTCCTGAATCTGCTCGAGAATGCGCTGCAGGCAAGTGAGGGGCGTCAGGATGGACAGGCAAAGGTCTGCCTGAACGCGGTTGCTGACGAGCAAAACATACTGATTCACGTGCAGGATACCGGCAAGGGCATCGCCCCCGAAGTGCAGGCACGCATTTTCGAACCCTTCTTTACCACGCGCGGGCAGGGTACCGGTTTGGGGTTGGCGATTGCGCTAGGCGTCGCTCGCGCGCACGGGGGGGCGATCGAAGTCAGTTCGACGCCAGGTCAAGGCTCGGACTTCGCTTTGCGCCTTCCGGCGGCGACGATGACTGACGACAAAACTACGCAATAACAGGAACAACATGGCTCAGGCATTACCCATCCTGGTCGTTGAAGACGATCCCAATTTGCGCGAGGCGGTATGCGATACGCTCGAACTGGCCGGTCAGTCGGTCGTTTCGGCAGCAGGCGGCGAAGAGGCGATCCGTTTGCTGGATGCGCAGTCCGTCGCACTCGTCGTCAGCGACGTGCGCATGATGCCGATGGACGGCATCACCCTGCTCAAGGAGATCCGCAACCGTTATCCGCACCTCCCGGTGGTGCTGATGACCGCTTTCGCCGACGTCGATCGTGCGGTCGAGGCGATGCGGGCCGGCGCCTGCGACTTCCTGCTCAAGCCGTTTGAACCCAAGGCCTTGCTCGAACACGTGGCGCGCTATCGTTTGCCCGAGGCGATGGACGACGATCGAGTGATCGCCAGCGACGAGGCCAGCCGCAATCTCTTTTCCCTGGCGACGCGCGTCGCGCAGACCGACACCACGGTGCTGCTCACCGGAGAAAGCGGCGTCGGCAAGGAAGTCGTCGCGCGCTACATCCACAACCATTCCGCGCGCCGTGCCGGACCGTTTGTCGCTATCAACTGCGCCGCCATCCCCGACAGCCTGCTTGAAGCGACGCTCTTCGGCTACGAGAAGGGCGCCTTCACCGGAGCGCAGCAGGCGCAGGCAGGCAAGTTCGAACAGGCACAGAACGGAACGCTTCTGCTCGACGAAGTGACCGAAATGCCGCTCGGCCTGCAAGCAAAACTGTTGCGCGTGCTTCAGGAACGGGAGGTTGAGCGGGTCGGCGGCAAGAAGGCGGTTCCACTCGACATCCGCATCATCGCGACTTCCAACCGCGACATGGCCGAGGCCGTCGCGCGGGGCGTCCTGCGCGAGGATGTCTACTACCGGCTGAACGTCTTCCCTTTGCTCATCCCCGCCTTGCGTCAGCGTGCCGACGACATTGTCCCTTTGGCGCAGCACTTCCTAGCGGAACACGGAGGCCGCGCAGGGCGGCCGGGTCTGTGCCTCTCACCGTCGGCCGAGGATGCGCTGCGCCGGCACCCGTGGCCGGGCAACGTGCGCGAACTGGAAAACGTGATGCAGCGCGCTGTTATTTTTGCGGCGGGTGATGTGGTTGAGGCTGATGCCCTGCATTTGTCGGCCCTGGCGCCGAATGTGCTGAGACCACAATCAGCAGCTGAATCACTACCATTACCGACAGCCACTGCAATGTCGGCAACGGATGGGCCAAAAACCAACAACATGCGTGACCTTGAGCGCGAACACATCCTGGAGACGTTGGCCGCAGTCGGTGGGTCGCGCAAACTGGCGGGCGAGCGACTCGGTATGTCGGAACGAACTTTGCGCCACAAGCTCAAACAGTACCGTGAAGCCGGATTTTTCAAGGAGTAAGATCAAGGCGGCGAGATAGGTGAGGGCGGCAGGAGCCATCTGGCGCGGTTCTTGCGAGTAGATGTATGAAAGGTCTTTGGAGAAGCAAATGGATACCAAGGGTATTGATCAAATGCTGAGCGTCCTGCGGGCGACTGCGGCGCAGGCGGGCGGGCGCGTGAACGAGACGCAGAGCGCCTCAGCCGGTACAACGGCGCAAACCGACTTCGCCAAGATCCTCCATAACTCGATCGAGCAGGTCAATCAGACGCAGCAACAGGCAGAGACGATGGCGGCAAATTTTGCCGCCGGCGACGGCAATGCCAACCTGCACGAGGTGATGATTTCGCTGCAAAAGGCGAACGTGTCGTTCCAGGAAATGGTCCAGGTGCGTAACAAGCTGGTCACCGCTTACCACGACGTTATGAACATGCAGGTTTGATCCCGCAATGCTTCAATGAAAACGGCGCCTGTGGGCGCCGTTTTCATTGACTGTCTTCACGCCAATCCGCTCAAACGGGCTTTGCGCTCGCGTTCCATGCGCGTGATGTAGCGCTGCACCATTGCCAGCCTTGCCGAGGTCATTCCCAGGTACTCGCAGCCGACCCGAACATAGCGTGCTCCGCTCCTCGTCGTGACATCGAACATGTTGCGTACGCACAGCGAAGTGACGAGTAAGCCTTCGTCGGGAAGCATTAGACGGCAATCGTCTAGCCTGTCGCCGCGCTCCAGCAGTTGCGCCTGATCGGTGGCGACCATCAGGCCGACGCCTCCGCCACTGATGTCAAGCAAGGGGAGGGTGACCTGTAGCGCCGAATTGTCCGCGCGCCGGATCGTGGCGGACAATTTGATCGGGTTGGCAATCGGCGTCGAAAGGCGGAAATACTCGCGCCTTTGCAGGCGCAGCAGCGTCTCGGGAATGCTCCCGGCAAAGGCACTTCGGCCATCGTACTGGCTGACTTTGAGCGCGCTCACGCTGAACTGGATTTTCACCTTGTCGACCACGGTCGTCAGGATGAGCTTCTCCGCCCGCAGCGCCCGTTCATTCATTTCCGCGTTGCTGCCCAGGTCGAGGACGAAACTCTGCGTTTCGGCGTTGACCGCAAGCATTGAAGTGAGGAGGAAAGACCGTCCTTGATCGAAGTAGACCGTGATCAGTGCACCCTTCTGCACCAGTGAGCGCAGCACTGCAAGAATTTCTGAGCGCGAATGCAGCAAGTACTGACTGTAATCGTCGAGTTGCTCGAGCTCAAACTGCGGTGGGGGCTGCTCCGGAACGGTCGGGATTGTTGGTTCTTCTCGCTCTTGCATTGCAGTTCCTGATGTCGGCGGCGAATTCGAGTTTAAAGCAAATTCACCGTAGGCGAAACGAACAGGATACGTTTGGTGAGGTGTTGGCGCCTGTAGTCAGCGCTTGTCCAGCGATTCAGGAATCGGAGTAACGAACGGGGAGGAAGTCACCGGCTGACCGCTTTCCAGCCGATAGATCCAGGCCAGAAGTTCGGCAACTGCGATGTAGAGTTGCGGCGGAATGCGCTGATCGAGATCGACCTGCAAAAGCAGCGAGACCAACTCTGGCGACTCATGCACATAGACGCCGTGCTCGCGCGCACGCGCGATGATCTGTTCGGCGACCAGACCGCGGCCTTTGGCGACGACGCGCGGCGCGGCGTCGGTCTGGCTGTAGGCCAGCGCTACGGCGCTCTTCTGCGCATCACTCGCCGGCTTGGCCATGGTCGTCATCGGTCGCGCTTACGCCCATTGAAGCCAACGTCAGTCCGGCTTCCTCGATCTGGCTACGCAAAGCTGAACTCGAGACGCGCATCAGCGTTCGAGTCTCTGCGCTGTCGGCGATCATCGAGATCGCGATCGAGTTGCCTTCAAGGCGGATGCGGGCGTCGACTTCGCCGAGGATCGGCAGCGTCAAATGCAAGCGTGTCGACCACCTGGGGGCAGAGTCTTCGCCGTCCTGCCCGTCGCGCGCCGCGTCCTCGTCGATCTCCCAGCGCATCTCCTGTCCAGGCCAGACCTGACCCTGCCACGAGAAATTCTGCGTCGCCAGCGCTTCCAGTTGTTGCTGCACCAAAGGCTGTGTTTGCGGCGCGACGACCTGGCCGGACGTCTGGCTTTGCGCGATCGCTGCTTTGCTGCCTTCAACTGTGGTAGTCGAGCTTTGTGCCAAGTCGGCTGTAATGCGGCTAGCGGCGGTCGGTTCGCCCATTGTCGCCTGTTGTTCGGCCAATGCTGACGCGAACGCCGCCGGAGACGACAGCTTGCCCTGCGGTTCCTGAAGCAGCGCTGCTTTCGGCAAACGACCCTCGACCCATTCGGCTTGATGCGATTCGTAGAACATCCCGCTTTGCGTGATTGCCTGTTTGAGCAGGGGCAGCAGATCCTGTGCGGTATTGGGTGGTGCGCCGGCGATCGGTTGGTTTCCGTTGAGGGGTACGGCGGGCGTTTCACTGCGCTGTGCCCGGTTTGTTCCGGCGAACAGATTGCTGATCAGTTGCCCTGTCCGGCTCAGAGTGGTCGGAACCGATTCCGCGCCGGCTTTGGCTGCGTTACCGTCCGTTCGGGAGAGTATGGCGAGCGCCAGCTTGCCGTCATTCTCGGTGACCTGGAGTTCCAGCGAATCGCCGCTCTTGGCAGAGAACGGCAAAGCGAGCGTGATGCTGCGCTGGTTGATCATCGCCCGATACGTGCCGTTCGGCAGCATCGCCTGAATCTCGGCCATGACCTTTTGCCCCGCGACCAGTCCGGAGAGTTTGTCCGCGATCTCCTGCGTTGGTGCAACGGGCCGCAGCGCCGTGTCGGCAGAGACTTGCAGCCGGCTGGCGATGTCGGCGGGAATCATTGCAGGATCGCTTTAGGATACGTCGCGTCCTGGCGGCATACGTAACAGTACTCGAGCATGTTGCAGCCAGTGATCGACTTTCTCGATCAGTTCCTTATCGCAAGTCAGAATCTCTTTCAGTGCATCCGCAGTCTCGCGCGCGCCCTGAGCGCCAACCGTCGATACCTCGGCGAGCATACTCCTTCTTTGCTCTTCGAGCGCAAGAAGCGATTCCCATTCCTGCGCCCGGCCTGCTTCAAGCATCATCCGACTGACATTCAGAATTGCCTGGTACTGGACACCTGGGCCACGGGCCATGATCACGAGACCGATTTGCCCGGGGCTATCTCAGACCATGCTGAGTGAATCTCACCGAGGAGGCTGGCTGCTTCGTCGAGTGCTGCGCGGTCGTTTCTCATGTTCGCCCAAAGCAGGCGTTGGATGATGTACTCGTATAGCGCGCTAAGCCGGTCGGCCAACTCTCCGCCGGCATCCCGGTTAAGGCTTGATCTGAGGCCGTTGCTGATGATGTCGATCGCCTTCGAGATGTTCGTGCCCCGCTGCGCAACATCGTTCTGTTCCATATGGATGCGAGCTTGCGCAATTGCCGTTGCTGCCCCCTCGAACAGGAGCAGTATGAGACCGTGTGAATCGGCCGTCATGACCGAACTTTCGAGCCCGACTTTCGCATATGCATTCGCCGGGTTTTGCGTCATACCAAACATGTTTGGATGTCCTTGTGATTCTATGAAGACGAAGAATCGCTTGATCCGCTAAGAGATGCAAGCTGTTGCGTCAAATAGGTGCTCGTGTTGTTCAGGTTCGACAGTAGCGTATCCAGCGAAGTAAATCGTGCCCGATATCTGGCCTCGATCGTTTCCAGGCGGAGCTCAAGCGCGTCCTGGCGCTTATTCAGGTCCTTGATGTTAGCGTTTGCACTATCCGTTGCAATTTCGATCTTTCCAGAGTAACCAACCGTTCCTTCAAGCTCCGAGTTGTAGGCTTCACCGACCTTTGAAACCAAGGTTGCTACAGCGCTAGGGTCCGCAGCCAGTGCGCTTTCAAGCTTTGAACTGTTCAGTGTCAGCGACCCGTCGGTTCCTACTGTGACACCGATATTTGAGAGCGTCTGATACGCCGATGATCCGCCGGTCGTTGTTTCATAGATGAGCCGCCTGACCATCGTGTGCGAGTCGCGCAGGAGCTGATTCCCTTGCATGGCTCCTGCCGTCTTTGTCGTGGCATCGTAGGCGCCGAGCGTTGTCATCGTGCTGTTTGCGGCGTTATACGCAGTAATGAAGTCGTTGAGCGCTGAGGTAATGTTCTCAGTGTAGTCAGCGGCAATGGTTACTGTCGTAGTGCCTTCGTCAACCAGATTGAAGGTGACGCCATCCAGTATGCCACTGGCGGTGTTTGTGCTACTCGTTGCCGCGATCCCATTAATCGTGAACAACGCATCGCGCGCGGAGACTTCCTCTTGATACTGACTGGCGAGGTCGCCACTCAACGATATCTCGTTATCGAGCCCTTCTTCTCCCGTGAAAACCAGTTGGGCGCCATCCGTTCCATTGATGATCGTAGCGGTTACGCCCATGTCCGCATTGTTGATTGCATTACGCAGTCCAGTCAGGGAGTTGTTTGTGCTATCGAGTGTGATCGTGACCGAGCGGGAGTTCCCTTCCGAGTCGGGTGTGGCAAAGTCAAAAGTCAACGTGTCGCCGACTGTCCCGACAGGGTCAGTTGTCGAAGCGGTCGGCGTCGTCAAGGCAAAGCGTTGAGCCCGTGCAAGCTGCTGGATCTCGAGCTCATAAGTTCCGGCAACAGCGCCTGTGGTCGCAGATGCGGTTGCGATATCTGTGTCGGAGGTTGTGGCCGTATAGCTCGCAAACTTTGATAGTGCGCTTTCGCCGACGCTAGTCTTCATTGCAGCAGCCGCAGTTTGTAGATCCGATAGCTTGCTCTTGAGCGTCCCCAAGGCCGAAATCTTCGACGTATATGATGCGACTTTGGTCTGTAGTGCCGTGAGTGGCTTTGACTCGACGGCCATGAGGCTGGTGACGAGTGCTTCGAGGTCCAGTCCGGACCCGACGCCAAGCGATGTGATGGTCGCCATTGTGTACCTCTCTGATCTAGAAGAACGACAAGTCTAGCAGGCTGGTCACGCTTGCTGTTTGACGAGCAGTCCCTTTAGTTGGCCGATCGCCTTCGCGAGCGCTAGCATCTCCTCCGAGGGAATTTGCTTGATCACTTCCTCGGTTTCGGTGTCAATGACTTTGACAATCGTCGCACCGGTTGTGTCATCAATGCTGAACTGTAAAGCATTGTTGAAGGGCTTGATGAATTCGTTTACTTCATTGACGACGTCTTCGATACCACGTTTTTCCGGTTCGGCACGCGTGTCGGAGTTCGTTTCGCCGGCATCGACGCGAGCACCACCCAATTCATCGACAGGACGCCCGGGTGCATCAACTGCAGTTGTCCTGGGAGTGATTGGAGGCGATGTGCTAGTGAGTGGTTGAATGTTCATTGCTAAACTCCTGCTCTAGATGGCCAACTGGCGCAGCAACGTTACCGCTACTGCGCCATCTTGCCAAGGACGGGGTTACCCCGTTTAGCCTTGCAGCAGAGTCAGCACGCTGCTGCCCAACTGGTTGGCTTGAGCAAGCATCGCTGTTCCGGCCTGTTGCAGAATCTGGGCACGTGCCAGGTTGGCGGTTTCAGAAGCGTAGTCGGCATCGAGAATACGACCGCGAGCGGCCTGAATATTCTCGTTTTGCGACTGCAACTGGGTTACGACGCCTTCGAAGCGGGATTGCAGAGCACCCAGTCCTGCGCGAGCGTCGCTGACAGTGTTCAGCGCGGTATCGATTGCATCCATCGCCGCAGTTGCTCCGCCTGTATCGGAAACAGCGAGGCCAGACACCAGGGCCGAGAAATCGCCTGTTACTGTGGTGACAGAAATCTGGTTATCCGTTGACGTTCCTGCACCAATCTGGAAGGACATCGTGCTGTCCGTACCGAGAATCTGCTTGCCGTTGAACGTAGTGGCTGCGGCAATACGGGCGACTTCGGATTGAAGTGCCTGGAATTCCTGATCAAGCGACGAAAGGTTGGTCGCGTCGTACTGGCCCGAGGCCGCCTGGGTTGCGAGTTCGCGCATCCGTTGCAGGTGGGTGGCCATCACCGCCATACCGCCTTCTGCGGTCTGTGCCAGCGAGATGCCATCATTGGCGTTGCGTTCTGCGACGGTCATGCCACGGCTTTGCGCGGTCATTTTCTCTGCAATACCCAAGCCTGCTGCGTCATCCTTTGCACTATTAACGCGCAAACCGGAGGAGAGACGCTGCATTGACGTCGCGAGCGAACTTTGCGACGTGTTGAGGTTACGCTGGGCGTTAAGTGAGGAAATGTTTGTGTTGATGGTTTGTGCCATGATGGTCTCCTGCTGAAATACACGTTTATGCAAATCCGCCGAAGTTCTTCAGCGGGAGGCTAGTGCCTGTTCCAGAGTACTTTTTCGCTTTCGGGCTGTTAATTGCTGCCCTTGTTGCAGTTATCGACGCAAGCCGGAGGAACTTTAGCGTGAAAGAACCTATGCCCAAGACGACCGCGCGCCTGACCCTCGAAGGTC
>JADHEF010000458.1_pt1 | contig 42018 bp, 38 predicted proteins | sample 8952391 | NCBI WGS metagenome assembly JADHEF01 (sample SAMN16124439, study PRJNA663245) | bioreactor sludge metagenome | isolation source: sludge (nitrite) | place: India:Bengaluru | collected 2019-02-28 | reverse complement strand
CAGTCACCGGTGCGGCTGGCTATCGTATTTTGGGAAGCATAACGGCCGTCTAAATATTTTTTAATGCAAAACTTCAGCATAAAAAGGTCTGCTTGATGCAGACCTTTTTATTTCTATACGTTTATAGAGCTATCTATTGCATCATTTTTTTAGCATTTTCACTGCGCAAGGCATTTAAAATTTGTTGTCCGGCTCGTCCGGTTGGGCTAAGCTCCAAACGAATCTGTTCCTGACGGATCGCTTGACGGGTTTTATCCCCAATCAGGCCATCTACAGTACCAATGTCATAACCGCGATTGATCAAGAATTGCTGAATTTCACGACGCTCTGCACGCGATGTTCCTGCATCATCAGTGGGCCAGGTTTTACTAAAGCCAGCACTCTGACCCTGTAAGCGATCAGACAAATGCGCAATCGCCAGAGCATAACTTTCCGCAGCATTATAACTATATATAGCATCAAAATTTTTAAAGACTAAAAATAACGGCCCTTTTTCACCCGCAGGTGCCATGAGACCTGCAGCAGATGACTCGCTTAAATTACCTTGAATTAACGCTGAACCATCCGCGCGAACCACGCCTTGACTGACCCAGCTGCTTAAAGCCTTTTTATTGCGACGGCTTTCACCCGCAATAGACATGCCTTCCGGAATTCTGACTTCAAAGCCCCAAGGCATGCCAGTTTGCCAGCCGCGTTTTTTCAGAAAATTGGCGGTTGAAGCCAGAGCATCTGTAGTACTGGACACCAGGTCACGGCGTCCATCGCCATCAAAATCGACAGCCAACTCATCATAAGTAGAAGGCATAAACTGGGTATGGCCAAATGCCCCTGCCCACGAGCCTTTCATTTGCTGTTCGCTTAAATCACCGCGCTGCAAAATTCGCATGGTGGTAAAAAATTCGCCACGGAAATACCCCTGGCGACGCCCTTCACAACTTAAAGTTCCCAAAGCCTGCAATAAAGGATAGCTTCCGGAAATATCGCCAAAGTTACTTTCTACACCCCAAACCGCCACCACGGTTTCAGCCGGCACCCCATAGGTGGCTGCAACACGATTTAACACCTCTCGGTGCTGGGCCAGTTTTTGTTGCCCCAACTGTACCCGCTCTTCATCAACCAGACCGGATAAATAGTCCCAAATCGGGGTCGAAAATTCAGGCTGATAATTCAATTTATCAATCACAGAATAATCAGGCGTTAAATTTTGCGTATAGCGATCATAGGTAGAGCTACTCACACCCGAAGTTATGGCTTGACTACGTAAGTTTGCCAGACATTGCTGAAAATTATTTTGCGAAGTCAAAATTTGATTGGCTGGTGGGGTTGAAGTGACTGTGACAGGTTGACCATTAATAATCAGCTCAGCATTGGCTTGAGTCATGGCAAGGAAAACTGAACCTAAAACGAAAGCTAAGCGCTGCATAGTATCCTTTACGATCTTTGAATTTAAATTATGCTTTTACCATACCACCATCAGCACATCGTTTCTGAATCAAATCGTAAATTTAAATTCATTTTCTTCATTTTAAATTCATATTTACTTTTGAATTTAAAAATTTTATCCACAGATTTTATTTTTAGTTTTTTTTAAATTCAAAACATAAGGAAATATGAATTTAAATTCATTATTTTAAATTTAAAGCAAAGTTTTAAATTCAAACGGCTTGTGGGTAAGCTAATTCTGACCGTTTTTATAATCTTAGAAAGCTCATACTTTAAATTTAAAATCCTACTTTTTAAATTTAAAAGTTTAAATTCATTTTCTGCTCAAATACTTTGAATTCATATTTTTTTAAATTCAAATGCACGAGTTTAAATTTAAATTCATATTTTTGAATTTATTTTTATCTTTTGAATTTAAAAATTTCTGCATTGTTTTACGACAATAAAACTAAAATACAGAACCATTCTATTTGTTTGTTTTTTATGCAGTATATTTATAAAGCATTGTATAAATTACACACAATTATTTTTATTTTGTTCCGATAAATGGCGCATTCTCGAAAAGAGGCGCAATCATGCCCGAAGTGCAGGCATAAAAAAAGCGATCATTGGCATGACCGCTTTTTTATCATTCAAACTTGGGTTTAAATGCTCATATCTTCGCTAAGTGCTAGTGGATTCGGCAAAATTTTCGCCAATGCACGGCATAAAGTAGTCAGTTCAGCACTGTCATTTGGCATCAAGGTGATATGGCCAATTTTACGACCTTCACGCTCAGTCTTGTTATAAAGGTGCAAATGAGCGCCATTTAAAGCCAAGACATCTTCAGATTTAGGATGTTGACCAATAATATTGATCATCACCGTTGGACGAACCACTTCAGTTGAACCTAAAGGTAAGCCCGCCACCGCACGAATGTGGTTTTCAAACTGCGAGCAAACAGCACCTTCAATTGACCAGTGCCCCGAGTTATGCACGCGTGGTGCCATCTCATTGGCATACAAGCCCTTGTCAGTGACAAATAGCTCTAGCGTCAACACACCGACATAATTCAAATGATTCAGCAGACGAGTGATGTAGTCTTGTGCCACAGGCTGTAAATCGGCGCTGTTAGGTGCAGGCACAATTGAGTGCGACAAAATACCATTATGATGGTGGTTTTCTGCCAATGGCCAGGTTTTCACCTCACCATTTTGGCCACGTACCGCAATAATTGAAACTTCACGTGAGAAAGTCACAAAACTTTCTGCAATCAGTGAACCAGCCGGACCAAGCTCAGCCCATGCCTGATCAACCTGATCTACAGAACGCAGCACAAACTGACCTTTACCGTCGTAGCCACCTGTTGTCGTTTTCAAGACGATTGGCAAACCCAGTTCAGCAACAGCCACTTGTAAGGTTTCTAGCGAATCGACTGCCTTATAAGGCGCAACTGGAATCTCGAGTTGATCGAATAAAGCTTTTTCCAGCAAACGGTTTTGCGCAATAGCCAAAGCCTGACGCGGCGGGTGTAATTGTTTTTGCTGGGTTAAAATATCCACATCTGCAAGCGGGGTATTTTCAAACTCCAGACTAAATACATCCGCACTTTGAATAAATTCATTTAAACCATTTTCAGCTTGGCTTGAGATGACCTGACCCAGCGCTGCAGAAGGGCAATCTGTATTGGCTTCAAAGAAGGTGCATTGAATATTCAACGGTAGAGCAGCTTGCGCCATCATACGGCCGAGTTGACCACCACCAAAAATACCGATGGTTTTATCCATAACATGTGTCCCGTTTTAAGCTTGGCTTTAGTTTTGGCCTGGAATATTTTTGCTTGCCACTTTTTCAGTTTGCGCAGCGCGGAATTCAGCAACATTTTTTGCAATTTCAGGACGTGTTAAACCTAAAATTTGCGCTGCCATAATGGCGGCATTGGTTGCACCAGCAGGACCAATTGCCAATGTACCGACTGCAATACCGGCAGGCATTTGCACGATTGAAAGCAATGAGTCTACGCCATTAAGAATAGAAGATTTCACTGGTACACCCAGAACCGGTAAGTCGGTTTTTGCTGCACACATGCCTGGAAGATGCGCTGCACCGCCAGCACCGGCAATAATCACCTGAATACCACGTTCACGTGCTGTTTCAGCATATTCAAATAAACGGTCTGGGGTACGGTGTGCAGAAACAACTTCCGCTTCAAATGGGACGCCAAGCTGTTTCAGCATATTGGCAGTATGTTCCAGAGTTGCCCAGTCAGATTGGGAACCCATGATAATTCCAACGAGAGGTTGAGTGTCTGCAGCAGCCGCATTCATTGCAAATGTTCCATAAACGAATGTAAGGAAGGATAAATCTCGACAAGAGCCAAGTTTTAAATGAATCACAAGCTCGTGTAAGGAAGGATAAATCTCGACAAGAGCCAAGTTTTAAATGAATCACAAGCTCGCTATTATAGACTGATTTTTCATCTCACCAAAATTTAACAGCGCAAGCAGGCGGATATTTTCAATTTTTTTATAGAAATAGCTAAAAATAGGGCAGTGGCCAATTTATTGGCTACGAAATACAAAATAAATACAGCCCACCAAACAGAGCCCTGCCCACAAATAATCCAGTTTAAACGGCTGTTTAAACAGAAAAATCATAAAAGGCACAAAGACCAGCAAGGTCACCACTTCCTGGGTAATTTTCATTTGTCCCACAGCCCAGCCTTGTTGTGCAAGCAGGCGAGTGGCGGGAATCATAAAGCTGTACTCCAGCAGGGCGATCAGCCAGCCGAATAAAATCGCCTGCCAGATGGGTGCACCATGTAAAAATTTAAGATGACCATACCAGGCCAAAGTCATAAAGCAGTTGGAAATAATTAAAAGCAGCAGGGCAAAGTACATAGTCAATTGATCTGGAAGAACTGCAAATATTTTACGTTTTTCCAGTAAAAAAGCATGTGATTTCCGGACGGATTTTAGCGCGGAGAAATCCCGATCCAACAGCCCCCTAAACTACCGGATGCAATGCCGGGAATAGATACAAGAAAGACTATCTTTTCCGCAAAACCCTTGATATCGTTGCTTTCAAATTGAATCAATAATGACAACACCACCAATAACAACGTGATGTGTCTAAAAAGCAGTGGAGTTAAAACGCATGCATCTGCATATTTTGGGTATTTGTGGCACCTTTATGGGTTCGCTCGCACTATTGGCACGTGATTTAGGACATAAAGTGACGGGTTCGGATGCAAATGTCTATCCACCCATGTCAACCCAACTAGAAAATGCAGGCATTGGCTTAATGCAGGGTTATGACCGCAGTCATTTGCAGCCACATCCCGATCTGGTGATTGTCGGGAATGCCATGAAGCGCGGCATTGATGCGGTGGAATACATGCTCAATGAAGGTCTGCCTTATATTTCAGGTCCACAGTTCTTGGCCGATCATGTTTTACAAGGCAGACATGTGCTGGGCGTTGCAGGAACCCATGGTAAAACCACCACAACCACTATGCTGGCTTGGGTACTGGATCAGGCCGGTTTAAATCCGGGCTTTTTGATTGGCGGCGTACCTTTGGGTTTTAGTGAAAGTGCACGTTTAGGCGGCGGCAAATACTTCTGTGTGGAAGCAGATGAATATGATTCTGCCTTCTTCGACAAGCGTTCCAAGTTCGTGCATTACCATCCTAAAACCGCGATTTTGAATAACCTTGAATTTGACCATGCCGATATCTTTGATGATCTGGCTGCGATTCAAAAACAGTTCCATCATTTAGTACGGACCATTCCAAGTGAAGGCCGCATTATTGCGCCAATTACCGAAACCAATATTGATGAAGTTTTGCAGATGGGCTGCTGGACACCTGTGGTTCGCACTTCATTGGATGCCAATGACAAAGCGTTACTTTCTGCCGAACAGTTATTAAATGATGGTTCACATTTTAAAGTACTGGAAAATGGTATCGTTAAAGGTATCGTGAAATGGAACATGACCGGACAGCACAGTGTGGCCAATGCCTTGGCGACCATTGCAGCGGCGGAACATGTGGGCGTTTCGATCGAAACTGCATGTGAAGCACTTTCCAACTTTGGCGGCGTCAAGCGCCGTATGGAATTGCTGGATACGGTAAAAGGCATTGAGGTGTATGATGATTTTGCCCATCACCCAACCGCCATTGAAACCACGCTTGACGGCGCACGCAAACGCCTGGGTGAACGTAAACTGTGGGCCATTATTGAACCGCGCTCCAATACCATGCGTATGGGTAGCCACAAAGATGGTTTGGCGCATTCCGCACGTCTGGCGGATGAAGTAATCTGGTATCAACCGGAAGGGCTGGACTGGGATCTACAGCCGGTAATTGATGCCGCACCAAACAAAGCCGTGGTGGCACGTAGCTTAGATGACATCATTCAAACGGTTGTCTCTGAGGCAGGTGAGGGCGATGCTGTGGTGATTATGTCGAATGGTGGTTTTGGCGGATTACACCAGAAATTGATTAGTGCCTTACAGCAAAACGCTTAAACTTCTTTTCAGCCTGAACTTGATCAGGATCGTAGCCAATCGTTCTGCGGTCCTTCACCAACAAATTAATAAATCATATATTATTTTTTATTCAAATAACTATTTTGCTAATGACCTTGTCATCAAGACTTGTTAATTTAACTGGATAGCATCCCGCCAACATGACTGTTGCTATATAAGCCAGGCGGCTGGATGTCTTTTACAATAATCATTAAGAAGGATGGTCCCCATGTCAAATACAATGAAAGCAATGGTTTACTACGGCGCCAATGATATCCGCTTCGAAGAACGTCCTATCCCTACCATCCTGCATCCCGATGATGCGATTATCAAACTCACAAAAGTCACAATCTGCGGAACCGACCTCGGCATCTGGAAAGGTAAAAACCCCGAAATTGAACAGGTGGAAAAAGAAAAAACCGGCAGCTTTAATGGCCGCATTCTCGGTCATGAAGGCATCGGCATTGTAGAAGAAGTCGGTTCAGCCGTAAAAAACTTCAAGAAAGGCGACCGGGTAATTATTTCCTGTGTCAGCCGCTGTGGTACCTGTGAAAACTGCCAGAAACAGCTGTACGCGCATTGCCGTAATGAAGGGGGCTGGATTATGGGTTACATGATTGATGGCACCCATGCCGAATATGTCCGGACTCCATTTGCCGATACTTCACTCTATCATTTGCCAGAAGGCCTGAATGAAGATGTCGCAGTTTTCCTGTCTGATATTCTACCAACTTCACATGAAATTGGCGTGCAGTATGGTGATGTTAAACCGGGCGATAACGTGGCAATTGTCGGTGCTGGCCCGATTGGAATGAGCTGTCTGCTCACCGCACAATTCTATTCACCTGCCAATATTATTATGGTGGATACAGATGATAACCGACTGGAATTTGCCAAGACTGTAGGGGCTACCCATGTCATCAACTCTGCTAAAGAAGATGCCATTGCAAAGATTTTAGAGCTGACCGGTGGTCGTGGTGTTGACTGTGCCATTGAAGCAGTGGGTGTGGAACCGACCTGGAATATCTGCCAACATGTGGTGAAAGAGGGTGGCCATATTGCCAACGTGGGTGTGCATGGCAAACCCGTCAACTTTGAACTGAACAAGCTCTGGATCAAGAACCTGACCATCACCACCGGTCTGGTCAATGCCAACACCACCGGCATGCTGCTGAAAACCTGCTGTTCCGGCAAACTGCCACTGGAAAAACTGGCGACCCATCACTTTAAGTTTGCTGAGTTTGAAAAAGCCTATGATGTCTTCAAGCATGCCGCTGATGAAAAGGCACTAAAGGTGATGATCGACATGGCTTAAACTTTAAGTCTTCGATAAAAAAGTCCGCATCGCGGACTTTTTTTATTTTAGCCTGAATCAAAAATAGAAGAGTGGGCCTTTATTGGCCTGATGGCAGGTTCTGAATTTTATACCCTACTGCAAAGCCTTGATCTGCCAGATTTAAAAGCCAAATGACAGACAATCTCTCTATCGGCCAGCATCTTTAAACTTAGGCTACAACATCTGTAAAACTCTGATCACGTTTAAACATTACCTCCACATAGGAACAGGTAGGAATAATTTTTAACTGTTTTTCACGTGCAAATTCAACTAAAACATCTAACAATTTTCGTGCTACGCCTTGACCACGCAAACAATCATCCACCCAGGTATGATCAGCCACTATGGTATTTTCATTGCGCCAAACATAACTGATTTCTGCAATTCGTTGACCTGCATCATTCAAAGTAAAAAACTCACCTTGTTGGCCGTTATCCTTGTGTTGAAACTGCATCGCTAGTCCTCACTTTGTATTTGACTGGAACCAGAATACGTTAAAAGTAGATTATTTTAAAACAGTGTGAATAGATAAAATTTGCACAATTACAATAAATATGCGATTCTTCAGCCATATTTGGATGAAATCCAAAACAAAATTAAGTTGAACAAGGGGAGTAGCCTCCTCCAAACCTGATCATGATGCCGTTTTAAAATGATCAGGTGTCAGAATATCGTCATTACACTTTGCAAAAAGTCGGTATCTGAGCATCTGAATTTACATAATATGAATATTCAGATGTAGGCAAGACCTTGATCATGTTGACACAGATGTTTAAATCATCTGGCAACAGGTCAAGGTTTTTTTTATGGCCGGTTGTCAGGTGTGGAGATTTTTATGGAATCCATTGGCAATTTATGGCTGTATTTAGCATTCTTCGGTTTAGTTGCCGTTATGCTCATCATCGACTTCTTGGGCTTTAGACAAAAACAGGGCCAAGAAGTCAAAATTAAAACCGCAGCGTACTGGAGTATGGCTTGGGTTTCTGTCGCCGTACTATTTGGTGGTGGCTTATGGTTTTACCTGCAACAGACAGCTGGGGTAGCCATCGCAAATACCAAAGTCATGGAGTATTTTGCTGGTTACTTATTAGAGAAATCCCTCGCGATTGATAACGTTTTTGTATGGCTGATGATTTTTGCTGCCTTCGCTATTCCTCCGGCATTGCAACGTAAAATATTGCTCTATGGGGTACTCGGCGCCATTGTATTACGTACCATCTTTATTTTTATTGGTGCCTGGTTCGTTCAGGAGTTCTCTTGGGTACTTTATATCTTCGGTGCTTTCCTGGTCTATACCGGCTTTAAATTTCTTAAAGGTCATGACGAAGACCCCAATATTGAAGATATGGCCTTACTCAAGTGGTTACGTAAACATATGCGTATTACCCCGCAGCTGGAAGGAGATAAATTCTTTGTCCGTCAAAACGGTCTGTTATGGGCCACGCCGTTATTTCTGGTCTTGATTTTGGTTGAAGCTTCCGATGTCATTTTTGCAGTAGATTCCATTCCGGCTATTTTCGCGGTTACCAGTGATCCCTTTATCGTATTAACTGCAAACTTAATGGCCATTTTAGGTCTACGTGCCATGTTTTTCTTGCTGGCAGGTGCAGCATCTAAAATGCATTACCTGCCGTATGGTCTCGGTATTATCCTGCTGTTTATTGGTTTCAAAATGTTGATGCTGGATGTGTTCCATATGCCAATCTGGATATCACTCGGCTTTATTGTGATTGTCCTGTCCATTACCGCATGGTTATCGATTCGCTACAACAAGCAACAACAGTCACTTTAATTTTTAAATAAAATGATTCGGCCTTTCATCTCATAAATGGAAGGCTTTTTTTATGCCCCCTATTTCAAGCGACTGGATATTTATAAGTAGAGTTTTTTATCCTTTAGCATGCAGCTCAATGCATCGCACAGGGGAGAGGATTAACCCCATCAGATCGGGTTTAAGGGAAAAATTTCAGGTACAATCAATCGAAAAAATTCAAAATCGCAGGTTTTCAATGTCTTCTGTAGTTGCAACGACGGCGGTTCGCGGTCGCTTCCTAGATATTCAGAATACGGTTGCCCAAGCGCGTGATATTCACGACCAAGTGCGATATGTAGAAGATGGTTTACTGATTGCCGAAAATGGCAAAATTCGCTGGTTTGGCGACTGGCAAACCGGCCAGCAGCATATTCCGGCTGATGTCGAAGTTCATCACTATCCCGACAAGCTGATTGTACCGGGTTTTATTGATACCCATATCCATTTTCCGCAAACCGAGATGGTCGGGGCCTATGGGGAACAGCTGCTTGAATGGCTGAATACCTATACCTTTCCAACTGAATTGCAGTTTAAAGACAAAGCCTATGCCGACAAAATCGCGCAGTTTTTTGTCCAGGAGTTATTAAAAAACGGCACCACCACAGCTTTGGTTTTTTGTACAGTCCATGCGGAATCGGTCGATGCCTTATTTGCAGCCGCAGAACAGTATCAAATGCGTTTAATTGCCGGCAAAGTGATGATGGACCGTCATGCACCAGAAGATTTGTGTGACACGCCAGAGACTGCTTATCAGGACTCTAAGGCATTGATTGAAAAATGGCATGGCAAAGGCCGCAACCTGTATGCCATTACCCCACGTTTTGCACCGACCTCGACGCCAGAGCAACTGGCCAAAGCAGGGCAGCTGAAAGCCGAATATCCCGATGTGTATGTGCATACCCATTTAAATGAAAACAAGAATGAAATTGCCTGGGTCAAAGACTTATTTCCTGAGCAAAAAGGCTATCTGGATGTCTATCACCATTATGGTTTAACCGGGCAACGTTCGGTATTTGCCCACTGTGTACATTTAGAAGATACCGAGTGGGACTGTATGCATGCGACCGACTCAGCCATCGCCTTTTGTCCAACCTCAAATCTATTTTTGGGCAGTGGTTTATTTCCCTTAAAAAGAACCTGGGAAAAACAGGTCAAAGTCGGTTTGGGCACAGACATTGGGGCAGGGACGTCCTTCAGTCAGCTGCAAACCTTGAATGAAGCCTATAAAGTACAGCAGCTTCAGGGCGATAAACTCTCGGCATTTGAGTCTCTGTATCACGCGACCTTGGGCGGCGCCAAAGCGCTGGATCTGGAGGATAAACTGGGTAACTTTAACCTAGGCAAAGAAGCCGATTTTATTGTGCTGGATTTAAAAGCCACTGCACTGCAGGCACTGCGTCAGGAACATGCCAAAAGCATTGAAGATGCTTTGTTTGCCCTGATGACCATGGGCGATGACCGTAATATCCATGCCACCTATATTTATGGAGCAGCAGCCTATGTCAAAAAGTGAAGTGAGAAAAAAATCTGCTAAAAAGATCATTGTGTGGGCTGGAATTGCCCTGGTGTGTGCATTTTTACTGAAACGCGATACGGTGCAGCACAAGGTCTGATTAGATTTACGAGCGCAAAAAAGATGCATCTCTTAAACAGATGTATTAAAATTAAAACAACTTTAGAGGTGTTGCTGGTCAACACCTTTTTTATTTTTTGATTTGCTTTTAGGTATCTCCCCATGACCGTTCATATGAGTGTGATGATCTCAACTGAAGAAATTCAAGCCAAAGTCAAAGAGCTTGGTGCAAAAATTAATGCTCACTATGCCAATAGTGACAAAGAATTGGTGCTGATTGGTTTACTTCGCGGTTCTGTCATTTTTATGGCGGATTTATGTCGTGCAATCAGCAAACCACATGAACTCGATTTTATGACCGTATCCAGTTACGGTGGCGGTACGGTTTCAAGCCGTGATGTCAAAATTCTAAAAGATCTGGATGGTGAAATTCGCGGTAAAGATGTACTGATTGTGGAAGATATTATCGACTCTGGTAATACCCTGAGCAAAGTTCTAGAAATCTTGAGCACTCGCGGTCCCAACTCTATTGAACTGTGTACGCTCATCAGCAAACCTTCACGCCGTGAAATTGAACTTGAAGTGAAATTCCTGGGCTTTGAAGTGGAAGATAAATTTATTGTCGGTTATGGCTTGGACTATGATCAAAAATATCGCCATATTCCATTTATTGGTGAAATTGGTCTATAAGACAGACTGAAGATACTTAAAGTGGCCGAAGGCCACTTTTTTATGCTTTAAATTGCAACAGGCACAAAAAAACAACAGTTATTAGCAGGATTTATCTGTTTCGTGTTGGATAAATGATTAATTATAAAAATGAAAGCGAATTGAAAGTAAATAAATGATAACAAAAGGAGAAGACTGATGTGGTCACTGATCGTTGCAATCGTGGTCGGTTTTATTGCAGGTTTAATTGCACGCGCTATTCATCCAGGTAATGATAAAGCAGGATTTTTTATTACTGCCTTGCTCGGTATTGCAGGTTCTTTATTGGCCACTTATGGTGGACGCTTACTCGGACTGTATGGTGAAAACTCTGCAGCAGGTTTCATTGCTTCGGTGATCGGGGCCATCATTATTCTGTTTCTTTATAACCTGGTGACCAAGAATTCCAGGGGTTAAATACTCCATCACATAATGGAGTCACTCATAAAAAAGTACCGTACATGGTTTCAGTTAAGGAGTTTAGAAATAGACTCTTTAATTTTTTAGTAATTCATGGCGGAGTCTTACCATTTTAAATCAAACCCTTGCAGCTCATTTGTTACTTTGGTTTCGCCCAAAGTAACCAAAGGCATTTGTCATCCGCAAAACTCGTCAGCCACTATCAACTAGCAAATTCATCGCAGAAACAATCATTTTTTAATGTAGTCCTGCCTCAAACAGTTGCGGATGACTTTTCCACATATCAACTACAATCATGAATTTAAAAAGAAATGCCAGTCAATTTCTTAACTGACTGACATTACCGTACACGGTGCTTTTTTATAGTTCCTCGCATCAGCGCAGATCTATTTTATAAACCCAGTTCTTTCCAGATTTTTTCAATTTCCTGGGCAGGGTAGGCCCCCATGACTTTAAAGCCATTGGAGAAAACAATGGCTGGTGTCCCGGTTAAACCTAAAGTTTTACCTAAACTTAAATTACGCTCAATCGGATTGGCACAGCTTTTATTAGCATTGGGTTGAATGCCTTTAGCGATCAAATTTGACCAGGCCAAAGCTGGATCTTTCTCACAAAATACCTGTTTTGAAACCGCCACAGATTGAGTTTTAATAGGGTAAATAAAGGTGTAAATAGTCACATCCTTTAATTTGCTTAGTTCAGTCTCAAGCTGTTTACAATACGGGCAATTTGGGTCAGAAAAGATCGCAATCTGGCGTTTACCATTACCTCGCACGGTTTTGACTGCATCCTGTAACGGCAATTTTTTCCAGTCAACACTGTTCTGCTTCAGTATTAAATCTTTGGTCAGGTTTTTCTGATCACTTAATCGGAACATGGAACCGACCAGAATATGTTGAGCATCTTCCCCCAAATATACCACTTGGCCATCCATTGAGCCGCTATAAATCCCTTTCATTTCGGTGGTTTGAATATTTTCAATGTTTAGTTTGGGATGTTGCTTACTCAGGTTGGTTTTCACTGTATCGACATTTGCCAAAGTTAAAGTGGAAATAAAACTCACCAAGGCACATACCAATGTTTTTTTAATCATCTATTTTGCTCATCGCTTTAAAATCCTTCCCGCTGATTCTACTCAAAAACCAGCCAGGTAATCTTAAAATTTTAGCTCGCCTTACTGAAAATACACATATTTACCCAGCAAGGTTTCACGTGGAACATGGATTTAGCGTGGATTAATTTCTACCGAAACATGTACGATTTCCTCATGAATGGACAAGGCTGCACGAATCTGGTCTGCATTCAAATTGAAATCGGTGGCTAAAGCTAAAATGCAGGAGAATTTACCTTTGCCGACTTTCCAGACATGCAGGTCAGTAATTTCTACTAGAGGAAATTCTGCAATCACCTCGCGAATTTCTTCTACGACCGGATGATCCATTTCTGCATCCAGTAAGGTTTTTCCAGTTTCTTGAATGAGGCCCCAAGCCCATTTCGCCACCAGAATGGATCCGATGATGCCCAGTGCAGCATCCAGAAAAGTCCAATTCAAATACTTGGCAGCAAACAGGGCAATAATGGCAAAAACTGAAGTCACAGCATCGGCAACCACATGCATAAAAGCGGCTTTCTGGTTTAAGTCATGCTCGGTATGAGTATGCTCATTTTCATGATCATGGTGATGGTGATGGTGATGGTGATGGTGATGGTGATGGTGATCATCATGCAGTAACCATGCGCAGATTAAATTAATCACCAGGCCCAATATTGCAATCGGAATGGCTTGATTATAAAGAATATCAACCGGGTTGAGCAGTCGTTCAATCGATTGAAAGGCCATAAACACCGCCACCACCATCAACAAGATGGCGCTGCTATAGCCTGCCAAAATTTCAATTTTCCAGGTGCCAAAACTAAAACGATGATCCTGCGCATAACGACGTGCAGAACGGTAAGCAAAATAAGCCAGTCCCAGCGCCAGCATATGCGAACTCATGTGCCAGCCATCGGCCAGCAAGGCCATAGAGTTGTAAATCCAGCCACCAATCACTTCTAATAACATCATCACTGCCGTTAGAATGGTCGCCAATAAAATGCGTTTTTGTGCGAGCGGGTTGCCTTCATCAAACTGATGACTATGGGTTCGGGTCAATGGGGCGTCTTGCATAATCTAGATTTTCAATATACTCCCCCATAGTATATTTATTTTTGGAGAATAATGTTGGGTCATTTATATCAGGACAAGAAAATTCAGAATCGGGTCAAACGTTTACAAGGTCAGATTAATGCAGTGGATCTGGCTTTAAATACACCTGATGCTTCATGTATTCAAATATTGCAGCAGGCTGCCGCGATTAAAGGTGCGGTGAATGGTCTGATAAATGAGCTTATTGAAGCACATTTGCGTCATCACGTGATTGGAGAACAGACAGCAATTAATGAAACAGAACTGGAAGAATTTCTTAAATTATTAAAGCGTTATAGCTAAACTTCTTACATTTTATCCATTGACGCTATAGATCGATAACCAGTACGCTAAATTCTCCTTTTCTCCCCCCCTATTTGCCATTTTGAACGCTGTGGCAAATATTTTTGCGACACTCTATGACAAATCAACAATCCTGGCGCCCGTTTTTGATGGTGAGCCTGGCTCTTTGTATTGGAACGATGGGGACGGCACTGGCCAGCCCTTTATATCCCATCTATCAGCAACTTTGGCATCTGTTGCCGAGTCATATCACCTATATTTTTGTCACCTATATGTTGGGCTGTTTAGCCACGCTCCTGTTTTTAGGCCGTACCAGTAACAGCATTGGCTTTTTAAAAACCTTAGAACTTGGTTTGGTCATCATCACACTTGGGCTTCTACTGTCCATGTTTGCGAATAATGTGCTATGGCTGTCTTTGGGGCGTTTTATTATCGGAATTGCCTCGGGATTGATGACTACATCAGCATTGATTGGTCTGATGTGGAGCATTCCTGAATCACATAAAAGCCATGCACCCCAGCTCAGTTCAGTAATTACCGCAGTTGGTTTTGGTTTAGGCCCATTGGTCGGTGGACTGATTGCCCAGTTTTCTGCTACACCGCTATTTACCCCGTATATTCCTATCATTGTTGGGGCAATGTTGTGCTTCGTAGGTTTGTTACGTCTGCCACAGCCTGAATTTAGCGCACAGGCATTCTCGATTGCACCGCATTTAGAACGTCCTGAAGCACAATTTCATGTTGAATTTTATATTACCGGTTTGACTGCCTTTTGTGCCTTTGCAGCGTTTAGCCTATTCGCTTCACTTTCTCCCTCATTTGTACAGTTCATCATTCCCTGGCATGGTCCTTTGGTCAGTGGATTAGCCATTACCTGTATTTTGCTAATTTCTGCCATGGTACAGTATTTTTCCAGATCGATTCCTGCAAGAAAATGCCTGAATTATGGGCTGTATACGCTGTTGTTCAGTTTATTGATCCTGGGTTTATGTATCTATCTACACTGGAGCTTTCTGTTTTTTATCAGTGATGTAATGGTTGGCGTTGGGCATGGATTAGCGCTGATCGGGGCATTTGGTTTAATTCATGCCATGACCAACCTGCACAACCGGGCTGCAGTCATGTCGACTTATTTATTTGTAGCCTATTTAGGCACCATTTTACCCATTCTTGCAGTGGGTTATCTTGCCGATCATTTTGGTTTAACCGCAAGCGTACTCAGTTTTTGTGCTGCGTTCTGTTTACTGTGTCTGTTTTTGTTAATTTGGCATAAAAAAATAAATGATAAATAATCATCCTCAGCTTTAATGATCTTGCCCAGAAGTTTAGGTTATACGCTCATTCTCAATAATATTGAATCCATTTTATTCCTCATCGACAGAATGGAAATGCTCAAATTCTAATTCAACTTTTCTTATATCTGGTGATTAATAACCGAATATAATATCATGCCATCAGATGGATTTTGAGCATACACTGAAGCAGTCAATGACATAAAAAAGCACTAAGCCATTAAAACTTAATGCTTTTAAGTTAACACTATAACTTATTAGAATTTACTGAAATATAAAGGTAAATTGAAATTACTTTCCGATACAGAACGACCCAAAGATCTTGCCTAATAAGTCATCTGCACTGAAGTCCCCGGTAATTTCACCCAAGGCATTCTGGGCAAGTCGCAATGACTCCGCCACCAGTTCACCGGCATGGAACACCACCAGTTGTTCACGCGCTTCTGCCAGATAGTGCTGAGTGCGCTTCATTGCGTCTAAATGGCGGGTACGGGCAATAAAGGTATCTTCTTCCGGCTGGAAGCCTGCATGCGCTGTAATCGCATCTATGAGCGACTGCACCCCAGTTTCCTGCTTGGCAGAAACGGTAATATGACGGAATCCTTGATAATCGCCTATTTCAGCAGCTGCACCGGTTAAATCACACTTGTTGGCAATCAGTATTAAACGGCGTGGTTCCAAATGTTCGGCAAAATAGTTTTGTGCCAATTGCAGCGGATCTTCCCCTTGGCTTAAGTCATAGACCAGTAGCAACAAATCGGCTTGTTCAATTTCTTTAATCGCACGGCGAATACCTTCTTTTTCCACCACATCACCGGTTTCACGTAAACCAGCGGTATCGGTCAGCGTAATTGGCAAGCCATTCAAGGTGATTTTTTCATGCAACACATCACGGGTTGTACCGGCAATATCGGTCACAATGGCACGTTCATTTCCGGCCAAGGTATTTAATAAGGAAGATTTACCTGCATTCGGTTTACCGGCAATCACCACCTGTAAACCTTCACGCAATAACTGACCTTGGCGTGCAGACTTTTGTACCGCAGTCACTGAACTTTGCACATCTTCAAGCAAAGCCAAAATTTTACCATCAGCCAAAAAATCGATTTCTTCTTCAGGGAAATCAATGGCAGCTTCCACATGTAAACGCAGGTGAATCAATTTTTCTAAAACAGTGTTCACTCGGGTCGAAAACGCCCCTTGTAAAGAACGAACTGCTGAACGGGCGGCGGCTTGTGACGTAGCATCAATCAAATCGGCAATCGCTTCGGCTTGAACCAGATCCAGCTTGCCATTTTCAAAGGCACGCATGGAAAATTCACCCGCTTTAGCCGCAATCGCGCCCAATTCAAGTAAACGACCAAGTAGGGCATTTTGAATCACTGGGCCCCCATGCCCCTGTAACTCCACCACATCTTCACCAGTAAACGAGTGTGGGTTAGGGAAGCAAATGGCCAGGCCTTCATCCATGACTTCACCAGATGCATCATAAAACTGACGGAAACCGGCGAAACGGGCCTTAGGCAAAGCGTTTCGGGTTAAAGCTTCAGCAATGGCATAAGATTTTGGACCCGACAGACGAATTACCCCCACGCCACCGCGCCCAGGCGGAGTTGCAATTGCAGCAATCGTAGTAAGGTTTTGCATAAAATTCACCTAAAAAATCCCAAATCACAGCCAAAGAAAAATCCGCCTAAGATTACCATCTTAAGCGGATTTATTCAGCTATTCGCAATCAGTCGTTACTTAAACCACGTCGCGTTTTTCGCGTTCTTTCGCAACACCTTTGTTGATCAGGCTTTGCTGCAAGATGGTAATACTGTTGTTGACAATCCAGTACAACACCAAGCCCGCAGGGAAGAACAACATAAATACGGTGAAGACAATCGGCATGATCTTGAAGACTTTTGCCTGCATCGGATCAGCCGGTTGCGGATTTAAAGACTGCTGAATAAACATGGTCGCACCCATCAGTAACGGCAGGATAAACCACGGATCCATTGCAGATAAATCTTGAATCCAAGCCAACCAAGGTGCATGACGCAGTTCTACTGATTCCATCAATACCCAGTACAAGGCCAAGAAAATCGGCATTTGTAACAGCAATGGCAAGCAACCCGATAATGGATTGACCTGTTCACGTTTATACAGCGCCATCATTTCTTGCGAGAAGCGCATACGGTCTTCACCGAATTCTTCTTTCATGCGTTGCATTTCAGGTGCAATCACACGCATTTTCGCCATAGAGCGGTAGCTCTTGGACGACAATGGCCAAAGAATCAGTTTGACCAATACGGTCAACAGGATAATTGACCAGCCCCAGTTGCCGACAATGTTATGGAAGAATTGAAGGCCCAAGAACAATAATTTGGCAATTGGCCATAACCAGCCATAATCGACAGTTTGATTCAAGCCGACAGCCAAGTCTTTTAATTCAGACTGTACTTTAGGACCTGAATAGAATGTCGCATCCACTTCCGCCGTAGTACCTGCAGGTACATTCATGGTCGGTGAAGTAAAACCAATAATGTTCATATTATCGGTAGATTGGCGAGATTCCAGTTTGGCACTATAAGGCTGACCATTGGCTTGAGTCAGTTTAAGATCACCCGGAATCCAGGCACTGACAAAATAATGCTGCACTACAGCAACCCAGCCACCTTTGGCTTCAACATTCAACTTTTCATCGTTGAAGTTGGCAAATTTCAGCTTGTTATAATGTTCATCTGGCGTTCCCCACGCACCACCCAGGAATGTGCCGAGTGTGAAAATACCTTGGGAAGATTTACCCGGGTCATCCGAATTGTCACGTTTGATCTGACCAAACATCTGGCCTTGCCAGTTCTGGCCACTACGGTTGACCACTTTGTGGCTGACCATAACCGGATATTCACCTTGCTTGAAGGTAAAAGTCTTAATGATCTCTACACCGTCAGCAGTTTTGTAGACCATCGGTACCGATAAAACCTTAACCGCTTGACCATCTTTGTTCTTTTCCGCTTTGGCATCTGCCAGTGTATAAGATCCTTTTTCAATCTCATATACAGGACGACCATTGCGGTTACTGTCTGGTCCATTTAAACCAATCAATCCAGACTGAGCAACATAAGTCCGTTGTGCATCGCTTTCCAGCATCACGAACGGCGCATTACTGTCTTTGTCTTTATCGTGGTTCAATAATTCAATACGAACAATGTCACCCCCTTTAGGATTAATCCAAAGATGATAAAGGTCAGTTTGTACTGAAATAAGCTGTTGACTTACAGGTGCAGTGGCATCTGTTGTAGTTTGCTGAGTCGCAATATTCGCTTGAGGCATGTCAGACGCAGTAGCAGCGGTTTGACCATTTGGCAAATCTGCAGATACTTCATGTGAAACGACGGCAGTTTGTTGCTGCGGTTTAGTTTCTGCATGACCATAATCCTTTTGCCAAGCCAAAATAAGCAAATATGCGACGACAAACATGGCCCCTAGAATTGCAAACCTGGCCCATTGTTGCATATCTATTATCCCAAGTAGTTAGAGTGATTTCGGTTCAATAAACGATCACGAAAGGGTACAACAACGTGAAGCGTTTGAGAATCTATTTGCTGAAATGAAATAAAACGAATTGCCTTTGGCGGAACCGGATCATATCCCGAGCCCCCCCAAGGATGACAACGACAAATACGCTTAGTAGCTAACCACACACCACGCACAGCACCATAACAATGGACTGCTTCCAAAGAATATTGAGAACATGTGGGAATATAACGACAGCGGGGTCCCAATAAAGGACTAATCGCGATCTGATAGAATCGAATCAACCAATGCAGTAAACGTACCATTGGCCTTCTCTACTTTTGTGGGGAGGGAGCTATCTTTTTATGCTTTTTGGCAAGGCGTTGCAATTTCTGCCAAGCAAATTGTAATTGCTGCTGCAATTCCGCATTAGGGATTGCTTCAATACCCATTTTAGGCATGACCACAATATCTAATAAATCTAATTGCTGCTGATGCAGGCGAAAACTTTCACGAGCAAGACGCTTTACTCTATTTCTTTCATGTGCGCGACGCACTTTTTTCTTGGCAACAACAATACCCAAACGGCTTTTCGGCTGCTCGGAATTTTTAGCAAGAAATAAGAAATGGGGTTGATGCACTTTAAAAAGCGCACCATCAAACACACTTTTATAATCGGCAGCACAGTGTATGCGTACATCTGTGCTGAAGCCATAAAGTGTCATAACACCCAAAATCGTAATAGCGTTAACAGATTAAACAGTTAAGCTATGACGACCTTTTGCACGACGGCGAGCTAATACTTGACGACCAGCTTTAGTAGCCATACGAGCACGGAAACCATGAACACGCTTACGCTTTAATTCTGATGGTTGGAATGTACGTTTCATATTGAAACTCCAAAAATGATCTTTCTATGAAGGTTCGCGATTTTAGTGTTCATTCAATGAGCTGTCAATCAAAAACAAACTTTCTTTCAAAATAAACTGGTTTTTAGAAGATTGATATGTTGAACATGCATTTAGATAATTAAAAGTTGTATCTATTTTATACACAGTATAAATTATTGATTAATAAAACAACGTAAGTTATAAACAGAAATATTCACAATCTTATCCACAATTTATTATGAATAAAATGATTGTGTTGTGAAATGAATTTAAATTTATGATTTTTCCGAGTTATCCCCAAAGAATGGCGTTCTTATAACTAAATTCAAATTTATAAATTTAAATTTATTACTATTAGGGCGGTGTTTTTCTGTGGAAAAGGCTATTTTATTTTTAATAAACATAAATTTAAATTGTGGATATCTATGTTTTTATAATTTTATTAAATTGTGGATAACTTTATGTTATATTTTATCCACAGCTTGCGGATAAACTTATCCACATTGTGATTTAAATTTAAATTTAATCGGAAATTTGCTTTTTTGAATGATATTTCCTGAATTTTGCCATGACAGATGTGGATAACTTCGATAGAATGGCGACCCGCTCGGTCGGGCTCGCATGATTTTTTTACTAACAATGGAATGAATAGGGGTTTCACATGCTTTGGACAGACTGTCTAACTCGTTTGCGACAAGAGCTTTCGGGAAATGTCTTTACCATGTGGATTCGCCCTCTGGTTGCTGAAGAGCTGAACGATACTTTAAGACTCTATGCACCCAATCCGTATTGGACCCGCTATATTCAGGAACATCATCTGGAGCTGATTACGATTTTGGCCGAACAGATGTCCGAAGGCCGGGTACGTAAAGTCGAGATTCTGGTGGATTCACGTCCGGGTGCAATCTTGTCAGCCAATGAACAGCCAGCAACCACCACGGCTGCATTGCAATCTGTTCCGGCAGTTGTTTCCAAACCGAAAAAAGAAAAAGATGAAACGGGCAGTAAAAACAGCCGTAAACGTTTACTCAATCCCTTATTTACTTTTTCACTATTCGTTGAAGGCCGTTCCAACCAGATGGCAGCTGAAACCTGCCGTAAAGTGTTAACCCAGTTGGGGGCTTCACAGCATAACCCGCTATTTTTATACGGACCGACCGGTTTGGGTAAAACCCATCTCATGCAAGCTGTCGGTAATGCCCTGTTACAGGCCAAACCCAATGCACGGGTGATGTATATGACGGCCGAGAGTTTTGTACAAGATTTTGTCAGCTCTTTACAGCAAGGCAAAGTGGAAGAGTTTAAAAAGAATTGCCGCTCGCTTGATCTGTTGTTGGTGGATGATATTCATTTGCTGGCCGGTAAAGAAGCCAGTCTGGTGGAGTTTTTTTATACCTTTAACGCGCTATTGGATGAATCAAAACAGATTATCCTGACTTCCGACCGTTATCCCAAAGAATTGACTGAACTGGATGCACGTCTGGTTTCACGTTTTTCCTGGGGCTTATCGGTCGGGGTGGAACCACCGGATATTGAAACCCGAATTGAAATTTTGTTGAAAAAAGCCGAAAGCAGTGGGGTGGAGTTGCCGCGTAACTGTGCCCTGTTTATTGCCCAGCAAGTGGTAGCCAATGTTCGTGAGCTGGAAGGTGCGCTGAACAAAGTGGTGGCGATTTCCCGTTTTAAAGGCACACCGATCGATCTGGATGTGGTACGTGAATCGTTAAAAGATGTGCTGGCCATTCGTGCCCGTACCATCAGTACTGAAAATATCCAGCGGGTGGTGAGTGAATATTTCCGTATTCCTTTAAAGGAAATTGTCGGTCCCAAACGTACCCGGATTTATGCCCGTCCACGTCAGCTGGCCATGGGCTTGGCACGTGAACTGACCGGGGACAGTTTCCCCGAAATTGGCATGGCCTTTGGTGGTCGTGACCACAGTACCGTGATGCATGCCTGTGAAAAAGTCATCAGTCTGCGTGAACAAGATCCGATCTTTAATGAAGACTATAAAAACCTGCAACGGCTGTTGCAAAGCTGATCTGATTTGATCAAATTCTATTCTTGCAATGCGGCATATTCTGCCGCATAGTACACTGCTAAAAAACACATTTATTTATTTTCATCTTCAGTTGTTAGAGGAATGTACCGTGCGTTTGAAAATCGCGAAAGAAAGCTTACTTAATGTTCTGTCACATGTCGTAGGAGCGGTTGAACGTCGCCATACTTTAAACATTCTGTCTAACGTAAAAATTCAAGTAAACAATGAATCCTTGACCATTACCGGTTCCGATCTGGAAGTGGAACTGGTGGCCAGTACCACACTGGCTGAAGGGGCTTGCTTGCAGGCAGGTGAAACCACTGTACCTGCACGTAAACTGATGGATATCTGTAAATCCTTGCCTGCCGCGGCATTGATTGACCTGCAAATTACTGAAGATCGCTGTATTTTAAAATCAGGGAATAGCCGCTTTGTACTGGGTACTTTGCCAGCTGAAGATTATCCATTGTTAAGTACTGAAAATGCCCAAGGTACGCAAGTGACCGTGACTCAGCGCGAGTTAAAACGACTGTTTGAAAAAACGGCTTTTGCAATGGCTGTGCAGGATGTCCGTTTCTATTTAACTGGTACCTTACTTGAAATTGACCAAAATCAATTGCGTGCTGTAACGACTGATGGTCACCGTTTAGCGCTGTGTGAAACGGTTGCACAATCTACTGCAACTCAGCCGATTCAGGCGATTGTGCCTCGTAAAGCGGTAGCAGAATTACAGCGTCTGCTTAGCATTGAAGATGAGCAATTGTCTTTATTGATTGGTCGTGAACTGTTAAATGTGACCATTAGTACCCCGAGTCGTGATAAAGAGCAGGGCGATATTACCGTTCGTTTCACGACTAAACTGATTGATGGAAAATTCCCGGATTACCGTCGCGTGATTCCACGTGGTGGCGATAAAAACGTATTGATCGCGCATGATGTATTCAAGCAATCCTTGCAACGTGTGGCCATTCTCAGTAATGAAAAATTACGTGGCGTGTTCCTGAATTTTGGTGCCGATTCTTTGCAGCTGCGTGCCAATAACCCAGAGCAAGATGAAGCGATTGAAGATTTAGCCATTCAGTATGCAGATGCACCGATGGAAATGTCTTTCAATGCCCAATACCTGCTTGATGTGCTGAGTGTGTTAGATGGTGAAGATGTATCGATGACCATGACTGAAGCGAATCAGTCGGTATTGGTGCATGATCCGGCACAACAGGACCAGACCTATGTTGTAATGCCAATGCGTGTTTAATTTACCGATATTGAATCAGATTTAACCATGCATATTACGCGTTTAAATATAGAACGTGTTCGAAACTTAAAGACGGTTGCACTCCATGAGTTGCAGCCGTTTAATGTCTTTTATGGGCAAAATGGTTCAGGTAAGACCTCGATTTTGGAAGCCATTCATTTGCTGGCGACCGGGCGTTCTTTTCGTACCCATATCCCGAAAAATTATATTCAGAATGAAACCGGCGATGCGATTGTGTTTGCACAATCGGCAACGGAAAAAATTGGCATGCAAAAGCTGCTCTCCGGTGAACAGCTGATTAAGGTCAATGGCGATCATATCGCGACCCAAGGTCAACTGGCCAAAATACTGCCTTTACAGCATATTGATCCGCAAAGTACCGACATTATCGATTATGGTGCCAAACCGCGCCGGCAGTTGCTGGATTGGCTGATGTTCCACGTGGAACCGGATTTTTATCATGCCTGGCAGTACTATGCACGTGCCTTAAAGCAACGTAACAGCTTGTTGAAATCGAGCAGAAATCTCGGTTTGCATGATCTGGAACCATGGAACAAAATGTTGGCTGAATATGGCGAAATGCTGAATTCGCAGCGTAGCGGCATTGTCGAGCAGTGGAAAGTTTATTTTGAGCAGGATTTGCAGCACTTGCTACCCAATCTTGCGGTTGAACTGGAATATATGCCTGGCTTTCATACCGAACAGGGCTTGCTGCATGACCTGACTGTGCATCATCAGAAAGATGTGGATCGCCGTTATACTGAATACGGTCCACATCGTGCCGATTTACGTTTAAAAACAACGTTGGGCGATGCTGATGTGGTGCTTTCACGCGGTCAGAAAAAGCTCTTGATTATGGCTCTAAAACTGTCACAGATTGCAATGCTACATGCCTGTAATAAGGAAACTGTGGTATTATTAGATGATCTGACAGCAGAATTAGATTTAACTGCACAACGACGATTAATTGAGCGATTAAGCCAGCTGGGTAGTCAAGTTTTTATTACCACTTTAGAGCATGAATCGGTCAAAAAACATTTACATGATTTGTCTATTTCATATCAATTATTCAAAGTTGAAAATGGTCAAGTTCAGGTTGTTGTGCAATAACTTTTTAAATTTTACCCATCTTTGGATAGACCTATATTTCACTAGGGAGAAACCATGAGTTCAGAAGATCAAGCTGCTTCTCAAACAGAACCAACCCATGAAAAAGCTTATGATTCCTCTAGTATCAAGGTATTACGTGGCCTCGATGCTGTGCGTAAGCGTCCAGGTATGTATATTGGCGATACAGACGATGGCTCAGGCTTGCATCACATGGTGTTTGAGGTGGTCGATAACGCCATTGATGAAGCTTTGGCAGGTCACTGTGACGAAATCCTGGTCACCATCCATGAAGATGAGTCAGTCAGCGTATCCGATAATGGTCGTGGTATTCCGACAGATATTCATCCTGAAGAAGGCGTATCTGCAGCTGAAGTGATTTTAACTATTCTGCATGCCGGCGGTAAGTTTGACGATAATAGCTACAAAGTTTCTGGTGGTTTGCATGGTGTAGGTGTTTCGGTCGTCAATGCCTTATCCAGCAAACTGGAATTGACCATTTACAGAGCCGGTCATATTCACCAACAAGAATATAAACATGGTGATCCTGTCTATCCACTCAAAGTCGTGGGTGATACCGACAAAACCGGGACTACTGTTCGTTTCTGGCCAAGTGCCGAGACCTTTAGTCAAACTATTTTCAATGTTGATATTTTGGCGCGCCGTTTGCGTGAGCTTTCATTCCTGAATGCCGGTGTGCGTATTGTGCTACGTGATGAACGTATCAATGCAGAACATGTGTTTGATTATGAAGGTGGTTTGTCTGAATTCGTAAAATATATCAACCAGGGCAAAACCCATCTGAATGATATCTTTCATTTTACTGTGCAAGCAGACAATGGCATTGGTGTAGAAGTTGCCTTGCAATGGAATGACACGTATCAAGAAAACGTGCGTTGTTTTACCAATAACATTCCACAAAAAGATGGTGGTACACATTTAGCTGGTTTCCGTGCTGCTTTAACCCGTGGCTTAAACAGCTATATGGAAAGCGAAAACTTGCTCAAAAAAGAGAAAGTTGCTGTATCGGGTGATGATGCACGTGAAGGTTTAACCGCGATTGTTTCGGTAAAAGTGCCTGATCCTAAATTCTCTTCACAAACCAAGGAAAAACTGGTTTCAAGTGAAGTGAAACCTGCTGTAGAGCAGGCGATGAACAAGTCATTCTCGGAATACCTGCTGGAAAATCCGCAAGCAGCAAAATCGATTGCCGGAAAAATTATCGATGCTGCACGTGCGCGGGATGCTGCACGTAAAGCGCGTGAAATGACCCGTCGTAAGAGTGCGCTGGATATTGCCGGTTTGCCAGGTAAACTGGCGGACTGTCAGGAAAAAGATCCGGCATTGTCTGAATTGTACCTGGTCGAAGGTGACTCTGCGGGTGGTTCTGCCAAACAGGGCCGTAACCGTAAGATGCAAGCCATTCTGCCACTGAAAGGTAAAATCCTGAACGTAGAACGTGCACGTTTCGACAAGATGATCTCGAGTCAGGAAGTCGGTACGCTGATTACAGCGTTGGGCTGTGGTATTGGTCGTGAAGAGTACAACCCGGACAAATTACGTTATCACAAAATCATCATCATGACCGATGCTGACGTTGATGGTTCGCACATCCGTACGCTACTGTTGACCTTCTTCTTCCGTCAAATGCCTGAACTAGTAGAACGCGGTTATATCTATATTGCACAGCCACCGTTATATAAACTGAAAAAAGGCAAGCAAGAGCAGTACATTAAAGATAATGATGCGCTTGAGACTTACCTGATTTCTAACGCAATTGATGAGTTGGAACTGCATGTCAGCGCCGATGCACCTGCGATTCGTGGTGAGTCTTTAGCAAAAGTCATTGCTGACTATCAGACTTCACAAAAGAGCTTGCAGCGTTTAACGCTACGTTATCCAGCAAGCTTGCTGGATGGTTTACTGGGCCTAGATGCGTTCAAGTTAGACCATAGTCATGATGAAGACTATGTGAAACAGTGGTCTGAACAGTTGCGTGCTGCTATTGAAACGTATCAACCAAGTTTACGTCCTGAAATCACGCTTGAAGTGTTTGAGAAAGAACATGCAGACGGTAGCAAAGTGGTGCATTACTGGCCACGTGTAACGGTGTATGTGCACAACTTGCCGCATCATTATTTACTGGATACCGGATTGCTCGGTTCAAGTGAATACAAGCGTTTACTGCAAAATTCGAAGAGCTGGTTTACCTTGCTTGAAGAAGGCGCTTATTTGCAGAAAGGTGATCGCAAGATTCAGGTGTCGACCTTCCATCAGGTTTGGCAGCACATTTTATCTGACTCACGTCGCGGCATGATGATCCAGCGCTATAAAGGTTTGGGTGAGATGAATGCGGAACAGCTGTGGGAAACGACTATGGATCCTGAAAACCGTAACATGCTGCAGGTGACCATTGACGATGCCATTGAGGCAGACCGCATGTTCTCCTGTTTGATGGGCGATGATGTGGAACCGCGTCGTGCCTTTATTGAGGAAAATGCCTTAAATGCGGATATTGACGCTTGATGCATTGATGAGTGAAATTGTAAAAAAGCATCCTTCGGGATGCTTTTTTTATGCTGTTTTTATTTTAATTCGATTAATTTTTAGCCATCTTTGTTTTTATTAAAATGACGTATTCCTCTGTCATGATGATTCCAAATAAAGAGGAAATCATCATGCAATATGACGAGGTGAGCACTATGGACCAAGAACTGGAACAGATCCGCGATATCTGGACTCAGGCCTTTTTTAGCGGAAATTATGAGGTGCTGGCTCAGTATGAACATGAACAGTTCAAAGTGGTCTACGAGCAGGAAGGTCGCGTGGAAAGCAATTTTGTTCGCTATGACCGCATTGCTCATGCCGTGAAAAATGGTGTCTGGAAGCCGCAAAAACTCGCAGTTGAGTTTGAAGAATTTGATTATGATGAAGATTTAAAGCATTGCCAGGTCTGGATTGGTTTGCAGAATCATAAACAAATTCGGGAATTATGGGTCAATGAGAGCGCCTGGAAAATCATTGAACTCAGGTTTTTAAAACGCAAAAAACAGCTCAGGATAAGTCAAAAAACTAATTTAAAATGACGAGTATAGTGTGGATAAGTTTTTAAGCTGCCATTTCAGCTCAATAAAAGAGTAAAAATTAACTTATCCATAGCATAAGGCGATATTTTATTTTAAATTTAAACTTGAATTTTAAGTGGTTGTGGATAAATTTTTTAAATTTTTATTTTAAATTTAAACTTGAATTTTAAGTGGTTGTGGATAAATTTTTTAAATTTAAAACCTGACTTTGAATTTAAATTCATTTAAAGGTAGTTTTTGAATTTAAAACCTGATCATGTTGTTTGATTTAAAATAGCTCGTCATAGCTGGGTAGAATGGCTATATAGAGTGGTTGTGTAGAATAGAATGGTTGTGTAGAAAAATTAAAAAATCGCAGCACACCTTAAATATTGTGCTGCGATCATAAAATAAACGTCACTTTAGCTTTACTTAAGAATGGAAAAATGCCTTATTCAAAAGAACTTTCCAGCTCTTCCAATTCCATCATTAACTCTAACATCTGTTCTTCCGCCGTTTCCAGCTGGCTTTTTAACTGAGTTTGCTCATTCATCAGCTTGAGTAAATCATCTTTACGACTGGCTTCATATATTGCCGCATCACCCAGTAATACTTCAATTTCAGCTAAACGGGGTTGCAGCTTGCTGATCTGTGCTTCATTTTTTTCAATATTTTTACGAATCGGTCGGCTCAGTTCACGGCGGCGCGCAGTTTCTTTACGTTGAGCTTCTTTATCGAGTTTTGAAATTGCCGGTTTTACTTCTACTTGTGACTTCACGGGTTCAGCAGGTTTCTGACCATTTTTCATGAGGTCAATCCGTGCCTGACGTAACCAGTCTGCATAAGCAACCAAATCACCATCAAATTCACGGCATTGACCATTGTGGACTAATAACAATTCATCACAGACGCTGGCAATCAATTGACGCTCATGCGATACCAACACCACAGCACCTTCAAAGTCCTGTAAAGCCATGGTCAGGGCATGACGCATATCAAGGTCCAAATGGTTGGTCGGTTCATCCAGAATCAATACGTTTGGACGTTGCCATACAATTAAAGCCAAAGCTAGGCGCGCACGTTCACCACCAGAGAAGCCTTCACTTGGGGTGTCCATACGTTCGCCACTAAAACCAAAGCTACCGAGGAATGAACGTAAAGTTGCTTCACTGATTTTTTTGTCCGCGATTCGTGATAATTGCAGCATTGGACTGGCACTACCATCTAGGGCATCCATTTGATGCTGGGCAAAATAACCAATATTCAGTAATTCGGAATCTTTGCGTGTTCCTTTGAGCAGTTTCAGGTCACCGACCAAAGATTTGATTAATGTCGATTTACCGGCGCCATTCATCCCGAGTAAACCAATCCGGCTGCTTGGTGTTATTTGCAAATTGACATTGGTTACAATCAGCTTGTCACCATAACCAATATCTGCATGTTCCAGTTGCAGCAGAGGTGAGCTCATTTTAGTCGGTTCACGGAAACTGAAGGTAAATGGTGTATCTACATGTGCAGCAGAAAGTTCCTGCATACGTTCTAATTGTTTAATCCGGCTCTGTGCCTGTTTGGCTTTGGTGGCTTTGGCCTTAAAGCGATCAATAAATTTTTGTAAATGTGCCCGTGTTTCAAGCTGCTTTTCATACGCTTGTTGTTGTTGTGCCAGACGTTCACTACGTGTACGTTCAAAGGTAGAATAATTTCCGGTATAGAGCATCAGTTCCTGATTTTCGATATGTAAAATATGATCGGTAACGGCATCAAGAAAATCACGGTCATGCGAAATTAAAATCAGGGTGCCTTCATAGGCTTTTAGCCAGTCTTCCAGCCATAAAATTGCATCCAAATCGAGATGGTTTGTCGGTTCATCCAGTAACAGCAAGTCTGAACGGCTCATCAGGGTGCGGGCCAGATTTAAACGCATGCGCCAGCCACCCGAGAAACTGGAAACATCCAGTTGTGACTGATGTTCAAAGAAGCCCAAACCGGCCATCAATTGTGATGCTTTTGATGGAGCAGAGTAGCCATTAATTTCGTCAAAGCGGCCATATAAATGTGCTAACTCATCGTTATTAAGGGCTTCAGGATGTTCCAGTTTATGCTGGATGTCCCAATATTCTTCATCTCCAGACAGGACAAAATCGATGGCCTTCATCTCCAGCGCTTTAATTTCCTGAGCCATATGAGCCACCGTCCAGGCAGCAGGACGGGTCAAAGAACCGCCATCTGATTCCATGCCACCCAATAATGCGGCGAACAGGGTCGATTTTCCTGCACCATTGACACCGGTTAGGCCAATTTTCCATCCTGGATGTAGCTGCATAGACGCTTTTTGAAATAAAACACGCCCACCGCGACGTATAGAAAGTTGATCTAACTGAATCATTGAAATATCTAAATGAGAAGAATAATGTGCGTATTCTAAAGGAAGCCACTCAGAAAAGAAAAAGGCAGTGCATGATTCTTTTTTATAAAAGCATGATTTTAAGTAGATGAATAAAAATGTGACAAATTGTGCAAAAAAACAGCCTTTCGTCAGAAAGGCCTCAGCAGCTCTATTTTTAGTATAAAAACAAAATTATAGTAATTTTCTAAGATAAGTAAGCGAAAAAGAATAAGGCACATCATGAAAAAAAAGACTTTTATTTTATCTATGCTCACACTTTTGAGTTTTTCCAGCTTAGCGCAGGCAAAACAGAATATCTGTGTATTTGATTTACTTGGGAAAGCAGGTGAGTCTTATAAATTAATTGAAGAATGGGCCTTAACCAGTAAAAACTGGGGAGCCGAGGTCAATCTAATGCCCTATCAAGACGAAGCCAAAATTGAAAAAGATTTTAAGGTCGGTGTCTGTGATGCTTTTTACATGACCTCAATGCGTGCCCGCGCCTATAACAAATTTGCCGGTTCAATTGATGCACTTGGTGGCGTTCCAAGTAATCAGATTGCACAAAAAGCCATTGCTTTTGTGTTGGACAAACGTAATAAAAAGCGGCTGACCAGTAGCATTGCCAATGAGAAATATGAGGTGGCAGGAATTGGGCAAATTGGTACTGCCTATCTTTTTGTACGTGATAAATCAATTAATTCTATAGAGAAGGCACAAGGTAAAAAATTTGCCATTCTGCACTATGATCAGGCGCAAAAAATTGTTGTCCAGCGTATTGGTGCAGTGCCGGTGATGGCTGATATTTCTAATTTTGTGAAGAAATTCAACAATGGTGAAGTCGATATGATTGCGGCACCCGCTTATGCCTTTAAGCCGCTAGAAATTTACAAAGGTTTAGGCTCTAGCGGGGCAATGATTAATTTTCCGGTCGTCAATGTGACTGCCGATCTGGTGATTCGCCCGGAGAAATTTCCTGAAGGTTTTGCAGATCAGTCACGGAGTTGGTTCGTAAAACTTTTACCGAAAAGCTTTGCTATGGTGAAACGCCTGGAAGCGGAAATTCCCGCCAGATATAAAGTCAATTTAACTAAGGAAGATCATGATAAATATCAAAAATTATTACGAGATGGACGTTTAGACCTGACTAGGCAAGGAATTTATGAACCGACCATGATGACGGTGCTGAAAAAAGCCCGTTGTACGGTAGAGAGAACCAACTTTGAGTGTTCATTAAGCGGTGAATAAATCCATCATTATTGTATTCATTTGTAAAATAGCGCAAATTTCATAAATTATACCTAAAAATCGCTGTTACATAAGTTTATGATTTTTATTGCTAACTTAAAAAAATGAAAAACGATTGGCATTTTAAGCCTGATTAATTGGAGTAAATACTCTATTTTTTTAGAATGAACTTGCTTAATATTTGTGGCGTGAACGGATACTCGTCAAACAACAAGATTCTAAAAGGACCGAAATAATGAAAAAAATGATTTTCACATTAACAACATTTGCTGCTGTAGGCTTAGCGAGTACAGCACAAGCTGCTAAAGTCGATGTCTGTGTATTTGATTTACTGGGTAAATCGGGTGAATCTTTTCAAATGGCTCAGGAATGGGCATTGGCTGCCAAAGGATGGGGCGCAGAAATTAATCTTATTCCACGTCAAGACGAAGCGGTTGCTGATAATGACTTTAAAGCCGGTAAATGTGACGGCGTGTTTATGACCGCGATGCGTGCTCGTCAATACAACAAATTTGTCGGTTCTATTGATGCTCTCGGTGGTGCACCAAGTAATGCGATTGCTCAGCGCGCTATCACTTTTGCTTTGGACAAACGTAATGCGCCGAAAATGGTCAGTAATTTAGGCGGCAAAAAATATGAAGTGGCGGGTATTTCACCTTTAGGTTCTGCTTTTATTTTTGTACGCGATAAAAAAATTGACTCGATTGAAAAAGCAGCAGGTAAAAAATTTGCGGTATTAGGTTATGACGATGCACAAAAAATTATGGTGCAACGTGTAGGTGCGCAAGCGGTGATCTCTGATGTATCTAACTTTGTCGCAAAATTCAATAATGGACAGGTCGATATGGTAGGTGCACCTGCCTATGCCTATAAACCTTTAGAAATTTATAAAGGTTTAGGTTCTAATGGTGCGATGTTTAATTTCCCTGTACTCCAGGTGACCGCAGATTTTGTGATCCGTCCAGACCAATTCCCGGCAGGCTTTGGTCAAAAATCACGTGACTGGTTTGTGAAAAACTTACCAAAAAGTTTTGCCCTAATTAATCGTCTGGAAGCCAATATTCCGGCCAAGTTTAAATTGAACCTGACTGCAGAAGATAAAACCAAATATCAAAAATTATTGCGTGAAGGCCGTATGGATATGACCAACCGCGGTATTTATGATCCAGGCATGATGGGGGTTTTGAAAAAGGCTCGCTGCTCTGTCGATAAAGCCAACTTCGAATGTTCACTTGGTGGTGAATAGTATTGATTTTTAAAAAGAAAGCCTAGATTAAATCTAGGCTTTTTTGTCATCTGGATTTTGTCATTTTTGCCATTGTGGTGAGTAAAAAAAGGCGTAATCTTAAAAAATAACAGTAAAATTTTATCAGCCACAAAAACACGTCTTCAAATCGGCTGCTGGCTGATGAATAAAAAAAAGCAAAAACGATTCAATTCAAGACTGAATAAAATAATGAAACAAGGAAGAAAAAAATCATGATGCCATGCTCTAAAACACTGCTGCTTGGTCTAGGTTTGTGTGCTGTCACCAGTATGACTCAGGCCAAACAGGTGATTTGTGTATTTGATTTAGTAGGTAAAAGTGGGGATGTTTTTGCCCTGATGAAAGATTATCAATTGGCAGCCAAAAATTGGGGTGCCGATATTGAATTACGTGTAGGCCAAAATGAAGCAGTCATCGCTGAAGATTTTAAAGCTGGAAAGTGTGACGGGATCAGTGTGACCGGTATGCGCGGTCGTCAGTTTAACCATTTTACCGGTTCACTGGATGCTATTGGTGCGATTCCCGATTTAAAACTGGCAGTAAAAGTGATGCAGGGTTTAGCCAATCCAACTTTTGCCAAACATATGCTGAATAGCAAATATGAAGTGGTGGGTGTGATTCCAGTCGGCGATGCCTTTTTAATGGTTAATGATCGTAATATCAATACCGTGGCGAAAGCTGCAGGCAAAAAAATTGCCGTGCTTGATTATGATGAAGCGCAAAAAATTATGGTTCAGCAAGTGGGTGCACAGGCGATTAGTGCAGATGTCACCAATTTTGGCGCTAAATTTAACAATGGTCAGGTGGATATTATTGGTGCACCTGCTGCCGTATTTAAACCTTTAGAACTGTATAAGGGTTTAGGCAATAAGGGCGCAATTGTGAATTATCCTATTTTACAAGTCACCGGTAATGTGATTATCCGTCCAGATAAATTTCCTGCAGGATATGGGCAAAAGTCACGTGAATGGGTGAAAAGCCAGTTACCTCGTGCCTTTGGGATTTTAGGCAAAATGAAAGCCGATATTCCGCAAAAATACTGGATGCAAATTCCTGAAGCAGATAAAGTGGGCTATCAAAAATTGATGCGCGAGTCGCGGGTCGATTTAACCAAACGCGGCGTTTATGATAAACGTATGATGAAATTACTGTGGCAATTCCGTTGTAAGCAAGATCCAAAGAATTTTGAATGTAGTCTGCAGGATGAAAATTATAAAAAATCTTGAGAAAAATAGTCTGATTTAACTTTAAATCTGTAAATACTGACCATATATTGGGTATGCTATACTTAATATATGGTCTTTTATATTTCAAGACAGCTGAATTGAACAGAGGAATCCCACATGAATGCCCAAGCTCTGGTGTTGACCGACAATGCTGCGAATAAAGTACGCCAATTGCGTGATAGCGAAGGCAACCAAGAATTAATGTTACGCGTTTATGTTACAGGTGGCGGTTGTTCCGGTTTCTCTTATGGCTTTAACTTTGCTGAAAGCATGAATGAAGATGATGCTGAATTTGTTAATGGCGATGTGAAAATGCTGGTCGATTCACTGAGCTATCAATATCTTGTCGGTTCAGAAGTAGATTATGTAGAAGGTCTGGAAGGTTCACGTTTTATCGTGCACAACCCCAATGCAACAACCACCTGTGGTTGTGGTTCATCTTTTTCAATTTAATCGAATAATCAAATATAAAAAGCCCTCCAAAAATGGGGGCTTTTTTATTGCAGTTCAGCTTGTTAAATTGCTGTTGCAAGCTATTTAAATTATTAGGCTTGCAGTTTTGCTGCTTCTAGAATATCAAAAATAACCGTAGTCACATCTTGGCTTAAATCGCGATTGTTAAAAATTTCATAAGCACTAATGGTGATATCGGTATCACTTGGCAGTAAACGTTGTTCTTCTTCAATCAAATCTTGAATAGGCAACAGGGTCTGTTTGACTTGTAAATGTAGAATATCTTTAAATTCTATATTTTCATCTTCAAGTTCAATCAGTTGCTCATTGAAATACGGCAAAAGAATGGAATGGAGATAAGGTTGAATCTCAATAATATCAAAAATTTCAATATCACGAGTCTGTTCAATCGTACTGATGTGATCATTTACTTCAATAAGAATATGGTAGTAACTCACATGCATCTCCAGAGGTTTCTGTTGTCATTTCTGGTTATTACCATAACACGAAATTTGCCTGATTGCCGATATCTTACTATTCATAGACTTATAAAAAGTAAGGTTTTTTTGCATTGTATCTCAAGTTGAGCCTAACGCGCCTGTAACAGGGCAAGATCAGCAGCGGATAAGCGGAAATTTTGCATGTTTTGTTCTTTCATGACTGGATACATTAGCGCTTGAGGGTCCTGATTATGTTTCAAGCCTAATGCATGGCCAAATTCATGTGCCAGCGTCAAGCGTAAATCCTCAACGGATTCAAATTCATAGATATTAATTTGCTTGCCATTAAATGAACCTTTATCAAATAATCGTGGCTGAAAACGCTGATTAAAGCTTTTTACCGAGCTATCAATCCGGTCATTCAGCTGATTCAGTTCATCAACCTGCAGATTAAGTTGCTGAATTTTCTGGTTATAAAGATTGATCTCCTGCTGCAGTACAAAAATGTGCTGTTGTAACTGGTTTTGCTGCTGCATGAGCTGTTCCCGTTGTGAAGCCGGGATTCCACCACTTTGATTAATAATTGCAATATATTGATTATGTTGATTTATTTGTATATTGAGTTGGGCTTTTTTCGCATCGAGTAGAGTATTGGTACGGTCTAGTTCATCTTTAAATTGCTGCAGTTGTTGATTTTTATTGACCCACACTTGCTGGTTGTTTTGAATCTGGCCTAATTGCTGCCGACGTTGCACCGATTCGTCTTGACGTTGATCATAAATTAAATGGATGGTGAGCCGGGCATCGGGATCATAAACAAAATAGTCTTTGCCTGTACCCGCTTTCCAGATGTCAGTGGCTTGCTGGCTAATCTGTTTCAGTTCATTTTCAGTAACACCAAAACGTGAATCAACCTCAGCAATACGGTAACGTAAGCGGGTATCGAAAGGATGTTGAATACGATCCAACAGGGTATTGTGGCGAACTTGGGGATGATTTCGGGTTTGATAGGTCATGCCGAACAGAAATATGACCAACAGGCTGAGTAGCACTAAGCGCATAAAAGCTTAAAATCATTATTTTTCTATACTGTATAACAATTAAGCTGAAATAAAAATAAAAAAACCGCGCTTGCGCGCGGTCTTTTTTCTGTTAATTCGACAAATTATTTTTTGTCATCTTTAACTTCAGTGAACTCAGCATCTACAACGCCGTCATCTGCTTTTTGTTGTTGACCCGCATCACCTTGGAATGCATTTGGATCAAAACCTTGCGCACCGCCTTGAGCACCTTGCGCAGCTTCATAAGCGCGTTGAGTGATCGGCATGATGATGTTTTGAAGTGCTTCAGTTTTCGCTTTGATGTCTTCAACATCATTTTCTTTGGTTGCAGCTTCAAGTTCAGAAACCGCAGTTTCAACCGCAGTTTTTTCGTCAGCAGTCACTTGTTCGCCCAGATCTTTTACTGCTTTTTGCGCGCTAGAAACTAAAGCATCAGCTTCGTTACGAGCTTTAGCCAGTTCTTCGAACTTACGGTCTTCTTCCGCATTTGCTTCCGCATCTTTGATCATCGCTTCAATTTCAGCATCGCTCAAACCAGAGTTTGCTTTAATTTGAATTGATTGTTCTTTACCAGTGCTCTTGTCTTTTGCAGACACTTTTAAGATACCGTCAGCATTGATATCGAACGATACTTCAATTTGTGGTACACCACGTGGAGCAGGTGGGATGTCGCCTAACTGGAAGTTACCCAACAATTTGTTTTGCTGCGCCATTTTACGTTCACCTTGGTAAACCGAAATGTCTACAGCAGGCTGGTTGTCCGCAGCAGTTGAGAACACTTGAGATTTCTTCGCAGGAATCGTGGTGTTTTTCTCGATAATTGCAGTTAACACGCCGCCCATAGTCTCAATACCAAGCGTCAATGGAGTTACGTCAAGAAGCAATACGTCAGTTTTGTCACCAGACAATACCGCACCTTGAATTGCAGCACCAATCGCTACAGCTTCGTCAGGGTTTACGTCTTTACGTGGCTCTTTGCCGAAGAATTCTTGTACTTTTTGTTGTACAAGTGGCATACGAGACTGACCACCAACCAGAATCACGTCAGAGATGTCTGAAGTTGAAAGACCGGCATCTTTAAGTGCAATCTTACATGGTTCAATAGTACGAGCGACCAGATCAGCAACCAAACCTTCAAGTTTTGCACGCGTTACATTGATCACTAAATGTTTAGGACCAGTCGCATCTGCAGTGATGTATGGAAGGTTAATTTCAGTTGCATTAGAAGAAGAAAGCTCGATTTTTGCTTTTTCAGCGGCTTCTTTCAAACGTTGTAATGCAAGAGGATCTTGTTTCAAGTTCACGCTTTGTTCTTTCTTGAATTCTTCAACCAGGAATTCAATTAAAGCGTTATCGAAGTCTTCACCACCTAGGAAAGTATCACCGTTTGTAGATAATACTTCGATTTGCTGGTCGCCATCCAAGTCAGCAATTTCAATGATGGATACGTCGAAAGTACCACCACCCAAGTCATAAACCGCGATTTTACGGTCGCCTTCTTTCTTGTCCATACCGAACGCAAGAGCTGCAGCAGTTGGTTCGTTGATGATACGTTTAACGTCCAAACCGGCAATTTTACCTGCATCTTTAGTGGCTTGACGTTGTGCATCGTTGAAGTAAGCAGGAACAGTAATTACCGCTTCAGTAACTGTTTCACCTAAATAGTCTTCTGCAGTTTTTTTCATCTTTTTCAAGATTTCAGCAGAGATTTGTTGTGGTGCAAGTTTCTTGTCATTCACATCAACCCAAGCATCGCCATTGTCTGCCTGGATAATTTTGTAAGGCACTAAACCGATGTCTTTTTGTACTGCTTGGTCTTGGTACTTACGGCCGATCAAACGCTTGATCGCGAATAATGTGTTTTTAGGGTTAGTCACTGCCTGACGTTTCGCAGATTGACCAACCAGAATTTCGCCATCTTTATAGGCAATAATAGATGGAGTTGTACGCGCGCCTTCAGCGTTGTCGATGACTTTAACTTTGTCGCCTTCAAGTACGGCAACACAAGAGTTTGTTGTACCTAAGTCAATACCAATGATTTTAGCCATTTGGATGTTTCCTCAAAATTATTTTTTGCAATGTTTTTGCTTGTTATCCGATATGAGAGCCATTCAAAATTTTTCAAGTTGTTTGCATGAAAAAAATAGAAAAACTCTCGAATTTCTATACCTTATTGACCTACGAGGACCATTGCTGGACGCAGTAAACGGCCTGAAAGGGCATAACCTTTTTGTAATACGGTACCGATTTCACCAGCTTTGACGTCAGGTGCAATACCGACGGCCTGATGTAAATCAGCATTGAAACCGTTGTTCATGTTGACTTCTACAACGTTAAATTTTTCCAGCGTACTGAGTAATGATTTATGGGTCAGTTGAACGCCTTCAAGTAATGGCGATTCAATATCCCCAGCCGCTTGAATGGCACGCTCTAAATTATCGACAGTGTCGAGCAGCTCTTTAGCAAACTTCTCAATCACGGTCTCTTTATGCTTTTCAGCTTCACGTTGAATACGTTCTACGCTTTTTTGTGCTTCATAAACTGCATTGGCTGTACGGGCTTTTTCTAACTTCAAGTCACCTTCAAGCTGTGCAATCTGCTCTTGTAAAGATTCAACGGTAACTTCTGACTGTTCAGGTTCAGCTTGAGATTCTACTGTTTGTTGCTCAGCTTGCTCTTGCCCTAGATCTTGAGCGTCTTGATTCTGCTCAGTTGCCATAGATTTACTCCGTTTGAATGGGTTTTTAAACATGTCAGTCCTTTTGGCCTCAGTGCTAACTGCGTTAATCCTGAACTGCCATGAGTGATAAAATTCATGATTAATACAGAGTTCGGGGCAGACGCTAAAAATTCAAGCGAGATAAGCGATTAAATCTGTTTAATTTGATTAAAATTATTAAAAAGCATTATTTTTCTAAAATAGAACACAAAATGATGGAGAGATGGCGGGTGAATATCTGAATTTAAGCCAGCTACCAGTTTCACTCTTTTGAACAGCCGATCATGATACAAATACACATTATGATCTATAATGGATGGACTAACCGCAACAGCAGTTATAATAGGCTGTTCCGAAGTAAAGAATTGATATCCATGTATCTAAGAAGCTTGATTGCATGCAGAGGAATGAACTTCGCAATGATTTTATTAGACTTAAAAACGATTAATATTAAATAAATTATATATTTCACAAAAATGCTTTATATGCTTACTATTTAACCCAGATTCTATCGCTGTAGTTTCTTCTTGGTATTTAGAAATGTGTTTTCTAGGCTTATCCAACCTCTGGATAAGCTTTTTTTTTGCCTAAAGTTAAGTAAATGCAGAATAAATAGAATTTATGTATCTGTTTAGCAAAATTTTATCAGGATTCTGAGCGGACCCCCCCTCTAAATTAGGATCTAAATAATAGGCGAAGGAATCATATTTCCAACGTTGAGGAATTACTCCCCTTTATATTGCTAGTCATAACCTGAACCCTAGGCTTGGTTATAATGACAGTCCTAGCAAGTATAAGAATCATTTTAATAAGTGCCATCTTCAGGAAAGGGGATAATCATGCAGCCAAAAATAGCCTTGCTAATGATAGCAGAAGGCATCTTTTAACCATAACGTTCATTCTTTTTGTGGGCGGGAGTGGCAAAAAAACGCCGAAATATACATGGAAATTGTCAATGACAAGGTATGAAAAGAAGATTAGCGTATGAATGTTTTTACTGTGTATACCGATAATTAGACTGATATAAGCGTATGGTCACGCATTGGCTGATCATGTAGAAAATATCAAGATTAAAATAAAAGGAAGGTGCCATGATGGTTGCTTTTAGCCGAACTTTACAGACCATGTTAGAAAAAGGTCAAGGTACAGCGGCACGTACTTTAGATCGATTGCCCAGTTTTGCACAAAAATTTCTAGTTAAAATTTTAAGATATCCGCATCAATATCCTGAACTTGATCCCTTGGTGCAATGCATGATGGCAGCCCAGTTAAAACGGGGCAGTAGTGGTTTGGTCAGTGAAGATATTATTCATGCCCGTAAAAGCTTTGATTTGCAAATGCAGTCCATCAAAGCCAAGCCTACACCGGTGAAACAGGTGGAAGATCTACGTTTACCTTTACACAGCGGCACCATCTTTGCGCGACATTATCATCCTGCACCCACTAAAAAATTGCCCATGGTGGTGTATTTTCATGGTGGCGGCTTTGTTGTAGGCAGTCTGGATTCGCATGATGAGGTCTGCCGTTTACTTGCCGTCCATGCCAAAGTGCAGGTTTTAAGTATTGACTATCCTTTAGCACCTGAAGCGAGTCCGAATCAACTGATTCAAAGCTGTGAAGATGCCTTGGCATGGGTTTATCAAAACAGAAAGCAGCTGAAAATCTTAAAAAATAGAATTTCAGTGGCGGGGGATAGCGCTGGAGGGAATATCAGCACGGTAGTTGCACAACGTACAGCTCATAAAGTGTATGCACCGCAAGCGCAATTACTGCTTTATCCGGCAGTCGATTTTAAAAGCCGTCATCCTTCATTTTATGCCTACAATGAAGGACTGGTTTTAACCGGTAAAGATGTGGATTTTGTCACCCATTATTATGCAGATACGCATCAGGTTGAACTCGATGATCCGCTGATTTCACCGACCTATGGTCAGCATGACAAATTACCGCCTACGTTTGTGGTGACTGCAGGTCATGATGTATTACATGATGAAGGGGAAATTTATGCACATAAATTACGTCATCGTGGCGTAAAGGTGCATTATCAGGAATATAGCGATCAAGCGCATGGTTTTGTCAATCTCACACCCGTTTCTTATCGTGCTAAAAAGTATTTTATTGAAATCAGTAAAAACTATAGAAAGTTTTGGGATAAACACGCTTAAATTTTTTGAGCTGGGTATTCATTTATAATAAAGGTGTTTCACGTGAAACACCTTTATTTTTTCTCGATTTTAGCTTTAGGTAAGATGAGACTAAATTCTGGCACATAAAAGCTCTGTAAATAGCGGGCGTGAGAAAAATCGGGAAAAATGTTCTGGGTGTTTTTCCAGCTCGCCTGTTTTAATTTACTCAGTTTACCGCGAAATTGTAGTGTGAACTGATAGCGTAAACCTTGCCAGGCTTGATTGATCTTGAGCAGCCGTGCAGGTAAATGATGACTATTCACATAAAAAATCTGGCTATGTTTATATTTCTGCAAGCACAAACTCATTTCTTGTTGCTCAAAGCAGATATTGCAATACACCACATCATCATGGATGAGCCATTCAAATTGGGCCAGCTGTTTTGGTATTCCCCAAAAATGTTGACCATTTAGCATAGAGGCTTTGGTAGAAACATAAATTTTCGGAATGGAAGACAAACGTCTTTTACTGATTAAAGGATGATCCAAGATCAGCAATTCATCATATGGGCCTACAGGAGAATCATGATAACGAACCAATATGACCTGTACCACGCGTCCAATTGGAGAAGGAGCAATATAAAAAGTCCGATGCTGCGCAATAAATTTGGGCGTTAACCAGTAATTCAAAATAAAAGCATCACCCTGTAAATGCCAAGGTGGGTAAAGGGAAAAAGTAGTTGTATTTAATTCTTCGCTCATTGTAATGCTCATTTTATATCAAAAAGAGAAGCTGTTATATTTATATTGAAAGATTAATATATAGATATTCACAATGACAACTTAACGTAGAAGAGTAAAGAAATGTTAAAAAAGGCCTTATTTGCTATTGGTACTGCATGTATGAGTTTGCAGGTGATGGCTGCAAATACCCTGGTAGAAATGAAAACCTCAATGGGAAATATTGAAATAGAGCTATTTAATGATAAAGCGCCTATTTCAGCAAAGAACTTTGAAAGCTATGTAAAAGATAACTTTTATAACGGCACCATTTTTCACCGGGTGATTCCTGGCTTCATGATTCAGGGGGGAGGAATGGATGCCAACATGGTCGAGAAGAAGACCAAAGCCCCTATTCAAAATGAATCCTATAATGGCTTAAAGAACCTACGTGGCACATTGGCCATGGCACGAACCAATATGCCTAATTCAGCAACCAGCCAATTCTTTATTAATACAGTAGACAATGACTTTTTAAACAGAAGTCAGATGAATGCAGGTTATGCCGTGTTTGGTAAGGTTACGAAAGGCATGGATGTGGTCGATAAAATCACTCAAGTACCGACTGCAAACTTTGGAATGCATCAAAATGTACCAAAACAAGTGGTGAAAATTATCAGCGTGAACATTAAAGCAGCAGAGGTGAAAAATTAAGAAAAAATAAAGCAGAAATATTTTATTCATATTTTTGCTTTAAAATTATATGTTTATATTGGAATTAGAATAAAAATGAACCAACTTAGTGCATAAAAATACAACACTCAATAAAACAATCAGTTAAAAGCACTTGCATGGGTAAGAAATTGCCCTATAATGAGCTCATCCCGACGCGATACAGCAAACGAACTTAGCTGAACAGGTTAAGTTGTTGAATG